>Ga0335085_10003697_pt1 | contig 26130 bp, 22 predicted proteins | sample Lox_Sample_45_FD_206712 | JGI IMG/M metagenome (GOLD analysis project Ga0335085, IMG submission 206712) | Soil microbial communities from Loxahatchee National Wildlife Refuge, Florida, United States - Lox_Sample_4.5 | ecosystem: Environmental > Terrestrial > Soil > Wetlands | place: USA...
CGGCACGGCAGGCGCCTGATCTTCCCCGGCAACAACCTCACGACCGGCAATAATGTCGACACGCTTTATTCCGGAGTCTGGATCGACCTTTCCCGTGGCCCGCTCGTCATCCACGCGCCGAAAATCGAGGGGCGATACTACAGCTTTCAACTGCTCGATTTCTTCACCAACAATTTTGCGGTGCTCGGGCCGCAGACAATGCTAGGCGGCGGCAACGATTTCCTGCTCGTGGGCCCGGCATGGCAAGGCAACGCGCCCGATGGGATGACGCTGCTCCGCTCGCCGACCAACGCGGTCTGGGGCACGTTGCGCATTCTGACAGACCCTGAAGATCTCGAGGCGGCGCGGGCGCTGCAGGATCAATTCAGCATTTCGCCGCAATCACGCGCAGCGGCCGAGCCGGCTCGCGGCGGCGCTGCCGATCCGCGCTCGCTGCCCGTGTTGCCCCTGGAGCGGGCGGATCCACTGACATTCTTTGAGATCCTGAACAACCTATTAACGGAGAATCAGCCGCCGGAGCAGGATAGGGACATGCTTGACCGGCTCCGGCTCATCGGCGTCGGTCCGTCGCTGCAGTTTGATCGAGATAACTTCACCGCCGCGCAACAGGAATCCCTCAGGCAGGGGATCGCCGCCGCCAGGGAATTGATCCGAGCCCCCATGTACAGCGCCGCCGGCGGCTGGAGCCGCCCGCCCGCGGATATGGGAGTTTTCGGCACCAACTATGCGTGGCGCGCCCGTTGCGCCCTGATCGGCATCGGCGCGCTGCCGCGCGAAGAGGCCATGTATTTCACGACATTTTCCGATGCCGGCGGCGCGCCTTTGCGCGGCCACAATCGCTACGTCATGCGCTTCGAGGCTGGCGCGCTGCCCCCGGTCGACGCATTCTGGTCGCTGACGGTTTACCGCCGCGACAAGCAGAAGCGTCGCTGGCTCGTTCCCAATGCCGTAAACCGTTACAGCATCGGCAATCGCACGCGGCATTTGCGTTACGGCGCCGACGGCTCGCTGGAGATTTTCATTCAACACGCGCGGCCGGTGGCTCATCAGGAGAACTGGTTGCCGGCGCCGCAGGGCCCATTTCTGTTGACGTTGCGGGCTTATCGGCCGCGCCACGAACTGCTTGACGGGCGCTATACCATTCCGCTGCCGGCGCCGCGTCTGCGCGCACAGAACAACGCGTCGTGAAAACGCGCAATCCGGCAGGGTTTGCGGCGGCCAGGCGAGTGGCGCGCCTTGCCAGCCAAACCGAAACCGAGTAATTGGGGCCCATTCTCGCGCAGACCGGCGACGGCGGAGTGGCCGAACCATGGCAACGGCAATTGCGGAAGCGCCTGCAAAGCTACAGTTCCCGATCATCGACTTTGCGCCGTTTCTTTCCGGCGACCCCGCAGCCAAGCGCCGGGTGGCGACAGCAATAGCGGACGCCTGCGAGGGCGCCGGCTTTTTCTATCTGGCCCAGCACGGCATCTCGCAGAGCGAGCTGGATGAGATTTTCGCGCAGTCGAAGCGCTTTTTCGCCCTCCCGCTGGAGCATCGCATGACGGTGCTGAGCAACGGCAGCAGGGGCTACCGCCCGTACGGCTATTTCCAAAAGGCGGACAGCGAGAAGAAGCCGAACTTGATGGAGCACTATATCTTCCAGGCCGACCTGCCGGCCGACGATCCTGATATTGTGGCCGGCAATCACGTTCACGCCTTGAACAAGTGGCCGGACCGGCTGCCCGGCTGGCGCGAAGCGCTACTGCATTATTTCCATGCCGTCGACGAGCTTTCACGACAATTGTTGCGCGCCTTCGCGCTCGCGGTCGATCTCGACGAGGCCTATTTTCTGAAATTCTTTCGCAAACCGACAAGCGCGATAAAGCTGTTTCACTACCCACCGCAGCCCCCGGCATCGGCCGAGGAGCAGGTGGGTCTCGGCTCGCACTTCGACGACACGGCGGTGACCATTCTGCTGCAAGACGGCGTCGGCGGGCTGCAGGTCGAGCGCGGCCGCGGCAGGTGGCTAGATGTGACGCCGGTCCCAGGTACGTTCGTGATCAACATCGGCGAGGTGATGGCGCGCTGGGTCAATGACCGCTTCGTCCCGACTCCGCACCGCGTCATCAATCTGTCCGGTCGAGAGCGCTATTCGATTCCGTTTTTCGCATTGCCCGATTACGATGCCGTCATTGCCTGCGCTCCCACCTGCCGAGGCCCCGGCAACCCGCCGAAATACCCGCCACGGCCTGCAATGTTTTTTCAGTCGCGCGCGTTCAGGGATCGCAATTGGCAATTTCGCCACAATCGCTCCTGATGCGGGGCGTTATGTAGGTGTGGCGCCATCCTGCTGCGGCGCAGGCTTGGGATTATTGGCATGGTCAAACCGAGGCTGATTTCGGTGCTGCGGGCATGCAAATGCCTGGTCGCCGGCGGACTTGCGCTGCTTACGCCGCTTGGCGTTGAACAGGCGGTCGCCCAGCTTCCGCGATCCTGGCCGACGCTCAAGACGCTGACTATCCCCGAAACCTATCAGGGCAAGACGGTAAACCTGCGCGCCTGGCTCGCGACACCGAACGGTCCAGGCCCGTTTTCGACGGTCATTCTTGCCCATGGCTGCAACGGGGTGGACCCCTACGCTCACGGCAGCGGCTGGACGAGCATGAATGTGTGGGCCGCATGGTTGGTCGAGCAGGGGTACGCAGCCCTTATTCTCGACAGCTTTTCTCCGCGCAATGGGGCAAGCGTGTGCGGCGGCGCGATGGGTGATCCGCAGGCGCACGCCTTGTTCAAGGTCATACCGGTCGACATCCGCGCGCTTGATATCTACGTAGCAGCCGACTACCTCGCCAAAATGCCGCAGATCAACCCGATGGGCTTCGGCGCGATCGGCTTCTCCCACGGTGGTGCCGCCGTCGTGCGCGCGGCGGCCGCAGACAACGCCGTCGCGAGGTCGGGGGAAGCGGCGCTTGCGGCCGATCACGGCCGGATTGCCGCCTTCGTCGGCATGTATCCGGGCTGCCGGCGCTCCGTCCACTCAACCTTCGTTGCCCCGCTGCTGATCCTCGTCGGTAGCGAAGATGTACGCACGCCTGCGGCGGTCTGCGAACGCCTCGCCAATGCCCCGCGCGCCTTGGGCAGCCCGGTTACGATCAAAGTCTATCCGGGCGCGACGCACTCGTTCGACGTTGAAAAGCCCGAACGGACGACAAGATTGGGCGACGAGATGCGCTATTCAGGCGAGGCCACCGCCGATGCACGAAACCAGATCAAGAGTTTCTTCGCGCGCTATCTGACCGGTGCAGCTACTTCGGTGCAGTAATTGGGGCGCCGGCGATGGCTGAATGGCTTCACCAATAAGCTACGGCGGCCCGTCGATTCGACGATGAAGTCATCCCGCTCCGGCGGCAGTTGCCGCCGCGAGGCGTGCGCGCCGCGTGCTCCATGAACGCAGAGAATCGATCGCCAGATAGATCACCGGCGTCGTATAGAGCGTTACGAACTGCGACAGGAACAGGCCGCCGACGATCGCGATGCCGAGCGGTTGACGCAGCTCCCACCCTTCGCCCGTGCCTACTGCCAGCGGAACGGCGGCCAACAGCGCCGCCAATGTCGTCATGACAATTGGCCGGAACCGCAATCGCGCCGCCAGCCTGATTGCTTGTTCGGCGGACATGCCCTCCTGCCGTTCCGCTTGCAGGGCAAAATCCACCATCATGATGGCATTCTTCATGACGATACCGACCAGCAGAATGCAGGCGATTGCCGTGATGATCGTGAACTGGATGTGGCTTGCCATGAGGGCCGCCAGCGCGCCAAAGGTTGCCGACGGCAGCGTCGACAATATCGTGAACGGGTGCGCGTAACTTTCGTAAAGCATGCCCAAAATGATGTAGACGGCGACGATTGCGGCAAGAAACAGCAGCGGTTGCCTGCGGATGTTCTGCTGGGCCTCGTACGCCTCGCCTTTGAAGCTGGCTTTGATTTCACCCGGAAGCTTGGCTTCGATTTCCGCAGCGCGGATCGCTGCTTCCGCTTGGCCGATGGAAACACCGAGCGGCGTGTTGAACGCGATGGTGATGCCGGGAAGCTGATTGTCGTGGTTCGCCCACATGGCGGCATGCTGGCGCTTGCGGCCGGTCATCACTTCGACCGGGATTCCCTGGGTGAGGAAGACGCTATACAGGTCGGTAGGACCCTCGCGGAAGCGGGGCTCCACCTCCATTATTACGCGAGAATAGTTGATCGGAAATCGAATCGTATCGATCGGTCGCTGGCCGAACCAGTCGTAGAGAATATCGTCGACGTCGACGATCGATATGCCCGGCCGCGCCGCGCGCGTGCGGTTGACGACAAGGTCCGCCGCCAGACCGGAAAACTCGTAGTTCCACATGACATCGGTAACCTGCGGCAGCGCTTCGATCTTGCGCCGCATGATTCTGGCCCATTTGACGAGGTCATTTGGATCGAGCGCAGTGAGATTGTATTGATAACGCGAGGCGGTCCGGCGGGCGCCGACGCTGACATCCTGGACCGGGCTAAGGAAGGTCCTTACGCCCTCGACGCGGGCGGTCCTTTTGCGCAGGCGCGCGATCACCTGCTCGATCGAGTCCTTGCGGTCGTGCGGAGGCTTCAGGCTGACCAGCATCGTTCCCGCACTCGTCAGCCCTCTGCCGATAAACGACGCAACGTGCGAGACGGCCGGATCGGCCTCGATTGCTGCCGCGGCCGCCTGCTGCGCTTCCGACATGGCGGCGAAGGAGATGTTGGATTTGCCGACTGTGCGGACACGCAACAGGCTGCTGTCCTGGGTCGGCAACAACCCCTTGGGGATGTAGACGTACAACCCGACCGAAGCTGCGGCGAGCGCGGCGGCGAACGCCAGTGTCAGCCAGCGAAAATGCAAAATGCGGTCGAGACTTTTCGCATAGAGTTCGATCGCGCGCTCGATGATCGCCTGACAGATGCGGCCAATCGGCAGCCGCGGAGCGCTGCCGCGATCGAGCAATTGCCCGCACATCATGGGAGTGAGCGTCAGCGATACGACGGCGGAAGCCATGATCGCGACCACCAGCGTAAGGCCGAACTCGCGAAACAGGCGGCCGACCATGTCGGGCATGAACAGTACGGGGATCAGCGCGGCGATAAGCGCGATCGTCACCGAAACCACCGTGAAGCCGACCTGCCTGGTGCCCCTGATCGCGGCCTGCAGCGGCTTTTCCCCGCTTTCGATCAGCCGATTGATGTTCTCGATGATGATCACCGCATCGTCGATGACAAAACCGACCGCGATGGTGAGCGCCATCAGCGAAAGATTATCCAAGCTGAATTCCAGGACATACATCACTCCCAGTGTGGCGGCGATCGACACCGGGATGGTGACGCTGGGGATGATCGTCGCCCAGAAACGGCGCAGAAACAGCGCGATGACGAGCATCACCAAGGCGATCGCGCCGGCCATGGTGAACTCGACATGAGCGAGTTCGGAACGGATCAGCGAGGTGCGATTGTAGACGACGTGAACGTGTATTGCCGGCGGTATCCAACGATCGATCTGATCCAATGCGTCGAGAACTTCGTCAACGGTCTGGACCACGTTGGCGTCGGTTTCCTTGAGCACGTAAAGGATGATCGCGCGATTTCCGTCGAACCAACCTTCGCGCTTATAATTTACCGAACTGTCGAAGACATTGGCCACGTCCCGCAGCTTGATCGACGCGCCATTCCTGTAACCGACGACGAGGTCCTGAAACTCGGCCGCCTTGAAGAGCTGATCGTTGACGTCGATGGCGAACGAGTGGCGACCGTCGGAAATCTCGCCTTTGGGAAGGTCGGCGATCGATTTCGTAACCGCGCTGTGCACCGCGTCCATCGACAGGTTCATGTCGGCCAGCGCGCGCGGGTTGGCCTGAATGCGTACCGCAGGTCGTGTGGCGCCGCTCAGGAACACTTTCGCGACGCCCTGGATCTGCGACAATTTCGCGGCCACGACGGTGTCGGCGAAATCGTACAGCCGGGGAATGTCGAACACGTCGGATGTCAGCGCCAACGCGATAATGGGAAACCCGCTCGGATTGGCTTTGACGTAGCCCGGCGGCGCCGGCAGGTTCTTGGGCAGCGACGGCTCGGCTGCATTGATGGCCGCTTGCACCGCCGCGGCGGCGGCAGTGATATCCTTGCTGAGTGCGAACTCCATCGTGATCGCGGACTGGCCGGCAATGCTCGACGACGCCATCTCCTTGAGGCCGGAGATCAATCCGAGGCGACTTTCAAGCGGCGAAGTAAGGGCGGCGGCAACAGTCTCTGCGCTCGCTCCCGGCCAGCTCGTCCGCACCGAGATGGTGGGCCGGTCCACCGTCGGCAACGACGCGATGGGCAACCGGAAATACGCGACAATTCCCAGCAGCATGACGCCGACGGTCAGAAGCACCGTCGCCACCGGTCTGTGGATGAACGGCTCGGAGAAGTTCACGCCCCGGCCCCTTGCGGCCGCTGGTCTGCGCCGGGCGACAGCTCATTGCGCTCCGGTCCGAGCAACGAGCCGCCGCCATCCGCGGTATCGGACGGCGAGCGTCTCCTGAGACGCCGTTCAAGCCGGGCAAAAGCAAGATACACGACCGGCGTCGCGTACAACGTCAGGAATTGCGACACCAAAAGGCCGCCGACCACGGCAATTCCGAGCGGGCGGCGCAGTTCCGAGCCGGTGCCCGTGCCGACAGCGAGCGGCAAAGCCCCGAGCAGTGCCGCCATGGTGGTCATCATGATCGGTCGAAAGCGCAACAGGCAGGCCTGATAGATCGATTGCTCGGGCGTCAGCCCCTCCTGACGCTCGGCCGAAAGCGCGAAGTCGACCATCATGATGCCGTTCTTCTTCACGATGCCGATCAAGAGGATGATGCCGATCAGCGATACCAGATTGAGATCGACTCCGAACAGCATCATTGCAAGCAGCGCGCCGACCCCGGCCGAAGGCAGCGTTGACAGTATGGTGACGGGATGAATGTAGCTCTCGTACAAGATCCCCAGAACGATATAGACCGCGACGATGGCCGCGGTAATCAGTATCGGCTGGGTCCTGAGCGAAGATGCGAATTCGGCGGCGGCGCCGACCAGACTGGTGTCGATCTCCTTCGGCAGTCCGACGTCGCGCTGGCTACGGTTCAGCGTCTCCAGCGCCTGGCCCAGGGAAACCCCGGCCGGCAGGTTGAATGACAGGGCAATGGCAGGAAATTGCCCCTGGTGCGTGATGACCAGCGGGGCGAGCTTCTTCTCCATCGTGGCAAAGGCGCCAAGCGGTATCGATTGCGTCGGGGTCGTGAAATCGCTGCTTACACCCGAGGCAGTGTGCAACGGACTCGCCTGCACGGCATCCGCTTTGGTCAGATAAATGCTGTTGAGAGCGTCGACGTTGTTCCGATAGGAATCGCCGACCTCCAAGATCACCTTGTATTGGTACGCCGGCGCGTAGATGGTCGCGATCTGATGCTGACCGAAGGCGTCATAGAGGGCCTGGTCCACCGCGCTCACATTCAAGCCGAAGCGCGCGGCCGCCTCGCGGTTCACCGTGACCAGCATGCGCTGGCCGAGCTCCTGCTGATCCGTGGCCACGTCGGCCAGGCTCCGTTGCTTCCTGAGCTCTTGCAGCAATTTGCCGGCCCAGTGGCGCAATTGCCGCTCGTCCAGGCTTTGCAGGACATATTGGAACTGAGTGGGTGTCGGCCGAGTTTCGATCTGAATGTCCTGCACCGCTTGCAGGTGGAGCGCGATGTCGTGCTCGTCGGCGACCGATTGCTTGAGCCGCTCCATGATCTGTCCGACCGATGCCGACCTGCGGTCCGGCGTTCCGATGTCGATGTAAAGACGACCGCTGTTGATAGTGGCGTTGTCTTCGCCCACGCCGACAAAGCTGATGACGCCGGCGACGTCGGGATCACGGGCGACGATGTTGGCGATCTTTTGTTGCAAGCCGGCCATGCTGGCAAAGGAGATGTCCTGGGCCGCTTCCGTCACCCCGGTTATCAGCCCGGTGTCTTGTTGCGGCACAAAGCCCTTCGGAATAACGACATACAGATAAATGCTCGCGGCAAAAGTCAGGATCGTGAAGGTGAGTGTGATCCGCTGATGACGCAGCGACCAGCGCAGCCCGGCTTCATACACGGCGCGCATCGTCGCAAAAGCGCGCTCGCTGGCCTGGAACAATCGACTGCCGCCGCGCGTTCCTTCGGGCTCAAGCAGCGTCGCGCACATCATCGGGGTTAGGATCAGTGACAGAATTCCGGAGATCACGACCGAAATCGAAAGCGTGATGGCGAATTCGCGGAACAGCCGCCCGACAACGCCCCCCATCAGCAGCAGCGGAATGAAGACGGCGACCAGCGAGATCGTCAGCGACACGATGGTGAAGCCGATTTGCCGGGAGCCTTTCAGGGCGGCGTCGATCGGCTTTTCGCCCTGCTCGATGTAGCGCACGATGTTCTCGATCATGACGATCGCGTCGTCGACGATGAACCCGGATGCGATGCTCAGCGCCATGAGCGAAAGATTGTCGAGCGTAAAGCCGACGATCCACATCGTTCCAAACGTAGCGATCAGCGTAACCGGCAGCACGACGCTCGGTATGAGCGTCACCCAGAATCTCCGCAGGAAGAGAAAAATGACCATGACGACGAGCCCGACGGTGACCGCAAGCGTCATCTGGACGTCAGCGACCGCGGCACGGATGGTGGTCGTCCGATCGGCGGCAACGTTGATGTTCAACGCCGCCGGGGCGGATTTCCGCAGTTCCGGCAAAAGCTGTTTGATGGCATCGACGACGGAGATGATATTGGCGCCCGGCTGCCGCTTGACATTGAGGATGAGCGCCGGCTTGCCGTTGTACCAGGCGGCAAGCTTCTCGTTCTCGAGTCCTTCGACGGCGGTTCCGATATCCCTGAATTTCACCGGGTTGGCGGAGCGATAGGCGACGATGGTGTCAAGGAAGGCCTTGGCATCGAACAGCTGATCGTTGGCTCCCACCTCGAACGCCTGCCGCGGTCCGTCGATCTGGCCCTTCGGCAGCGCTGCGGTCGTGCTGGCGATGGCCTTGCGGACGTCCTCCAGGGACAGGCCGGCGGCGGCCAGTTGTCGTGGATTGACCGAAAGCCTTACGGCGCGAGCTTGGCCGCCCTCGACGGTGACTTCGCCAACGCCCTCGACCTGCGAAAGCTTGGGAATGAACGCAGTCGAGGCGTACTCGGTGATCGCATAAAGCGGCATCGTGTCGGAGGTGAGCGCCAACGACAGAACCGGCATGTCGGCCGGGTTCACCTGGTGGTAGACCGGCGGCACCGGAAGTTGCGTCATCGGCAGCCATCCGGCAGTGGCGTTGATGGCTGCCTGCACGTCTTGCGACGCCGCAGTGAGATCGCGCGACAGGTTGAACTGCAGGGTGATCTCACTCAAGCCGTAGGAGCTCGACGAGGTCATCAAATTCAGGCCCGGGATGCGGCCCAAATAATGTTCGAGCGGCGCCGACACCGCGGTCTGCATGACTTCCGGCGAGGCGCCCGGATACTGCGTCACCACCTGAATCGACGGAAATTCGACGGTCGGCAACGCCGCGACGGACAGCGCCCGATAGGCCAACGTACCCAAGAGGACAATCGCTGCAATCAGCAACGTGGTCGCGATCGGGCGGACGATGAATGGCGCAGATATGTTCATTCAGTTCGGGAAGCTTCGGGTCCCTCGACGCGCGAGGTGGTGATCTCTACCCGGCTTCCAACCTGGAGACGATAATAGCCATCGACGACGACCTTCTCGTCGCCCTCCAATCCCAGATCGATCAAGGTCGTGTCGCCGAGCGTCTGCTTTACCCTCACGCGCTTTGGCTGCGCGGTGTTTTCCGGCGTCACCGTCCAGACGAAATCGCCGTGCGGTCCATGCCGAAGCGCGGCAGTCGGAATCGTCAGCCCATCGCGACGCGTATCGACAACCACCTTACAGTCGACGAAATCTCCGGGCCAAAGCTTGTAACGCTCATTCGGAAACGACGCCTTCAAATTGATCGTGCCGGTCGCGGTGTTGACCATGTTGTTGATGGTTTGCACTTTGCCGCGACCGAGCAGCGTCACGCCGTTTTCAGCAAAGGCATAGACCGTCAGATTGCTCAGCCCGGGCGCAACATTGTTTCGCTCCAGCTCTTTTGCCGGCAACGAGATGACTACCCAGATCGGCTGAAGTTGCACGATCGTTACAATGTTGGTGTGGGCGCCGGCGCGGATCAGATTTCCCGGATCGACGTTGCGAATGCCGGTTCGGCCATTGATCGGCGACCTGATGGTGGCGAAATCGAGCTGCGCCTGAGCGTACTTGATCTGGCCGTCGTACTGGGCGACTTCCGCGGTGTATCGCCCGACCGCCGCGGTCGCCGTGTCGATGGCTTTCTGTGTGGCAAAATCCTTGGCCAGAAGTTGCTGAGCGCGCCAAAGGTTGGCCTTGGCGTCTTCCAGATCGGCCTGCGCCTTCGCCTTGAGTCCCTGCGCCTCTTCGAGCCTTGCCTCGTACACCTTCGGATCGATGATGACGAGCGGATCGCCGATCTTGACATCCTGCCCTTCGACGAAATTCATGCTCTTGATGTAGCCGTCGACCTGCGACTCGAGATTGATGGTATTGTAGGCTTGCACGGTGCCGATGCCGGACAGGTAGATCGGTACCTCGCCCTTCTTCACCGGAACTACGGTCACCGGCACCACCTCGGGACGCAGGTTGCCACGCGGTCTGTTGCGAGGCCGTTGATCCGGGCTGGCGATCGCGCGAGCGTCTGGGGGGGCGGAGACCGCCTCGGAATTTTCGCTCGTAGCCGCCTGCCCGTGTCCAGCCCAGTCGAGCGAACTGCCAAAATAGATTGCCGCGCAAAACACCATCAAGGCGACGGCAAGAACCATCTTCAAGCGCATTGCCGCATCACCTTTTTGGGCGCGGATACTATGAGTCCGGCTAGTTATTTGTCAATTAAAGCGGAATTTGGGACTCTTCACCTGCGTTTGAGGCTCTGGACCGCCCTCGGTCGCGCTCGTAATGCCAAGCTCGACACCGGCAAATCGGTACAATCACATTCTAGCGAACGAGCATTGTGCAATCATCCGCCGACAGTTGGCGGTGCCCGCGGGAGGGAAGACCATGCCGCCAGCCTGGGCCGATGGCCGCGGTCGCGCCGCCAACCCGAACCGCGTGGGTTCGTTGCACCGCAACGCCGGCACCTTAGGGCATGACGAGGTCGCCGTATGGTGGCTGGCTACCGAGGCCAGCACGCCGGCGGACTGGCGCCGTTGGCTTCTGCTGCTGGACCACGACGAACGCCAGCGTGCTGCCCGCTTCGGCCTCGAACTCGACCGGCGCGAATTCATCGCCGCACATGCCTTGCTGCGCACCATGCTCGCCTTTTATCTGGCACGGCCGGCCGCGGCGTGGCGGTTCTGCGCAGACGCGGAGGGCAAGCCGGCCGTCGCCGCTGAGACCGCATCTCCCGCATGCCAGTTCAACATATCGCACACACGGGGGCTGGTGACCGCCGCCGTTGCAACGCACGGCAGGATCGGAATCGACGTCGAGCGAATCGACGAAACCAAGGCCGACTTTTCGGTCGCCGAGACCTATTTCGCGCCGTCCGAGGTCGCCTTGTTGCAATCGATGCCGGAGTCCCAACGACCAGTCTGGTTCTTCCGTTTGTGGACCCTGAAAGAGGCGTATCTTAAGGCGATCGGGACCGGACTTGGCGCGCCGCTTCAGTCCTTTGCGTTCGACTTCAACCCGATCCGCATCAGTTTCGCGAGCGGCGGCGACGATCCAAATCGCTGGCATTTTGCAATGCTTCCGGCTGGCGATCAGCACGTTCTGTCGCTCGCGATTGATCGCTCATCGGGGACGGTTCGCGTCGTGCCGCGCGCGGTCGCTGCCCAGGACATCTGACCTGCACGCAAATCGACCGGTGCGCGGGCCGCACCGGTCGAACTGACAATCGGCATGAACGCCGGAACGATCATCAGCGCCAGAGCATGATCCGGAAATGTGGATACCGGTTTTCTCAAAAGCTCGATGCTCAGGCAAAAACCTGCAGGGCGCGATCGATTCAAGCTGAAGCGATTGCACTCTAGCGGCGGCCGGGCTTGCCCTGCGCAGCCGGGGCTGTCGCCGCCAGCTTCAACTGGCTGGCGAGGCCGACCAGGACGGGTTCCTGCCTTCGATAGTCCGACGCCGACGCTCGGACGAGAACGACTACGTAGGTCGGCCCGGCGTCGACGTAGGTGGCGATCACGGCCACGTTTCTGCCGTTGGCCCCGGTGCCCGACATCGTCATGCGGATCGCCGGCTTGCCGTCGATCTCAAGGTTTTGCGCTTTAGCCTCGGTGCCCGGAAGATTCTTTTTCAATCTTTCGTCGGCGAAATTGGTAAACGCCTTGAAGTCCTTGAAATCCTCTTTTGGATGGGCGCTCACGGCGACGACTGCACCGTGACCGTCCGACGCCCGGATCTTCGTACTCGCTCCGACCGGTTTGCCCTCTTTCCAGCCGTTCGGCAGCGTGAGCTGCATGCTGCCGTCTTCGCTCTTCACGACGACCTGCGCATGGGCCGACAGGCAAAATGCCAGGAATGCGGCCACTGTTGCCACGCCAAGTCTAACCATCAGAAACTCCTTTTCCTTTGGATATCAGTCAATGCGGCTTCCATTGAATATTGGCCGATGCGCAGCCATCCCGCATGCCGAGTAACGCAGCGGCGCTAGCAGCGAACGGCCATGGACCGCAAGCCTGCCGCAACTTTATCGTCCTGCCGCCGCCAACGCCAGCCCGCCGCAACACTTGTCCGCCCGCGGCGGCGCCGTCGAAGCAACGCGATGGGCGTAGTGACCTAATCGAACGCGGGCATTGACGCAACTGTGCTTCGGCCGACGGCTTAAGGTATCGCGCTGTTAGGTCCGCTCGCGGCGCTTCGTCGAACTGTCGTCGCGCCGGTCCGCCACAGCCTAGGGCACCCGACTGAACTGGAGGCCGTCCAACTCGCGGATCTTCAGGTGTGGTTCCGCTCCCGGCGTCACAGAATCGACCAGATTCCGCGAGCGGGTCGTCAGAGCCGCCGCCGACCACATCAGCTCCTTCTCCGCCTTTGACGAAAAATTGAAATAGAGTTGCGGTCCGCCGGTCGGCTCCACCCCCGGCAGCGCCATGGTCCGGGCGAGTTCGTAGCGGCCGCGCATCTGGTGCTCGAACATGAGGCGGCTTGCTTCTGCCCGGTCCTCCTGTTTGAGCGAGCGGTCCACCGACCAGGCCGCGAGCTCGCCCGAATAGAGGGCCATCACGTAGCCAATGGAGAAGATCGGATCGACGAAGCCGGCGGCGTCGCCGATCACGTAATAGCCGGGGCCGGAAACCCTTTCCGGCAGGTAAGAGAAGTCGCGCAGCACGCGCAACCCGCCGTTGACCATCTTGGCGGGCGCGAGCAGGCCGCCCAGAAACCTGGTCGATTGGCAGGTCGCCATGAAGTAATCCTCGAGCGAGGAATGTTTGGCTACGGCGCGCTTGTAGTCTTCGATCTCGATGACGATGCCAACGCTCGTCATCTCGCGCATCGGAATGTGCCACGCCCAGCCCCAGCCGCCGCACTGGCTGACGAACGTCATCGGCGGATGGTTCTGCACCTCCTTCGACGGATACACCACGCCATCGGCCCCGACATAATCGGAGTGGGCGAAATAACCCCAGATCGAAATGAAGCGGAAGTCGGCGTCCAGCCTTCGGCCGCCCGATTGGCGCGCGGCAAGGCAGGATTGGCCTGAGGCATCAATCAAATAGCGGCAGGCGAGGCGCGCGTTCGGCGGCCCGGAGCCGGCGGCAACCGATACTTCCATCTCGCCTGACTGATCACGCGTAAAGCTCTCGGCTCTTATGCCGTTGAAGACCCTGACGCCGGACTTCCGTGAATTCTCCAGGATCAAATGATCGAGCGGGCCGCGCTCCACATGCAGGCCCGGCCGCTTGTAGGCGAAATCGCGGAACCTGATTTCGGTGATCCGGCCTTCCCAATCGACAATGCCGCCCGCCTTTTTCACGAAGCGCTGCCGCTCGATCTCTTCACTCACGCCAAGCCGGTCGAAATATGGCCATGCCGGCGGCAGAATGCTCTCGCCGACGGTCTCGCGCGGATGATCAACCTTGTCGATCAGGACGACGTCGTAGCCGCGGCGCGCCAAGTGGGTGGAGGCGACGCTTCCCGCCGGTCCGCCGCCAACGACGACAACGTCGGCCCTATCCGGTAACGACATCGGTCAATCTCCAGATGCAATGAACCGGCCGGCGCCAATGCATAGGGTCCGGGGGTGAAATTCTCCATAATGGTCAGGAACGGCCGAATAATGGTCAGGAACGGCCGACGCGCCGCCAACGCGGACGCGTCCTTTCGCTGGGCGTTTTCATCGTTGGCTGATTGTCACCGATCAGCCCGCCATCGTCAAAGGATAACGCGCAGGTACGAATCGATCGACGCGGCCTGCTGCCATTGTCCCGGATAACCAAGCGAGACTTCGTGAAAGTGCACGCCGTCCTGTTCGAAGTTCCGCCGGATGTGGAGGTGGCCGTAGACGACCGCCATGGCGCGAAAACGGACATGCCAGCCTTCGGTGCGCCGTGTTCCGCACCAGGGCGCGAAGCGCGGAATGCGCGGCAATATGGCATGGGCGCGCTCGAGCGGGTAATGATTTACCAGAAGCGTAACGCAATCCGGCGGCAATGCCGCTAACCGCGCCTCGGTCTGTGCCACGCGCGCAACGCACCAAGCGGCTCGATCGGGATAAGGCGACGGGTCGAGCAATGCCTCGTCCGCACAGACCACACGCTCCGCGGCGGCCCATGCCACAACGTCGGCGGCGGCGACGTCGTCCGGCCGGAAGCTGTAATCGTAAAGCAGGAACATTGGCACGATGACCAGCCGGCGGCCGCCGCCCGGCCAGACCGGGTACGGGTCCTCCGGCGTCACAACACCGAACGAGCGCGCCACCGCCACCATCGCGTGGTAGCGCGCCTCGCCGCGCAGGGCGTTGGCCGACCCCTTGGCATCACTGGTGGTCCACAGTTCGTGGTTGCCGGGAACCCAGATCAGCCGGGCGAACCGGCGCCGCAAGATCTTAAACGCATCGGCAAGCTGGTCCTCGGTGTCGCCGACATCGCCGGCGAGAATCAGCCAATCCTTCGGCCGCCGCGCAATGGAGCGAAGCGCCTTTCGGTTGACACCGCGACTGACATGCAGATCGCTGATTGCCAGCAGATTCATTCGGGTGGCGCTTCCTCCGCCCGCACGGCAGGATTGCGTTTGCGGTTAAACGGCGTCGCGTTGGCCATTGCGCCGTCGCTTTCCGCCTCGGTCCTACCGTCCGCGATGAAGCGCTCGATGTCGGAGGCAATCACCTGAAAACTCCGAAGGTTGCCAAACGCGGTATATAAGGACGCTACATATCATTTGCCGCAAAACCGGGTAACCAATAGGATTCGAGGCGGCGCCACAACGGCGTGACGCGGAACGCGGCACGCCCGCCATCGCGCCGTACATCACACCATGACAAAGCTGAAGCGCGCGTGAGCATCCCGCCTACCCTCGGTCTCATTCTCGCCGGCGGGCTGGCGCTGCGCATGGGTGGCACCGACAAGGCGCGCATCCGCATCGGCGGCGCCACTATTCTCGAACGCATCCTCGCCGGATTCGCCCCGCAGTGCCGGCAACTCATTCTCAACGCCAATGACGATCCGGCCCGCTTCGCGGACACCAACCTGCCTATCGTGGTCGACAGCGTGCCCGGCCATGCCGGGCCGCTTGCCGGTATCCTCGCCGGTCTCGACTGGGCGGCGATGCATGCCGCGGGGATTGAATGGATCGCGAGCGTGCCGAGCGACTGCCCGTTCCTGCCGCGCGACCTGGTCGCCCGCCTGCATCGGGCGCGCGGCGACGCCGGCACGCAACTCGCCTGCGCGGCGTCCGCAGGCAGGCGGCATCCGGTCATCGGCCTATGGCCGGCAGCGTTGCGCGAGGATTTGCGCCGCGCCCTCGTGAGCGAAGGCGTGCGCAAGGTGGAGCTGTGGACGGCGCGGCACCGGGTTGCCGTCGCGGAATGGCCGGCCGCTGCGTTTGATCCGTTCTTCAACGTCAACACCGCCGAGGACGCCGCCGAGGCCGAGAGAATCGCCGCGCAGTTGGCAAAGTCCGACAGCCGATAGCCGCCGGCCTGCGCCGCACGACCGGGCTCCGGCTACTTGCCGGCGGATCATGTTCCGGGTTTTTCGCCGCGGCATATCCTTGCGAAACATCGGCGTCGGCTTTTCCGGTTCATGCCTAGTCCCACAGCTGTTGCGTCGCGATATCGGCGCCGGCGCGCATGGCCTTGAACTTCTCCCATACCACGGTGCGGTGCACTTCCGTGTTGTACAGGGCCTGCGATGAGAACCCGCAATCGGCGCCGGCGATGACGTTTTCGCGCCCGACCAGCCGCGCGTAGCGGATGATGCGCTCGGCGATCAGCTCGGGATGCTCGACGATGTTGCTGGCATGGGTGATCACGCCGGGGATGAGAACCTTGCCGTCGGGCACTTTGACGCGCTCGAACAGATGATATTCGTGTTCGTGGCGCGGGTTGGCGGCCTCGAAGCTGTACGAGCCGGCATTGATCTTCAGCACGTATTCGATGATGTCGGCAAGCGCGGCCTCGTGGATGCGCGGGCCTTCGTTGATGCCGTAGCAGGTGTGGAAGCGCACGCGCTCCGCTGGAATGCCGGTGATCGCCGTGTTGATGGCGTCGACATAGATTTGAGCGCGGCGCTGCATCTGCGCCGCGTCGAGGCCGGGCTCCTGGAAAATGTCCGGCAGGAAGGGATCGTCGATCTGCACGAGAATGCCGGCATCGGCGATCGCCCGATATTCCTTGCTCATTTCCGCCGCCAGCGCGTGAAAATAGTCCTCGTCCGATTTGTAATACTCGTTGCGCCCAACTCCCGACGGCGCGGTCGCCGGCAGGAAGACGTGTTCATTGGCGACGCCGGCTGCGGCCGCGGCGGCCTTGACGTTGTCGATGTCGATTTGCACCAGTCTTTCGCCGCGGTACTTGACCGGACCGACGCAAACAATCGGCGCCAGCGTCACGATCGCCCCGCCCATCATCGCCCGCTTGAAATACTGTTCGTAATATTCCGGAAAAGCCGCGACCTCCTTCTGGAAAAGCGCCGGCTTGAGGTCAGGGCGCGCTTCGAAGCCGTCGAGCCGCTCACGGATATAGGTAAAGAAACCGGGTTTGGAGAATTCGCCGTCAGTGACCACGTCGATGCCGCACTGCACCTGCTCGCGCACCACGTCGATGACGGCGGCGCGCAACGCCTGTTGAAAGGCGTTCTCGTCGTAAGGCTGCCCGGAATATTTCGCCTTCATGGCATCGAGCAGGACATGCGGCCGCGGCAGGCTGCCGATATGGGTCGTCTGGATGCGATCGGTGTTTTGCTGCAGCTGCACGGCGTCTCCTCCCGGTTGTGCGATGCGGCCAACACGGCGTCTTTGGCCCGCGCGATGTTGCATGTTACTGTGAACAAGTAAGGCACGGGAGCGCTCAGTGATGTACCGGCGTTGCATCGAGGCGGCGTTGCTTACCGGCCTCGTCACTATGACCGTCGGCACCCTGTCGGCGCAGCAGCGCCCGGTGCCGCCGGCCCAACCGTCGATCATGGACCAGGACGATGACACACTGCCGGTAACGCAGCCGCCGGCAAAGCCGCCGCACGGCCGCACGCGGACGGCAGCGCCGCTGCTGCAGTCCGACCCGGAATTCGACACCGAGGATCAGCTCGCACCCTCGCAGTTGCGGCAGCCGATGCCGGCGGCGGTCGCCGAACCGACCGGCGGCGGACACGCAGTCCGCGAGGGCCGCCACGCCATGGTCGAGCCGGCATCGCCGGCGCGATCGTCCCGCTCCGCGACACCGGCGATCGTCGCCTGCAGCGGCGTGTTCGGACCGGATTCGAGCCATCGCAGGCTCGCGGCGGCGTTTCGGCCAAAGAATGTCGCCGTCGCGCAGGTGGACGCCGCATCCGGCCGCAAGGTCATGACCAGCGTGCTGTTCGCCAAAGACCCGAAACGGCGCCTGGAGGTGTGGTGGTCAAAGCCCGCGACGCGCAGCGACACGCATCTGATCGTGATCAACGGTCAGTCCGATTGGTCCGCGCCGGGCAATTTACGGCTGGGCATGACCTTGCCGGAGCTGGAACGGGTCAACGGCAAGCCGTTCAAGCTTTCCGGATTCGACAACGGCAACGTGGCAACTTTGACCAATTGGAACGGCGGCACGCTTGCCGCTCTGCCCGGGGGCTGCAAGGTCGGCATCAGCCTGCGGGCCGCGCCGGCATCCGCGATCGGCGCGTTGTCGGCTGACCGCGAGTTCACGTCGGCGGACGCTGCGATGCGCGCGGTCAATCCGAGGGTCAGCGAGATTCTCATCGCCTATTGAGCGTGCGGAGCAGAGCGCGGCGCAGCCTCGCTCGATTTGCCGCGCCAGAGCGTTTCGCCATTACCGCGGCTTTGCGCCGGTCTTGCCCGCGCCGCCCGCCGCGTTCTGCTGCTCATTACGCATGGTGCGCACATCGCGCGCCATCTCCAGGCACGTCAGCAGCTCGGTGTAGCTCGATTGCCCGCCCATCACCGATTCGTTCACGCAATGGGTTTTGTCCGCAGCGGAGAAGTTCGGCCATTGCTTGACCAACTCGTCGTAGATCGCCTGCTCGCTCTCGATGCAGTTCTTCTTCTCCTTGGCAATGGCGGGATCGCGGAACGTCACGCCACCCTGTTTGGCGATGCCTTCGCAGACCTGCTCCACATTGAGCCGCGGTACGCTGTCGGCGTTCGCGGCGGGCAGCAAAAGCTGTGCGCCGATCGCAAGCGCCTTGGACAAGATCATAACCATGCTTGAGCCTGCTCGGTGAATCCGCTTGCGATTATAGCATCCCCACGCCAAGGAGCCAGCGAACCCCGCCCCGTGGCGGAAGACGACTGCCGGGCGGCGATCCTGCCCGCAATTGTCGACTGTCCGGGCGTCGGAAATCACGTCTGCAGGCGCCGTTTTTCCGACTGACGGGCCTTGTCGCCGTGCCAGCCATCCAGCGGACGATACGGATGGCGAGGCAAGCCTCTCTGCATCGCAGACGCGCGCCGGCGGCGTGGACGGCGCGCGCGGTGCCTTCACGATCTTGCTCGGCGAATCGGCCAGCCGCCGGGCCGGACCGCCAAGCGCGGCCCCGCGCCGCAAAATTGCCGAAGACCGACCGCCGCCGGGCCATCTCCTCGCCGCCAGCCTTGCGCTATGGGTGGACCCGCTCAATTGACCGTGGCGGTTGCGGGATGCAGTCTGGGCAAAGGATTTCGAGCGCGACGGCTTTGCCGGCGACGGCGCACCATGTTGGGGGACGAACAGCGATGTTCGGGATAGAGGACTTGTTCCAGTGGGAACGATTCGTCACACCCACTGTCATCAAAATCTTCTACTGGCTCGCCGTCGTCATTGCCGTCTTGCTTGGCCTTGCCGGCGCCGTGTCTTCGCTCGCCACCATGGCGTTCAATCCGTTTGTCGGCATGATCTTTCTGATTGCCAGCCTGCTCGGCGCGGCCATGGGCGTGATCCTGGCCCGCATTCTGACCGAATTCGTGCTCATCGTGTTCCGCATCAACGAGCACCTCGGCGCCATCCGCAACCAAAGGCAACCGATGTGACGGCGATCGCAACGATGGCTCGACTGCAGTCAAGTTGCCTGACGGAGGCGGATCAGTTGGCGAAGCGGAAATGCATCACGTCGCCGTCGGCGACGACGTAATCCTTGCCTTCGAGCCGCATCTTGCCGGCGTCGCGCGCGCCGGCCTCGCCGCTGCAGGCGACATAATCGTCGTAGGCGATCGTCTCCGCGCGGATGAAGCCGCGCTCGAAATCGGTGTGGACGGCACCCGCGGCTTGCGGCGCCTTGGTGCCGCGCTTCACCGTCCATGCCCGTGCCTCCTTGGGACCGGCGGTGAAGAACGTCACGAGATCGAGCAGCGCGTAGCCGGCGCGGATCAGGCGGTCGAGGCCGGCCTCCTTCAGCCCGACCGCGGCCAGATAGTCGCTGCGCTCGTTGCGCGACAGCACGGCGATTTCCGCTTCGATCTTTGCCGAGATCACGATCGCGGCGGCGCCTTCGGCCGCGGCCCGTTGTTCGACCAGCCGGGAATAGGCATTGCCGCTGGCGGCGGCAGCTTCGTCGACGTTGCAGACGTAGAGTACCGGCAGCGCGGTGAGCAGGCCGAGCATGCGGAAGGCGCGTTCCTCCTCCGGTTTGCGCTCGGTCAGCCGGGCTGGCTTGCCGTCGCGCAGGCTACCGAGGGCGCGGTTCACGAGATCGATCGCTTCCCTCGCCTCTTTGTCGCCGCCCTTGGCCCTCTTCGCGAGTCCATCGACGCGCCGCTCCAGGCTTTCCAGGTCGGCAAGCATCAGCTCGGTCTCGACCGTCTCGATGTCGGCGATCGGATCGATGCGGCCCTCGACGTGGGTCACGTCGGTATCTTCGAAGCAGCGCACCACATGGGCGATGGCGTCGACCTCGCGGATGTTGGCGAGAAACTGGTTGCCGAGGCCCTCGCCTTTCGAGGCTCCGCGCACGAGACCGGCGATGTCGACGAAGGTCAATCGGGTCGGCACGATTGCCGCGGACTTGGCGAGCGCGGCAAGCGTTTCCAGCCGCGGGTCCGGGACCGCCACCTCGCCGACATTCGGCTCGATGGTGCAGAAGGGGTAGTTCGCCGCCTGCGCCGCCGCCGTCTCGGTCAGCGCGTTGAAGAGCGTCGACTTACCGACATTCGGCAAACCGACGATGCCGCATTTGAAGCCCATGCGATCTAATTTTCTTTCTGGTTCGTATGTTCGCTGCCGAAGCCTTTGGCGGCCATGGCGAGGTGAACCTTGTTCTGAAAGCTCGCGTCCTCGCCCCGCACCAGGAGGTCGACGTTGTCGGCGAGAATGACGACCAGCGCCTCGACCCAGCCGCGTTCGCTCTTGGCGAAATCGCTCAGGACGTAACGTTCGACGAGGTCCTTGTGGCCGGGATGGCCGACGCCGATGCGCACCCGGCGGTATTCGTTGCCGATATGCGCGCTGATCGAGCGCAGACCGTTGTGACCAGCGATGCCGCCGCCGGTTTTGACCCGGACCTTGCCTGGCGGCAGCTCGATCTCGTCATGGAACACCGTCACGTCACCGGCCTCGAGCTTGTAGAACTGCGCCGCTTCGGCGACGGCGCGGCCCGATTCGTTCATGTAGGTCCCGGGCAGCAGCAGGAGCGTGCGCTCGCCGCCGAGGGGACCCTCGCAGGCGACGCCCTGAAAACGCCGGCGCCACGGCCCCAGGCCGTGGCGTTTGGCAATCTCCTGCACCGCCACGAAGCCGATGTTGTGGCGGTTGCCGACGTAGCGCGCTCCCGGATTTCCTAACCCGACCAGGAGCTGCATCAGCGTCGTCCGAAGCGGCGGGCCCTCACTTCTTCTCGGCCGCGCCGCCTCCGGCAGCGCCCGCCGCCGGAGCCGCACCGCCGGCGGCGCCCGGAGCAGCACCTGGCGCGGCGCCTTCGGCCGGCGCGCCCGCTGCCGCGGCAGCGGCGGCCGCAGCCGCAGCCGCTACGGCCGCTTCCGCCGCGGCCTTGATCTCTTCCGCATAGCCCGACGGCGGCACCACGGTAACGAGCGTTATGTCCCGACCGGTCACCACGCGTACGCCCTCGGGCAAGGCGATGTCGCTCAGGTGCTTGGAGTAATTGATCTCGAGCCCGCTGACGTCGACTTCGATGGCGGCGGGAATGGCATCGGCGCGGCAGCGCACCTCGACGGTGTGGGTCACGATCGACACCGTGCCGCCGCGTTTGACGCCGGGGGACTGGTCGGCGTTCTTGACGTGAACCGGAATGTTGACGCGGATCGTCGCCCCCTCGCCGAGCCGCATGAAATCCACATGCAGCGGCAGATCGCGCACGGTGTCGAGCTGGAAATCGCGGGGAATGACGCGGTGCTTCACGCCGTCCACTTCGACGTCGTGAACAGTGGTGAGAAAGCGCCCGGCATAGATGCGCTGGCGCAGATCGGCGTAGTCGAGCGAGATCGGCAGCGGCGGCTTGCCGTCGCCATAGATGATGCCGGGTACCCGGCCGGCGCGACGCTCTGCCCGGGCGGCCCCCTTGCCGGCCCGTGAACGCGCGCCCGCCTTGATCAGATTGACGGTCGCCATGATCCAGTCCTTGTCGTTAGCCCTTCGCAATACGTGGGATTGCCGCGGCAGCCTCCAGGGGTGCGGTGGGCCGCGGCGCCGCTTCTATAGCGGCGCGGAGTCTTAAAAACAAGCAAAGCCGCTTGGGCTTAGTCGCTAGACCCCGCCGGTTCCTCCTGCCGAGGACGGGGAGGACGCGGAAGCGTCGGCCGCCGGGCTCGCCGGCTGCGGCGCGGCCGCTTTGGCCTCGAGTGCGGCAATGCGCGCCTTGAGCGCTTCGTTGTCCTCGCGGGCGAGGCGGGCCATCTCCTTGACCGCCTCGAACTCGTCGCGCTGGACAATGTCCAGGTCGCGCAGTATGCGCTCGGCCTGGCTGCGGAACAGCGTTTCGAACTCGCGCCGCACGCCTTGCGCGACGCCAGCCGTGTCGTTCATCAGTCGAGCCACCTCGTCGAAGAACCGGTTCGTCGTCTGCACCATTTCCGCCTCCGAACCTTGCCGAGCGACTGCGTCTGCCGGCCCGCCTTGTTATCTTCATACACAATGGCAATGCTGCGGCGTCGTCGCAAGCTGCGCCGCCGGGCCGCCGCGGCTAAGACGACTGCGTGATTCGCGATGAAGGAAAACCGATGCTGCTGGTCCTGCCGATCCTGCCCTTCCCCGAAATCAATCCGGTGCTCGTTTCAATCGGCCCGTTTTCCATCCGCTGGTACGCGCTGGCCTATATCGTAGGCATTCTCGCCGGCTGGTACTATGCCCGCCGCATCATCGCCGCAAAGACATTATGGGGCGGGACCGCGCCGTTCACCGTCACCGACTTCGACGACTTTATCATCTGGATCACGCTCGGCATCATCGCCGGCGGCCGCATCGGCTACGTGCTGTTCTACAACCTGCCGCACTTCGCCGCCCACCCGCTGGAGATTTTCGCGCTGTGGACCGGCGGCATGTCGTTCCACGGCGGCATCATCGGCTGCATCATCGTCACCGTGCTGTTCGCCCTCCGCCGCGGTATCCCCATCCTTTCGCTCGGCGACGTGACGCTCGCAGTCGCGCCCATCGGGCTGTTCCTTGGACGCATTGCCAATTTCATCAATGGCGAACTATGGGGCCGGCCGACCGACGTGCCCTGGGCCATGGTGTTTCCTTCCGGCGGCCCACTGCCGCGGCACCCGAGCCAGCTCTATGAAGCGACCCTGGAGGGGCTTCTGCTCCTCGTCGTCCTCGGCATCATGGTGCGGCTTGGCGCACTCAAGCGGCCGGGCCTCGTCACTGGCACATTCGCGGTCGCCTACGGCGCGGTCCGCATCTTCTGCGAATTCTTCCGCGAGCCCGACGCCCAGCTCGGCTTTCTCTGGGGCGGGTTGACCATGGGCATGTTGCTTTCCATCCCCCTGATACTGGCCGGTGTCGCCGCGCTCGTCGTGGCGCTGCGCCGGCAACCGATCGCCAAATAAATGGCCGATGACCGCGCGCCGCTCGAGAGTGAGATCCGCCGATTGATCGCCGTCGCCGGGCCGATGCCGATCGCCCAATACATGCAGCTCGTGCTCACCCATCCGCAATACGGCTATTACATCACGCGCGACCCGATCGGCGCCGGCGGCGACTTCGTCACCGCGCCCGAAATCAGCCAGATCTTTGGCGAATTGATCGGGCTGTGGATGGCGACCGTCTGGCAGCAGATGGGCGCGCCGGAAAACGTGCGCGTCATCGAGCTCGGCCCCGGGCGCGGCACCCTGATGCTCGATGCACTGCGGGCGGCCAAAACGGTGCAGGACTTCTATGCCGCCGTCGTCCTGCATCTCGTCGAGATCAGCCCGAAGCTGAAAGAGCTGCAGCAGCGACGCCTGGAAGATCTGCAGATCCCGATACTGTGGCATAGCGCGCTGGCCGAGGTTCCGGGCGGCCCGTGCCTGATCGTCGCCAACGAGTTCATCGATGCGCTGCCCGTCCGTCAGGCGGTCAAGCAGGCCGGCGGCTGGCACGAGCGGGTCGTCGAAATTGGACCCAACGACGACCTCATACTGGGCACCGCGCGCGAACCGCTGCCGCATTTCGACAACACCTTGCCGCGCCAATTGCGGCAATCTCCTGCCGGATCGATCTATGAATGGCGGCCGGATACGATTGCGCTCGAAATCGGCCGGCGCGTGCGCAACGGCGGAGCGGCGTTGATCATCGACTACGGCCACGCCTGGCACGGGCTGGGCGAGACGCTGCAAGCGGTCACCGGACATGCCTTCGCCGACCCGCTGCGTGCACCGGGCCGCAACGACCTCACCGCCCACGTGGATTTCCTGGCTCTGGCGCAGAATGCCGACATTATCGGCGCCCGCACCCACGGGCCGGTGGCGCAGCGCGATTTCCTGCGGCGGCTCGGCATCGACAAGCGCGCCGCGGCGCTGAAGGCGCGGCTGTCACGCGACAAGGCGGCCGAAATCGACCAGGCCGTCGCCCGCTTGACCGCATCGGGACCAAAGGGCATGGGCGAACTGTTCAAGGCCTTCGCCATCGCCGACCCGAAGCTCGGCCCGCTTCCAGGATTCGAGCTGTAGGGATGATGATCAGAGCCGAGACGCTGGCGCTGCCCGGCATCCGCCACGGCTTCTTCACCCGGCAAGGCGGCGTGTCCGAAGGACTTTATGCAAGCCTCAATGGCGGGCTCGGCTCCCGCGACAGTGCGGCCAATATCGCCGAAAATCGGGCGCGCATGGCGGCTGCGCTCGGCGTCGCGCCGGATCGCCTGATGACCGCCCACCAGACCCATTCGCGCGACGTCGTAGTCGCTGAAACGCCGTGGCCGGCCGCCGCGCGGCCGCGCGCCGACGCCATCGTGACGCGAACGCCCGGCCTTGCGCTCGGCGTCACCACGGCCGATTGCGGCCCCGTTTTCCTCGCCGATCCGACCGCCGGCGTCATCGGCGCGGCCCATGCCGGCTGGCGCGGGGCGCTTGCCGGCATCGTCGAGGCGACCGTCGCGGCGATGGAGCGGCTTGGCGCCAAGCCAAGCCGCATTCATGCCGCGCTCGGACCGATGATCCGCCAGCCGAACTACGAAGTCGGTCCCGACCTGGTCGCGCGATTTACCGCTGCGGATTCGGCGAACGAGCGCTTCTTCGCGCCGGCCGCGCGCGACGGCCACGCCCTGTTCGATCTTGCCGGCTATATCGGCACCCGGCTGGTCCGGGCCGGCGTCGCCCGGGTCGAGGACTTGGGTCTGTGCACCTACGCCGAACCGGCGCGATTTTTCAGCTTCCGCCGTTCCACGCACCGGGCCGAAGCGGATTACGGACGCCACGTCAATGTCATCGTCCTCGCGGATCGCCAGTAGCCGCAGCGGACAGGCCGCAGCAAATCCGCTGTTCGCGACACGCAATTCGCTGTTCACCATTGCGCGGGGACAAGACCCCGATTCATGTTGCCAGTGCGGAAAGCGGCTTGTATCAGGTCCCGCATGCAATAAGGGTCTCCGCAGGAGAGAAGGGGAATGACCAGCAACAACGGAGCAATCAAGCTTGTTGCCGGCAATTCCAATCCTGCGCTGGCGGAGGGCATCGGCGCCTATATTGGCATTCCACTGACCAAGGCCGTGGTGCGGCGCTTCGCCGACATGGAGATCTTCGTCGAGATCCAGGAAAACGTCCGCGGCGCCGACGTGTTCGTCCTGCAGTCGACGTCGTTTCCTACCAACGACCACCTGATGGAATTGCTGATCATCATCGACGCGCTGCGCCGCGCGTCGGCGCGCCGGATCACCGCGGTGATTCCGTATTTCGGCTACGCGCGACAGGACCGCAAGCCGGGTCCGCGCACGCCGATCTCCGCCAAACTCGTCGCCAACCTCATCACCCGCGCCGGCGCCG
>Ga0335085_10003698_pt1 | contig 26125 bp, 17 predicted proteins | sample Lox_Sample_45_FD_206712 | JGI IMG/M metagenome (GOLD analysis project Ga0335085, IMG submission 206712) | Soil microbial communities from Loxahatchee National Wildlife Refuge, Florida, United States - Lox_Sample_4.5 | ecosystem: Environmental > Terrestrial > Soil > Wetlands | place: USA...
CCAAGGAGCATGACGTTTGAAGGGTTCTATGAATGGATGGTGGCCTCGGCCGCGTACCAGGAGAACGAGTGGAAGAACGCGGAACCGTGGAATCCGGCTACGAGCATTGTCTTGAGGCCAGGTGAGCACCGCACGGTGGGATTGCGATTCCTGGTGGCGGATTCGATTCGCGATATCGAGAAGACACTTGCAGCAAATGGACGGCCAGTGGCCGTGGGCGTGCCTGGATACATACTGCCGCAGGATCTGGACGCACATCTTTTTCTCAAATATGAGCACCCTGTCAAGAATCTGGAGGTGGAACCGCGGGGCGCGATCGAAGTGAATGCAGCGGGGGCGACGGCGCATGGATGGCAGCGCTACCAGCTACGGGGCAAGCAGTGGGGCCGTGCGCGGCTGACGATTACGTACGCGGATGGACTGAAGGAGACTGTGCAGTATCTGGTGACCAAGCCGGAAGCCGAAGCGGTGGATGACATGGGACGTTTTCTTTTCACGAAACAGTGGTTCGACGTGAAAGATGATCCGTTTCACCGCGCGCCTTCAGTCATGAGCTATGACCGCGAAGCGAATGCGATTGTGACGCAAGACAGCCGGGTGTGGATTGCGGGATTGAGTGATGAGGCAGGGGCGGGGTCATGGCTGGCCGCGGCGATGAAAGAGTATGGACGGCCGGATAAGCAGCAAGTCGAGCAACTGGAGGAGTTTGTCGACGGTGTTCTATGGGGCCACCTGCAATACAAAGACGGACCCGAGAAATATGGCGTGCGGAAGAGCCTGTTCTTCTATCAGCCGGACAAGGCGCCCGGATTTGCGTATCGCGCAGATCTCGACTGGTCGAGCTGGGAGAGTTGGAACCAGGAGGCGAGCGAAGACGTTGGCCGCTCGTACAACTATCCCCATGTGGTGGCGGCCTATTGGGCGCTCTATCGGCTGGCGCGCGACCATGAAGGGCTGGTGACGCACCATGACTGGCGCTGGTATCTGACGCAGGCATATGAAACGTCGATGGCGATGACGCGTTACGCGCACGACCTGGCGCAGTTTGGGCAGATGGAGGGCGATGTATTTGTTGCGGTGCTTGATGATCTGCGGCGCGAGGGGATGACGGCGGAGGCGGAAACACTGGAGAAGGCGATGCGTGCGCGGGCCGCGGTGTGGCAGAAGGAGCCCTATCCTTTTGGAAGCGAGATGCCGTGGGATTCGACGGGGCAGGAGGAAGTGTATGCCTGGGCGCGGCGCTTCGGCATGGATGACAAGGCGCAGATCACGCTCGATGCGATCACCGGCTACATGCCGACGATTCCGAACTGGGGATATAACGGCAGCGCCCGGCGCTATTGGGACTTTCTCTACGGCGGCAAGTATGAGCGGCTGGAGCGGCAACTGCATCACTACGGCTCCGGGATCAATGCGATTCCAGTGCTGGATGCTTACCGGCACGACCCGAAAGACCTTTACCTTCTCCGCATCGGTTACGGCGGGACAATGGGAGCGATCAGCGGGATCGACCAGGATGGGTCTGCGTCCGCAGCGTTTCACAGCTATCCCGACATGATGAAGTTCGATCCGTACTCGGGCGACTACGGTCCGAACTTCTTTGGACACGCATGGACCGCGGCAACATACGTCGTGAAAGATCCGGAATTCGGATGGCTGGCCTTCGGTGGCAACCTCACGGAAAAGGGAAGGGAAGTGAGCATCGAGCCGCGGGACAGTTTCAGACAGCGCGTGTACCTGGCATCGCTGGGTCTGTGGCTCACCCTCGACAGCGGGCGATTTGAACGCGTGACACTGGATGCAGCGACCCGCGCCGTGACCTTGCAGCTGGCGCCGCGTGACCGTTACACGGCGTCTGCGCTCTTAAGGATCGAACAGCCGGCAAAGATCGACGGCGTGGGCGCCGTTGTGCCGTCGGAGAGATTTCTTAAGGAGCGCGGAGGGTACGTTGTGCCGCTGGGTGCAACGAGCGTGACCGTGCATTTGAACGCGGCGCAGTGAGTGCGCGAGAGGGTAGTGCCGGCGCAGATCGACACCAAAGAAGTTGCAGTGCGAATCTGATGAGAACGTCTCTTTGGGGCCTTCGAGCCGCGGACAAGGACTGTCTCGCTTGAGCGGTTGCGCAGAGTTTCTCTTATGGGAGCTTTACCTCGACTTTGGCGCCCTCATAAGCGATGTCTTTGTCGGCTCTTGAGGATACAGCGATGCCGCCTCCGTGGCCGGCGCTGACAAGGACAATGTGGAACGCGCGGTCCTTGACCATTCCTGGGAATGATCCCTCGCGATTTCCGATTGTCAGGGTGGAGTTGCGGTCATCCCAGTGGATGGGAATGACGGCGTGCTGACCATGTTGATAGTCGTAGCTGTCCCCAGAGTCTTCGTAGAGATTGAAGTCTCCGTCTGAGCCGGGGTAGATGCGCAGCTCGATCGGTCCAGCGGGATCTTCGGCAGCGTACTCGATCTGCGGGCCCATTGGAATGATGGAGCCGGCGCGGACGAAGAGCGGCATACGATCCAACGGCGCATCGGCCTCGATCTCCTGACTGCCGGGCAGCGGCTTTCCGGTCCAGAAGTTGTACCATACGGCGGCTGCCGGCAAGTAGACGCTGCGCGTAGTCGCATCAGCTTTCAGCACAGGACTGACGAGGATTGCGGGGCCAAACATGAATTCGTCACCGAGGTTCCAGGTCTTCGGATCGGCGCGCCAGTCCATCACAAGTGGCCGCTGAATGGTGTAGTCCTGGCTGGAGACCTTCCAGGCCAGGGAGTAGATGTAGGGCATCAGCCGATAGCGGAGTTTGTCGTAATCGATCAGAATGGGCTCGACTTTGTCGTAGGTCCACATCTCGTTATGCGGCCGGTGGCCGTGTGTGCGAAAGACGGGACAGAAGGCGCCGAACTCAAACCAGCGCGCGTAGAGTTCCTGGTATGCAGGCTCGTCAAGTGAGCCGGGGTATGGAGGCCAGTAGCCGCCGATATCGGTGGTCCAGTAGGGGTAGCCTGACAGGGCGAAGTTCAATCCAGCTGCAACCTGATGGCTGAGTCCCCAATAGGTGCTGTAAACGTCGCCCGACCAAACCGTAGCGCCCACTCGCTGCTGACCAAGGAACGCGGAGCGGGTAAGCAGAAAGACGCGCTTGCGCTCGGTCGCAGTCTTCCAGTGGTTCTGCACGCCCAGGGTGTGCAGCAGCGGGAACACATTGGTGTACTCTGCTCCATTGCCGATGGCGATTTGTTTGTTCTGCAGAATCGCGTCGCCCATGTGTGGCCAGTATTCTTCGGGCTCGGCGCTATCGAGCCAGAAGGCGTCCCAGCCCTGCGCAAGAAGCTTGCCGGGCAAGCGGTTCCAATAGATGTCGCGGGCCTCGGGGCTGCTGGCGTCGTAGACATGCGCGCCCGGAATGAGTAGATGCTTCGCGTCGAGGATCTTGTAAGTTTCCGATGCCGGGTCGAGCAGGCCCCAGACGGAAATCATGGTATGCACGTGTTCTTTGTGCAGCGCATCGAGATCTTGCGCGACGTCATGGTAGTTGCTGTTGAACTGGGGGTCGCCTTCAGTCTTCCACCAGAACCAGTCCTGAACCATGGCGTCGAGAGGGATGTGCTCCTGGCGGTAGCGCTGGGCAATGCTGCGTATTTCATCGAGGGAGACGTAGCGGTCTTTGGACTGGAAGAATCCGTAGGCCCACTTGGGCAGCATGGGAGTGTGTCCGGTCATGCCGCGGTATTCATGAATGATGGTGTCGATCTCGGGGCCGTAAAGGAAGTAGTAGTCGATGGACTTGCCGGCGATGGACGAGAACTTCAACTCAAGCGGAAAACGGTTGTCGACATAGGTCAAGGCAGCCGTGTTCCACATCAAGGCGTAGCCCTTGCTTGATACGAGGAAGGGAATTGCGACGTCTGTGTTGTTCTGCCCGAGTTCAATGGTCGCGCCGCGGTAGTTGAACATGCCGTTCTGGTGCTGGCCGAGGCCGTACACTGCCTCCATTGCCGTGGGCGAAAAGCGATCGGTGACGCGATAGGTGTGCTCGCCATTCAACTCGACCGGCTCATAGGTGCGTGGAAGGCTGGAGCCTTCGTTCAACAGGATGTCGCCGCCGCCGGTCCTGAAGGACAGGTTGCCATGTTCGAGGTCGAAGACCACTTCAAGTTTTGCAGTCTTCAAAGTGGCCGAGCGGGAGTCACGCGCCAATGTGAACTGGCCGCCGGGACAGGACTGGCGGGCATCAAGCATCCAGGGCCGTTGCGGCTGAGCGGCCATTGATGGGCCCGGCGTTGCAACCACATGAATGACAGAGTCGGCGCACACCGTGAGGTCGAGGGTCTCTTCGCCGAAGGTGGCGCGTAACCCCTGGCTTGTTGGCGCGACGGTGGCCGGACCGGGGCCCGGCGCTTTTTGACCGGGCATCTGCGCGAATGCAACCTGGACAGAAATCAAAGAAGAGAGAATGGCGGGAAGAACTCGGTGCGCAGAAGGCCGGATTGAAGTCCGAGGCCCAATTTGATCGATACAGTGCATAGGAGATGACCTTTCGTGCTGTGTGTACCGTGCCGAGCGAGGATTGGCAGCGGGCCAGGTGTGGGTCTCAGTCGCCGCAAATCGAAACGTACGCTGATCTCCCCAAAGGGCTCGCCAGCAACACATCAAATATATACAGGGAGGGTGACGCCACAAACCGGAGGCACATCGATTTATCCGGGGCGGGCAGGCCATGGCACGCGCAGACATCAGGCACTGCGGCGAATGAAAGGCAAGGTCCGGCACACGCCGATGCCGGGGCTGTTATATTCCCTTTGACCGCGGTTGGCGCAGTTTGCTGCTTTGAGAGATTTGGAGAGTCGAGGATGAAGATCACTGAAGTTCGTACGCGCGTTGTTCAATGGGAGGGCAACACGGTTCCTCTTCCTCCGCACTTCTGCACCAATCCAATGGACCTAGTGGCGTTTCGCAAGGCGTCAATGGGGAATTTTGCGTTTCATAACTGGCTGCTGGTGGAGATCTTTACTGATACGGGGCTCGTTGGTCTGGGCAATGCGGCGCTTGCGCCCATGGTGACAAAGTCGTTGATCGATACGTATCTCAAGCCATTACTGATCGGCGCCGATCCATGGGATGTGGAGTATCTGTGGCAACAGATGTATCGCCGGACGCTGGCGTTTGGCCGCAAGGGTGTGGCATTGACCGCGATCTCTGCGGTCGATATCGGACTGTGGGACCTGCTGGGAAAGGATGCGCGGCAGCCGGTGTTTCGTCTGCTGGGAGGCCGGACGAAAGAGAAGATTCCGGTATACGCAAGCCGCCTGTACGCCATGCCGCTGCCAGAACTGAGCGAAGAGGCGCAGAAATACAAAGATCAAGGCTACACGATGATGAAGCTGCGATTCGGCTGGGGGCCGATCGATGGCGCGGCGGGAATGCAGAAGAACCTTGAGCTTGTGCGTACGGTGCGGGAGGTGGTCGGCGACGAGATCGACCTGATGGCGGATGCCTACATGGGATGGACTCTGGATTATGCAAAGCGCATGCTGCCGCTGCTGGAACCATTCAACCTGCGATGGCTGGAAGAGGCAGTAATCCCCGACGATACGAGGGGCTACAAAGAGCTAAAGAGCCACGGGCGCGTGCCGATCGCAGGGGGAGAGCATGAGTTTACGATCTTCGGGTTTCGCGAACTGCTTGAAATGAATGCGCTGGACTACATCCAGTTCGATACCAATCGCGTGGGCGGGATCAGCCAGGCGCGCAAGGTATCGGCGTTGGCTGAGTCCTTTCAGATCCCGGTGGTGCCGCACGCAGGCCAGATGCACAATTACCACGTAGTGATGGCGAGCCTGAACTCACCGATTGCGGAGTTTTTCCCGAAGGTGAGCGTAGAGGTCGGGAACGAACTCTTCTGGTACATCTTCGATGGCGAGCCGGTGCCGGTGGATGGTCATATCGACCTGGATGATGCGCTCCCCGGGTTGGGGCTTACGGTCAACGAAGAGTCGCTGAAACAATTCAACGTGATTGAGTAGAGGGCCGGTGTGCTTCAGGTTCAGATCAAAGAGGAAACTTAACGCACATGGAGACGTGAGACCCGACAAGCGATGCGCCTTGCAGGTGGTTCATTGATTGTTCTGGCGCGGAACTCGCCTGGCCTCATTCACTCCTGACTTGCGCTGCTTCGGTGCATAGCCGGCCATATCGCGCAGATGTTTTCGCATCTCTTTGCGCGCGGACGTGCTGTCGCGGCTCTTGATGGCGAGGAGCAGACGTTTGTGCTGGGCGCAGGCTTTCTGTGGGACGCCCTTGATGGCCACGGCACTCAAGATCCACTGCTGCAAAAGATTGCGGATCAGATGCAGAGCATTCATGAGAATTCCGTTGGACGCGGCACGGGCGATGGCAAGGTGGAAGCTTACGTCAGCCTGGACAAACTCCTGCGGATTCGTCCTGGACTTCTCCATCAAGTCCAATAATTTTGTGAGCTGAGCGATGTCGCTTGTTTTCGCCCGCTCTGCAGCCATCCCGGCAAGCTCAACCTCAATCAGCACACGCGCCTCGATGAGTTCGCGGACGTCGGCCTCAGAGCCGCTGGCAATGGCCCACAGCAGGGGGCGCGAAAAAAAGTCAGACCGTTTGCAAACGTAGGTTCCGTCACCGAGCCGGGTCTCAATCATGCCCATGATCTCGAGAGCTTTGAGGGCCTCACGCAGGGATGCGCGACCCACGCCAAGCTGCAGGCAGAGGTCGCGTTCGGCCGGAATCTTCTCACCTTCGCGCCAGACCCCACGAATCAGATGACTGACCATCTGGCGGCAGATATCGGCGGTGAGGGTCGTGCGTACAACGGGGGTCAGGATTTCATTTGTCATGGCCGGCCTCACTCACGCCAGGATTCCATCGGGATGGCGAAGGAAAACTTCAGGATCGTAGATGGAGGCGTAGACGCGGGCTTCTTTGCGAATCCGGGACCACGTTGCATCTGCTTCCATCATGCTCTCCATAACGCCGAGATAGCGATTGGATTCAATGTTCCCATATTTGAAAAAAGCGTCTGTGACGATGACGACGCCCTTGTCTGTGTCGATGGCGATAGCCATGGAAGAACGATGATGAACGCCGGCCCAAAAGACGCGAATTCCGGGCTGGACTTGTTCCTCATCGGCAAGCAGGCGCACCTTCTCCCACCCTTCGTTCTGCAGGTAATGATTCACATCGGGCGGGATGCGCAGATGGCGGGGAACATGAAGATGATAGTAGGGCGCCTGAAAATCCTCGATCCAGCCGCGCCGCGAGATTCCAATCGCGGCCTTCTTGAACATGGGGATGTTTGCCGTGGCATAGGCTTGCAAGGGAGTTACCAGGACCATGGAGATGTCGTCTGGAGTCAGGCCTTGCGAAGCGAGTATGTTCTGGGGCAACTGTGCTTCAGTCCGGGTGATTTGAGCTTCGGGATATCCGAAGAAGTTGAGCCATGCCTGATTGATGACGGTGAGATCCTGGGGGGGACCCGTATTGATCAGGATATTCTGATCGCCGCCCCGAACGAGGTAGATAAGCGCGTTCATCTCTTCGCGCTGATTCCAGGCTTCCATCCAGTAGACCTCTGGACCGGGAACCCAGAATGTGCCGCCATTGAACGCTTGCACAGAGTACTTCATTTCACCGTGGTCTCCTGGTTTACGTGCGCTTTAAAACGCCTGACGCCGTCGAGAAAGATACCGATATCGCTGCCGAGACTGAGCATCCTGAAGCCTTTACTCTTCCAGTGCGCCGCAGATTCCTGCGTAGGCGGGAGAAAGCCGGGCGCGACGCCATGACGACGGCAGGCGGCTACCAGGTCGTCCATTGCCTGCAAGAGCTGCGGATGATCAAACTGAGCCGGAATGCCCATGGAGACTGTCAGGTCGTAGTGGCCGATCCAGGCAACGTCGACTCCCGGCACCGAAACAATCGCTTCCAGATTCTCGAAGGCGCGGACGGTTTCCAATTGAATGATGACAGTGGTTTCTTTATTTGCCTGCGCAAAGAATTCCGGTCCAGCCGCACGGTAGAGATCATGGGCTACGCCCAGCGCGACGCCGCGCGCGCCTTGCGGCGCGTATTTGAGCTGGCGCACAATCTCTTCTGTCTGCTCTCGCGTTTCGACGCGGGGCACCATAACACCTCGGGCGCCGATATCGAGCACGCGGGCGAGCGGCGCGAAGTGCAGGTCGGGTACGCGCGCCATTGGTACGATTCTGCTGCCACGGCATGAGGCGATCATCTGCTCGAGCATGGGGATATCGCATCGGCCGTGCTCCATGTCGAAGATGACAAAGTCGAGGCCGCATGCGTCGAGCATGGGCCCTATGCCCGGGGTGAAGAACTCCAAAAGCAGCTGGCCCAACAACACATCGCCTTGTTGCAGCCGCTGCCGAAAGTCGGTCATTTCGCCTCCCGCGAAGCTGAATGCGCCCTGAATCTTTCGAGTTTCTCGATGAAAAGAGGATTGGTCAAGACCTGAGGATTGACGACGTTTTCGGGAACCTGCCCCCGATAGATGGAGAGTGCCCCCTGGCAGTCAATTCTGCCCATATCGCGGAAAAGCTCTTCAGTCCACGCGATGGAGTGCGAGGTGAGAATGACATTTTCCATCCCAATCAGGGGTGAGTCTGTTGAGAGGGGTTCGCTTTCGAAGACATCAAGCGCCGCGCCGGCGATCTGCTTGCTTCTGAGGGCGTTGATCAGGTCGCCCTCGTCGACGACAGGGCCGCGCGCAGTATTGATGAGAACCGCGTCGGGCTTCATTCGCGCGAATTGCGCTTTACCGAGCAGTCCGCGTGTTTGGGGCGTGAGGGGACAGTTGACAAGCACATAGTCTGAGGATTGCAGGAGTACGTCCAGGCTCACCAATTCAACTGCGAGTTCGGCGGCGCGCTCTGGTGGTGCATAGGGGTCGAAGGCGAGAAAGCGGCGCACATCCAGAGCACGCAAGAGACGGATTGCCTCGCCCGCGATGTTTCCCAATCCGATGGTTCCTACGACGCGATCGCGCGGCTCGCGGCCAAGCTGATGGGTGCTTTCAGCCCATTGCCCTCTGCGGATCATCCTGTCTTTTTCAAGCAGGCGATGAGAGAGCGCCAGAATGAGCAGGAGTATGGATTCTGCGACCGGCCGCATCACTCCGCCGGGTGTGATGTAAACCGCGACCCCGTGCTCGGTGCAGGCATTGACGTCAACGTTGTCGTAGCCGACGCCGCATCGCCCTATCGCGCACAGACGCGTATTCCCTTCGAGAGACTGCGCAGTGATCTTCGGCTTGAGCGAGATGACGACATCGTAAGGTGTCAGTTGGCCGGGAGTGTATTCGGAGCGATATTCGCGCAAAAACTCGAACGACAGGCCGGGAACACCTGTAAGGGTCGACAGCCCGATATCGGGAAAGACAAGGCGGCCGTTCGCGTCGCAGAAATCCGCAGAGAGGCCGACGCGAAAGCGCGCAGCTTCGGGACTCGCGATGGCGGGTTCTGCTCGCGTCATGCATTGCCCTCGAGTACAACGACCCAATCCTGAAAGATGGGAACTTCAGCGATCTTCCAGGTTCCACTGGAGTCGGGCGTGATGTTGCCGATTTCAGTTTGTTCTGCATTGGTTGGGTTGAAGAAGAAGGCCCGGTAGGTCACCTGAGACAGGTTGTGGAATGTAGCTCCTCTGTACGCCGCAGGCGTATAGGCAAAGACCGCTTCTCCGGGAATCCGCGCGGCGAAAGGCTGCCAGTAGTCTTCCTTGCTCCACCGGGGATCAATGAGGCTGGGATCAGCCTGAAGCTTCCACCAGGAATAGCGCGTGAGGAACTGCTTGGAGAGTCCGAGTTGCCGAGAGCCCGGTAGCTGGGCGGCGATATCCCAAGGTGGCCCTCCCCACGAGTGGCCATGAGGTGAGAGACCATAGGGCTTTTCGCGTGTGTTCACTTGCCAGATACCGTTTGCGCCATAGGTGTGACCTGCAGTCCCGCTAAGCAGGCTCGACCAGAACATGAACCGCTGCACCTCCTGGCGGCTTGCTTCCAAGATGCCTTCGTAGCAGACCTCGCCAATGAGGACTGGCATGGTTGGCTTCGCTGCCAGCGATTGGTTAACGACCTGTATGGTATTGGGCACGCTTGCGCGGTCATTGTGACCGGTCTGGAGCATGTCGAAATCAAGCACCGAAGGATCGTCGACGCAGGTGCGCGACGTGCTGGGCGGATGAATGGTAATCGGATGGTGATGAGGATCAGTGGCGCGGACATAGCGGGCGAGTTCGGTCAGGCCGTGCTTCTGTGTCTCAGCGTCCTGCTGGGGCGTCTTTGAGAGGTAGTAGGGCATCGTGCCTTCGCCGGCCAGACACCACACCACCGGGTAAGCGCCCCAGCGGGCGATAAGGTAGCGCCAGTGCTGCTTTGCTTTCTCCAGGCCCATGCGTGGAATGAAGTAACCCCAGAAACCGACGATACAGGCGGCGAGGCCGTGATCGGCCAAATGCTGGATGCGGACGTCGGCCATGTCGAAGTAAGCAGGATTGATGCGGGCAAAGTCACGCTCCCACGGGAAGCCGGCTTCGTTGGCGCCGCGTTCATCGTACGGCTCCATGTCGGGGTAAAGGCCAGCCACGATCTGCACCATGGTGAAGCCCTTTTGCACGCGATCGGCGGTGAGCGTTTCGAAGCCGTCGGGCCAACTGAGCCGCTTGCAGAGCCCCATCCACCAGGTATCACCCAGCCAGAAGAACGGTGCGCCATCAGCGTGACTGAAATGTCGCTTGTCTGCGGCGATCCGCAGGGCTCCGTGTTTGTAGTGGGGATTGTCGCCGTTGTAGGGGTGAACATCGAGAGCCATCGTCTGATTGTGCAAGTCAGAGTTCGCTGAATCTGAGCAGACGGAACGGATACTGTACCGTCCTGGTGTTTCTGGAGCATAGCGAACGCGCCATGTTGAGTTGTCGGCCCAGAATGCCGGAATGCGTTCTTCTGTTCCCGCAGGGGTTGTCACGACCGCATCGACCTCCACCTGGTTGAATGGGTCAGAGTATTGTTTGCCGCTGACATACGACCACTCGGTAGCCATGCCGGTTGTGGCCACTCTGCCCTCTGCGAATCCTCGGGCAGAGGCTGCGCCTGCGACCGAACTCAGGGCCAGCGTCTTAACAAACGTGCGTCGGGACATTGCTCCTGGCATGGAGGGTCTCCTGTTTTGCGTTGGAATCCTGCGGGAGTGAAACCCATCAGGCCATCCGATGATTGGCCACACCCAAAGCTTCTGTCAAGAGGCGCGCTCGAGATTTCGGGCCCGAGCTGAGATCTGTGAAGCGCGAGCGTTGAATTCACTTGACAATATCTGCGCATCAACAGTAGTGTCCTGCTCGATGCTCAGGTCTTCTGATGGTCTGACTACTATCTCGTATTGTGAGACACAATCAGCCACATCAATGAGCTTTGGCCATGTTGACTGAGACCATTATTTCGGCGCGCGGCGAACGATCTGCTGTGATTACGCAGACAGGCGTAGAGCTGCGGACATTTGTGTCTGAGGATTGTGGCGCGGTCGGGTTCAGCACGGGGACGGCGACATTTGCGCCGGGTGCGCACCTTCCCTACCATCTGCATGCGTTCAGCGAGGCGATCACGATTCTTGAGGGGCAGGCCCGTGTCATGGTTGAGGGCAGGGGATACCTGCTGAAGGAACGCGACTGCATTCACCTGCCGGCGGAAACTGTACATCAAGTGGAAAACACCGACACAAATCGGCAGATGATCGCGCATTGGGCCTTCGCAAGCGCCAGGCCCTCTCGGACGCTGGTGGATACGAACTATCCGCACCAAGACAGAGGGTATGGAACCGCGTCAAAGGATGATCCGGAGTTCATCACCCGCTACGATCAGTGCGCCATCTATGAGCTTGCGGAAGATGCCTTCTTCACCGACTTTTTTGCGAAGCGGACAGGGTCCGAAGGCATCTGCGGAGGGTTTGGAAGATTTCATCCCGGTGCTTCGCTCCCCTGCCATATTCACGATTTCGACGAGTCGATCACCATTGTGAGGGGGGCCGCGGTCTGTTTCGTCCAGGGCAGGAGTTATGAGTTGAGAGGATACGATACCGCATTTATTCCAAAGGGCACGCCGCATCGATTTATGAATCGGTCCGCTTCGGAGATGGCAATGTTGTGGGTGTATGCAGGCGGCGAGCCGGATCGAATCCTGGTTGATGCGCGATTTTGTTCGGGCAAGCTGAAGTGGCATGGGACAAAGCTTGCGAAGGTTTACTCGGTCTGAGCAGGCCCGAACTTCGGGTTGAGGACTCGAAACCAAGAGGACCTATGAAGGATTTTCAGAATTTCATCAATGGAAGATTTGTGGTATCGACCGGTGACAGGCAGATCGAAGTGAGGAATCCGGCGACGGGATCCCTGATTTGCAGAGTGCCGGAGAGCACCCAGGAAGATGTTGACTCTGCGGTCGCTGCGGCAGAAGCCGCGCAGCGCTCGTGGGAGAAGCAGCCGGCAGCAAGTCGTGCACGGGTACTGAAAGCGCTTGCGGGGAAGATTCGCCAGAACGTGGAACCAATTGCCCGGGTGATTACGGAAGAACAGGGAAAGACGCTTGGGCTGGCGCGGGTTGAAGTGGAGTTCACGGCGGACTACCTCGACTACATGGCGGAGTGGGGACGGCGCATTGAGGGCGAGATTGTCGAGAGTGATCGAGCGGACGAAACGATTTTTCTGTTCCGCCGGCCAATTGGCGTGATTGGCGGGATATTGCCTTGGAATTTTCCGTTCTTTTTGATTGCGCGCAAAGCAGGTCCGGCGCTGATTACCGGCAACACGATCGTGATCAAGCCAAGCGAAGAGACGCCGCACAATGCGGTCAAGTTTTGCGAACTCCTCCAGGAGCTTGATTTTCCCCGGGGCCTGATCAACGTTGTGCATGGACGGGGGCCGACCGCAGGGCGCGCTTTGGCTTCGTCGCATGGGATCGGGATGGTCAGCTTCACCGGAAGCGTGGACACCGGCTCCGCGGTCATGTCGGAGGCTGCCAGGAATATCACCAAAGTGAATCTTGAGCTGGGAGGAAAAGCGCCGGCGATTGTGATGGCGGATTCCAATCTCGATCTTGCTGTGAAGGCAATTAAAGCGTCGCGCGTTATCAACAGCGGACAGGTGTGTAACTGCGCAGAGCGTGTCTATGTGCAGCGTCCCGTTGCCGCGGAGTTCATTGACCGGCTATCTGAAGCGATGAGCGCGACACATTATGGAGATCCGCTGCAGGACCAGACTGTCGAGTACGGTCCATTGATCAACGAGGCGGGCTTTCGTAAGGTGGAAAGTTTGGTGGAAGGGGCGGTGAAACAGGGAGCGACCCTGCGGACGGGCGGCCAGCGCGGCGATGTGGCGGGAGGCTACTACTATCAGCCAACGGTCCTGACGGGGTGCAAGCAGGAGATGGAAATCGTGCGCAAGGAGGTCTTCGGCCCCGTAATTCCAGTAGTGGAGTTTGAAGATCTGGACGAGGGAATTGCCTATGCAAATGACTGCGAGTACGGATTGACATCATCTATCTATACAAGCGATCTTAACGCTGCCCTTCGCGCCTGTCAGGAGATCCGGTTTGGCGAGACCTATATTAACCGCGAAAACTTTGAAGCAATGCAGGGCTTTCATGCGGGATGGCGCAAAAGCGGAATCGGAGGAGCAGACGGAAAGCATGGGCTTTACGAGTTCATGCAGACGCATGTGGTCTACATGCAGCGGTACTGAAGGGTTACCGATGGAGAGAACACCGCGCATCGGAACGTGAGGATGAATATCCGACGACCGTATGCCTGTGCGGTTGAACATGAGCGGTACCTGGTGATGTAATCCCAATCACGCCGGTTTGTCCTGAGATGAAGCTAGCAGGAAAAGTTGCGATTGTTACGGGCGCGGGCAGTGGAATCGGGCGCGCGAGCGCCATAGCGTTTGCCCGCGAAGGTGCGAAGGTTGTGGTCGCAGATCGCAATGAGACTGCGGCGGAGGAGACCGTCACTGAGATTCTGGGTTTGGGCCGTGTCGCACATCTCGCGGTTGTGGATATCACCAGGGAAAAGGATGTGGAGGAGATGGTGGGCGCCACTGTGGCTCGGTGGAGCACGATTGACATCCTCTTTAACAATGCCGGTGTCGTCCTGGTCAGGCCGATTGAAGAAATGACGGAAGACGAGTGGGACAAGGTCATGGCGGTCAACGTGAAAGCCGCATTCCTGGCCACAAAGCACGTTGTACCGATCATGCGCCGCAATGGGGGCGGCTCAATCCTGAACACAGGTTCTATCGCCAGCTTTACCGGACAGGTTGGGACCCCGGCGTATTCCGCATCGAAGGGCGCGATTGCCTTGTTGACGAAGTCGCTTGCGCTGGATCTGGGGCGCGACAGGATTCGCGTGAACTGCATCTGTCCGGGGATTACAGATACGCCTATGCTGCGCGAACATCTGGGCCACGGCGAGGAGGGGGAAGAACGGATTCGAACGCGCCTCTCGCGCGTTCCGCTCGGAGAAATCCTGCAGCCCGGAGACGTGGCGCGTGCGGCACTCTATCTCGTATCGGAAGACTCGGCTGGCATAACCGGTGTGCTGCATGTCGTGGACGGAGGGCTTCTGGCGGCGTCTGAGTTTGATCGGCCAATCTAATGGACGGAGCAGTTGCGCGAGTTTCTCTGCGATAGAACCGATCGGGTTGAAGGTGATTCCAAGCGGTCGCTTCCTTCAAGGAAGCGTGCGTCAGTTCGCCGCAAGCGAGAACTGTCCAGCAGTCTGGTCAATTCTCAAGATAGAGGGGAGGGTCATTGGGCGCAAATCCGCTGTTGGGAGTTTTTCTGCACTGGCTGGGAGGACTCGCCTCCGCAAGCTTCTATGTCCCATTTCGGCGGGTACGTGGCTGGTCGTGGGAGACCTACTGGCTCACTGGAGGCGTTGCCAGCTGGATTGTCGCACCATGGCTGATTGCCGGGCTGCTGACACGCGATCTGGTTTCTGTGCTCCGGGATGCGCCGCTTTCGGCCCTATTCTGGTCATATTTCTTCGGCGTCCTGTGGGGACTGGGCGGACTGACGTTCGGCCTGACCATGCGTTACCTGGGCCTCTCGCTTGGCATGGCAGTGGCCCTTGGGTATACGGCGGTGTTCGGCACACTCGTTCCGCCGATCTTTCATAGACAGTTCATGCAGCTACTCGCGCACCGTTCGGGTGTCATTATTCTTGCCGGCGTGGGGATATGTGTAGTGGGGATCGTCTTTGCGGGTGCGGCGGGCATATCCAAGGAGAAAGAACTTACGAGCGAACAGAAGTTAGCGAGCATTCGAGAGTTCAATCTTAAGCTTGGACTCGGCGTCGCGACATTTTGCGGCATCATGAGCTCCTGTTTTGCTTTCGGCCTTGACGCGGGGAATCCGATCAAGTCTCTGGCTCTCAAGCATGGAACGAACACGATGTGGCAGGGCCTGCCAGTGCTGGTGGTTGTGTTGATTGGGGGATTCACGACCAACTTCGTCTGGTGTCTGATTCTCCACCTACGCAATCGGAGCTATGGCGAGTACGTCAGGATCCCCAAGGAAGTTGGCGCTAATGCGCCGAGCCAACGCCCGCCCATTGAGAACATCACCGACGCGGTGCCTACGGAAATGGCATTGGAGATGAAGCCACATCCCGAGGGCGGACCTTCGCTTTTGTGGAATTACCTGTTCTCGATGCTCGCCGGAACGACCTGGTATCTGCAGTTCTTTTTCTACACGATGGGCGAAACGCAGATGGGGCGCTACAAGTTTTCGAGCTGGACGTTGCATATGGCCAGCATCATCATCTTCAGCACGCTTTGGGGAGTTGCCTTGAAGGAGTGGCGCGGGGTGAGCAGACGAACGAAGATGCTGGTCTTGCTGACGCTGCTTACTCTTGTTGGATCAACCTTGGTGGTTGGTTATGGCAACTATCTCGGCATTCACGCGGGCGACTAAGCCGAGTATCGCTTATTGATCGAGCGATCCAACGCTATCGATTAAAGGGAGAGGAAGAGTGAGAACGTCGATTCGGTCTGTGGAATGGGTGTCTTTCAACGGTCTGTTTCCGGCTCTGTTCTAACAAGGATGCCGGGACTTTTTGCAGGATGGCGGAGGGAGAGGGATTCGAACCCCCGGTACCCTTTCAGGCACAACGGTTTTCAAGACCGCCGGTATCAACCGCTCACCCATCCCTCCGCAAAAGGTATGGAGTGGAACTCTTTCAGTTTACCTTACTTGCGCGTGAATCTCCGCGTTGATATGGATGCCGCTGCGAGGCAATCCGGACATTGAAGCCGCGCTGCGATGCTGCTTGGGATGGAGGAGCTTGTTGATGAGCCGTAGGTGCGTCGTTTTCAATGTTCGATTGAGCTGATTGTCAGAAGAGTCCTGACTTGCGATTCATGGTCCGATTGGCGCGGTTTCGGCGAATCTTGTTGAAAACACGTTCGATAGTGCGGGGAAGTGTTACAAATTAAGGTGCATGGCCAAGCGTGTGAAACCGGGAGCCCTGCCGCAGCCAGGGCAGCCAATCAGCCTGCGTGTGCTGGGAGAGTATCTTAATCTCTCGCCGGCAACAATTTCGCTCGTCCTTAATAATGCGCCGGGTGTGCGCTCGATTCCGCAGGAGACGCGTGACCGCGTGATTGAGGCCGCCGCGAAGTTTGATTACCGGCCAAGCTTTTACGCCCGCTCACTACGCAAGAAGCAGAGCTTTACCGTCGGCGTGCTGGTGCCGGAGTTGAGCGACCACTATGCGACTGAGGTGCTGGCGGGTGTAGAGGAGCTACTGATAGAGGAGGGTTACTTCTACTTGACGGCGAGTCACCGTCGAAAGCCGGATTTGATCGACGAGTATCCGCGGCTTCTGGCTGATCGTTCGGTTGAGGGCTTCATCCTTATTGATACGGTGCTCGAAAAGAGCATGAACCTGCCGGTGGTGGTTGTGGCCGGCCACCGCAAGATTGAGGGTGCGACGAATGTCGTGCTGGATCAGAAGCGCGCCGCCGAGCTTGCATTGCGCCATCTCTATCAGTTGGGTCACCGGAAGATCGCATTCATGCGGGGCGGAAGCCATAGCTCCGATGCCGACGATCGCTGGAACTGCCTGATGTCTGTAGCGCGCGATTTGAAGATCTCGGTGCCGCCTGAATACACAGTTCAGTTGCAGCTCAAAGCCTCGACGCCGGAACTTGGTTTTGAACCTGCGAACGAACTGCTGCAGCACAGCTCAGATTTTACGGCGATTGTGTGCTACAACGATATCTCCGCGATAGGCGCCATTCGTGCCTGTATGAATCACGGGATCAAGGTGCCGGAGGACATTTCGGTTGTGGGCTTCGACGATATTGAAAGTGCTGCCTTTCACAATCCAAGCCTTACGACGATTCGTCAGCCGCTCAAGCAGATGGGCGTTGTGTCTGCGCGAATCCTGCTGCAGCGCATTCGCGGTCAGGCAACATTCCCCGATATTGTTCCGATTCATCCGGAGCTCGTGATTCGCGAGTCGACCTGCCCGCCTAACCCCAGGCGCACACGCGCAAAGCGGGGCTAACCTCTTGATGGACAACTCAGCAAGCACGCACCGGGGCCGCACGCTGGCGGTGTTGCACCCGGCATTCGCGTTGACTGGGGTGTTGCAAGCGGTGGGCGGCCCGTTAATGCCCTCGATCGCCGCGGCACATCGACTGAGCGACAGCCGAATCGGTCTGCTTTTCTTTCTTTATTTTGCGGGGACCTCGCTCGGCGCGTTTCTTAGCCGCGGCAACTACGCCCGCGCCATCGCGCTCGGATTCTTCGGCATGGCGGCCTGTTGCGTTGCCGTAGCCAACGCGAGCTCGCAACTTCTGCCGTTGACGTTTTTTCTGCTGGGCATTACTGTGGGTGTTCCGATGTCGGGGGTCAGTCTCTATGTGGGCCGCGCGTATCCTGAGACCTGCGCGCCCATGCTGACAATATTGAATTTCAGCTGGAGTGCGGGTGCGCTGCTCGCACCCATCTATGGCGCAAGAGTCCTTGTGCACCACGACTATCACACTGCCTATGATCTGCTTGCGATCGTCGCCGTTGTCGCCGGCGCCGCTTGTGTGGCCGTGGTGAGAGATGCCAAAGAACCGGTACATCTGCAGGAGAGCGTAAGTCGCACCACAACACTGCAGCTTATCCTGGTGTTTGCGCTCGCGGCTTTTCTGCAGGTGGGAATTGAGAACACATCGGCAGCGTGGCTCTCGACGTTTGTTTTTCGCGTATCCGGCAGCGGAATTGTGCAGGCGGCAGCGGCGACGACGTTCTATTGGGTCGGATTTCTGGCGTCGCGCGGCGTGGCGAGTGTGATTCTCCTGCACCTCGATGCACGCCGTCTATTACAGGTCTCTGTCGCGGTGGCTCTCGGCGCGGCAGCTCTGCTTGCAGTGGCGCCGTCGAGCATCTCGCGCGATGTGGCAATGTTTGTTCTTGGCGTCGCACTGGCGCCCATCTATCCACTGGTGATTGCAGGATTTTTCGCACGCGCGAGCCACACTTCTCATACGCGCTGGGTTTTGTTCACTGCAGGCTTTGGCGGATCGGTTTTGCCATGGATAGCAGGCTGGCTGTCAGCGCACACCGGCAACCTGCGCATGGGAATTCTCACAATTCCTGCGGCGCTGGTCGTGATGGCTGGTGTGCTGCCTTTTATCACGATTCCCGCGCGGACCGCCGCAGGCCCGCGGTCATAAGCAAAACTGCGGCGGATCCATTGAGAATGTTGAGCCTATGGCTGAGGCATCACAAGCACTTCAATGCCTGAAGCTGCGTCCTTTTGATGGAAGACTTGCTCAGTTGCCTTCTGAAACTGCTCGGGTGTGGCGAAGGGAATGTCAGTGAAGGTCTGTGGGTTGCGATCGGTCAAAGGGAACCAGGAACTCTGCACCTGGACCATGATGCGATGACCGCGCCGGAAGGTGTGAAACAGGTCGGGCATGGTGAAGTCGACTTCAGTTTCCTTGTTCGGTACGAGCGGTTCCGGCTTTTCCCAGCTGTGGCGGAACTTGGCGCGAAAGGGCTCGCCTCTGAGCAACTGTTCGTATCCACCCATGTGCAGAGGCGGCGCATCGAGAATGCGCTTGTTTCCGCGCGAGGAGTTTTCGGGATCCGGGTAGTTGTCGGGATAGACATCAATGAGCTTTACGTCGAAGTCCGAGTCGGTTCCCGAGCTGGCGACTATCAACTTTGGGGAGATTGGACCCGCAATCGTCACGTCTTCCTGGAGCGGGTTGGTTTCGTAGGTGAGCACATCCGGCCTGTAGCTTGCGAACCGCTGGTCATCCACCATATAGCGTTGAGGAACTGTATCGGTGGTGTATCCAACAAATGGCACCGGATGATTCGGGTCGCTGACATACTCGTCTTTGCTGCTCATCTCTGCTGGAGCATCGAAACTCAGCTTGCCGCCCGCGTGGAAGTAAAGGGTTTTCGGCGTTGCGGCGGGGGGTGGCCATGCGCTGAAGCTGCGCCAGACATTGGTACCCGTTTCGAAAACGATGGCCTTCGGTTGAGCTGAGCCCTTTCCTTTCAGATAGTGTTCGAAGAAAGGGAACTGCACGTGCGAGCGGAAGTATTCGCTCGTCCTGGCGCCGAACTCGACGTCGCCGAGGTGGCTGCCATCGCCGCGTGCCCATCCACCGTGGACCCAGGGGCCCTCAACGAGAGTCGTCGGCGTTCCGGGGTTGAACTTGTTGATCGCGTAGAAGGTGCGATAGGGCCCGCTTAGATCTTCGGCATCATACCAGCCGCCCACGACCAGGACTGCGCAATGGACGTTCTTCATATGACGCGAAAGATCGCGTTCCTGCCAGTAATCGTCATAAGTGTCGTGCTTGAACTGGTCGTTAAAGAGCCAGTTTGAGCCTTTCAAATACTGTCTGTCGAGATTGGCAATGTCGCCCGCATGGAGATAGAACTCGTAGCTGTCTGGAGTGCCGAAGTCGAAAGGGACCGTGGGATGTGGCGTCTGAGGTTCACTCTGAGGATGAAAGAACGGCGCGTAGAAACCGAAGTTGGCGGAGAGCATAAATGCGCCGCCATGGTACCCGTCGTCGCCCATGAAGAGATCGGTCATAGGGGCTTGCGGGCTTGCAGCAACCAGTGCCGGATGCGAATCGATGATCGACGCGGATGTGTAGAAACCCGGATAGGAGATGCCCCAGATGCCAACTTTGCCATTGTTGTTCGGCACCTGCTTGAGCAGGAAGTCGATGGTGTCATGCGTGTCAGAGGCATCGTCGACATCCTGCGGCGACTTCTTGTCGTCAATGTGCGGGCGCATTTCAACGAATGTGCCTTCACTCATCCAACGGCCGCGTACATCCTGGTAGACGAAGATATAACCGGATTTTTCGAACTCGTCGGATGGGCCGAGGCGCTTAGGATATTGGTCTTCACCGTAAGGAGCGACGCTGTAGGGCGTGCGATCCATAAGAAACGGATAGGGACCAGGGTCGTTTGGAAACGCCGAAGTCTTGGGTACGTAGACGGCGGTGAAGAGGTGCTTCCCATCGCGCATGGGAATTCGGTATTCGTACTTCGTGTAGTGTGAGCGCACGAAGTCGTCTTGAGGTGCCGTAGTGGCGGCTTCCTGCGCACGTGAAATGGCGACGGTGAATCCGCAGAGCGCAAGGATTCCGATTAAGACGCGGTACAAGTGAGACATGGCCAAAACTCTCCTTTGGAACGACAAGGATTCCCGATCAGGGCCGGTGCATCGGGTTGCCGGCCCACGAAGTAGTTCATTGATCGGTTTGTTTGCTCTGATCTTCCGGGATGACCTCAGGCTTGGTCAGCGGCGCGATGATTTCGTCAAGATAGTCTGTCGCCCCGTCGACGCGCTCGAGAGCGGGATATCGCTCGCCGCCGTGGTAATCGATATCGGCGGTGCGTATAAAGTTGTCGGCCTGCAAGAGCAGATGGATCGGATCGCGCGATCCCTTTGACTCCCGGATCGCATCGCGCAGCACGTCGTTTGAAAACATCCGGCCGTTCACCGCGATGATCTTGTAACCTGGCGCAATGCGGGCCTTGTCTGCGGGTCCGTTCCAAAGCACGTCTCGAATCTGTCCATCACTCGAGAGGCGCAGTCCAATCGAGTACCAGCAGTCCAGACCGCTGCGACTGCCCCTGCCATTCGCTTCTATCGTGTGCTCGGATGCGCTGGGTTTGTCACGGAAGACGAGTTTGTAGCCGCCTCGCTCAATGCCCTCGACGTCGGCATGGGGATTGATCTTGTCGATGCGGTCGTGCAGGAACTTTGCCCAGTCATAAGGGGCCACTTGATTCAGGTCCGCGACGAGTTCGTCAAAGGTGTACGGCACGATCAGTGGCCCCGTGTTTCCACCCTTGCCGAGGAAGATTTTCTCAAAGTCATCGAGCGACTTCTTTCCGCCGGTGAGCTTGCGAATGAGCGTGTCGGCATCAAGCCAGAGCAACTCGCCCTCGAAGTAGTAGTCCTGGCCGCGCCGCCAGTTGTACCAGGCAGGATTGCCTCCGCGCAGCAGGCTGGCAGCGACCGCCGTATCTTCTGTCGGCCGCCAGAGACGGCCCGGGGTGTATTCGAGCCTGGCTGCAGTCATGGCCAGCACATCGCGATACTGAGCCTGGGTCTTTAGCCCGGAGCGCGCAGCCAGCACGTTGCCAAGATATTCCGTCATGCCTTCATAGACCCACAGCATCGCTCCGTGCTGGGGAGTGGCAAAGTCCGGCTGATAAAGACCGGCGGGACGGCGATACTTGCCGTTCCAGGAGTGCGTGAACTCGTGCGACAACAGGTCGGCTTCGGGCAGCTGGTGAGCCGCGTCAGAAAAGCCCTTCTCTCCAACGCCGTTATCGGACGACTGCCCATGTTCGAGCCCTTCTCCGCCGGCAACGTCGGACAGCGTCAACAAAAAGTGATAGACGTGGTAATGGTGCGACGCATAGAGCGCGTCAGCTTCGCGCACGAGGTTGGAGACCTCGGCGAGAAATGCTGGCCGCAATCTTGAATCCTCGGGGTAATCGGAGGCGACGTCGAGATAGTGTTTTGGCGAGATTGCGGGCGCCAGTGGGTACTCATGAAAGTACTCGCCAGCGAGGATAGGCGAGTCTTCGAGCTGCTCTACGGTAGTCGCGGCAAAGTGCGTCGTGGTTCCTGCTGCCGGGACAGGATAGGAGCTTGCGCCTTCAGGCGTCAGCGCAGTTCCAACACCCCATCCGGCAGGCACGATGAGCGATGGCTGGATAGAGATGTCGCGGACCGGCGTGTTGGCTGGATACAACAACAGCTTCTCCCACTCCAAAACCGCCAACTTCTGCGATACGCGGGAAGTCACAATGCAGTCGAGATGCGCGTGCAGCGTGGTGACGCCTTCGGGAATTATCAGATGAAACTCATAGAGATTCACGTCGTCGCGACGCCATGGAAGGGCCTGGCCGTTGGCGGTAAACACCACACCAGTGATACTGCCGGCCGGACCGGCGGGCATGTGCGTGCCGGGAATCCACTGTGGCGTGATCAGGGTGATAGGTCCGGGGCTTACGGGCAGATCGATTTCAGCGTGATAGAGCTTGCGCGGCGCATCCGAGAGGTCTGCAGTGATACGAATTGGCGGCCGTTCTGCTGCGGCGGGAAGAACTGAAAGAGACAATGGCAAGGCTGCAAGGGCAAGAGAGAGGAAGCGGAGCAACATCATGGGGAGCGATTCTCCTTGTAGGAAACAGGGTAATGCATCCCGCAGAATGTCCTAAGGATGGCATAAAGGTTTCTTGATTGTGCCTTTATGCCGACCGTGTTACAAGCAAGAGAACAGGAGACAGAGGGACGAACGGGGGTAGTGCGGCCAACGTAGAGCCGGCACCGATGCCGCAGTTCCTTTGCAGCCTGAATCATTCGTGTGAGGACTAAGCGAGTTCCCTATGGGCGCCGGCCATCCTGCTGAAGTTGAAACGCTCTACGGGGACTACCCGCTGGATCGCGCCTTCGATGAGATGCGAGAGGCAAGCGGAGACATTCGACTCCACTACCGTTCTCTGGCCGAGACGCTGGCGCGCCTGCCACAGGATGAACTGCAGCGCTGCAAGCAATCGGCCGAACTTTCATTTCTGACCCAGGGCATTACGTTCACCGTTTACGGGCGTGAAGAGGGAACAGAGCGCATCTTCCCCTACGATCTCCTGCCTCGACTGGTGACCGCTGCGGAGTGGGACCGTATTGAACGTGGCCTCACGCAGCGCATCACGGCGCTGAACCTCTTTCTGCGCGATGTTTACTCTGAGGCGAAGATTCTAAACGACCGTGTCGTTCCGCGTGAGCTGGTGTACAGCTGCAGGCACTATCGCCGGCAGATGCGGAGTCTGCAGGTGCCGCGCAATGTCTACATTGCAGTGGTGGGTACGGACCTGCTGCGACTCAACTCCGGTGAGTTTGTCGTGCTCGAAGACAACCTGCGCGTTCCGTCCGGTGTGAGCTATATGCTCACCAATCGCCGCGTCATGAAGCGGACATTTCCTCAGCTGTTTCACAGTTATGGGGTGCGGCCGATTGAGCACTACCCCCAGCTTTTGCTGGCGACGTTGCGATCATTGGCGCCGGAAGGACGTCCAGAGCCAAACATTGTATTGCTGACGCCCGGCGTGTACAACTCAGCCTATTTTGAGCATACCTATCTGGCGCGCCAGATGGGCATCGACCTGGTGGAAGGCCGTGACCTTGTGACGCACGACAATATTGTCTACATGCGCACTACGGACGGACTCAAGCGCGTTGACGTTATCTATCGGCGGGTGGACGACGACTTCAGCGATCCGTTGATCTTCCGCCCGGATTCGGCGCTGGGTTGTGCAGGGCTCTTCAATGCGTATCGTGCGGGCAACGTCACCGTGACAAATGCATTTGGAACCGGCCTGGCCGACGATAAGGCGCTCTACGCTTATGTTCCGCGCATCATCCGCTACTACCTCGACGAAGATCCGATTTTGGCCAATGTCGAGACGTATCTCATGACAGAAGAGAAGGACCGCAGGCACGTGCTCGCGAACCTGGACAAACTGGTGGTGAAAGCGGTTGGCGAAAGCGGCGGTTACGGCATGTTGATTGGGCCGCACTCAACGCCGCAACAGCGAGAAGAGTTTGCGCGGCAGATTGAAGCCAATCCTCGCAACTACATAGCTCAGCCGACGCTCGATTTTTCGCGCGCACCTTGTTTGATCGGCAATCATCTCGAGCCGCGTCACGTGGATCTGCGGCCCTATATTCTCTTCGGAGACAAGGTCAACATTGTGCCGGGCGGGTTGACTCGCGTTGCACTCGAAAAAGGTTCGCTCGTCGTCAACTCGTCGCAAGGCGGCGGCAGCAAGGACACATGGGTTCTGGAATAGCACTTAGGCATGGGATTCGGGAGAGTACGACGATGCTTAGCCGCGTTGCCGACAGTCTCTACTGGATGAGCCGCTACCTGGAGCGCGCTGAGAATACTGTGCGCCAACTCGACGTGACCATGAACCTGATGCTCGACACAGGTGGAGCGAGTGCGGAGACACGCTGGCAGCAATTGATTGCGTCGCTCGGCAATCCTGGTGAGCTCGAGTGGAACGGAAATCTCGACATGATGGCCGGCAAGCTGATCTTCGACGCGCTCAACCATGCGTCGGTGACCTATTGCGTGAATGCAGCCCGCGAGAATGCGCGCCAGGTGCGCGAAGAGATCTCAACCGAGCAGTGGCAGCGGCTCAACCGGCTGTATCACCAGATGCATTCGGCGCACGTGCAGTCCCAGTTCCGTTCCAGCATCAGTGATGCACTGTCGTCTGTCGTTGATGGCATTCATCTTTTCAAAGGCGTGAGCGATACAACAATGATTCACGGCCAGGGATGGCATTTCATCCGTCTTGGCAGGTATCTTGAGCGGGCCTATGCAATTGCAACCTTGCTGGAAGTCTACCAACCGGGACTTTCCAGTCCACACGAGCGAGAAGACTCCGGTTACCAGTATCTTGAGCGGGTGGGCCTGTTGCGCTGCTGCACTGCGTTTGAAGCCTATTGCCAGGTGTACACAGCAGACCTTACCGCCGACCGGATTCTGGAGTTTTTGTTGCTCAATCGTGATTTCCCGCACGCGATTCGTTACTGTGTCGACGGCGCGCGGCAGGCCGTGGAGGCGATCCAGCGTACCGGCGGCCGCCGACCGCCAGACGAGTTGACCGCAGGCATCGGCCGGCTGCATGCCATGCTTGGCTACACAACCATCGGCGAGATACTGCGTGGCGATGCGGCAGCGTTTCTTCATTCCATCCGCGAACAGTGCCTGCGTATCCACGAGCTGATTTACCGCTATTACATCCACTACTCCATCCAGTCGGCGCTGGCTGTCTGACGGGGACGCATGAACTTTTATTCAATCCGGCATTTGACGCGATTCCGCTACTCCCGCCCTATCAGCGAGAGCATCATGGAGACGCGCATGCATCCGCGGTCCGACTCGAACCAGCACTGCCTTACGTTTTCGCTTTCGGTCAGTCCGCGATGCCGCGTATTCAGCTATCGTGACCATCTCGGCAACAACGTGCAGCACTTCGACATTCCCGGAGAGCACACACAACTGGTGATCGTAGCCGAGTCAGTAGTGGAACAGCAGCCGCTGCCCGAGGTCCCCAGTTTTCTGGCGCCCGATGCCTGGAAGGCCCTGGATGAACTTGTCGAAAGCGGCGACTACTGGGAGATGCTGCTGCCGAGTACGTTTGCTGTCGAAACGCCGGCCCTCGTCGAGCTTGCCGGCAGACTCGGAGTGGCCCGCCGAGACGATCCACTGATGGTCGTTCACGAACTCAATCAACGTTTGTTTGAGTATTTCGAGTATGTGCCGCGGCATACCCGGGTCGACTCGCCGATCGACGAAGCCATCATGAGCGGTAAGGGAGTCTGCCAAGACTTTGCGCACACGATGATTGCGCTGTTGCGTTACATCCGGATTCCGGCACGCTATGTGTCTGGTTACCTATATCGCGGTCGCGAAGATCATGACCGCTCGACGCCCGATGCCACGCACGCCTGGGTCGATGTCCTGTTGCCCCACCTGGGCTGGGTA
>Ga0335085_10003699_pt1 | contig 26120 bp, 45 predicted proteins | sample Lox_Sample_45_FD_206712 | JGI IMG/M metagenome (GOLD analysis project Ga0335085, IMG submission 206712) | Soil microbial communities from Loxahatchee National Wildlife Refuge, Florida, United States - Lox_Sample_4.5 | ecosystem: Environmental > Terrestrial > Soil > Wetlands | place: USA...
GAGCAGTAACATCAATACCGTTAAGCCAGCGAGCAACCCAAAGAGGAACTTCATAAACTTCTCCGTCTGTCATCCATTTATCAAACATGGGCAGTTCTTTATATTTTCGCTGCTGAATTCTCTGGCGAGAACCGGGTGTTTCATAACATTTGAATCTACCCTTAACCATTTTAGATTCTTCTTCAACGAATCTAAGAAGACGATCTTTGTTACTTTCGTGTTTATCTTCTTTATGCATAGGGGGCTTTTCGGTTATTACCGATTCAGCGATATTTAAATTTTTCATAACGATCCTTGGGTTTTAATAAAAAGGGGGAGTTTCCTCCCCCAGCGTCACCGACCGGGTATTCCCAATCCTTAATGACTTACAATGAAATGCCTCTTTCGGCAACCCATTGATAAAGTTTAGAAGCTGTTTGAACAGCTGTACCAATAATGACTCCATTGAAAGAAGTATTACGGGTAGCATCGTCAAGCAGATTTCCATATGGCTGTGATGTGCTGTTTACCGCACCTTCACCAACAGGAACTACTAGCGCAAAACTTACACCAAGAGCGGCTGTAGCCGATGAAGGGAAAGCAAACGCTGTGAAACCAGAGCTATCAATATTTACAGTAATAGTATTATTAGTTGTATTTATAGCTGTGATAATTCCCAGTTGGTTATTCATTTCAGTCATTCCAAAAGCAGAAGGAACAATAATTCTAACTTCCTGACCCACTGTATATTGGTGAGTTACAGAAAGTGTAATTACTGCGCTTGTAGCTTGAGTAATTGCTGTAATGAAACGATATGGAGGGTAGAAACGAGGATCATAAGGAACTCTTCTTACTGATCCACCTGTTCCAGCCCCACCTGGTGCACCCATATACTGAAGTGGGAAGCTAGTATTGGCAACAACTGTACCAATAGTAAAATCCATTCCAGAAATATTGAGCTGCCCTGCTGAGTTTACATAACGAACAACGTCGCCTGTGTTTAGACCAGCAGTAGATGCTAGGGAAACAACAGGAGGAGCAGCGTTGGTAGTTGATGTAACTGTCAGAGCTGCACCCAAATTGCTAGAAGCGCTGTCTTGGACAAATGTAAATCCACCCGCATTTGCAGCTAAGTGAACGGGAGTGCCAAGTGTAGCAGCACCGTTTGTCTTTGGAACATAAATACCAGAACCAGCAGCCATGCTAGATGTAGCATAAGCTTGCATGATATTGGTATTGGCAGCTGTCGAGCCCATATCTGTGATGTTGTAAACTGTAATCTTTGTGTACTCAGAAGGAATACTTAGATTGATCGCAACGGGTGTAGCCGCTGTAGTATATGTACCTGTTAATATAGCATTAATTGGCGAACTCATGTTTATCTCCTTATGCTAATGTGCAACGTAGGTTAAATACCCATTGGTCATTCAGAATTCGTGGCACTTCCGCGAATTTATAACCAACTGATGCGTTCAGAGCGAGTGGCCCGTCATAAATTGGCGGACGATAGATAAACTGAGCGCTGTATCCATCTTGCTCAATAGCTGCGAAAGCTTCACGACCAGCAACAAAGATGTTGTAGACGTTGTTTCCGAGCATAGAAGCATTAGGAGTAATAGATCCGATGCTAGAGAGCAGGAATCTAACGTTAGCAACAGTACCCCACTCTGGATCGAGTGTTGATTGTTGGTTAGGATAGTTCCATTTTTGGATAAATCCAGCAACGTTGTCTAGCTGACCAATCAGATCTGTATGACCTAGTCCAAAGTACGCATCTCGTACAGGAGCAGTACCAAATCTATTTTCACCTTCGATACCTGTTAGGAACGAATAGGCGTTGTTGCCTCTAAGTGTTCTAACAACTGTATCAACGTCAGAGCGTGTAATTTCAGTTGGGTTATCACCATCTGTACCGCCGACGCAGTTAATGAAAGAAGCAGTAGACTGAAGCATATCTCTCATCAACTGATCTTCAGTTTGACGAAGAGAAACGCCGAGACGCTGAGCAGCTTCATTCAGCACAGGGTCTTGGTTTTGCAATGTTACTTGTTCATTAAGAAGAACATAAGTACCATAGAAATCCATCTTAGCATCGATATTGATCGCTGTTAAGTTTTGTGGTGGAGGAGTAACTCCACTATTTCCTAAAGGAGCTGGAGCAGTTGCCAAAGGATTGTAACGTCTCATTCTCAGAGTCGTACCGCCATTTCTTGGCATTGCTTTCAGATCCGCAGGAATCTTGTGAATCATGTACGGAACAGGCACAGAGAGCAGCTTAAATGAAAAAGACTGCTGTACTGGAGCCGGAAGCGTACTTGTCGTAGTGATTGACATAGTTGTTTCCTATCTTTTAGCCCTTTAAGCTCTTTTCCTTAAGTCTTGCATTTCCTTCCAAAGCTGAGCTTTCAGCTCTGGAGTTAATCCATTTTCAAACTGATGGGCTTGGCCAATAGCGCTTGTTTTACCAACCGCCTGAACCGAAAGAGGTTTTTTACTATTTTCCTCAGCTTTTTTCTTTTCCTTGGTCATAGAATCCTCTTTTTGTGGTACGTATGCTTTTATGTACTCATAAGCCAGCTCAGATTGCTCATATGGATCATCAGCAAATTTAAGTAAGGACTTTGCTAATTGGGGCTTTGTTTCTTTCAATATTTCAATGTTTTCTCGTGTAACAACGGATTTAAAATCGGGGTATTTGTAGTTCAATCTCTCATCAACAGTAGAAGCTTCTTTTTCTTTGATTAGAGCTTCAGCCGTTTGTCTAGCTAATTTAGTCGCAAGCTTCTTGGCTTGTGCTACAGTAAGGATATCGTCCTCTGCTAGTCGATTGAGCTCGTCATCCTCTTGAGGAGCAGCTTTTTGGTTGATTTTCTGATACTGACCTTGTAATTCCTCGATCTGGCGATCCTTTTCACGCATTTGCCGCCTCATTTCGGCCCAATTGTATTCAGCATCGTTACGCGCGCGACGCTCTTCATGGGTTTCTTGTGGCTGCTGCGCATCAGTAGATTCTTCTGGCGGAGCGACTGCCTCCGGCACTTCTGCCTCTACGCTCTGATTTTCATCTTCTGACATTACATTTCCTTTGGGCTGGCGAGTCCCTTTTACGCCTAAGACGTTGTCGCGTTTACGACGCATACGAAGACAACTAAATTATTTACTTGATAACACGGGCGCATTATCGTGTCAAAAAATATTTTAGTATGTGCAGAAATTTGGAGGTTCCGTTTAATATTTGGTTGTCTTCAAAAAAGGAGAACCATATGAAGAAATATTTATATACATTGCTTTTAAGTTCGGCTGCCTTTGCCTCCGAAGAACCACAAGAAGAATTAAAGCTTCCTGAATCGATTATTTCTCATCACGAAATAACACCTAACTATAGGTGGCTTAAGCACAAAGAAAACAACTTCACCTATTCCAAAATTATTGGTGGATTAGAATATAACTATGTAAGATCTAGCGGTGTTAATTTCAATTCATTTATTGGATATTCAATTTACAAAGACAAAACCTATTTCATTGCTGATTGGGGAGTAAAATATCTTATAAACGCAACAGAAAACCTTGACTATTATCCAGTTCTGGGAATTTCAAATACCTCTCACTTTTCTACAGATGCAAACGATCAGACATTCCAAATTTACCGTTCGGCTTTTAACGGGGGCATTGGAGCTATTTACAATCTAAAAGATCTTGTTGTTATGGACGTCAATGTTACTTATTTTAAAGACCTTTCAACTAGCTGCATCCTTCATAAAGGAGACGAATTTTGGGGAAAGAATTATTATTCTCCATCAGGAGCAAAGCTGAACTTGAATTTCCGTTTCCCTACATTTTTGAGCAAGCCTATTGAGATTGGTGGGTTTTATGCTCAAACAATTAAAGATTGTTATAAAGAATTTGGCTTTAAAACAGCCGTAGCATTTACTTTCTGAGGTAGAAATGAAAAAGGTGTTAATTGGACTTTTAGCAATAAGTTCTATTTTTGCAGAGAATTCAAGTATCGAGCGGCCAAATTTAAATGGGAAAATTGATCAAACCGCCGAATATTTGGAAAGAATAGAATATACTGTTGAAGGAATTTTAACTAGCTTAAATGACTATGTTTCGATCCCTCTTGAACAAAGACAGTCGAACTACTTTTTAAGCGAAATGCATCAACAATTAGCACATTTGATTAATACTTTAGAAAGAACAAACAGCCTACTAGATCATTTAATTTGGTTACAGGATCATAAATTAGATGCTAGTTTGCCCAAAAAAAACCTTAACGGTAGGGGTTCTGGGGGCTAAGTGGCTCCCAGTTTATTTTAATTTTCCTTTGAAACATTCATCGATCCACTTACATAGTTGAGGATCATACAGTTGAGGGTGATTCATAATGCTCACGCAATCCTGGATTCCTGGAATTGTCCATTTCAGGCTAACTTCATTTGTGTCTTTGTCGACAGCATATAGAATCTTCGAGTGATTGGGGTATTGAGCTACCATATCTAGAGCATCGGGGGCGGTGGCCCTTGCGACGAACCAATTGCGGACAACATTAAGCGCCCACATTTCTTTATTACTGAGGACAAATACGTAAAAAGTCTTTTGATATTTATGCTCATTCGATTTAATCGTGTCTTCAAGTTCTTTAACAAAGCTGTGAGCGTACTCATCTATGATTTCCTCTACCGTTGTCGTTTGCTCTTTGGCCGATAAAATATCATAAACAGCTTGGCCCACACGGGCGCCTTTCATGTTGAATCGATCGTACGAATACCGCTTATCTTTTGGGTCCATGAAAATTATCTATTTGCTGTTGAAGTTCGGTGCAGTTTTCAGGAAACTTTTGGAAATCAACAGTTTCTTTAGGCTTTGTGATATGAAAATATGCGCCACAACCAAAAAAAATTAATGGCAAAATGACAAAACATGCAGTTTTCAACTTCACTTCTTTTTTCCTTTTTTCATGCCCATCTCGCAGGCCTTGTCCCGTTTAACGTCGGCTTTTACAAGCTTATCCATGGATTTGTCCATTTTCTTTTTTACTGCTTTGATTTTCTTGTCCATTATTTACTCCTAGGGCCATGATGGCGTGGCAATTTTTTAAGGGTTTCAGCTAGTCGTGCTCTTTTACCTTCAACACCACCTTTTTTGGCAGCTTTGGCGAGCATTTTAGCAGGTATTTTTTTGCCTTCTGGAACGCCTAACTCTTTATGAAGCGCGCCTTTATGTTTTATCGCTTTTTGAATCCATTTCTCGGCCATTATTTTCTTTTGCCTCCGACTTTAAGCCCTTTTTTACGGGCTTCTGATATAGCGATCGCAATACCTTGTTTGGGATTCGTAACGATCGGACCCTTTTTGGATCCGCTATGAAGCTTTCCTTCATCCATTTCTTTCATTACTTTCTTTATTTTCTTTTCGGCCTTCACCGAATACTTTCTTTCTTTAGCAGGCATTCTATGTGCCATATAAACCTCTCAATTTCATCCTTTTGCATGACATCACGAAAATGATCAATGATAAAGGAAAGGCCCAGTTAAGGGCTTTTTGATGTTCGCTTTCGGTTTAGCAACCTTTACACCCTTATTGGCCAAGATTGCCTTAGCAATTTTATAAGCCTTACCGCTCTGACGTAGCATTACCATCCATATACCTTTGAGTAGCTTCATTTTCATGAATGTCAGATACTTCGGTGAGTCCGCATGTAAAACTATTGATAATACCGTCTCTGTAACTGTCGCGATTATCAAATCTTAAGTACATAGGTCGATTTGGCAAATTTGCATAATCCTTATCACCCATTCGCGTGATCGGCTCCTGCTGAACTGCAAAGTTATAATTTGCGTTCGGACCTTTTTTTCTAAGAGTTTCACCTCTTAATTTAAGTTGATCCGGGGCTTTATCACCATTTTTCTTACTTAACTCATCGTTAAGAGATTTAGTGTATTTTTTAGCCACATATCCCCCAATTAATGTTGGTTAGAAAGATATCTTCGTCTCTTTCCTTCAGCGCGCATATCAACATCATCAATTTCGCTCATTGTGTCATCGATATTCTCGTTTTCTGTAAGACGTGTAGATTTTGGGTATTCTTCCATGTAAACATCTTTTGGCATACCGGCATAGTCTCTACGTCCGATAGATGGTTCATGGCCTTCAATTCTTGCTTTAGACATATATGTCTCCTTTGTGGTTTTTTTTCACACCATACTACATTTGGTAAATATGGTAAAAATTATTTTATTTATACGATCTTTTTCTTTGGTTGGAGAGCTTCTTGGGCTGCTTCTGTACCTTCGTCTCTTGCTTCTTCTTGGAGGCTTTTAAGGATTTCGATGGTTTGAGCGAGTTGATCCAAGTCAATTCCTTGAAGCTCTTTAGCAGCTCTGACACGGTCAAGTGTGCCAAGATCGCGATCCTTTTGTGCCGCGGCAATGCGTTCCACCGCGAGAGCCTGGTTTTCTTGGACTCTGGACGCTCTTTCGAAACCGAGCCCTTCGTTTGCCATTGCCCTTGACTTGAGGTCTTCGATTTGGGCTTTAAGGACTTCAAGTTGGACTTGTTGCTGCTGCTGCGCTTGCTGCTGCTGCTGTTGTTCGCTCTGACCGATTGCATCGATAAGCTCCTGTTTGTTTTGTAAAGTTGAGTTTTGGATAAGTAGCTCAGTTGGTACCGGAACCCCAAGTTCTCTCATATAAAGAAGCTGCTGCATCTGCATTTGTCGTTGAGTAGTAGTATTTAGACCATCTTCAACCACTGCATCGTATTTACCAAAAGCCCTATTATAGAATTCTTCCGACGGCTGCTCTTGAATAATTCTTTGTACTTTACCTGGCGTCCAGTTCTGCTGCATTAACCTAATACATAGATTGCCAAGATGCTTTTGAGCGAAATCCAGGTTATCAAAAAGTACGCGCAGGGTGGTTAGCCCAGCACCCTGCCGTAGCATAGAGAGAATCCCCGCTTTATCATCTTGGGCTGAACCGAGTAATTCTTCATTAACGCCTGAGATCTCCTGAATCTCTTTTCCAAGGAGTTCTGATAGCTGAATCATCGAAGGAGGAATTTGTGGAGCCGGAATCTGTTGAACATCTGTGATTTGAGCATCGGCCTTAAGCGCTAAGCTTCTTCCCTGACCCTGCAAGAACGCATCTTTAGGATTAACTAAAGCATTCTCTTTGAATATGATACCAGAATTTATTTGAGACTCTAATATATCAAGCTCAATAATTTTTCGGCGATTATATAAATACTGAGCATCACGAAGCCCACGGACCACACCTTGGACACGCCAAGGAAAATAAGGGATCTGTGGTTCATAGTAGCCCCACACAGGCAGAAAAGGATATTCATCGATGCCAAGAGGATTGGGGCCATGATACATTACCTTCCCTTGAACGGTGATGGCAAGCTTGACACTCGGTATACGATGATCAATAACAGTAATCTGAGGAAACATTCGGAGATATTCCCTGAGATCTTCATCGTTTCCCTTCCACTCAAGCGTCTCACCCGTCTGAGTGTCAACGAGCATTTTCTGCATTCTCGAGTCCAAGTACCAGAATTCATCATAGATGAGAAGATCTTGCATGCCGTAGTTGTAGCTTTCCGGTAAAAATTGAAATTTTCCATCGCGGTTTCCCCAGCCTTTGAAGTTCATTATTTCATCTTCTCGCCCGGGAAGTAGTGCAACAACCTGGTCACGAGAAAGATACTTCCTTGTCCAGATATCATTGCAATCTGACAAGTCCATTTTTTTGAAGTAAGGATCTATCAAATAACCGTTGTATGCTACATTGTCAACCTTTATATCACCGTTCACAGGATCGCTGCGATAATCCATCCATACGGAAAGAAGGTTCATTCCGCCAACTAAAGCTCCTTTAAAGGCATCGGATACGATATGCCCTAGATTCGCAGTGCGATCTGTATAAAACAGGCATTTAGAGAATTGATCGGCTGTATGTTGGCTGCTATTTTCTATTGGCTGGCAAATGATCGATTTGCGATGCTCGCGCTGATAACCATCTATCATATTGATAACGCGACGGATACGGTTGAAGTTAAACTGGCGACGACGAAAAGCTGGAACATTTCCATAAATATCGTTCCAAAGAGTCTGATCGCCTGCGTGAAATCTTGAATCTATATCGGCCTCCGACCAAAAACTCTGATTAATAGTAATATTTTTAGCATACGTATAGTCCATTCGTTTCAAAATATTATTATCGTTGTCTACATAGTAGCTATCGGTAAGTTGCGGGAATAGAGTCACTTACAACTCCTTTCTTTGTGCGAGAAGATAATGCGCCAGCACATTTTGGAGAACAAGTTTTGGCTTTTCCCTTTTCGGCGCGAAAGGTTGCACCACAAATTTCGCATTTTAATTCGACAATCCTTGCCAAATAACCAGCCTTGGTTCGACATTTTTGGGAACAGTATTTTGTACCCGTAAAGTTCTTGGTATGAAATTTTATAAAGCATACTGTACACGTCCTTTCAATTGGCTCGCGAACCACCCAATTAGCTTTAGATGCCCTAGATAGCTTTTCTTTTCCATCATTAGTTTTTTGCCATTGGTGAGCTTTTTCCTGAATTTCTTTAGAATGCAAAATACCCAATTGCTTCTCTCGATCAAAATGCATAAGGTGGTGGTCAATTTTATGGATGCATTCCAAATTCTCAATGCGATTGTCTGTGCTATCACCATTTTTATGATGGATATGATGATCCTCGGGGATTGGACCATACACATCTTCCCACATCCGTCGGTGTAGTCGCTCGGAATAAATGTAATATCCTTTATTGTGATAATATTTGCGTCCTTTGTAAATGATAAATTTCTTTTTGTCTTCCATAATTCACCTTTGTTTGAATTTCGGAAGTATTTTATCATATTACTACGCAACTTGCAACTGCTTTGGTGGGGAAATAGGGTCATGCTTTTTTGGCCATATCAAATATTTTCTTTACACTAGCCTTTTTCCTTTTTCTTTTCAAAAAATAAATCTTTCGGCTAAGATAATTCGACATCGGGGGTAAAAAAAATGATACAACTAGATCTTTTTGAGGATAATCAGTTAATACTAATACTAAAAGAGCTGAGAAAGGTAAAGGAATCATCTGAGGCTGTGAGAAGGGGAGTGTTTCAGCGAGTAGCCGAATTGGAACAGAAACTTAAGGAGCTTCAATATGCAAAGGAGAAGGCAGGATAATGCCACAATTTATTGAGGTCTATCCATTTAAAACTAATAATTCAATTTCTCTATTAAATGTTTCATTAATTAAAATGTTGCATGTAAAACTTCTTAATGAAAGTATAAAAGATAATTCTAATAAAATATATGGACTAGAGAAATGGTTTATCGTCGCCGAACTTAAAGGAGGGGAGCAATATTTATTGATTCCTTGCTATGATAATGAAGATGACGCAATATCCGAAGCTTTAAATATTTTTCCATTAATGCACGTCGAAGAGGCTGAGGATTAAGGAGAAATAATTGTCTGGTGAATGCGATAAATGTGGTGAGCACGCAACTAATTGTACTTGCCTATATAATGTTTGGCTAGACGCAGAGGAAAGAAAGCCCTATACGGTTTATCGGGGACTAAACGGTGAGGTTTTTTTAGCTTTCGGCAACTACGATGAATATATTAAGTGGATAAAAGAACAAAATGAATGAGAAACATACTGAATTCTTAATCGAAACCTTTCAGCCACTTTATGAATATTGCAAATATTTCGAATGCGGGGACGGGTGGTTTGAACTCATAAAAGATCTTTCCGATAAACTTAACCAATTGATTCTTATAGATGAATGCTCTTGCCGAGCTTCTCAAGTCAAAGAAAAATACGGCACGCTTCGGTATTACATGGACACTGAAACAGATGCGATGAGCGAACTTATTCGCCTAGCAGAAAAACAAAGCCATACCATTTGCGAAATTTGTGGGGAAGCTGGTAAATTGCGCGAGGGTAGATGGATATCAACCCTTTGCGATAAATGTGCGACGAAACTAGAAAAGAAATAATCCTAATAGCCATGGAAAATGGAACGAATGTTTACTACGATCCTAACTATAAACAAGAAGCATATATCACTAACACCCAATTTGTTGAAGCCCTTTTCCGCAACAAACTGACAAAACAGCGATTTGTTGCGGCACAGGAGAAGTAACAATGACTGAAAAAGACTTAAATCAGAAACCTTTAACTGTAACAGTAACTCCTGAGCTATGCGAATGCGGACGTCTATATAAAGATAGCCGCGACAAAACCGGCAAGTTTATGTGTGGGGCCTGCTATATGAATTTGGGTATTGAAGATTTGAAGAAGTTGTGGGGATCTCCTATGCCGAATGAAATCAAACAAATATTCAGCCCAAAAACAAAAGAAACGAAATGATTTGCGACCAATGCTTTGAAGAGTTTAATTATTCAACTTGCTGCATTAAAATGTCCTGCGAAGAAAATCCGAATTTCAATCAAAACTTTCATTTCTGTTGTTTAAAATGTATGAGCGAATGGGTAGTTGGAAGAAGTTCTAGAAAACCAGGTTCGGCGCAGGCCCATAATCCCGAGGATCAATAGCCCAGTCGGGCATGTTTGACAGCATCCCAAAGGCTTCAGCCCGCATCCGGTCGTATTCTTGGGCGGTCATTCCTTTTGAGTCCTTAGCAAATAAATGGCTATAGACAGCATAACGCAAAGAGTCAAGTGCATGGTCATTGACTTTAAGCGGTTTATCTATTCCTGTCAATAAAGATTTTGAATCCCAAACATAAGACTGAAACTCTTTAATCAAGTTAGTGCATCTTCCACAAATCTTTAGTGTTCCGTTATTTAACAGATCCCCGACCTTTCTTATCCCATCAATCACCTCATTCTCGGCCTCATACAGATTAGCAATCCCTTGCTTTTGGCATTCGACTTTGAAAGACGCCGCACTAGGATCAATATATATAGCCTTCACACCTTTGTCTTGAACGAATCGAGCAAGATCTGACGCATATTCAGAGTCTGTCTTTTGCCGCTGATGCACTTTAGAATCGTAATAATACTCAGCTTCAACCCATATGTTAGGGTGCTTATCACGATTAACACCGAGAAGAGTAAAAGCACAGGGGTTAGTAGTACCGTAATCAACACCAACCACGTAGTACTTAGCAGTGTGTGGAGCAAAGTCGATAACGTGTAGTTTGGGGTCAAAAAAGTCATAAATTGCACCCTCGGCTTGTACCCATTTTCCTTCAATAAAACGCTGAAACCAAAGGCCTCGATATTGTCTACAAAGGTAGGCTTTCTCTTCATCGGTAAGTTGCGGGTTATCATCCAGTTTAAAAGCCCACGATCTTACATCAGGGTTGTTTTCTAGGAAATCTTTTTTGAGCCAATGGTACGGTGAATCCGGATTCGTGGTGGCAAATATCTTAGCACCTCCCATAGCGCAACGAGAGATAAGCATCTTAAACACAGACTCTGGGATAATGGTAGCTTCGTCCACATATGCACCAGCAAAAGTAGGGCCCCGAATTTTAGACTCAGCACGCTCATCATCAGCACCAACAATGTGAACCACTTTACCGTATACATGCATCTCCCTCTTGCCTGAATAATGTCTAACATCGCCCCCAATCATCTCAACAAGCTGGGGAAGTGTATTACGCTTGAATGAATCATATGTTCTGCAGATCAGAGCATATTCACCCTCTGGACCCTGTTGAAGCTCTTTAATGAACCGCCAAAGCGAAATAAAGGTCTTTCCAGAACGAACAGCCCCTTCCCAAATGTTGATCCTTGCATCGGACTCTTTAAAGGATCTGATTTGCTTAGAGCTAAACAGTTTCATTTTTTATCTAATGGTTGGTAGAAGTCTTTCCAAGTAAATATTCCTACACCAGCTGCAGAAAAAAACTCTGCCAGTCTTCTAGCCGCTAATTCTCCAATTGGGCGTTTCCTATTTTCCATATCACATAGAGCATTGCGATTTATCTTCACAATAGGCGATAATTCATTTTGCTGTAATCCCAACTGAGTGCGTAATTTATATAAAAGCAAAGATCCCGATTCTGAATGTCCATTGTTCATAGTTTCTAATTTGTGTAGGGCCTAATAACTTCATAGTTTAAAGGGGGTAGCGGGGATTAGCCGCACCCCAAACCTAATCTACACATGGCAGATAAGGCTAAATAGATTCACTGGTGGAACTTTCTAAAGTTTAATGCTATTGATTTCCAGTGACAGACTTCTTTCTCGAGCTTAACAATTTCTTCCTGAAGCTCTTTGATTTCTTTCTCATATTCATCAGAAGATTTCTTGATTACTTGTGGATTAAATAGCCAACCCCAAAAGTTCATACTTGCTCCCAAAAAAGTTGAGCCTTCCAACCAATCGATCCTTTAATTCCTAAATTTCCATCTTTAAAAGGTGGCCGCATAACAATAGTTTCATTTTCGATTCGATTAGGCTTAGGCATATACTCTAGAACCGTTGCCTTAATTCCTCTAATAATGAATTGAACTCGAGGATCTTCTTGAGAATCAGGAAACGGTGATTCTTCAGCCCACACCAAATGATCGCCATACCAGTTATCTCCTCGCCAGTATTCAGTTTTATATTCGCTTATCATACATCAACCGTTGTGCCCGCTGCTGGCTCTGCCCCCTGTTCAACGGCTTCCTCAACAACAACGAAAGTAATTTGCTTTGGATTAATCAGAACGTCACCAACGCGAAACATATCGCTACATTCAGATCTATCTATTTTATCTTTCCAAATATCCATGGCGATGTCTTTGTCAGCATGTTCTTCAACAGTGTATGTGTTTACTTGTCCGCAATGAATTGAAATCTTAAATTTGGCCATATCATAACTCCTTGGGCTATAGGCTTTATCAAAGATTTAGATGGTAGAAGATTTTTTGTCATCTATTTTTAAAGCAATTATTCGATTCCACGGCTCTTTATGAGCGAAACTCTCACCGTAAAAACCATCGATATCTGCTAGAATGGTTTGTTGTGTGGGAACGGATAATTGATCCCAATTAGATTCGATAAACCTAGCAACTAGATCGGGCATGTAAGAATTTCTAGGTAGGCAATAACGAAGGGAGCAAATGATAAGGCACTCAAGGTCTTTGTTAAGCTTGATCTGAGTCATCAAGCTTATCCAATTTATCTAGGAATTTCTCAACGAGGGTAGCTTTAGAATCTTTGTGAGATTGATCCTCTTTGTCCCAGCCGAATTTGTTACGCATGACCATTTGCAAGGAAGCTGTGTTAGCGTCTTTATTTATGCCTTTTGCACTATCTTCAGCTACTTGTTCCCAAATGTTATAACCTGCTGATTTTGCGCGTTCTATTTTTAAGGAGTTGAAAACTTGCGGTTCGTTTTTAATATATGTTTCCATGGTTTGCCAAGTAATCGTTATGTCTTCATGATCAAACCACCAAGACTTTTTGGATTTCCCTTTAGCTATATGGGCTAGATAAGAATCAAAAGCTTCTTTCTTTAATTCATCAGTTGTGAGTTTTTTTGCGTAAGTGTTCTCTTTATGCGCTACCATAGCAAGTATTTTAGTCCTTTATTCTGAATCATTACCACTAAAATAATTTTTATGTCTAGCTTTTACTGCTGATCGTGCTATAATGACTTCAGCGGCAACATATCCGCTATCCGACATTAAAGTGCCCTTGATTGGGCGAGTATTTTCCCCGGGAACGGGGTTTTTTTATGCCCGGGAATAAATTAATTTTTAGTCTTTTTTTATTTTTCTTGTGGACTATAATGTAGCTCATAACTGTGAAACACAGTGAAAAAATGGAGAATCAAAATGAAATATAGGCGCGATGATTTTTATAATGATGTATTAGATTTGGCGAATGACAAATACGGTCTTGATCATATAAATTTTATCAAAGAACTTTCTACTTTAATTGCTTTAATTTGTGATGCTAATTTAATTAAAGAAAAGATAGAAACAAAATGAGTTGGATTAAAGTAACCGATAAAAAGCCCGAACATGATCAATGGTGCTGGATATTTATTCCACCGAAGCTCGTGATATATGGTTGTTACGATCAAGATTGTGGCGATTGGTTTTATGGATCGATCGAGAATTATTGGCCAGAAGAAGAGGTAACTCATTGGATGCCTTATTTTACGCCGGAGCCGCCACATGACGTTTAAGTTCAAGTGCAAACGAGTTTACGGTCGAACACTTTTTTATCCAATAGATGAAGCTGGCAAGAGTTTGCTTAAGATTTTTAGGCGAACGTGTATAGATGGCCAAAAGCACATGGGTTTGCTTAAGTCTATTTTGCCTATTGAAATAGAGTATGAATCAATAAATTGGGATGAAAGTAAATGAGCGAGCTTAATCAAGAAAAGATTCTAGAATGTTATGATCATTTGCATCAGCTCGTTTTAAAGTTTATTCATGAGGGTTTTCCGGAAGAAGCTCATGTTGCTGTAACTCATATTATGTCGATGGTTATCGTCGCTGAAGCGGCTTTGTTTAAAGAAAATGTAGAACAGGTTATGGAAAAGTACTTCGATAAAATTGGAGATATCAGTAATCGCGTGGTCACAAAAGGAGATAAAGTTGAATAAAGGTTTATTCAAATCGTTTTTTTTTAAGATTCTTTTAGCCTGTATTTTAGGTGTTCTGGCCTTTTATACGTTTGCTTTAATGTACGAGCATCTGTTTGGAAAAGCGCCAGTTTGTAAAACTTTTCAAGCGTGATTTCCCGTTGGGCCAAAAAGCTGATCCAAGGCGTCGGCTCTTTCCTGATCCGACGCATCGGGATCGTCAAGGGTTTCTTCTGCCTCTCGGTTAGCTCTCTCTCTTTCCATCTCATATTCAAAGCCAAAGTCATGAGAAGTAGGGATGTGTATGTCAACTAGGTGCGCAAAAATCAATGTCAAAAGCATAGTTTCTCAAAAGGGTTGTTTATCCGATTTGAGCGACTCTATCATTTCCTTGAGTTCTTGCAAAGCTTTTAAGATATCTTTGTTCTGAAAATAGAGAGACTTGACATTGTCTTCCATAGTATATGTTTTTTTTGGCTGTTCGTTCATTTTGCTCCTTTTTCAGGTCAATTTTCCTACAACGTCTGATAAACGCTGCTATGTTTGGTAAAAAGACGTCGTTTATTCATATTCAATTCTTTAATATATTTTGTTAAGAAATTTCGTCAAATATTTGCTTGGTTTGTGAAGAAACGCCAAAGTCTTTTTTTTAATTTTACTCATCGTCGGTCCAGTCTTGTTCGCCATAAAGTTCCCTGGCTGTCGCAGTTCTAACCCACAAGTTAAAGAATTGTCCGTTAATAAATATACGTACAGGTTCGATTGATCGGTCGCGTAGTTCGCGTTCATCGTTGGGTTCTAAGATTAGGTCGATATAAGTTTCATCATCGATGGTTTCGCAAATCGTGCGCATTTTCATCCGGTTGTTGGCAAACCTGTTCAACGGGAAATATCCTAACATAAGTGCCCGGCTTCGAGGAATAAACTTTTTTAGCATGAACCTCTACAATCTGAGAGTCGTTTTTAATGACCACTTCGTTCAAAACATCATATAAGAATTTTTCAAGGTTATCTATATCGGGCTTGACCATGTGATGGTAGGTCCCATTTAACATAGCGCGTTGTTTAACTTTAGATGTAGATTTAGGGATTGGCATATGAAAGATAACATCTAAAACAACAGGACAGCCTAAAGGTTCTTCGCGATATTGCGAGCGAATCTGCCATTTATAGCCTTCTTTAATTTTGTCTTGAGAGTCCCACGTAACAATTTTTCCGCGGTTATTAAATGTTCTTGCTCGTTTTTTAGGAACTGGATCGCCAAATATATCTAGAGAAATCATATTCACCTCATCTTTTAAATAGACGGAAGCAAATTAATTTCCAATTAAATTTTTTCCTATAAGGTCCTCAGCTTTTAATTTTTTGTTGGTCCCGTTTTCTATTCCTCTAGCCTTTAGAGGATGAATCGGTTCTCCTTTTAGGTATTTGTGCAAAGAGGAACGATGAATATGACAGTCTTTGCAGAACTGGACTTTGGTGATTCCGGAATTAACGAGATACTCTTCTATAAGTTGGGCTGATGTCTTCATGAGAAAAGAATAAAAAAAGAGAGAATTTTTGTCTAGGTCGACTTTTTTTTCTTGTATAAAATGTCTAGGTAGACATATACTCGACTGTAATAAACAACCCCTAGTTAGAGCTAGGGGTCTATAATGGAAAACCACATGAAAAAAGAGTTGTTTCTTAAGAATAGCCTCAAATCTATTTTCCAAAAAGAACTTTCGCGTGGTTGACCTTTAGTCTAGTCCAATGTAAACAAAATATTTTACAGGAGATTAGTAATGATTGGATTAAGTCGATTAGACATGTGGCCAGATGATGAGCCAGAAGAAGAAAACCTAAAGGAGGAATATGATGAACCAGCAGATTTCGAGTGAAAATATCGGCAAGCTAGCGGAAGCACTTGCCAAAGCTCAAAGCACAATGCAAGAGGCCAAACAGGACGCGAAGAATCCTTTCTTCAAGTCTAACTATGCAGATCTTACCAGCGTATGGAGAGCTTGCAGAAGATCTCTAACTGAAAATGGACTTTCTATCTCCCATTCAACGATGCTATCAGATGGGGAGATCATTTTGGTCACAACACTTTTGCATTCATCGGGCGAATGGCAGCGAGGATATTATCCGCTGATGCTAGCAAAGCGCGATGCTCAATCCATGGGCTCGGCGATCACATATGCAAAAAGATATGCGCTAGCTGCAATGGTTGGGGTTTGTGCAGAAGGCGAAGATGATGATGCAGAAGCTACAATGGATCGTAAAGCTTCTATTTCCGATGATCAACTCAAGCTTTTGATCAAGTCAATTGGCGACAATACGGAAGCAAAAGACATCATTCTGAAAAGGTTCTCAGCGAAAGCGTTGAATGAGATCCCTAAAGATAGCTTTGCTACAGTGATGAATTGGCTAGAGACGCAAAACAAGGAGAAAGCAAATGGAAAAACAAGAGTGGCTTAAGGCTAGAAAGATCGGTTCAAGCGATGCGATTGTAATCATGGGATGCGCTCCAAGGGAGTGGGAGATAAACACTCCCTATAAGCTATGGCAGCAGAGGATCAATCAAACCGAGACAACAGAGACATTTGCCATGCAGAAAGGCAAAGCCTATGAAGAAAATGTAATCGCATGGGCTGAAGATGAATTTGGGATATTGCTTGAAAGACAAAAGCTTATGTTCCACGCAGAGCATGAATTTATGTCGGCAACGCTTGATGCGATTTCTTACGATGGCAGAGTCATCATTGAGGCCAAAGTTAGCGGCAACTCTTTCATGCAGGTTTCAGCCGGGAAGATTCCCGCAACTTATTATCCTCAGGTACAGCATCAACTCGAAGTATCTGGGGCTGAAAAAGCTTATCTTGTAGCCATGATGGTAGGAGATTCAGATGATGAACATATGATTGCAAGCATAGAAGTGGCAAGAGATGACAAGTATATTGCAGAGATGATCAAGAAAGAAAAGGTTTTTTGGGATTGTCTTGTGTCTTATACGCCGCCAGATCTAACAAGCTGGGATTATGTCGAGAGGCAAGATTCGCTTTGGGATGAGGCTGCATACGAGCTCATTATGCTTGATAAAGAGCTTGAGCAGTATGAAGACCTCAAAAAGAAGCGGGACTCGATTAGAGACCGTTTAATCGAGCTTGCTAACGGTCGTAATACAAGAGGTGGGGGAGTGAAGCTTACTCAAACCTTCCCAAAAGGCCGGATCAATTATGAAGTCATACCAGAACTTAAGCTTGTGGACTTAGAGAAATATCGAGAGCCCGCAAAAGAGAGATGGACTCTTTCAAAATATGGTAGCTGAAAAAACGTAGAAATATTATTTTGAAGTTACTCTAAAGTTCACAAAAACCTCCTTGGTTTCCCGCTAGCCCTAAAAAAGTTAGCGGTTTTTTTATGCCCAAAAAAGAAGGGGAGTCATCGGACTCCCCGGTGTTTAGTCAAAAGGCGCTATGGAGAACAGCGCCAGGAGAAAATTTGGTTAAAAAAGGCACCTCTGAATTTATAACTGGAGTCAAAAAATTCAGAACTTGGGTCGTCGCAGCTATAAAAGCGCTTTCCAAGCTTAGACCATGGTGCCAACAGCCTAGATGAGGAGATCATCAACATCTAACTTGATGCTATATGAAAAAGAATTTTGTGGAAATTAAATTTTGAGGTGAGATAGTCTCGCGATTACTACAAAAAACCGAGGGGCCCTGGAAGGCCCCCTAACTCGGAAAATAATAAGCTGTCCGAGATCATAACAGATCGACCAATTAAATCAACAAAAAAGTCGAGTTAGGGGAGTTTTTCAGGGTTCCAAGGTATAAACCGAAGGAATTTTCATGGACAATTTACACCGAGATTTTAAAGGCATTTGGATACCCAAAGAAATTTGGCTTGATACGAAACTTAGTTATTTTGAAAAACTGCTTTGGGCAGAAATAGATAGCTTAGATGGGGAAAATCACTGTTATGCTTCTAATGAATATTTTGCAAAATTTTTCAATGCCAAAGAAAAAACCATAAGTGAAGCAATTTCCAGATTGAAAAAGTTAGGATATGTTTATCTTATCGGGTTTGATGGTAGGACAAGATATCTAAGCACGAAAACTACTCAGGAAAAATTTGAGGAGGCAGCATCCGGAAAAAACCGGAGGCAGAATCCGGAAAAAACCGGAGGCTCTTCCATAGCAAGTTTAGCAGTGAGGGAGAACAAAGAAGATATCTTAAAAGAAAAAAATTCTAAAAAAAGAAAAAGCAAAGACGAATCCCCCTCAATTACATTCAATTCTCTAACACGAAGGTTTGAAGGAATAACTGAGGAAGATATTAACGCCTGGAGAAAAGCACATCCTTCAGTCAATGTATTGAAAGTGATAGATGAATGCGCAATTTGGGCATTATCGAATCCTCGGGAACATTATCGGATCTCTCTCAATACATTCATGAAAAATACCGAGCTGAACCATACAACACCTTGGAAGCCTCCCTCAGAACCTACAAAAGAAGTTCCAATTGAAGATATTCAGATTAATAAAAAATTAGCTGAACAATGGGAGCTTATTTATAATAAAAAACGCATCCAAAATTATGATATACAGGCTAAACCATCAAAGGTTTTATTTTTATTTCCAAATAATCATTCGGAAGAAATAGAATACACAACGTCAACTGAGGAGTTTAAGAAAAAATGTCATATAAGCTTATTGAAAATGAAGTTAGAAGAATAGAAGAACTGGCATATAGAAGAGGGGTAGCTCATGGATTACAGGTAGGCCTTTCTATACCTGAAGATCCAAATGAACTTGAAAGAAAAATTGAAGAATGGAGACACGATTTAACAAATAAAAATGGAATACCTGGAACGCGATTTGAGAACGTTAAAATGTATTTTGACGAATACTAACATGATTCCCTTCCGAAACTTTTTGACGCGAAATTTAGGCCGTTTAAAGCAGCCTGGAGGCCATCAGGCAAGTAGGAAGCCACAGAAAAATGTATTGCCGTTAGCGTCGCCATCAGCTGCCACTGTTTTTGTAGATCCGTCGATCCTGATGTTGCAAATGGCAGTATCTCCTGCGCTCATATTAGCAATGATAGATCCGGAGAAAACGTAGAGATTAGGAAAACCTCCGGTTGTGCGTACTGCTCCAGGATTTACTGTATTGAAGGGAAAGGCTTTGGCTGTAGTAAAAATATTGCAAGTGCCGATGTTATGTGCCGCTGCAATGTTTCCCATTTTAAATTGACATTGGAGAAGATAGATTCCGGTTACGGGAGCTGTGAAAACACCAGCAGTTGTAAAATTGTTGCCTCGATCAAAAATTTTCGTTAAAGCAGTAACAGTTCCTAAGGTATAAACTGATGTATCACCAGTAACATTAAGGTCGTTAGACTCCAAAATTCCTAAAAATGCTGGTTGTAATGGTAATGTTCTTCTTCCTGAAGTATCCATTCGCCAAGTGTCATTTGTGCCTAAAGCTGTTCCTTGTGAAATAGTAAGATTGTCGCTGACACTATTATCTATTCCCATTTCCCAATTAGTTACGCCAGAGACGTTCCAATTAATTGTAGGATCGCCGGCGGTTCCTCCACCGACCACTATAGTTTCTCGTGCAGCCGAAGAGGCCGTATTACTTGGATTAGTGATAGTTAATGTATTTGTGACTCCAGAAATAGAAGCCCCGACGGTATTATAAATTGCGTTGTTTGCTGCTACCATTTTTCACCTCAAGTTAAAATTAGATTTCCATCACCATCAATTACACGAAAAGTCGTATCTGCTGTTATACACAGAAGCTCTACAGTAGCAGTCGCTTCAGATGCGGCCATGGTACCTCCAGCCCCTACTGTAGTTGAAGTAGGACCTACTAATACAGACTGACCAGCATTTTGCCCCAGTATCCAACCTCCTGCACCTTTACCGACAATTCTTATAATGCTTCCAAAGGCCGCTGTTAGTGGAAGTGTCAATTGAACTTGGGCGCCGTTATTTGTTACGTAACCGTTATTTACTGCTAATGCGGTAGGGCCAACAACTGTCACTTCTGTCCAAGCTAATCCCCCGCCTGTAGAAGTAATCGTTATCGTAGATCCTGCGCCAGAAGTTGTTGTAGAGCCAGCTCCCAAAATATTGAGATTATTTGCTGCTGGTGTTGCAGATCCTGCGTTAGCCGTAAAAGTCAAAGGCACAGTGGCGGCCGCAGTAATAGTAACGGTGGACCCTGCACCCGACGTGGTTATACCTGTGCCACCTAAAATATTTAAATTATTAGCCGCGGGTGTCGCTGACCCTGCATCCTCGGTAAATGTGGTGGGTACAGTCGCACCGGCGGTAATTGTTACAGTAGAACCGGCTCCCGAAGTTGTGATGCCTCCTGCTCCAGTAATCGTTAATGCTCCTAAGGCTGGTATTGCTGTACCTGCCATCGTCGGGAATGAAGTGGCGACGGCACCTGTAACTCCTATAGTGACAGTATTTGTTCCTGGACTATTGGTAATGGTTATAGGAGATGTGCCGGCAATTGTTATATTACCTGCTCCATCTGGGGGGACGCTGTTTATCGAAGAAATACCGACACTTGATGCTCCCATTTGAACCCAAGTTCCAGAAGTAGCAGTGCGATCTACCATGATCCATGCTCTGTCGGCCAAATCATTTATCCAAATATCAAAGATTTGAAACTGACGAAAATCACCATTTGCACCGGATACCGGATCTCGAAGAGGATCTAGCCACTTCCTTACAGGGAAAGAGTTGGTAGCGGGGTATGTTAGGGTACTTCTATCAATAAAAGGCATTTATTTATTTTCCGAGTCTCTTTGTGATCTATTTTTATAATCTGGTTGAGAGAAAATTAGCTCGGCTAATGCATCAGGATCTGTGGGAATAGAAGTATATCTTGATTGCAATTTTGGTTCCCATTCTCTTTTCAATCTATCAAAACATCTCTCATATTTATGCTGAATAATATAAGCAGCTCTTCTCTCCATATCTTCTTTAAAGATTTCGGAGAGAATATCGTTCTGTATAACTTTCTTGCGAATTTCGCTTAAGTTTAAAACTTCTTTACCATCTACATGAATTTTCATATATCTCCTTAACAAGCTAAATAACCGTACATATTAACTCTTCTATTTCCAACTGAAATGTCGGCGGTATTTCCGGCACCACCATGAACAGCATACGTTAATGTATAAGTATCGGCAGCATCCATATCTGCTAAAACTTGGTTAATATTGTACCCCAAATCTGACGCAGCTGCTACAGTTCTAGCGGGACCAATACTAATAAATCCCGAATCATACGTTGCATTACTTGTAACTATTGCAAGATCGGCAAATGTCATTGCTGAAGTTAATTGTGCAACTATAATGTTGCCTCCAAGAACATATCTTCCAGTAACAGGAGCTGTGAATGTTCCTGATGTAACAAAATCCCCATTTTGGTCAAAGACTTCTGTCAAAGCATTTCCCGATCCAAGAGTATAAGTAGCTCCGTTTCCCGTTACGTTATTATCCCCGGTGCCTAAGAATGCTAAGAATGCAGGCTGTAGGGGATAGTTTATTTCCCCTGAAGTCGCAGCTGATATTACATTTGTAGTACCTAAGGCTGTTGAGGCTGCTAAAACAAAAGCATCTGAAGCAGAATTATCGACCCCTATGGACCAATTAGTTGTACCACTAACTGTATAAGTAGTAAAAGCATCTCCAGCGCTTGTGCCTGCGACAGTAACTTGATGAAGAGCGTTAGAGGAAGCAGTGTTTGATGTATTGCTGAGCGTCATCGATAATGTTGCGCCAGCAGCCGAATTGGAGTCTGTAATGTTTCCCGTATCATCTATCGTTACAGTACTATTTTGAATAATTTTTCCAGTTGTGCCGTCGAATCTAGCAATAGCATTATCTGTGGCACTTCCTGGTCCAGTAACATCACCTGCTCCGGCGGGTGTAGCCCAGGTAGCATCTCCTCTCCAAAATGTGCTTGCAGATGCCGATGTACCGCTATTAAGATTTGCTACTGGTAAATTGCCTGTTACACCGTTTGCTAAGTTAACCTGATCCCAGTTTGGGTTATTCGAAGCACCCGTATTGGCTAAATATCTTGAAGATGTAGTGTTTTTTGTAAGAGCCGATATAACATTTGAAGCTGAACCATAAAACAAGTCCCCTTGAGCATTTGTGCTAGGATAGGTTGAAGAAGAAAAGCTTGGAGCCGCAGCAGCGTTAGATTGAAGAATATTTCCAGTAGTTCCAGGCCCAGCTAATATAGAAGGAACTCCGGTATTGCTCGTAACTAGCGTTCCATTGTTTGCAGTTGTAATGCCTCCAACCACGTTAGCTGAGGATGAATATAGAATTTGGCTAACTGTAGTAGTAGTTGGATAAGTCGCTGTAGTTGCAACCCAATTAGTGCCATCTGCTCGCAAAATAGTGCCCGTCCCTGTTGCTGTTGAGGGATAGGTGGCCGTAGAAAAAGCATTATTTGTTCCAATTCCAGCACCTTGAAGTACTTTTCCACTCGCGGCTGTTGCTATATTTGAACTGTTATTTGTTACCATATTTCCTCATTAAGCCACAGTAATATTTCCCATTGAATTAAATACTATCCAGACTGAATTTGCAGAAGTATTAGATGCCACAGCATAAATGCAGTCATTTGCATTGGTCGAAGCTAAACTTCCTCCTGCTCCAACACTAGTTGCGGATGATCCTATTTTTATTTGTTGGTTTGCATTTTGTGCAAGAGTCCATGAGCCTTGTACACCGGCGATGACAAACACATCTCCCACGGTAGAAGCAGCAGGAAGGGTAAATGCAACACCCCCTCCTCTATTAGCTAAATATCCATTACCAGCAACAATTGTTTGTGTAGCTCCTGTTACATCTGTCCAAACTAGTCCACCTCCTGCTGCTCCTGTAGCAGCAATCGATATACTGTTTGATCCATTGGTAATAGATATACCTGCACCAGCTGTCAAAGTTGCTGCTGCCGGAGCTCCAGCAGTTGAACCAATCAAAACTTTTCCATCTGTAGCCATTGAAACAAAGCTTGGTACACCAGTTGTGCTGGTGATTAATGTGGCCTGGTTTGCGGTTGTAATTTCAGAAATAGTGTTGTTTGCAGAGGAATATAGGATTCTGTTGATAGTAGTGGTAATTGGATAAGTTGCAGTGCTGAATCCAGGATCTGAACCAACACCGTTAGATTGTAGAACGCATCCGGTAGAGGCGACTGGTCCAACTGTGCTTATTGCAGATGTAGCATTACCTATTAAAACAGCATGTTGAGTTAATGAGGTAGAGCTCGTCCCACCATTAGCTACCGCGATTGTGGTTCCGTTCCAAACACCGGCTGAAATTGTCCCTGTACCACCGCTATTTACTACCAAGCCACCTATGTTGGCAGCGTAATTTGTTGAGCCGAAAGTAGGAGATGTTACATATAACCCATAGCCAGTAGTCACTGTTCCTAATCCAGCTTGCGTACCTGAGGCAATGTATAAGCCATAACCATTGGTTATTGTTACACCAACGGGAGGAGTAAAAGTAGGATAAAGGCCAATTGATGCGCAATTTACTACGTTTGCGGAAGGTCTAAAATCTGCATCTACAAATATTCCGTCTGCATCAGCGCCAGTAGAAACGTTTGAGCCAGTTACCCATGTCCCGATACGATTTGTAGCATTAACATATAGAGCTGAAGTAACGGCAGCTGCACCCACCCCTACAGCGCTAAACTGCCCTGTATTTTGGACAACGTTTCCTATAGTTGGAGGAGAACTAAGTTTTACATATGCCATAAATTATTCCTAATAGGCCTCGTAGCTTGTTCCGTTAAAAATGAAGTTCGTAGCCTGGAAAGCCGAATTAATAACAAATGTTGTTGCTCCATCGATTGTAACTACTCCGCCAACTGTCGTAACAGTAATCGGATTTGCAAGCGAAGTACCAGCTCGATCTTTAACTACAAAAACTCTTCCTGTTGTCGGAGCGTTGGGAAGTTGGATAGTAATTGCGCCTCCTGAAGAATCAACTCCCATATATTGATCGGCCGGGAGGACAATGTAAGGAGTCGAATTTACAAGCGTGTAAGTAAAACCCGAACCTCCAGTATTTGAGATCGTAATAGTTCCAGGGCCATTGGTGATACCTATACCAGCTCCAGCTGTCAAAGTATTCAATACGGGTGTAAGGCCTGTTGATCCAATTAAAACTTGACCATCTGTAGGAGCAGCCGTCCAAGAAATTGCAGAAGAATTCCCCGCTCCGATAGGTAAAGCAAATTGTGTTTGTGTACCCAACTTAGCTTTTAAGTCGTCGGAAGTAATAGCTTTAGCTGTGTCTGTTCCCGCAATAGCTTCAGCATTCGTAGCTAATTGAATAGTTCCTATTTGAGTTGTAGAAGATTGTAATGCAATGATGTTGATTTGATTAGTAGCTGGGGTACCAACAGTTGTGATACCCATAGTCGTATTGGCGAGAAGATTGAAATTGTTAGATGCGTCTGGTCCAACTGGTCCACCAGTGTTGCCGGTAATAGTTTGGATGGGCATTCCTGTCCCACCACCCCCACCACTGGAATTTAATGGACCACCTTGAGACATTAGACGCCTCCGATAGCACTCACGACTTCAACCCAAACTGAGCCGCTAGTCGGAGCTCCCGATACCTGCTTTGCGTAAAATTGTGTTCCTACTGAAAGAAATAGACCATCATTCTGAATTCTATTAGTTGAAAAATCAAACAAAACGAATCCATTAACGGCCATCCTAATATGATTGGTTGTGCCATCTATAGAAAAATAAATTTCTGCATTAGTAGAATTAGATATTCTAACTATTCGAGCATGATCTGTAAGGGGAGCACCGACTGGAGCATAAGCTCCAGAAATTCCTCCAAATGCCAGTTCTCGAACTGCATCAAATTGCGCCTTTGTTCCAAATGCCATTTTTCTCCTTAGCCGATTAAGTGTCCACAGAAATACGATGTTCTTGTAGCGCCGCCTAAAATATCGCACGTCGCTGCAGCTTCACCGCTTACTACAATCGTAACTGTTGCTGTATTGGTAGCAGTCATATTAGCGTATGCTGTGATGTCTACTGTTTCATCTTGTGCACCCGCAGCTTTTGTAAATGTTTTAGTATATGTAGCTAAGGTAGTTACAATAGAGATCACAAATGTAGTTGCAATTGTACAGCCTGTGATTGCTACTTGGGCATGAAGGTTATATAGCCCAGTTACACCCGCAGTGAAAGTACCGTTTGTATTAAATCCGCCATCTCTATCATAAACTTCTGTAAGAGCATCCGTACCGAGTGTGTAAGATGTGCCGTCACCGGTTTTATTAACCGCAGTAGCTGCTAAATAACCTAAGAATGCTGGAGAAGTTGTTTTAAGAACATTTCCTACTAAGGTTAAATTGCCGGTACCAGAGTTTATCGTAGTAGCAGAAGTGGTATTTGTTGAGCCGATTGTTACAGTATTGGCTCCAGCGCCAGTTGCCAAAGTAACCGTTTTACCGCCAGTAGAGTTGGCGATGTTAATTGTCTGAGCACCTGTACCACC
>Ga0335085_10003700_pt1 | contig 26119 bp, 24 predicted proteins | sample Lox_Sample_45_FD_206712 | JGI IMG/M metagenome (GOLD analysis project Ga0335085, IMG submission 206712) | Soil microbial communities from Loxahatchee National Wildlife Refuge, Florida, United States - Lox_Sample_4.5 | ecosystem: Environmental > Terrestrial > Soil > Wetlands | place: USA...
TGCTGCCTGGATCAGCAGAAGCGTTCCAAGTACTCCTGTCAAGGCTGCCACGCCGGCGATGGGAAAGAATGCCAACGCAATACCGCAGACTCCATACAGCAGGCTGAAGAGAACCTTCAGGAAAAAGCTTCCGATCGTCTGCGAATAAAGTGCGAAGACAAAGTGAGCCGCCCCAACGAAGATTAGCGTCCAGCCCAGCAAAACCGTCGTGATCGTGGCGGTTGCCATAGGGTAAACAATGAGGAAACATCCGAGGACAGCGGTCAAGATGCCGATGAAAATGCTCCAAGTGGAGCGTTTCTTTACTTCTTCCGATAAGCTCTGTGTAGACATTCGATCCTCCTTATATGTTGCGTTGTTGTTTCCACGAGGGAGGTCTTCCAGGCCTCCCTGTTCGAAAGGTAGTTTCCTAGTCCCGGCCGAGTGCCGCGTTACCAAGCCTTAACTCTCGCAGCGTCTACTTTGGCTTTGAGCACTTGAAGCTTCGCTTGTGCGCTCACGTTCAAGTGCCTGACGTCGGTCTTTTGCTTTGAATTGCATTGCTACCCAAGCCGCGTAATTGATCGGCGAGCAGGTATATACGGTGCAAGCTGCACGCCATTGCCAAGAAACTGCCTCATCTTTCGTAAGGCGTTGAGAACACAACTATCGCGGAACAGCTCACCATTGCGACAGACTGGCAGGTGCCCGACATTTCGGAGACTCTCCGAAATGTCGTAGAAAGAGCGACTGGCCTCAAAGATGAACCGGACGAGTCAGACGAATCCCGTCTCGGAGCAAACACATAGTTGGTTGAATTAGCCTGCCTGCATGACTTTGCCCGCTTGATCGCCAGATTTTTCAGCGGTCGCCAGTGAGTTCCAAGAGGTGAAGGCCAGAGTAGCAACTTGTTGATGCACGAAGTATCGGTGCCGTAGTGACTGGCTGTGGGAATCCGACACGATATTTCGGAGTTGCTACGAAATGCCGTGGACAGTTGCGTCCGATCGGAGAACGCATTTCGCGTCACCGCAATGTTTTCAGCGGTCTACAAGTTTCTTAACCAAGCCAACAATCGGTCGGCAAGTTGCTAAAACGATGATGTACCACCTCACCCGCTTGTATACAGTCAAGTTTGTCTTTACAAGCTGACGGAGGTCACGTTCCTAAGTCCACGCCTAGCCAGGGAGTATGTCTATGAGAAGAAGGGTGCGTACTTCCGTACTGATATCGTCGCTGCTCACTATGTGCCTGATTGGGTCAGGTATTGAGATGCGTGCCCAGGCATCCGGGCAGAGGCTGAACGCAGAAGGGCAAGCGGAACTGCGGCGGATCATTGACTCCGCGCACCATCCCGACCTGCGGTGGCCTGACTTCCCGCCATATAAGGCCGAGGTGAATGATTTCTACGCCCGCACGGGCTTGACTCTCGGTTGGGTTCGCGACCGAAAGCCGACGCCGCAGGCACAAGCCGTGATCGGACTATTCGTGCAGTCGGATCACAAAGGCTTGGTTCCCGAAGACTATGACGCATCACGCTGGCCAGCGCGAATCCAGATGCTTCAAGAGTCCGTGAACGACACCGAGTTGGCCAACTTCGATGCAGCAATGACTGTATCGGTGATGCGCTACATCCGCGCCCTGCACATCGGTCGCGTGAATCCAAAAACTCTGGGCCGTCAACTGGATGTGTCAAGCCGCAGATACGATCTGGGCGAGTTCGTCTATGAGAAGGTCATCTCGGCCAGTGATCCCGCGGCTGTGGTAAAGACAGTTGAGCCAGCCTTCCCGGGATATGTGCGGGCTCTCGACGCACTGCATCGCTATCGAGAATTCGCCAAGGTGGACAGCGGAAAACCGATGCCGGTGCCGGTCAAACCGATCGCGCCGGGAGGTATCTATGCCGACCTGCCGCGGCTGAGTCAGTTGCTGCAACTCGTCGGCGACCTACCCGCCAACACCCGAGTTGACCCGAATTCAACTGCTTATCAGGGCACCTTGGCGGAGGCCGTGAAGAGTTACCAGGTACGTCATGGACAACTACCCGATGGACGCCTGAAGGCCGAACTAATAAAAGAAATGAATATTCCAATCGCTCAGCGCGTACGTCAGATCGAACTGACTTTGGAGCGCTGGCGGTGGCTGTCGCATTCCTTCCCGCAGCCTCCGGTAGTCGTGAACCTGCCCGAATTCAAGCTGCGTACGTATGACGACAATCATCAGGTTGCCCTCTACAAGACAGTAATTGTCGGCAGGGCATATGGTCACAAGTCGCCGGTATTCGAGAAGGAGATGAAATATGTGGTGTTCCGGCCATATTGGGAGGTCACGCCGACCATTCAGCGAGCGGAGATCGTGCCCCACGTCGAAAAAGATCGCAACTACATCGCGGCGAAAAATTTCGAAGTGGTAACGGGAGATGGCAAGGTGGTGACGGACGGAAGAATCAGTGACGAGGTTCTGACGGGACTGAAATCCGGCCATCTTCGAGTACGCCAAAAGCCGGGCCCCGATAACTCGCTTGGACTCGTCAAGTTGATCTTTCCGAACGAGGACAATGTTTACTTGCATGGGACCGAAGCTCCGCAACTCTTCGCCAACGAGCAGCGTGATCTAAGTCATGGTTGCATCCGCGTGCAAAACCCGGCCGATCTGGCCGCGTGGGCGCTGCGCAATAATCCCGGATGGAACCTCGAGCGGGTTCAATCCATGATGAATGGCACCCAGGACAACGTGACCGTGAACCTGGAGAAGCCGATCCCAGTCCTAATTCTGTATGGCACGGTGGCAGTAGACGAAAAGAATAACGTCTTCTTTTTCGATGACGTGTACGGCTACGATAAGCAACTCGATGAGGCGTTGAAAAAGGGATATCCATATCCGACAGCGTAGGAAGATTGGTGATCTATTCACTGACTCGGAAATGAACCGTACTGGCTGCGGCCGATACGAGCGAGGTGCCATGTGATGAGGTACGAACCTATGAACATACAAAACCTAAAAGTTGATCTTGCAGCCACGACAGATTTGTGCCGGGCCGGGCGGCACCTCGGGGCGCGCAGGCTCTCCCTCCTGGTCGTAAACGCTTCCTTGATGTTGTCTCCAGTGCTCGCACACGCGCAGGCCGCGGATATACCCCGAGTCGCTGCGGGCGAGGTACTGCAAGTCCAGGTCCAACTAATTGTCGGCGGCCAAAGCATCAAAAACAATTCCAAAGGCACGCTATCGGTCGTGGGTAGCTCGTTGCAGCTTGAGGCTGATGGAAAGAAGGTGTTGGTGGACGCCTCGTCCATTCTCGACATCTCCACCGATAAAGATAGCCGGCAGGATATTACGGGTGCAGCTCATCTCGCGGCGGAGGCCATTCCCTACGGTGGCTCACGAGTGTTAAGCCTGTTCTCACACCAGATTGATGTTCTGACAGTGGAGTTCAGAGATACTAACGCCGCCTATCATGGCGCGGTATTTGCGATGGCTAAGGGCAACGCGGCTCCGTTCAGGAAGCAACTCGTCGCGCTGGGCGCCAAAACCACAGCTCCGCCCGCAGGATTGGCGCCGGAAAAGAAGTAGGAGGACAAAACATTGAAAGATCACAGTCGCGCGGTAAACTCGGTTGCTCTCCCCATCGTCCTCTTCTGCGCAGTCTTTTTGGTGGCCGGACATCTCATGGGACAGCAGAGCTCAGGCGAAGCCAAGAGTCTGCAAAAAATGTCTGCTTCTTCCATACAAATCGAAGCGCCCGATCCGGGCGACGTGCCTTTGCCGCCGGAGTTTCGTATTGCCGTCTACGAAAACCTGATTCTACAGATCGAGAAGACGGGCAAGTTCCAGCACGTTTATCGTAGCGGCGACAAGAATGCGGCCAATGTTTCCGACCTCGTTACGCTGCACACCAGAGCACGAGCCTTTACCGAAGGTAGCCAGAAAAAACGCGAAGTAACTACCGTCATGGGGGCTACCTCGTTGACCGTGAATGTCCGCATTACCGATCACGTTGGTCAGTCGATTGTGGATCGCGACATCAAGGGAAAAGTAGTCTTGATGGGAGAAAACCTGGGCGCGACCTATGATTTCTCCAAAAAGGTCGCCAAGATTGTTCGCGATACTTTCTAATCCGAGAGGAATGCGTTAAGAAAGTTTCTGCTGGTCTCAACGATTTTTCGCTAACGGGGCGCCTTGACTCTGCCAAGATAGTGCTCCGAGCTGCTCTGGCACAGAGCGAAGAAGGTCGGTGAACCGCGTCTACTCTTCAGCGCAATGCTCGATCGATGCGTTCGACGTTAGGGTCTGCGCCCCAGGATTCCGCAACTAATCCGATCCGAAGGAGTTGCGAATGAAAGCCGTCGACTCGCCCCCTTAAGTCGGCTCCGACATTTCGGAGACTCCCCGAAATATCGGATTTCCAGCTAGCCAGTTGACCCTCCCCTCAAAGCATCCTACAGCTGCAAGTTGGTCTCGGCTCAAGTCTTAGCTTCTCTAAGTTCCGCTACTCCGTTCGGAAGTCTGGTTGCATTCAAAGTTCACTGGAGAAAAAGATTCAGCTGTCCGGGCGGCACAACTTCACGGAACCGATTTGGAGGCAACCAGAAATGCACAAACGTTGGTTTTGTTTCATCCTAATAATGGGCTTTTCCCTGTCCGTTGCGGCTCAGAGCAGTCCTGCTCCGAAGAAAGCAGATAGAGATCCCGATGCGATTGCCGCCCTCAACAAAATGGGAACCTATCTTCGAACCTTGGGGGCGTTTCAGGTCAAGTCAGTGCAGACGACCGATGACGTACTCGAGAATGGTCAGGCGATTCAATCGAATGGTGTCATCGACGTCGTTGCAGTGCGGCCGAATCGACTGCGGGCCGAGATCACAAGTGACGACAAGCATCAGTTCTTGTTCTACGACGGGAAGAACTTCACTATTTTCGGACAGCTGGTGAACTATTACGCAACGGTGCCGGCGCCGCCGACAATCGGCGAACTCATCGATAAGCTCGATGAGAAGTATGGGATTGAGATGCCTCTGGTCGATCTATTCTTGTGGTCCTCCCCCCAGTCTGACAGTACGAAAGACATCATCGGCGCGATCGATGTCGGCCCCAGCTCCATTGAAGGCACCAGCTGTGAGCAGTACGCGTTTCGTCAGGCAGGCTTGGACTGGCAGATCTGGATCCAACTGGGAGACTATCCACTACCGCGCAAGCTGATCTTAACGACCACGGACGACGCCGCCCGACCACGCCATAGCCAAGTTTTGACTTGGAATCTTGCTCCGTCGTTCAATGACGCGGCCTTCACCTTCGAACCACCGGATGGGGCAAAGAAGATAGTAATCGCGGAAGTCGCCGCATACGGCAACGATCAAACAGAACCAAAGACAGGGAGTTCGAAATGAACCGAGCTATCCAAAATCTGTTTTCCGTCACTCTTGTTCTGTTGCTCTCGTGCGCCCCGAGCTTCGCACAGCGCGGAGGCGGCAGTGCGCGAACCAGCGTCAACCGGGCCAATGTCAACCAAGGCAATCTAAACCGGAACGCTAATGTTAATTCGAACAAGAACGTCAATGCAAATATAAACAAGAACTACAACGCAAATGTGAATAGGAACGTCAATGTGAATGTTCACCACGATGTCGACGTCCACGGCGGCTACTATGGCGGTGGCTGCTGCTACCATCCGGTTGCCACAGCGGCGGCGGTCACTGCGACGGCAATGGTTACAGCGGCCGTAATCGGATCGATGGTGAACACGCTTCCACCGTCGTGCACCGTCGTCATGATAAATGGATTAACCTACCAGCAGTGCGGAAACACCTGGTATCAGCCTCAGTTTGTGGGCACGAGCACAACGTACGTCGTCGTGGCCGCACCGCGTTAGGCGAGTGCGGTCCGCGAGGGCAATCATTTGTAGATGCGGAGGGTTTGATGGTCGTATTCTGCGCAACTGGCCGATTCCGTCTAAGAGAACCTGATCTCAATAGATCGTCCCGAGTCCTTTGATTATTCGCCATAGTGGCGACTTGCGCTGTGCCATCTTTTGGGTGCCAGAATTTTCATTGCAACCGAGACGATATTGCGAGGAAGATCAGGCCCCGGAGACACCAACTTCGGCTGAAATCACACAATTTCGAGCACGTACTCAGGGTCGGAGAACGTCAAGACGATAAATCTAGGGAGTGAAGGGGGCGCGGTTTTAGCTCATGGCTCGGAGCCTGGCAGCCTCCCTCCCTCGCAGCGTCTGCCTCGGGAGGGTGTTCTACAGTAGTGATTTCACATCGCGATCAGAGTTGCCTTGCCTCCCTCAGGAAGTGATGCTCCTGGAGTCGCGAACATGTACTTAGCTCGGAAGGCCCTAGCTCGTTTTCGGCTAAAATTAGTTACACCTTTGAGTCTCATTGTCGGAGGAGTTGTCCAAAAGTCACTTGCGCAGGAGCCCTCTGTCTCGCCAACATAATATACAGGCGGTCTGCCTAAGGGGTTTACTATGCCTTGGGTAACGATCAAGACGGGCCTCACAACTCCAGACGGGCGCGAAGAGGAACTTAAGGAATATCTCTGCGATCATCCCGGTTGTCCCAACATTGCTACCCATGTACTGGGGTGCATCGTCGAGCTCCGCCTGTTTGCGTCCGTTTGCGACGAGCACGCACCCGAACCTACGCCTTAAGGCAGCCCCGCCAATACTGGCAATGGCTCTTTACTTGTTCCTTCGTTTCCGTTAAGGCTTGAACCATGGCCAGACCACGGATCCGGCGTGACTCTGCCAATTTTCTAGAAGGACCAGCCGATTCCAGAACTTACTCCAAGCTCGTTCTTTTTTGCCGTTGGAGGAGGTTCGCTATCGAAGTTATCCCAGAATGTGAAGGCCAGGTGGAAGTTGTTCTTCAGTTTGATCGTGAGGGAATTGTTCGTCTTTAGCCGGATACGACCTGCGTCCGTCAGCCCTGGAAATGCCTGCAGTTGAGAGTCGAACTGTCCGAAGTTGAAACGAATGAAGTCGTATTGTAATCCTGCCACAGCCTCCATATTTTGATCCGATGGCTGACTTGCGGTGGTATCGAAGGATTCGTTAATGTACACAACGCCGCCCAGCCACGCGAGATTGCTGTTTGTTGTACGTTTCAAATATCGTCCATAACCACCGCCAAGGGTCGTGCGCAGATTCAAATCCTGTTGGCTGCTGTGAAGAAAATCAGAGATGCCGGTTATGAAGGAGTTTCTGTTTAGAAAGAGGCTAAACGCCACTTGCCCGTCTTCACGATTTGTGGTGGACCCTCCTGACTGACCGCCGAACGTTGAATCGAATGACGTCGTGGCTTCCCATCGCGGGGTCTTGTACGCCGTGCTGGTGTCGATGTTCAAGGCCGACTGATTGTTCCCACTGGCGAAGCTGTATCCGAAATCGAGCGTACCCTGCAATTGTCGCCAGAAGGTAGGTTTCGTCGTCTCCATGCTTACTACCACTGCGGAAGCAACTTCTTCCTCTCTGTCGGTTGCTTCATTAATCAGAAAATCTGAACCTTGCGCTACGTTGCCAGGGATTTTTTCGATCTTCCCTTCCAGTCTTTGTCCATTGTTCAATACTATTTTGTATGTTGCGGAGCTTTCGACCGATTGCACCTGATTCCAATCGAGGCCGACACTGCTAGATACGTAGTCCGTCTCCACAAACAATAAACCGTTTTGCAGACGCTTAATCTCACCGGTGAAATGGTCGCCATTGTTCATGACGACGACGTCTTTTCGTTTTGCCTGAACCTGGGTACTGAAACAGGCCAACAGCGGCAGCATCAGGAGAATGCGGTTCCCGCGTGAGAGCAGAAAACGTCCAAGAGTCATTTGCCTAGCTCCTACGATGAAAAAAAGGATCTCGTTTAGGTCTGCCCGGTCACCTCCTGCGGCGCTACAATTTGGTCTCCCGCCATCTTGTCGAGTTCGTGGCCCACGCATCCACGAAGGAACTGTTCATTAGGATGAAAAGTGAGCCTCCCCGCTCGAATAATCGCGCGGGGAGGTCTCAGCCTTCTGTCGGCCACGGGCTAAGACACTGCGCCTGAAGACTACCTACCGCGACAGTGCTCTTACTCCCTTCAGCGCTAGGCCTAGGCCGAGCAGCAATGTTCCAACAAAACCCAACAGAGGGAAAGAGCTGCCGGTTTTTGGTAGTGCGGCCGCGGCAGTTTCAACTGGAGCTGGGGCGGCAGGCACAACAACGATCAGAATTGGAACGTCCGCTTGTGGTGCAGGCGGGGGTGGCGGCATGGTTCCCGATCTCTTGATCTCCTGTGCGGTCACAACTTCAGGTTGCTCGATTACCTTCTGAGCACTCACCTTCATTCCCTTCTTGAGGCCAAAAGCGTCTACTACCTGTCCGTCGATGGTAAATTTCTGACCGCTGGGAATCGTGAATTGCTGATTCTTGCCGTTTTCCATGGTCAGAATCACACTATTTGGGGGCATAACCTGCCAAACCGTTCCACTGACGGTTTTGACGGTCGTGATCATCCTGGGAGTGGACGTAGTAATGGTCTGTCTTTCCACCTTCATCCCTGGCTGAACTTGATGCACGTTTAGCTGCTTTCCATCGACCGTGACGGTTACGCTGTCCGGAACATTGTTGAAATGGTGTAGGGCTCCATCTTCGGTCTTGATGACAACACTGTTGCCCGAGACGTAGACGATCTCGCCACGATCGATCTTGATTTGCGTGGTGGCGGCGCCAGACTGCGCCGTTGATGTAGTGGTCTGAACTTGCGCTTGCAGGGTGATGGCGATAGCGAGCAAGGCAGCGCCCGTTATCAAGAGTTTGTTGATGATTCTTGCAGTTCGTAGCTTTGCGATCATTTGTGGTTCTCCTTTGTGTAGATCTGTGCAACTGCGGATTTGGACTGATTAGCTTTGTGGTGAGACTGGTCTAAACCTGCGATGGACGCGCGAACAATAAAACGTTGCGGTGCGCTACCGATGTAATAAAACGGAAAGCACGTCACCAGGGTCAGCGAGGGTACTCGCGTCGATTCCAGTACCGAAACATCATCCGGGTTCACAATCTGAATGTTCTCGACGACGTAGCTATCCGATTGACCGATGCGAACGAGTTCGATTTCATCGCCCGGTGCAATGTCCTTGAGGCCCCGGAAAAAACCATCGCGATGTCCGGCAATGCCAACGTTACCGCCAGTTCCAATCTGAGCGGTCCCGAGAATCCGTCCTACTCCGCGATTTAGGGTCAGGTCATCCGTGTCGTTATAGACCGGCACCTCGAGGTGAATCTTGGGAATACGAAGCAGCGCCAAGGGGCGATCTGCTTTGTCGGCTAGACTCTGCTTATAAGCACCCACACGATTTCCGGACCACAGGCTGAAATCGACTGGCGACCCGGAAGCCGGATCGTCAATGGTTGTGGGTGTGGCTTGCGGCGAACGCTTTTGTTCGGCCTCAAATCTCTTGACGGCAGCGCGAGACGAGACGGTACGCTGAATCCAGGCGCCGCCCCAGACTATGAGAAGTGCAAGTCCAATTTCGAAAAATAAGAATTCAATCCTGCGAGTGCGCATCATGTCTCACGATTCGGCCCTGTCAGAACTGACAGGCATCGATCCGTAGTGCAAGGAGTGCTCCAAAGCCGAGAGCCTTGTATTTGGCTCTAAGGCACTCAAAAGGCTGCGCTTCTGGAAAGGTCGACAGCGAAGCAAGGCTAGGACCTGCCCGATATTTCGGAGCCTCTCCGAAATGTCGGGGGCAGGTTGTGCCTCGTATGGGCGGGGAGGAATGGGTGGAATTTCTACATCGAGTAATAATCGCGAGCATCAGTGTGCCTACGAGCGCCTTGCAATCGCTGAGAGTCACGCCGCGCCAAACGATGAAATTGGCTCCGCAATCCAGGTGCGTCTAGTTCGGCCGAAGCTGCGAAGAACGAATCCCGGTCTGATGTATAAACTTAGGAAGAACCTTCTACATAATCATCTTGATCACCTGTTGCACGAGTTCTGCAGTTGGCGTGCCGAAGATGATTATGGGGATGAGCGGGATAGCGCTCCATCCAGCGAGTTGTTGCACGAGCTTTCTGGAAATGGGAGCCCACCTCATATTCTCAACGAAGGCGAAGCTGTTTCCCAAGTCGGCGAGAGATTGAAGGTCGGGAGTTCCCAACAATGGTTCCGAAGGTCTTGCGGCCGGATGGACCCATTTTCGGTCGAATGATCCCGTGTACGTGTTGGCGAGCCTGCCGTATTCCAGCAGCCCGTCCTTCCGTACTTTCTTCAGCTTGGGGAACAGCAAGGCTAGAGGCAACAGACCCATAATCACTGACAGGACTACAAACCCCGCCAACGTGGATTTGAAAGAGGCCAGCGGCGCTCCTTCGAAAACCATCGTGTTAGCGATGCGACCGGCAACTGAGCACCCCAAGCCGCACGCCAGTATTCCGAAGTGTTTTTGGGTCGTGGCAAGAAAGTTCAGGCCCGCAGCGCGATCCGGATGCGTAGGCATGAGGGTGAGCTGTAACCTGCTGATCTTCAGCAGCAAGACCGCCCAGAGAAGATACCGAAACAACCAACGGTAGAGAATGTAGCGCATCACCGGGGCGCTACAAACCGCATACCACCATCCTTCTGGCGACAGGCCGGTCGCGGTCGTATGCCAGCTGGTGACCACGCCGGCTACCCAGTCGTGGTGGAACAGAAATGTAGGGAAGAACGCCAAGACAAGCAGGATGACTTCAGGAATCCACGAGTCTCGCATGTGTTGCACTCTCTGCAAGACGCCCTTAAAACCAGGCAATTCTTGCTCCGGCACCAGGCGAGCGTCCACGAATTCTGAAACTCCCTGGCGAATCGCAGGGTCGATCCAAAGCTCCGCGTACAGCAGCAGGGGCAGGCCGATGAAAAATCGTCCGTACACCGCGAAGTCATAAAGGAAAGGTATCTTCACTTGGTGGCCAAAGGCCATTCCATCCCTAAGGGAGAGCAGAAGAAGTGGCAGCCAAATCACTGCAAGCAGGCCGAAGACCCTGCCCCACACATTCGGCAGGGTTTGTCGAACAAGGTGGAAACGACGCATTAAGTCGTAGACAGGCCCGCCCACAACGATTGAAAAATCCTTAGCCGCGGACTCGGCAGCCTCAAGTGCATTCTGATTCCCCGCCGAACGAGAAGGGTCTATGGTCGGGTGAGTCTGAGGAACTTGGGGATTTGTAACCAGGATTTCCATCAAGTTTCCGCTTCATTTCTATGGCAATTCGGCCATTGCTACGGTTTTTGGACCCATTTGCCGGTCCCGGCAAGATATGCCAGATGCAAGCTCCCCGCCATTGCTAAGCGCCTTTTCATTTGTCGCAATGCACTGAAATCACATCGATTGCGCAAAATTCACAGTCTCAAGAAAATTGACGAGCGCCCGACATTTCGGAGAAGCTCCGAAATGTCGTAGGGAGAGCAACGCATATCAAAAGTCGCAAAATGGCGCGGGACCTGCATAACAGATGTCGACGCTTCAGTTCGGTTTCCCAAGCCATGAGTACTGCCACCCGATGGAAACGTTTTGGTAGTTGCCTCCATACCGGACATAGGTGCCGTCGCTATAACCAAATTTCAAAGACTGGTGCTTTGCAATTCGAATTGCACCAGTACCCCCGAGGCGAGAGTTCTGCTGTCTGGTGAGCGAGTTTTCGACAGCAGCCACACTCGTTCGCCCTCCAACCCAGAAATTTCCGTCCAGTGAGATCCAGACGCCAGGTTTGAAGTCGTAGCTCAGGTGTCCTTCAAAGGAAGCCATAGGCCTTTGCGATTGAGACCTCGTTCCGGGATAACTGCTATTGTGCGACCAAAATTCAGGGTTGGTGGTGAAGAACCAACCTCCGGCGTACCCATCGACAATCCAGTTTCCCCAGCGCTGGGAATAGCCGAATTCCGGTTTGAAAGCCCAACGGTTGGCACCCCAGTTAATCAGCTTGGTCGGATCGTACTGGCCGGTCGGAGCGATCACGTTCAGACTCACGCCCAGCAGGACCTTCTGGCGCCATTGGACGAACTCTCGCGCCGGCATGGCTGGGCCACCTTTGAGGTTCACTGAAATACGGTAGAACGAATCCACCAGACCCGAGCGGTACAGGTGCTGCGGAACCGCTGCCGTAGTTCCATGGAAATTTCCAACCGCGTATGGCAGCACTGCCCCTACGTTGGCTAAGCGGCCAAAGAAACTGAAGGAGTGGAAGTAGCCCAAGATCGGGACGCTGTATCTCCCCTTCGCGTCACTGACGGGGAGCGCGCCATTGAAATTAATACTACCGTCGGAGAAGGAGTACGAAAGCGTGACAGCGTTCGAATGGATCGGGGTAATCAGATAGGCACGCGGCGAAAGGTCCTGCGCACAGAGGATGCTTAACGGACAGAACAGCAACGCAGCCACCACAAGAACAGAGGTAAGTCGCGGCTTCGATCGGCTAGCATCCCTTGCTAACTTGCCCATAACACGGACGTCAATCGCTTTCTTTCGCTTGCTTCCACCTACGAGTGCGCGCCCTGGAGCCGACTGGAGCGCCGGTCCAGTCATCATGCTGTGTCAAGAATTGCATTCAACAGAGCCAAAGCGCTGGCTTATCGCGTGCCCATCAGAGCCTTCAGTTTGGCGTATGCCTGGCGATATTCGAGCTCGGTCCGGAACATGTCTGCTTCGATGGTTGCCCGTGCCGATTCGACTTCCGGATCGTTAGGGTTGTAGCTTGCCTCAACCAACTGAGTCGAGGACACCATCCGGCGCGCCAATTGAGAGAGTTGGCGCGAGCGCTCTAGTTCGAAATAAGCGCTCTTGACCGCCGCCGCCACTTTGGCCTTGGTCAGCTGCACCCCCAGATCTGCCATTTCGGCTTGCGCCTTGACCTCTTTCACTCCATGTTCGCGCTTGCCGAAATCAAAGATAGTCCAGGATGCCGAGACGCCGATATAACCGAAAGATTTGGGTAGGACGAGGTTGATTGCGTTTTGGAATGCGTAACCACCGATCACCCCGACCGTGGGAACATACTGCAATTTAGTCGCTGTTAAACCCGCGTGCGCCTTGATCGCGGTTTGCTCTGCTTCGATCACCTCGGTATTCGCCGTCGCTTTCTCAGTGGCTTCGTTCAGCGATACATTCTCGACCAAAGGATCGGGTGCGATGAGTTCCAGCTTTGTTCCTTCAGGCAAGCCGAGCATTTCATCGAGTGACGCAGTCAGCTCCTTCACCTTGCTGGCCGGACCAATGACTGCCTTTTCGGCGCTGATCATGTCCCTCTCTTGTTCCGTGGAGATACGGGTAACTCCCGAATTGCTCGCCCTCAGCCATTTGGCTTGGATTGTCTTTGCGTGTGCCTTGCTGCTTGTAAAATCCCTCTGGGCGACGAGCAATTCGAAGAAAGTTTTCTCGACGTTACTAGCTGTTTGCGCCAGCGGCATTCCCGCCTTCGCTCGGGCGATATTCTCGTCCGCCCGCGCGATCTTCGCGAGTTGGTAGATGGAAAAGAGAGGTGTGATCGGTTGAACTGCAAGGAGGTTCAGAGTGTTCGAATCCTTATTGATGATGTTCACGGATACCGTCCCCAAGGGACCCACCGAGAGCACATCGCCCGGATGCTTGTTGTAGTGAAGGTCAAAAAACGAGGTACTCATGTTTGGGAAATACTGTGCTTCCACGCCCTTCCGGTGCTGCTTCGCAGCTTCGACCTGCAGTTCTCCAAGCCTCACGAGGGGATTGCTCGCCACTGCTGCTTGCTGCTGCGCTTCATCCAGCGTGAGAATAACTACTCCATCAGGGCCTGGTGTCATGGCTGCCGTTGCAGGCGTGATTCCTCGATGGAAAGAGCTCATGTCCTTAATGGAATCCGCGCCAAAGCTCGAATCGAATTGATAAGGGGCGCTCTGCAGCGCTGCAACTGGCAGAGGCGGTTGGACGCGGAGCATTTTATCGGCTGGGTCTTGAGCCGAAGCCCTTAGGCAAACGAAGAAGATCACCATCAACAGAGGTGCAACCCGGGTCCATGCGTGATTGTGATGAGTCATAGCTTTCCTCCAGATTTAACTAGCGGCCCACGATTGCCCGGGCCCTCCGCTACTCTCGGCAGGCAGTAAAATGCAATCGTCCCGCCAATGCCAAAAACCTTCTCACATGTCGTATTGCACTGAGAACAAACCTATTGCGGAGAGTTCACCATCTCAACCGACTCACTGGTGCCCGACATTTCGGAGCTTCTCCGAAATGTCGTAGCAAGAGCGACCCCTCTGAGCGCTGACCTTCTGAAGTTAACTCGACCAAACGCGGGAAACAGAGGACCTATGCTCCTTTATTGTTAGGCGTGGCTCACGCGTACCAAGCTATTTGAGTTGTGTAGCCGAGATTCCGCGGCTGGATTGGATCCAGTAACGTCGATAGTGTTCAAGCGCGCATCTCGCAAGCACCGAGGAGCTCTCCGACATGTCGGAGACTCTCCGAAATGTCGGATCACCGGCCAGAGAATTGATGTCCCCCTCCATGCATTACGCTCCTGCAAGGCGATGCCAGCTCAAGCTTTAGCGTCAGTCGGTTCCTCATGAACGGTTCGGAGGGCGGCCTGCATTCAAAATTCAATGTCAGATGTTCATTGACCTGTAGCTTGAGTGTGTTTGGCACGAAGCGATCTCAAACGGGGGAGAGTATGAATCGCTCAGTTTCATCTCAAGTCTCTGTTGGAATTAGTTTCTTTCTGGACATGATGCACTCCCGACGAACCTCGCGCGTACCAAGGATCGGCATGCCTAGAGTGATGCCAAATCCGGGGTTGTTACTCATTGTCTTCGCGCTCTGTACCGTGAGGCCCGCATGGTCACAAGAGCACGAAGTACCTCAAGCCGAAATCATGGGGGGATATTCCTACCTGCACTCTTCGGACACAAACTTCAACGGTTGGAAGGCGACGCTGGTCGGGAACGTGAATGCCTGGCTGGGCATAGCGGCGGATTTCGATGGTGACTATGCTGGCGGGCGGAGTGAGCACAGTGTCACCTTCGGCCCGCACTTTGTCCTGCGAAAGAATAAGAGATGGACTCCGGTCGGTTATGCACTATTCGGTGTTGCCTTCGAGAAATCGGAGTTTGGCGAGACGGAGCACGGCTTCGCCACGGAGTTGGGAGGCGGACTCGATTACGAAGCCAGCCACCGCTGGACGGTCCGACTGTTTGACGTCACTGCGTCCATCACTCATGTCGGCGGAGAAACTCACACGAACCCGAAGGTCGGAGTCGGTCTCATTTTCAATATTGGACACAAGTGATCTGTTGAATATGCGGCCAAGACTCGTACGATGACCTCGCCATCGCGTGCCACAACTCCTTGGCGTTGAAGATTCCTAAACGTCCACCTTCAGAAAAGCAACAATCGTACTTTTGAAGTGCCGCCTCCGACATTTCGGATCACGTCCGAAATGTCGGAGCAATAGTGCTTCCGCCATCATTTCAAACTCCAGCAATTGCATAGTTATGCAACGACTTGCCTGCCACGCCAGTTTGGTAATTGGTTTGCCATAAAGCGGAGTACGGTGGGCGATTCCTCAGAAGAGATGATGCGCCTTAGGTGACCTCCGTCGGCAGCACCGACTTAAAAAAGGAGAAGAACATGGCTGTAAGCACGCTCGTCAACGAAGACACTATCCGCGACGTACTGGGATCATCTTGGTAAGTTGGCCCGATAAGTTGAGTGGGTTGCATGTTATGCGGGGTAGAAGCGACCGTCCCGATGTCTGTACTTCGATATCTTTTGTTTGATTCTGTTGAGGAGGAGTGACATGGAAAGCTTGAAAGAAGTTGCAAGCGGCTGGACTCACGAAGCGACCAAGAATGCTGGGTGGCTCCTCGCACTTGGTGTGTTAACCGTTATCACGGGGATTCTGGCTATGGCTTCCCCACTACTCAGCGGCGTCATTGTCGTGGTGTGCATCGGCCTTGCATTGGCGGTCGGCGGCTGCGCCAGAACGATCGCCGCATTCAGCGCTGGATCCTTTGGCCAAGGTGCCCTCGCATTTCTGGGCGGCATTCTCACGCTCGGGGCTGGACTCATTCTCGCGGTACGGCCCGGAATCGGGTTGGCCACGCTCACGTTGGCGCTGGGGGCGTATCTGCTGCTCGACGGAATCTCGAGCGCCGTGCTCGCACTCCGTTTGCGTCCGGATAACGGATGGGGATCCATGCTCGTCAGCGCGACAATCGGTGTGATTCTGGGATTGTTCTTGCTCCGCGAGTGGCCGCTGTCCGGTGTGTGGGCCATCGGCACGCTGGTGGGAGCCAATCTCCTGGTTAGCGGAGTTGCCATGATCTCGGTGGGCTCCGCTGCGCGATCTCTGGCCAAAAACATATCCGGCAAGTTGGCGTAGGAATAATTCGAGAGGACGCGAACGACAACCCAGCAAAGGAATAGAGCTGCTCTGGAGGCGAGGACTCATCTCGCGCCGCTGATCAACGTATTCTGGCTGAACGAGTACGGCAAAATCGCCAGCCACTTCCCATCCACTGCCAAACCGGCCGGATGTAAGGCCTGAGCACTTCTCAATGGCCCCCCAGCAAGAAATCCCTCCGCTTGTCCATATCTGCTAGTAAAGCGACCGGGCTAAACTAGCCCGGTCGCCCACATCTAGGCGCCTGAACTATTGACGCAACATCGTTAAGGCCTATGCCATGGTCGACCTTGCGACGTCTCCTGCGAAATACCTTGATCAACTGGCCAAGTTGGTAGACAAGTTCGCTCTCGTTCCAATCGCTTTGTTCATTACCCAAATCCCCCGATATTTCGGATTACTTCCGAAATGTCGGAGATATTGTGCGTCCACCAAAATTGCAGGCACCCGCAACGGTTCCTCAGTCAACAACTTGGATAGTCCTCCACTTTGGTAAGTCGTTTGCCAAGACAATACTGAGTTCCCTGAAGTACGAAGGAGATACTACGACTATGCGATTCAGGATTCTATTTCACTTACTAACCGCACTCGTGTTCAGCGTTTCAGTGTTGGCGCAGACGTCTGACTCAGGTCAAGCCTCATCCACGCCGTCGACAACCTCCGCAGCCGCAGCCCCCGCAGTCGACACCGCCGCTGTAGAAAAAGCTCGGAAGGCCGCGCAGAACCCGATTGCCAGCATGATCAGCGTTCCCTTTCAGGAGAACTGGAATTTCGGTATCGGCGCCGCTGATCGTGTCCAGAATGTATTCGTAATTCAGCCGGTAATACCGGTGAGCCTCGGATCACACTGGAACGTGATCACGCGATGGGTTGCCCCCATCATCTACCAACCTCTCACCATTCCACAGGGATCCGGCCCCCCGCTTCAAACCGGCGCCTATGGCTTTGGAGACATGCAACCCCAGTTTTACTTTTCTCCGAAGAAAAGCGGCAAGATAACTTGGGGCGCAGGACCGATATTTCTGGTTCCCACAGCTTCGCAGGCATTACTGAGCCAGGGGAAATTCGGCATAGGTCCGACTTTTGTCGCATTGACACAGCCGAAATTTGGGACCATCGGCGTGCTGGTTAACAACATCTGGTCTGTGGCAGGTCATGAGAACAAGCCCGACGTAAACCAGTTCTACCTTCAGCCGTTTATGAACTACAACCTAAAAAAGGCCTGGTATCTGTCCCTTCAAACCAGCGGCATTACGGCCAACTGGGAAAAAACAACTGGACGATGGGTGGTGCCGATCGGCGGTGGTCCCGGGCGCGTCTGGAGATTCGGGCACCAAGCGGTGAACGTTCAGAGTTTCTTTTTCGGCAACGTCGTCCATCCAAGGGGCGCCTCACCTTGGACATTCAGGATGTCGTTCACGCTCCTGTTCCCAAACATCAAGGGTTAACAGGATAGAAAGTTTGTGGAAGAACCGGAGCCAGGCCAAGAAGTGAATGAGCAGAAGTAAACTGCGGCTCATCGAGTGACGAATCCCACCGATGGTTCGCGCTCTGGGCGTAGCACATTATTTATAAGTCAAGGAGTAAAGCATGAAAACGATACGCAAACAAAGCTACCTGGCCGCAACTCTCGCGATGCTATTACTCGCCGGCTGCGGGATACTGGCGGCGCAGACTACGTATACGGCCGCTAGCGACGACCTTATCGCCATTGACGTCCTGCTCGAACCAAATCAAGCGATGTTAGACAAAGCCAACGCCAGCAACGCTCGCTTACGGGCGGACTACTCCGCTGGTTATGCATTGGATGCCACCCACGCGCCGCATGTGACGATGCTGCAGCGGTACGTGCGAGTGAAAGACCTCGACGCCGTAACGACAGCGCTCACCAAGCTTTTCGCAACTGAACGACCCACCGAGTTGCAACTCAAGGCGAAAGGATACGAATACACCGTTTGGTCTGGAGTAGCCGTAACGATTTTTGTCGTCGAGCGTACTCCGGAGTTGATGCGTCTGCAGCAAAAAGTAAGCGAAACAGTGGCGCCGTTTTCTGTCAGTAACGGAACCGCAGCGGCTTTTATCGATACTCCAAGCAACTCCGAAATCGTTGGATACGTCGAGCAATTTGTTCCCAAGTCCAGCGGAGAGCACTACTTCCCTCATGTGACGTTGGGCGTCGCACACGAAGATTTTGTAAAACAATTGAAAGCCGCTCCATTCGAACCCTTTGCCTTTGCGCCAAAGGGGGTGGCTGTGTATCAACTTGGCAACTTTGGCACCGCGTCAAAGAAGCTCTGGGAGTATCAACCACAGCCCTTGGCCTCATGGAATGATGGCGCGGCCAAACAATCGATCCTAGATTTTGTTCATCGCGTTACGACCGAAGGTAGTCCGGACTTCGTTCCGGTGCCGGAACGCATTGCCACCTTCGACAATGACGGTACGCTCTGGTGCGAAGAGCCGCTTCCCGTCCAGTTGTTTTTCGTACTGGACCGCATAAAAGCTCTCGCGCCGCAGCATCCCGAGTGGCAGACCACAGAACCATACGCCTCGGTGCTGAAGGGGGACTTGAAGGGTGTGGCCGCGGGCGGCGAACGCGCAATCCTCGAACTTGTCATGGCAACGCACGCAGGAATGACCACGACGGAATTTGAACAGATCGTCAACGACTGGATTGCTACGGCGAAAAATCCGAAGACCGGCAGGCTCTTCACCGAAATGACTTTCCAACCGATGCTCGAACTGCTCGCCTACCTGCGTGCGAACGGTTTCCGTACCTACATCGTCTCTGGGGGCGGAGTCGAGTTCATGCGGCCCTGGGCGCAGCGGGTTTACGGCATCCCGCCGGAACAGGTTGTCGGAAGCAGCATCAAGACAAAGTTTGAAATGCGCGACGGCAAGCCTGTGCTCGTCCGCCTACCGGAACTGGACTTCAATGACAACAACGGTGGCAAGGCGGTTGGCATCAACGAGTACATCGGCCGCCGCCCCATCGCCGCGTTCGGGAATTCCACGGGCGACAAGGAAATGTTGCAATACACCCAGGGTGGCAGCGGAGCGCGCTTCGAACTACTGGTGCTGCACGATGATGCGTCGCGCGACTTCGCCTACGGCCCAGCTCGCGGTTTGCCCAATGTCCCGCTGGTACACTTCACCCCCGAACTCGATGAGTACGCGAAGCAGAATGGCTGGACCGTCGTCAGCACGAAAAATGACTGGAGCCGTGTTTACGCATTCGACGCGATCACGCAGGTCGCAGCGCAAAAATGAAGTAGCTGTTCGAGGGTAACATTGCGTCTCCTGCGATGCTTCAACCGTGAGTGGGAGGAGAGATGGTGCGGTTTGTCCGCCATCACTTTCGATAGGTTTCAGAAAGGAGGGTTTCAACAGAATTGGTGTGGTGGGGAAACTCGACTTCCCGACCGCTGCTTGCGATGATTGGCGCACGTTGCGACGGATCGAGTTCTTTTGGAACGTTCAGGCGACGTCGAACGACCCTCCCCGTCGCAAAGCAGATGAATTTTCCGCGTCGTGATTCAGACGCTTTCAGAGTACTAGACCCGCGTTTCCGATAAATCCTCCTGTCATGTCCCATCCCCGCACGACATTTCGGATCAGTTCCGAAATGTCGGAGGCCATTTGTAGCTACCAAGGTCGAAAACGCTCGCAAGGGTCTCCTTGTTCAACAACTTGGCTTTCACTCCGGTTTGGTAAGCCATTTGCCAAGACCATACCAAGACCAAAGGCTCTTTAATTCTGATCTCGACTGGTCCGACGTGCTGCATTGCTAAATGCCGGACAGAAGCAGGGCACGTTCTGAAGGATAGGATAATGTCTGCCGCGAGAGTCCAACCTACCCACAGTCTCGACGCTGATTTCACAGGAAACCGGGCGTCGAAGTCGACGCGGTTTCTGCTCGGGGCCGCGTGCATCGTGATCATCTCGTCGGGAATCAAGGCCGCATCCGATGTCCTCTCGCTAATCTTACTTGGCTTTCTTCTTGCCTACAGCGCTCTTCCTTTGCTGAAGGTCATGATGCAGCGATTCCGGCTGAGCAAGACCGCGGCTTTGACACTTGCTCTCAGTCTGATGGGGACCTTCGCGGTCGTCTTGGTGTTTCTGCTGTACGAGAACCTCGCAAGCGCAAAAGCGAAACTCCCGATCTATGAGCAGCAGGCGCGTGACCTATACCAGCACGTTGCGATTTTCCTGGATGCTCACAGCATCGATATCACGAGCCTGTCGATTACGAAATGGTCCACCTCCAACGAGATTGTCAGTCTCGCGAACCAGATCCTCCCGGCCATGAGTCATGTTTTCTCCGACGGGCTAGTTGTCGTCCTGCTGGGAGGAGTTCTTCTCTCGATGATAGTGCAAGATACCGAGACAGCGAACGCCCCACGGATCTTGACTCAAGTGCAGAATGATGTGGGCCATTATGTCGCCGTCTGCGCCACGACCGGAGTTCTGACGGCGCTTGCCAACCTGGTGGTGTTGGCCGCCCTTGGTGTGGATTTCCCGCTGATTTGGTGCGTCCTGTATTTCTTCTTGAACTTTATTCCCAGCATCGGCTTCGTTCTCGCACTGCTCCCGCCGGCCTGTCTGGCGCTCCTCATGCTGGGTTGGAAGAGGGCCTTACTGGTCGTAGCGGGGTTAGTTCTGACCCACCTGGTATCGAAATACGCAATCACTCCAATTTTCCTGAGAAAGAAGGGGGTGAAAGTCTCGTCCATGGAGAAGACGATCTCTCTCCTGTGGTGGGTGTTTCTGCTGGGCCCGGTTGGCGGCATTCTGGCGATTCCACTGACTTTGGCAATGAAGAGGCTCGTTCCCTCCTTCTTCGTAATTGAAAGAAGCTATGCACAGCCACACGATGACCGGGCAGTCATTGGAAGCAGTAATTAGCGATGTGGTTCAGAGAGAAACGCGAATAGATGGAATGAGTACCTTCGGAGGCCGAGAACTTCCGGATCTAATTCAGTTCAGTGCTGATCGACACGGACTGAATTGATGATCTGAGCTTTAGAGGAGTGACTATGACGCGAACTATTGCAATAACAATCATCCTGATCGTGTTGACCGCCGGGGCTACAGTGCCCTGCCCTGCGCAGACAAATGCTGAACTCTTCAGCTATCTCAAACAGGACGTCAAATTGACTCAAGACCAGATTGACGCCGTTGGAAAAGGGGAAGCTGTGGCTAAGAATCTAGAATCCCGCATTCCGGATGAGGTCATCTTGTTCGGTGTCATTTATGTCAATGCAACTCCGGAGAGCTATGTTAAGGCCGCCTATGACTTTGACCGACTTCGCAAGTTGCCGAACTATCTGGCCCTCGAGAAGTTCAGTAGCCCACCGCAACTCTCTGATCTGAAAGGTTTCGAGTTGGACAGCCAAGACATAAAAGACCTCAAGGATTGCAAGCCGGACCATTGCAACCTTCAGATTCCCGCCACCACCATTGCGGACATTCATCAAAGCATCAATTGGTCTGACCCCAATGCCGCACAACAAGTGAATCAACTGGGACAGAAAAAAGCGTTGGATCACCTGCTGGACTACCAACAAAAAGGAAATCAGGCCCTGGGCGTTTATAACGACAAGCACGACCCGACCCAAGTGGCGGCACAGTTCAAATACATGCTCAGCTACGCGAAGGCCCTCCCGAAAGCGCTGCCCGATTACTACAACTATCTTCTGGCGTATCCCGATGGAAAGCCCGCCAACGTGGAGAACATGTTCTATTGGGAAAAGGTGAAGTTTGGTCTTAAGCCGACACTGCGTATGGTGCAGGTTGTCACCATGCAGGGAAGCAATCCGCACGAACCAGCCTACACCATCGCGGAGAAACAACTTTTTTCCAGTCATTACTTTGAGACGGCCCTCGACCTCACTTATTGCATCCGCAGCGACGACCCAAAACAGCCCGGCTTTTACCTCATCATGGTCATGGGATCGGAGCAGGCTGGGCTGACCGGCTTCAAAGGCTCAATCGTCCGCAGTCACGCGGTGGGACGAGGGGCATCCAATCTTCAAAAATCGTTGACGACGATCAAGAGCGCTTTGGAGATGAGTCAGAAAGGTTCTGCCAGCGGCAATCAGTGACAAGGAGAACGGCCTCTTCCCCTGACTAATTGCGAGTTAGTGCTGATCCAGAGGTCGAGGAAGGAGCAGATATGTCGATGTCGAAGAGTCTTAGCAACCTAGCACTGCGATTAGTTGCAAGACAGAGGGGCGTAACACCAACCTCTGACCGAGAAGCGACGCCTTATGCAAGCTTCGCAGATTTCTGCCTAATCTTCCTGCATAACATGGACAGCTTGTACCTATTGTCGTTCCTCCTTACAGGTGACCACACGCTCGCTGAGAAGTGTTTTGTCAGCGGCATCGATAACTCGCAAAAGGGGACTCCTGTTTTCCAGGAATGGGCACTATCTTGGGTTCGGCGGACGATTATTCAAAATGCAATTCAAATGATTCAGCCAAAGCTAAGGCGCGACAGCAGCTCAAGTTCTTCGTCTGGCAGTGGCGACAGGCATTCCACGACGCCGCCAGCCGAGATCGGCAATATTCTTGCGCTCCCACAATTCGAGCGCTTCGTCTTCGTGATATCTGTGCTCGAACGCTACTCCCCTCAGGAGTGCTCGTTACTTCTGAACTGCACCCGGGCCGATGTGATCGCTGCACGAAACTGGACTCTACAGCAGATGGCAAGTGCAGCGGATCTTCAGCGCAAAGTCGTCTGTATCCATTCTGATGAGCAGATGCTCGCGGTGCGCCCGACATCCGTACCGCAGGCCATCCTCGGCACAGGATCCGGACTTCTAGGCATAGTTCCCCGGGCGACGAAAATCGACTGGGATGACCACGTGGTTGCAGCGACTTAAACGACGGAAAGGAAGCGATTATGAATCGTGAAACCGCTGTAGGTAGTAAGCGACCGCACATACGACTGGAAATTGTCTTACCGTTGATTTCCGCTGCGTTCCTGTCAGTGGCGCGAGCCCAGTCGCCCGCAGAAGTTCCTACTCTGGTGATAACTCCGGAAGACAGTTCGATACGATTTTCGGTGAAATCGTCGGTGAAGATCGAAGGCTCGTTCGCGACATGGAACGCCAACCTGACTTTCGCGTCCACCGATCCGACGACAGGTGCTTTAGCGATCACAATTCAGGCAGACAGTGTGAACTCGGGAAGTGGCATGAAAGATGGGAAGCTAAAGAGCAAGGATTTCTTCTACGTCGAAGAGGATCCGACGATCACCTACAAATCAACGAAACTGAGGCAGACCGGACCGGACACTTTTGAGTTTGACGGCGACTTTACGATCCGTGGAGTTACTAAGACCGAGAAACTTATTTTTAAGGTCTCGCGTGACGGGAAGGGCTCGGGCACGATTTCAGGGTCCATGGCGTTCGACCGCAAAGAATATGGCATGAACAAAGGAATTCCGCTGGTCAAAATTGCGGATCGCGTGGAGGTAACCGTTGACCTCAAAGTGAAGCACGTCAGCGGGCCTCTATTGGATCTACCACCAATAACAGGTTCGTAATTTTGAGGAGAAACAAGCCGCCTGCAAGCGCAACACCGCTCCCGGCGAAAAGCAAGGCATAAGGAGTCTGGCCATGAACCTACAATCTCTTATTCCACTCGTCTTGAAGGCAAGTATTTTCCTAACTGTGTTCGCGCTGGGACTGCAAGCGACATTCGCGGATGCAACATTCCTGTTTCGACGCCCCAAGCTACTGATTCGCGGGTTCGTCTCTATCAACGTGATAATGCCATGGCTTGCATTGCTCTTGGTGATGACTCTCCATCTGCACCCAGCCGTGCAGATAGCGCTGGTTGCTCTCTCGGTTTCCCCGGTTCCGCCCATCTTTCCAAAGAAAGTACTCAAGGCTGGCGGCAAGGAAAACTACACGATCGGCCTCCTGGTGGCGACGGTCGTGCTCTCAATTGTTTCGATACCGATCGCGATGAAGCTATTTGAACGGGTCACCGGCGTGCCACTGTCCATTTCTCCAATGTCGGTTGCCATCATAGTGTTCAAAACCGTATTGACCCCTCTGTTGGCCGGGATTGTGCTGCGCGCCGCCGCATCGTCGTTTGCTGACCGTCTGACGAAACCCATTGGCATTGTCGCAGCGGTGCTCTTGATCTTGAGCGCGCTGCCTGCACTTTTCGTTTTGATTCGGAACAATCTGGCTTTGCTTGTCGACGGTACGCTTCTTAGCCTCGCTGCGTTCGCGATGATTGGCTATATCGTCGGTCGCTTTTTCGGTGGCCCGGACTCCGAGGACCGCTCTGTGCTTGCCCAGGCAACTGCTTCCCGTCATCCGGGTCTTGCTCTAGCGATTGCGCATGCGAATTTTCCGGAACAGAAACTCGTCGTACCGACTGTCATTCTCTACGTGATTGTCAGCGGGATCGTCATTGCCTTGGCTCCGAAGCTCTTTAAAACGAAACCGCTTCCAGCAACTGCCATAGGGCCAGCAAGTTAGGGCTAGCACCCCGCCGAAGATTCAAGGTACCTAGGATTCCCGGCGATGACGCAGCGTGCAGTGAACTCGGCCGACATCTTGGCCGTTGTTCGGTCCTCGGGCATCGAGCATCGCGGCGGAGGTATCTGCTCCAGAGTCGAAGCTAACGATTGAAAAGGAAGAGGTCGCCATGAATCGTATCTGGACATTTAAAAGGTCCCGCAGCCGTTCATATTGCCAGTCACTGAGGATCGGGCTGGCACTGCTTGCCATAATGGCATCTCCGTTCATCGCTATTGCCCAAGGGGGAACACAACTTCCCAAGCGGCCGACCGTCGGCGTTGCTCTCGAAGGGGGTGGTGCGCTAGGACTGGCTCACATCGGAGTGCTCAGATGGTTTGAGCAGCACCACATTCCCATTGACTATGTCTCCGGAAACAGCATGGGCGCCCTGGTGGGAGGAATGTATGCAACAGGGAAGAGTCCAGATCAACTCGAAAGGCTCGTAAAGCAGATAGACTGGCCGCTTGTACTTGCGGGCGAAACACCTTTTGAGGATCTCCCCTTTCGCCGCAAGGAGGATGCTCGCGCCGCTCAAAACGATTTGACCATTGGTTTTAAACACGGTCCCATGCTGTCATCGGGATTGAGTTCAGGGCATCAAATCAACATGCTCATTGATCGGGAGACACTGGCCTATTCTTCGGTAAAATCGTTCGACGATTTGCCGATCCCCTTCCGCTGCGTTTCCACGGAGCTGATTTCAGGGAAGCCCCACGTGTTTTCTACTGGACCGATTGGTTTTGCAATGCGGTCCTCCATGTCGCTCCCGTCGATCTTCTCGCCCATGCGCGACGGAGACCAGGTATACGTGGACGGCGCCCTGGTGGATAACCTGCCGACCGATCTCGCGCGCGAGATGGGTCCTGACGTCGTCATCGCGATTCACCTCCAGGTCTCTCCCGCTACGGCCGATGAAATCCAGTCCCTTTTCAGCGTTCTCGGCCAGTCGATCACGATCGGCACCGCAAAAACGGAGATGAAGGGGATGGAGGACGCCGACATCGTGGTCAAAGTGGATGTTCAGAAGTTCACCAGCCTGGAATTCGACAAAGCAGACGCACTCATCCAACAGGGCATGCAGGCAGCAGAGGAGAAGGCTAAAATCCTGTTGCCTTATGCTCTCGATCAGGCAGCGTGGGATGAGTACGTGGCGCGGCGCGACGCACGCAAACAAAATATCGTGGGCATTCCGCAGTTTGTCAGAGTAGAAG
>Ga0335085_10003701_pt1 | contig 26115 bp, 21 predicted proteins | sample Lox_Sample_45_FD_206712 | JGI IMG/M metagenome (GOLD analysis project Ga0335085, IMG submission 206712) | Soil microbial communities from Loxahatchee National Wildlife Refuge, Florida, United States - Lox_Sample_4.5 | ecosystem: Environmental > Terrestrial > Soil > Wetlands | place: USA...
CCACCACTTTGCGATCTTGCCCTCGTAGAACTTGAGCAGATCCTCCCGGCTCACGTCCTGCCCGGCCTTCTTCACCACCACCACGATGGGCCGCTCGTCCCACTTCGCGTGCTTGACGCCGATCACCGCCGCCTCCTGCACCGCCGGATGCGAGACCGCGATGTTCTCCAGGTCGATCGAGCTGATCCACTCGCCGCCCGACTTGATGACGTCCTTGGAGCGGTCGGTGATCTGAATGTAGCCGTCCGGGTCGATCGTCACCACGTCGCCGGTCGGGAACCAGGCGTTGCCGGCGTCGTCCTTCTTGAGCGGGTCGCCGCCCTCGCCCTTGAAGTAGCCGTTGACGATCCAGGGGCCGCGCACCTGCAGGTCGCCGAAGGCCTTGCCGTCGTGCGGCAGCTCCTTGCCGCTCTCGTCGACGATGCGCAGGTCGACGCCGAAGATCGCCCGGCCGGCCTTGTTCTGCAGCGCATAGCGGTCCTCCTTGGACCATTTCGCGTGCTTCGCCTTGAAGGTGCACACGGTGCCGAGCGGGCTCATCTCGGTCATGCCCCAGGCGTGCAGCACCTGCACGCCGTACTCCTCCTGGAAGCTGCGGATCATCGCCGGCGGCGCCGCCGAGCCGCCGATCACGACGCCCTTCAGCGTGGAGAACTTGAGCTTGTTCTCCTTCATGTACGTGAGCAGGCCCAGCCACACCGTAGGCACGCCCGCCGACATCGTCACGCCTTCCTGCTCGAACAGCGTGTGCAGGCTCTTGCCGTCGAGGTGGTGGCCCGGGAACACGATCTTCGCGCCCGTCGCCGCGCAGGAGTACGGCAGGCCCCAGGCGTTGACGTGGAACATCGGCACCACCGGCAGGATCACGTCGCGCGCCGACAGGTTGAGCGCGTCGGGCAGCGCCGCGGCGTAGGCGTGCAGCGTCGTCGAGCGATGGCTGTAGAGCGCGCCCTTCGGGTTGCCGGTGGTGCCCGAGGTGTAGCACAGGCAGGCGGCGCTGCGCTCGTCGAACGAGGGCCAGTCGTAGCGGTCGTCCTGCGCGGCGAGCAGGTCCTCGTAGCAGTGCAGGCCGGGGATGTTCGCCTTCGGCATCGCCGCGCGGCCGCACATCGCCACGAAGGCCTTCACGGTCTTCATCTGCGGCCCGAGCTTCTCGACGAGCGGCGCGAGGTTGACGTCGAAGAACAGGACCTTGTCCTCGGCGTGGTTGGCGATGTAGATCATCTGCTCCGGGAACAGGCGCGGATTGATGGTGTGGATCACGCCGCCCGAGCCCGCCGCCGCATAGTAGATCTCGAAATGGCGGTAGCCGTTCCAGGCGAGCGTCGCGATGCGATCGCCGGGCTGCGCGCCGAGCGCCTGCAGCGCGCGCGCGAGCCGGCGCGAGCGCGCATGCGCCTCGCGGTAGGTGTAGCGGTGGATCGAGCCGTCCTCGACGGTCTTCGAGACGATCTCGGTGTCGCCGTGGTGGCGGTCGGCATGCCGGATCAGGTCGCTGATCAGCAGGGGCTGGTCCATCATCAAGCCGTGCATGGGTTTCCTCCGGAATGGGCTTTCACGATACGGTATGCCGATGGCGGAAGCCTTTGTCGTAGATCAAATTATCGCAGGCTCGCGATGCTAGCTTGCAATGTCGGACAATCCTTGACCGGCCTGTTTTGCGCGATTACATTCGTCGCCTCTTTTAGGAGGAGTATCCATGATCCGTACCAGCATCCGCGCCGCGGCCCTCGCCGTCGCTTTCGCCTCGCTTTCTTCGCTCGCCCAGGCGCAGACCGTCAAGCTCGCGCTGATCGACCCGCAGTCCGGCTTCATGGCGCCGGTGGGCCTGAACCAGCTGCACAGCTGGCAATACGTGGCCGACCTCGCCAACCAGAAGAACTGGGCCGGCGGGCCGAAGTTCGAGATCGTCGGCTTCGACAACAAGCTCTCGCCGCAGGAGTCCCTCAACGCGCTCAAGCAGGCGATCGACCAGGGCATCCGCTACATCCTGCAGGGCAACGGTTCCTCGGTCGCGCTCGCGCTGCAGGACGCGGTGCAGAAGCACAACGAGCGCAACCCCGGCAAGGAGGTCATCTTCCTGAATTACGCGGCGGTGGATCCGGACATGACCAACAGCAAGTGCACGTACTGGCATTTCCGCATCGACGCCAACTCCGACATGAAGATGGAGGCGCTCACCAGCTACCTCGCCAAGGATCCGAAGATCAAGAGCGTCTACCTGATCAACCAGAACTACTCGTTCGGCCAGGCGGTGGCGCGCGCAGCCAAGGAGTACCTGGCGCGCAAGCGTCCTGACATCAAGATTGTCGGCGAGGATCTGCACCCGCTTGCGCAGATCAAGGACTTCGCGCCCTACGTCTCCAAGATCAAGGCCTCGGGCGCCGATACCGTGATCACCGGCAACTGGGGCAACGACCTGGCGTTCTTGATCAAGGCGGGCAAGGACGCGGGCCTCAACGTCAACTACTACACCTACTATGCCGCCACCACGGGCGTGCCCACGGCGATGGGCGCGGCGGGCGAAGACCGCGTGCGCTACGTCGGCTACTGGAACGCCAACAACGAGAAGTTCGTCGGCGCCGATATCGTCCAGGGCTACAACAAGAAGTTCAAGGACGACTACTACACGATGGCCACCTACACCGGCATCGCGATGCTCGCCAAGGCCTTCAAGGAGACCAAGTCCACCGACCCGGTGAAGGTCGCCGCGGCGCTGGAGGGCATGAAGGTGCAGAGCCTCAACGGCGAGGTCGAGATGCGCAAGACCGACCACCAGGCGCTGCAGCCCCTCTACATCGCCAAGTGGGTCAAGGTGAACGGCAAGGACGTGAAGTTCGACCAGGAAAACACCGGCTACGGCTGGAAGACCGAGGCCTTGCTGCCGACCTACCTCGCGACGCAGCCCACCTCCTGCCAGATGCAGCGGCCTAAGGGCGCCGGGGCGGGCTAGCCCGGACGCGGCAAAAAAGGACCGGGCTCCGACCCGGTCTTTTTTTTATGGAGTTCTTCGTCATCTCGCTGCTGAACGGCGTGTCCTACGGGCTGCTGCTGTTCATGCTGTCCTCGGGACTGACGCTGATCTTCAGCATGATGGGCGTGCTCAACTTCGCGCACGCGAGCTTCTACATGCTCGGCGCGTACTTCGCCTACTCGATCGGGCTGAGGACGGGCTTCTTCCCGGCGCTGTTCGTCGCGCCGGTGCTCGTCGGCCTGGTCGGCGCGCTGGTCGAGCGCTACGGCCTGAGGAAGGTGCACCGCTACGGCCACGTGCCCGAGCTGCTGTTCACCTTCGGCCTCGCCTACCTGCTCGAGGAGTCGGTCAAGGTCGTCTGGGGGCTGCCGGCGGTGCCTTTCCGCGTGCCGGAGATCCTCGACGGCCACCTGTTCACGCTCTACTCGACGTCGTTCCCGAGGCTGCGCGGCTTCATGATGCTGGTGGCGCTGGCGATGCTCGCCTCGATCTACCTGGTGCTCACGCGCACGCGCATCGGCCTCGTGATCCAGGCCGCGCTCAGCCACCCGCAGACGGTCGAGGCTCTCGGCCACAACGTGCCGCGCGTGTTCATGCTGGTGTTCGGCGGCGGCTGCGCGCTCGCCGGCCTCGCGGGCGTGATCGGCGGCGTCGCGTTCATCACCGAGCCGTCGATGGCGGCCTCGGTCGGCCCGATCGTGTTCGTGGTCGCCGTGGTGGGCGGCATGGGCTCGCTCGCGGGCGCCTTCCTCGCCTCGCTGCTCATCGGCGTCATCCAGACCTTCGCGATCGCGCTCAACTGGTCGCTCGCCGGGCTGCTCGGCGCGATCGGCATCACGGTCACCGCGCAGACGCCGCTGTACTCGGTCTGGAAGCTGCAGCTCGCCGAGATCGCACCGGTGCTGCCCTACCTGCTGCTGGTGCTGATGCTGATCTTCCGGCCCAAGGGCCTGCTCGGCACGCGCGCGGACTAGCAAGCGAAGCGCATGCGCTACCAACCCGTCAACCTCGGCCGCTGGATCGTCTGGAGCTTCACGGTGCTCCTGATGGCAGTTCTGCCGCTCGTGTTCTCGCAGGGCTTTGCGATCACGCTGCTGTCGCAGATGGGCATCACGATCATCTTCGCGCTGTCCTACAACATGCTGCTCGGCCAGAGCGGCATGCTGTCCTTCGGCCACGCCGTGTACTCGGGCCTCGGCGCCTACATCGCCGTGCACGCGCTGAACCTGGCCTCGAAGGGGCAGCTCTGGATGCCGGTGTCGCTGCTGCCGCTCGTGGGCGGGCTCGCGGGCGCGTTCTTCGGCGTGCTGTTCGGCTACGTCACCACCAAGCGCGCGGGCACGACCTTCGCGATGATCACGCTGGGCATCGGCGAGCTGGTATACAACTGCTCGCTGATGTTCCCGGACTTCTTCGGCGGCGAGGGCGGCATCACCACCAACCGCGTCGTCGGCCAGCCCTTCCTCGGCATCAGCTTCGGTCCGGCGATCCAGGTCTACTACCTGATCGCGGTCTGGACGCTCATCTCGATGGCGCTGATGTACGCCTGGGCGCACACGCCGCTCGGGCGCATCGCCAACGCGGTGCGCGACAACCCGGAGCGCGCCGAGTTCGTCGGCTACGACACGCAGAAGGTGCGCTGGCTGACGCTGATCATCTCGGCGTTCTTCGCCGGCGTCGCGGGCGCGCTCGCCTGCATCACCTTCGAGATCGTCACCGCGGAGAACGTCGGCGCGATCCGCTCCGCCGGCGTGCTGATCGCGGCGTTCATCGGCGGCGTGGGATTCTTCTTCGGCCCGATCGTCGGCGCCTGCCTGTTCGTCTACTTCTTCGCCGCGCTGTCGGACCACACCAAGGCCTGGCTGCTGTACCTGGGCCTGTTCTTCATGGCGATGGTGATGTTCGCGCCCGGCGGCATCGCGAGCCTCTTGATGATGCAGCTGCCGGTGATCGCGCGGAAGCGCTTCAAGGAGCTGGTGCCGCACTATGCGCGCACGGGCGCCGCCGCACTGCTGCTGCTCGCCGCGCTCGTGCTCACCGTGGAGATGACCTACAAGGTGTCGGTGGACAGCGCCAACGGCACGGCGATGAAGCTCTTCGGCGTCGAGTTCGACGCCGCGGGCCTCGAGCCCTGGGCGCTCGCCATCGGCCTGTGGATCGTCGGCGGCGGGCTGTTCCGGGCCGCCTGGAAGCGCCTGTCGCAAGCCTGGGGGGAGATCCAGGCCGACATCGCGGAGTCGCGCGCATGAGCGCCGCTCTTGAACTCGCCTCGGTGCGCAAGTCCTTCGGCAACACCGAGATCATCCGCGGCGTCGACCTCGCCATCCCGCAGGGGGAGCGCCACGCGCTGATCGGGCCGAACGGCGCCGGCAAGTCGACGCTGTTCAACCTCATGAGCGGGCGCTTCCCGGTGAGCGCGGGCGCGATCCGCCTGAACGGCGAGGACATCACGGGTCTCAAGCCCTTCCAGATCAACCGAAAAGGCCTCTCGCGCAGCTTCCAGGTCACCAACATCTTCCACAACCTGTCGGTGTTCGAGAACCTGCGCTGCGCGGTGCTCTGGTCGCTCGGCTACAAGTACTCGTTCTGGCACCGGCTCAACGGCCTCGCCGACGCGCGCGCGCGCGCCGACGAGGTGCTCGAGGCGATCGGCCTCGCCTCGCGCCGCGAGCGCCCGGCCGGGCTGCTCACCTACGCCGAGCAGCGAGCGCTCGAGATCGGCATCACCATCGCGGGCGGCGCGGGCGTGGTCCTGCTCGACGAGCCCACCGCGGGCATGAGCCGCTCGGAGACCGCGCACGTGGTCGAGCTCGTGCGCCAGGTCACCGAGGGGAAGACGCTGCTCATGGTGGAGCACGACATGGGCGTGGTGTTCAATCTCGCCGACCGCATCAGCGTGCTCGTCTACGGCGAGGTGATCGCCACCGGCACGCCCGAGGAGATCCGCGCCAGCGCAGCGGTGCAGGAGGCCTACCTCGGCACGCTGCACAAGGCGGAGGACGGCGCGCATGCTTAGCGTCCGCGACCTGCACGCCTTCTACGGCAAGAGCCACATCCTGCACGGCGTGCACCTGAACGTCGCCAAGGGCGAGATCGTCTCGATCCTGGGGCGCAACGGCGTGGGCCGCTCTACCACCATCAAGTCGATCATGGGCATGGTGAGCTGCACGGGCTCGGTCAAGTTCAACGGCGAGGAGCTCGTCGGCCGCAAGGCCTACGAGATCGCGCACAAGGGCCTGGGCTACGTGCCCGAGAACCGCGACATCTTTCCCACGCTGACGGTGCGGCAGAACCTGCTGCTCGGGCAGAAGGGCGACAAGCCCTCGGCGCGCTGGAAGGCGGAGGACATGTTCGAGCTGTTCCCGCGCCTGAAGGAGCGCGCCGACAACGAGGCGGGCGTGCTCTCGGGCGGCGAGCAGCAGATGCTCACGCTGTGCCGCACGTTGATGGGAGACCCAGAGTTGATAATGATCGACGAGCCGACCGAGGGGCTCGCGCCCAAGATCGTCGAGCAGGTGGCGAACCTCTTCAAGGAGATCGAGAGGCGCGGCGTGTCGATCCTGCTCGTCGAGCAGAAGCTCGCGATCGCGCTCGACATCTCCGAGCGCCTGTACGTGATGGGGCACGGCGCCATCGTCTTCGAGGGCAAGCCGCGCGACGTGCGCGAGAACGCCGCGATGCGCAAGGAATGGCTGGAGGTCTGAATGCGCGACGACGACGACGCGAGGAAACCCGACCCGCTTCTTTACCTCGGCGGCCAGGTGAACGCGCTGCTCGCCTTCGTGGCGGCCCTGGTGCAGAGCCACCCCGACCGGCCCGGGCTGCTGGCCGCCTTCCGGCGCACCGCGCAGCTGCAGGAGAGCCAGACGCTGAACGCCGCGGTGTCGGACGATTACCTGCGCGGCCAGCAGGAGACGCTGGCCGGGATCGAAAAGCTGTTCGAAGCGCTCGCGAAGGCCGAAAAGCGCTGAGGCTTCAGGGCATCTGGATCTTGCCGCCGCCGGGCATGCCGCCGCCCGGGCCCATCGGCGGCAGGCCGCCCTGGGGCACGACGATCGAGGAGGCCTGCTGGCGGCGCAGCTCCTGCAGCTCGCGCACGGTGCGCTCGATCGCCGTCTTGGCCGCGCCGCCGAACATCTTCGCCGCCTCCTCGAGCGACTTCGCCTCCAGCACGAAGTTGATCGGCAGCGCCCCCAGCTGGCTCATCACCTGTGTCTCGCCGATGTACTGGATCTCGCGCGCGGGATCGCGCGCGCCCTTGCCGTCCACCGGCGTCATGCGCCGGATCGTGCCGACGCGCCGGTCGGTGAAGATCTCCTCGAGCCAGAGGTCGCCCGGGTTCATGTCCGGATCGACCATGCGCTCTTCGGGCCGCGTCGCCATGCCGCAATTCTACTATTTCAGGTTCTTCAGGTTCATCGCCACCATCGCCAGCTGCGCGGTGATCGCGGCGTACTCGGGCTTCTCCTGGATCCAGGTGAGCGCGTCGATGACGTGAGTGCCGATCTCGTGCGAATTGAAGGTCTCGACCCCGGCGAAGCGTGCCGCGAGCTCCGCGAGCCCGGCGGCCTCGGCGGCCGCGCGCACCTGGACCAGGCGCTCGATGATCGCCGCGCGGTCCAGATTCGTCGGCCAGCGCAGAGTTTCGTATCCCGTGTTCATTGAGCCCGGAGGAATGCTCTTATCTTTCCGTCCACTATACGCGTCGGCGCCCCGTGCCGGGAGTCGGCAAATCCCGACTTTCACCACTCTTGACCGGGGTCGCCGACGAACGGCGCCGATTCAGGGACGAACGCCGAAGGCGCTCCTTCCGGGCGTGCGCAGCGGCGCGGCGAGCTCGGCGAACTCGCAGAGAACGCGTCGCGTTTCGCGCGGATCGACGATCTCCTCGATGTCGTAGCGCTCCGCGCCGCGCAGGGGAGACGCGAACTTGCGGATGCGCGCCTCGATCTCGGCGCGCTTGGCGGCCGGCTCGGACGCGGCCTCGATCTCGGCGCGGTAGGCCGCTTCCAGCCCGCCGGCGATCGGCAGCGAGCCCCACTCGGCCGAGGGCCAGGCGACGCGCATGCCGTAGCGCGAGGAGTTCTGGTGCAGCGCGCCCGCGACGCCGAAGACTTTCCTCACGATCACCGAGCACCAGGGGACGGTCGATTGCAGGATCGCGGTCCCCGCGCGCATGCCGTAGCGGATCGTGCCCTCCTTCTCCGCCTCCGGCCCGATCAGAAAGCCCGGGCAGTCGACCAGATGCACGACCGGCAGGTGGAACACCTGGGCGAGATCCACGAAGCGCGTGATCTTCTCCGAGGCGCGCGCGGTCCAGGCGCCGCCGTAGTGCATCGGATCGCCCGCCATCAGGGCCACCGGCCAGCCGGCGAGGCGAGCCAGGCCGGTGATGATCGAGCGGCCCCAGAGCTTGCCGATCTCGAAGAACGAGTCGCGGTCGACGACCGAGGCGACGATCCTGCGCATGTTGTAGACCTTGCGCGGATCGCGCGGCACCGCTTCGATCAGCCAAGGATCGGCCCGACGGGCGTCGTCTTCGCTCCGCGTCCTCTCCGGAAGGTCGTGAACGGAATTGGGCAGGTACGACAGGAACCGTCGCGCCTTCTCGAAGGCCTCGTCCTCGCTCGCCGCCTCGTCGTCCACCGCGCCGTTCCTCGTGTGGATGTGGCTGCCGCCCAGCTCGTTCTTCTCGAACTTGCCGTGGGTCCACTCGACCACCGGCGGGCCGGCGACGAACATCTGCGAGCTGCCCTTCACCATCACCGAGTAGTGACTCGCCGCGACGCGCGCCGCGCCCAGGCCCGCCACCGAGCCGAGCGCGAGCGCGACCACGGGCACCTCGGCGAGGTTGTCGGTCCACCAGTCCCAGAGGAAGGCCTTCGGCATCGGCGAGTGGCCCTGCAGCTCGAGGTTCTTCACCGAGCCGCCGCCGCCGGTGCCGTCCACGAGTCGCACCAGCGGCAGGCGCAGGTCGCAGGCCATGCGCTCGACCGCCAGCAGCTTGTTCTTGATGCCGCCGTCGTTCGCGCCGCCGCGCACCGTGAAGTCGTCGCCGGTGACCGCCACCGGGCGCCCGCCGATGCGCCCGCGCCCGAAGATCAGGTTGGCGGGCGTGAAATCCGCGAGCTCGCCGTCGCGTGCGCCGCCCTCGTGGTACTTCGCCCAGCCGGCGAGCGCGCCGATCTCGTGGAACGAGCCCGCGTCGAGCAGGCGCTCGACGCGCTCGCGCACCGTGAGCTTGCCGCCGTCGTGCTGGCGCTTGACCTTCTCCGGCCCGCCCATCTTCTGCGCGAGCGCCTCGCGCCGGCGGATCTCCTCGACCTCCTTTTCCCAGCTCATCGGTCAGAGTTTAAGGGCGATCAGGCCCGCCAGCACCGCCGCGGCGCCCGCGAGGCGCGCGCGCAGGTGCCCTTCCTTCAGCAGCCAGGCGCCGAGGAGCGCGGCGAAGATCACCGAGGTCTCGCGCAGCGCGGCGACGAGCGCGACCGGCGCGCGCGTCATCGCCCAGAGCGCGATGCCGTAGGACAGGCCCGAGAGCGTCGCGCCGGTGACGCCGCGCCACCAGTGCCGCGCCGCGTGGCGCAGGAAGGCGCCGCGCTTCAGCGCCGCGATCGTGAGGCCGTACGGCAGCCCGAGGAAGACGAACAGCCAGACCAGGTAGCGCTCGGCGCCGCCGGAGCAGCGCACGCCGGCCGCGTCGATCATGGTGTAGACCGCAATGATCGCCGCGCTGGACAGCGCCCAGAGCGTGGTCGCGCTCGCGTCCTTGCCGCCCTTGCGCCGCCCGACGAAGGCGAGCGAGAGCACGCCGCCGCAGATGAGCAGCACGCCCGTCCAGGCGCTCGCCGACAGCCGCTCGGCGAAAAAGAACCCGCCGACCAGGGCGACGATGAGCGGCGCGACGCCGCGCATGATCGGATAGGCGTGCGAGAGGTCGCCCAGCCGGTAGGCCGCGGCGAGCGCGGCGTAGTAGCCGACATGGACGGTCACGGTCGCGGCGATGAACGGCCAGGAGGCCGGCGCCGGCGCCTCCACGAAGAGCGTGAGCGGCAGGGCGACGACGGTGCCGGAGAGCGCGACCAGCGCCGTGTCGAGCTGCGCGTCGCGCCCCGCCTTGAGCAGCGCGTTCCACGACGCGTGCAGCAGCGCCGCGCCGAGCACGGCGAGCGTGACGCCGAGGGTCAGCTCCAAGGAGTTCGCATGGCGAAATCGGATTGGGACTATTATCGCCGCATGCGCCGCACGCCGCTCTTCGACGCGCATCGCGCCGCGGGCGCCAGGATGGTCGAGTTCGCCGGCTGGGAGATGCCGCTGCACTACGGCTCGCAGATCGAGGAGCACCACGCGGTGCGGCGCACGGCCGGCGTGTTCGACATCTCGCACATGCTCGCCGCCGACGTCGAGGGCGCGGAGGCGAAAGCCTTCCTGCGCCGCGCGCTCGCCAACGACGTCGGGCGGCTCCTTCCGGGCAAGGCGCTCTATTCCTGCCTGCTCGCCGAGAACGGCGGCGTGCTCGACGACCTGATCGTCTATTTCGTGGCGACGGGCCGCTACCGCATGGTGCTCAACGCCGCCACCGCGCAGGCCGACCTCGATCGGCTCGCCGGCCTCGCGCCCGCGGGCGTGCGCCTGCGGCCGCGCACGGACTTCGCGATGCTCGCCGTGCAAGGGCCGCGCGCGCCGGAGATATTCCCGGCCGCACTGCCCGAATTCCGGGCGGCGAGCGAGGGGCTCGCGAGCTTTTGCGCCGTCGAAACGAAGGAAAGCTTCCTCGCGCGAACCGGCTACACCGGCGAGGACGGCTTCGAGCTGATGCTGCCCGCGGGGGACGCGCCCGAGGCCTGGCGGCGGCTGTGCGCGGCGGGCGCGCGGCCCTGCGGCCTGGGCGCGCGCGACACGCTGCGGCTGGAGGCCGGCATGAACCTGTACGGCCAGGACATGGACGCGTCGGTGACGCCCTACGAGAGCGGCCTCGCCTGGACGGTGGCCCTCGAGGGCGGCCGGGATTTCGTGGGCCGCGCCGCGCTCGAGCGGCGCAGCGCCGCTCGCCAGCGCCTCGGCCTCGTGCTGGAGGAGCGCGCGGGCGTGCTGCGCGCGCACCAGGCGGTCCGCGCGGCGAGCGGCGAAGGCACGATCACGAGCGGCAGCTTCGCGCCGACGCTGAACGCCTCGATCGCGCTCGCGCGGCTGCCGGCGGCCTGCGCGCCCGGCGAGCGCGTGCAGGTCGCGGTGCGCGACAAGCGGCTCGCCGCGCGCCTCGTGCGCCCTCCTTTCGTGCGCCGCGGCAAAATCCTCGTCTGAACGGAGCTCGCAGATGAAAGTCCCCGAGACGCTGCGCTACACCGGGACGCACGAGTGGGTGCGCACCGAGCCCGACGGCACGCTCGCCGTGGGCATCACCGACTTCGCGCAGGACAACCTGGGCGAGCTGGTCTACGTGGAGACGCCCGACCCCGGCCGCAAGCTCGGCGGCGGCGAATCCTGCGCGGTGGTCGAGTCGGTCAAGGCGGCCTCGGACGTCTACGCGCCCGTGGCGGGCGAGGTCGTCGCGCGCAACGGCGCGCTCGCGGACGCGCCGAGCGAAGTCAACAAGGATTGCTATGGCGCGTGGCTCTTCAAGATCCGCCCCGCGGCCGGCGCGACGCTCGACGCGCTGATGGATGCCGCGGCGTATCGCAAGGCGTTCGGCATCGCCTGAGCGGGCGCGATGACGCTGGACGAGCTGCTCGGCACGGGATCCTTCGCCGCGCGCCACATCGGCGCGGGGCCCGCGGAGACGCACGAGATGCTCGCGACGCTCGGCGTCGGCTCCCTCGACGCGCTCATGCGGCAGGCGATGCCCGCGTCGATCCGGCAGGCCACGCCGCTCGATCTGCCCGCGCCGCGCAGCGAAGAGCAGGCGCTCGCCGAGCTGAAGGCGCTCGCCGCGCGCAACCGCGCCTGGCGCAGCTACATCGGCATGGGCTACTGCGGCACGCACACGCCGCCCGTCCTCCAGCGCAACGTGCTGGAGAGCCCGGGCTGGTACACGCCGTATACGCCCTACCAGGCGGAGATCTCGCAGGGACGGCTCGAAGCGCTGATCACGTTCCAGCAGATGCTCATCGACCTCACGGGGCTGCCGGTCGCCAACGCCTCGCTGCTCGACGAGGCGACGGCGGCGGCCGAGGCGATGGGCCTCCTCCAGCGCTCTGCGAAGAGCGCGGGCAAGGCCTTCTTCGTGGACGCCGGCTGCCATCCGCAGGTCATCGCCGTCGTGCGCACGCGCGCGCGCTGGCTCGGCATCCCGCTCGTCGTAGGCGACGCTGCCTCGGCGCTCGACCCCGCGGCCGTCTTCGGTGCGCACCTGCAGTACCCGGATACCGAAGGACGCATCCGCGACTGGTCTGCGCTCATCGCGCGCGTGCACGCGGCCGGCGGCCTGGTCTCGCTCGGCGTCGATCCGCTCGCGCTCGTGCTGCTGCGCTCGCCGGGCGCGCTCGGCGCGGACGTGGCGATCGGCTCGGCGCAGCGCTTCGGCGTGCCGCTCGGCTACGGCGGCCCGCACCCGGGCTTCCTCGCCGCGCGCGAGGCGCTGCTGCGGCAGATGCCGGGACGCATCGTGGGACTGACCAAGGACGCCGCCGGCCGGCCCGCGTACCGCATGGCGCTGCAGACGCGCGAGCAGCACATCCGGCGCGAGAAGGCGACGAGCAACATCTGCACTTCGCAGGTGCTGCTCGCCAACGTGGCTGGCTTCTACGCGGTCTGGCATGGGCCCGAGGGCCTGCGCCGCATCGGGCAGCGCGTGCATTTCCTCGCGCGGCTGCTCGCGCGCGCCGCGCCGCCCGAATCCGGCGAATACTTCGACACGCTCACCTGGCGCTGCGACGCGGCTGCGGTGCGCGCGCGCGCCGAGGCGAAGTCGGTCAACCTGCGCTACATCGACGCCGGCCGCGTGGGCGCGACGCTCGACGAGACGACGACGCTCGAGGACGTCGCCGACCTCGCCTGGATCCTCACGGGCCGCGCGTTCGATGCGCGCGCCGAGGCGGGCGCGCTCGCGCCGGATGTGCTCGCGTTGCCCGCCGCGCTCGTGCGCGCCGATCCGATCCTCGCGCACCCGGTCTTCCACCGCTACCGCAGCGAGACCGAGATGATGCGGTACCTGAAGCGCCTGGAGAGCCGCGACTACGGCCTGGCGCAGGGGATGATTCCGCTCGGCTCCTGCACCATGAAGCTGAACGCGGCGGCCGAAATGGCGCCGATCTCCTGGCCGGAGTTCGCCAACCTGCATCCGTTCGCGCCGCGCGAGCAGGCCGCCGGCACGCACGCGATCCTGGAGGACGTCGCCGAGGCGCTCGAGGCGATCACCGGGCTGCCTTCGCTGTCGCTGCAGCCCAATTCAGGCGCGAACGGCGAATACGCGGGCCTGGTGACGATCCGCAACTACCTCGCCTCGCGCGGCGAAGGCGCGCGCGATGTCTGCCTCATCCCGGCCTCGGCGCACGGCACCAACCCGGCCTCGGCGCACATGGCCGGGCTCGAGGTCGCGGTGGTCGCCTGCGACGCGCACGGCAACGTCGACGTCGCCGACCTGCGCGCGAAGATCGCGCGCCACGGCGCGCGCATCGCCGCGCTGATGCTCACCTACCCGTCGACGCACGGCGTGTTCGAGGAGGCCGTGCGCGAGATCTGCGACCTCGTGCACGCGGCGGGCGGCCAGATCTACCTGGACGGCGCGAACCTGAACGCGCTCGCGGGCCACTCGCGCGTCGCCGAATTCGGCGCCGACGTCTGCCACATCAACCTGCACAAGACGTTCTGCATCCCGCACGGCGGCGGCGGGCCCGGCATGGGGCCGATCGCGGTCGCGGCGCACCTCGCGCCGTTCCTGCCCTCGCACCCGGTGGCGCACGACCCGGGCCTGGATCCGGCCAACGGCGCGGTGAGCGCCGCGCCCTGGGGCAGCGCGCTGATCGTCGCGATCTCCTGGATGTACCTGCGCATGATGGGCGCCGAAGGCCTGCGGCGCGCGACGGCGACCGCGGTGCTCGGCGCCAACTACGTCGCCGAGCGGCTGCGGGACGCGTGGCCCGTGCTCTACACGGGCGCGCAAGGCCGCAACGCGCACGAGTGCATCTTCGACCTGCGCGCGCTCAAGGAGCGTTACGGCGTCACCGCCGAGGACGTCGCCAAGCGCCTCATGGATTACGGCTTCCACGCGCCCACGCTCGCCTTCCCGGTGCACGAGACGCTGATGTTCGAGCCGACCGAGAGCGAGCCCAAGGCCGAGCTCGACCGCTTCTGCGACGCGATGCTCTCGATCCGCGGCGAGCTCGAGCGTATCGCCGCGGGCGCCTGGCCGCGCGACGACAACCCTTTGCGCAACGCGCCGCACACGGCCGAGGAGCTCGCGGGCGACTGGCGCCACCCCTACTCGCGCGAGGAGGCGGCCTACCCGCTGCCCGCGGTGCGCGCGCACAAGTACTGGCCGCCGGTGAAGCGCGTGGACCAGGTCTTCGGCGACCGGCACTTCTTCTGCGCCTGCCCGCCGCCGCAGGCCTGGCTCGAGGAGCACGAAGGCGCGCCCCAGACGGCCGGCGGCTAGCGCGCGCGCCGGGCGCTCAGCGCGCGCCCTGGTCCCAGTCGATCGCGCACCAGTCGAAGTCCTTGCCCTGCTCGAAGAACTCCGTGAAACGCACGTTGCGGCTGCGCTCGCCGTGCATGAGCTCGAGGATCTGCCCGGGCACGAACTTGCCCTTGGGCACGACCAGCGTGGGCGCGCGCCCGGGCGCGGCGCGGTCGCTGAGCACGATCGCGTGCACGTAGTCGTAGGCGAACGAGCCGGTGGTCTCCCAGTTCGCCGCCATGCGGTCCTTCAGCCCGAGCACGCGCATCCAGACGCTGAAGGGCTTGCGCGAGAGCACCTCGAACTCGGCGCTCAGCGAGCCCTCCTCGCCGGTCGAGAGCCGGCGGATCGCCGCGAGCCACCAGTCGCTGCGGTCGTGGATCCGGATCGCGGCGAGATCGCCCACCTCGGCCCAGACGCCCGCGCCCTTGCCGGCGCGCGCATGCACCGTGTGCAGGCCCGCGTCGCGCTCGGGCCAGGACTCCGGCGTCGCGATGTCCTCTTCCTCGGCGACCTCGAGCCGCTTGCCGCCGGCCTCGGCGTCCTGCCTGGCCGGGCTCGCCAACGCCGCGTGCGGCACGTAATGGCACACGGCGTCGAAGCCGTGCACGACCGCGAGCCCGCCCTCGAGCCGGATCAGGTTGCGCTCGGCGTGCGGCGGATGCGGCCCCCAGTAGCTGATGAAATGGCGCAGCACGGTGACCTTCTGGCCCGGCGAGTAATCCTTGGCGATGCGCTCGTCCTCGTCGAGCATCGACAGCTCGTGCTGGCCGATCATGCGCTCCAGGCGCGTCAGCGCCTCGCCCGCACCGAAGCAGCGCGACTGCGGGCCGTGCGCCGAGTCGGGCGCCAGGCGCGACGGGGGGGCGCTGCGATCCAGGCGCAGGGCGTGCGTGGCTCCCTCGAAGGGCGCGGCTTCCAGACGCCCCGACCCCGCGAAGCGCCGCGCGATGCGGAACGCTGCCTCGATCTCCTCGGGCGGCAGGCGCTCGGGCGCCGCCACCGCCACCAGCAGCGCCGTCATGAGCTCCTGCAGCGGCGTGGTGTGCGCTCGCTCGCCCGGGTAGGCATGCACCGCGGCCGCAAGAATGCCCGCCTGCTCGCAGCGCTGGAGCAGCGCGTAGAGGCCCGACCAGAGGGCGGCCGGCACCGGCTCGTAATGCAGCAGCGCGAGCCGTAGCTGGGAGGCGCGCGCGCGCAGGGCGCGCGCGGCGAGCACGCCGAGCTGGGCGCGACCCGCCTCGCCGACCGCGAACTTGGGGATGTCCTCGAGCGCGCAGCGCAGGTAGCCGTCGGCGAGCGCCGACCAGTATTCGAAGACCGCGCTCCAGACCATGCGCCCTCTCACGTTGCGCAGCCGCGGGTCCTTGAAGTAGCCCGCGAGCAGCGCCTGCTCGGGCAGGCGGCCGGCCTCCTCGAGCACGCCGATCACCTCCTGCCGCGCGCGCGCCTTGAAGTCCGGCGACTCGCCCACCGAGCGCAGCCAGCGCGAGACTTCGCCGAGCGCGCGCGACATGTCCGTGACCGGCAGCAGCGCGATGATCTGCCGCGCCGCGTCCGCGCTGTGCATCGGGTGGCGGTCGCCGCGCAGTCCGGCGAGCAGGTCGATCATGGCGAGTTCCTCGAGCCAATCTAGCCGCCGGTTCGCGCGCGGCTTTGACATCGGTCAAAACAGCGGCTTTGCGCCGGGGAGCGGCGTGTACAATTCCTCGATCCCCCGGAGACTTTCCCCATGAGCGACGCAGTGTCCTATTCCGTTCGCGACGGCGTTGCCGTCATCACCATGAACAATCCGCCCGTGAACGGGCTGGGCAGCGTGCTGCGCCCGGGGATCATGGACGGCATCAGGAAGGCGGGCAGCGATCCCGCGGTGAAGGCGGTGGTGATCATCGGCTCGGCGAAGGCGTTCTCGGGCGGCGCGGATATCCGCGAGTTCAACACGCCGAAGATGCTCGTGCCGCCGTCGCTGCCCGAGATCAACGACGCGCAGGACGCGTGCGCGAAGCCGATGATCGCCGCGATCGGCGGCTTCGCGCTGGGCGGCGGCTGCGAGCTCGCGCTCGGCTGCCACTACCGCGTCGCGCTGCCGAAATCTCAGGTCGGCCTGCCCGAAGTGAAGCTCGGGCTGCTGCCGGGCTCGGGCGGCACGCAGCGGCTGCCGCGCGTGGTGGGCGCCGCGCAGGCGATCCAGATGATGACTACCGGCAACCCGATCCCGGCCGAGAAAGCACTGAGCCTCGGGTTGGTGGATGAAATCGTTCAGGGCGACTTGCTCGAGGGTGCAATTGCCTTTGCAAAAAAACAAACTAAACCCAAGCGCATTCGCGACCTCGCAGTAAGAGTCGAAGGCGATGCGAAGGCGTTCTTCGAGAAGGCGCGCGCCGAGGTGGCGAAGGCCTCGCGCGGCTTCCCGGCGCCGCTGGAGATCGTCGCCTGCGTCGAGGCGGCGGCGACGAAGCCCTTCGACGAGGGCCGCAAGTTCGAGCGCGAGCGCTTCGCGGCGCTGGTCGAGGGCAACGAGTCGAAGGCGCTGCGGCACATGTTCTTCGCCGAGCGCCAGGTCACCAAGATCCCGGACGTGCCCGAGGACACGCCGACGCGCGAGATCAAGCGCGCGGCCGTGCTCGGCGCCGGCACCATGGGCGGCGGCATCGCGATGAACTTCGCCAACGCCGGCATCCCGGTGTCGATGATGGACGTCACCGACGAGGCGGTGAAGAAGGGCTTCGAGAAGATCAAGGCGAACTACGCCGCGACCGTGTCGAAGGGCCGCCTCAGGCAGGACGAGATGGACAAGAGGCTTTCCCTGATCTCCACGACCACGAAGCTCGAGAGCGCAAAGGACGCCGACATCGTCATCGAGGCGGTGTTCGAGCGCATGGACGTGAAGCAGGACATGTTCAAGAAGCTCGACGCCATCGCGAAGCCGGGCGCGATCCTCGCGACGAACACCTCTACGCTGGACGTCAACGCGATCGCGAACGTCACCAAGCGCCCGCAGGACGTGATCGGCACGCATTTCTTCTCCCCCGCCAACGTCATGCGCTTGCTTGAAGTCGTGCGCGGCGCGAAGACGGCGAAGGACGTGCTCGCCACGACGATGAAGCTCGGCAAGGCGATCAAGAAGGTGCCGGTGGTCTCGGGCGTATGCGACGGCTTCATCGGCAACCGCATGGTGGAGAAGTACGGCCAGCAGTCGCTGTTCCTCATCGACGAGGGCTGCTCGCCGCAGCAGGTCGACGCCGCCGCCTACAAGTGGGGCATGGCGATGGGTCCGCTCGCGATGGGCGACATGGCGGGCCTGGACATCGGCTGGGAGATCCGCAAGCGCCGCTACGTCGAGCGGCCGAACTTCGTCTACTCGAAGGTGGCCGACAAGGTCTGCGAGCTCGGCCGCTACGGCCAGAAGACCGGCAAGGGCTGGTACAAGTACAACCTGCCCGACCGGAAACCGATTCCGGATCCAGCGGTCGAAGAGATAATTCAGAAATATAGAGCTGAGAACAAGATCAAGACCCGCCGGATTTCCGACGAGGAAATCGTCGAGCGGCTGATCTACGCGCTCGTCAACGAGGCGGCCTACATCCTCGAGGAAGGCATCGCGCTGCGCGCCTCCGACATCGACATGGTCTATCTGACCGGCTACGGTTTTCCGGCCTACCGCGGCGGCCCGATGTTCTACGCCGACACCGTGGGCCTGCAGAGCGTGCTCGCCTCGATCGAACGATTCCAGAAGGGCTACAAGGGCGAAGTCTGGAAGCCGGCTCCGCTCCTCGTGAAACTCGCCAAGGAAGGGAGAAAATTCAATGGCTGACGCCGTCATCGTTTCTACCGCCAGGACGCCGCTCTGCAAGAGCTGGAGAGGCGCGCTCAACATGACCCACGGCGCGAAGATGGGCGGGCACGTGGTGCACGCCGCCCTCGAGCGCGCCAAGGTCGAGCCGCAGGAGGTCGAGGACGTGATCATGGGCTGCGCGACGCCCGAGGGCGCGACCGGCGGCAACATCGCGCGCCAGATCGCGATCCGCGCCGGTCTGCCGGTTACGGTGTCGGGCATGACCGTGAACCGCTTCTGCTCCTCGGGCCTGCAGACCGTGGCGCTCGCCTGCCAGCGCATCCTCGCCGGCGAGGAAGCCATCTACGTCGCGGGGGGCGTCGAGTCGATCTCGCTGGTGCAGAACGAGGCCAACAAGCACCATGGCAAGGACGAATGGCTCGTGCGCCACAAGCCGGAGATCTACTGGCCGATGCTGCAGACCGCCGAGTACGTCTCGAAGAAATACAACATCCCGCGCGAGGTGCAGGACCGCTACGGCGTGCAGAGCCAGCTGCGCGCCGCCCAGGGCAGGAAGGAAGGCAAGTTCAAGGACGAGATCGTGCCGATCACGACCAAGATGAAGGTCGTGGACAAGAACACCGGCACCGAGACGATGAAGGAAGTCACGGCGGAGCACGACGAGGGCATCCGCCCGGACACCACCTACGAGGGCGTGTCGCAGATCAAGCCCGCGATCGAGGGCGGCGTGATCGCCGCCGGCAACGCGAGCCAGTTCTCCGACGGCGCCTCCGCGCAGGTGATCATGAGCGCCAAGGCGGCGGCGAAGCGGGGCTTGAAGCCGATGGGCGTGTTCCGCGGCTTCGCGGTCGCCGGCTGCGAGCCGAACGAGATGGGCATCGGCCCGGTGTTCGCGATCCCGAAGCTGCTCGAGCGCACGGGCCTGAAGATCGGCGACGTCGGCCTGTGGGAGCTCAACGAGGCCTTCGCCGTGCAGGTGATCTACTGCCGCGACAAGCTCGGCATCCCGGACGAGCGCCTGAACGTGGACGGCGGCTCGATCGCGGTGGGCCACCCCTACGGCGTCACCGGCTCGCGCCTCATCGGCCACGCGCTCATCGAGGGCAAGCGCCGCGGCGTGAAGCACGTCGTCGTCACGATGTGCATCGGCGGCGGCATGGGCGCCGCGGGCCTCTTCGAAGTCGCCTGACGGATCCGCGCCGGTGGCGCTCGTCGCGCGGATCGAGGACCTGCGGGACGAGCTCACCGCCTGGCGGCGCGACCTCCACGCGCACCCCGAGCTCGGCTTCCAGGAGCAGCGGACTTCGGATTTTGTCGCTTCGCAGTTGAACGCCTTTGGCGTTGAAGTCCATCGCGGCGTAGGAAGAACGGGCGTGGTCGGTGTGCTGCGCAGCGGCGCGTCCAAGAAGTCCGTCGGGCTGCGCGCCGACATGGACGCGCTGCCGATCCAGGAGGCCAACGCCTTCGCGCACCGCTCGCGCAACGACGGCCGCATGCACGCCTGCGGCCACGACGGCCACACGACCATGCTGCTCGGCGCCGCCAAGTACCTCGCGGCGACGCGCAACTTCGACGGCGTGGTGAACTTCATCTTCCAGCCCGCCGAGGAGGGGCTCGGCGGCGCGAAGGCGATGGTCGACGACGGCCTGTTCGCGCGCTTTCCCTGCGACGCGATCTTCGGCATGCACAACCGGCCCGGCATTCCGCTCGGGCGCTTCGCGGTCAAGGCCGGCCCGATGATGGCGGGCGGCGCGTTCTTCGACATCGACGTCGAGGGCCGCGGCTCGCACGGCGCGCGGCCCGAGTCGGGCGTCGACTCGGTGCTCGTCGCCTCGCACGTCGCCGTGGCGCTGCAGAGCATCGTCGCGCGCAACGTGCGGCCGGTCGACACGGCGGTGCTGTCGGTCACGCAGATCCACGGCGGCCATGCCTACAACGTGATCCCGCAGAGCGTGCGCCTGTCCGGCACGGCGCGCGCGTTCTCCGCCGAGGTGCTGGAACTGATCGGGCGCAACGTCGCGCGCATCGCCGAGGGCGTCGCGGCGGGCTTCGGCGCGCGGGCGAAGACGGACTTTCGCGCCATGTTCCCGCCCACAATCAACAACGCCGCCGAGGCGGACTACGCGGCGGGCATCTGTGCGGAGCTCGTGGGCGCCGAGAACGTCAACCGCAACCCGGCGCCGATCATGGCCTCGGAGGACTTCGCCTACATGCTCAACGCGGTGCCGGGTTGCTACATCAACATCGGAAATGGGGATGGAACTGCGGGCGACGGCGCAGGCGGCTGCGAGGTGCACAACCCGAACTACGACTTCAACGACCGCGCCCTGCCCCTGGGCGCGAGCTTCTTCGCGCGCCTCGTCGAGAAGCGCCTCGCCAAGGGCGCCTAGAAGACGATCACTCCGCGCGCGTTCTTCCCGGATTCAAGATCCGCAAATGCCTGCGGCGCCTCGTCGATCTTGTAGCGCTTGGTGATCAGCTCATCCAGCTTCAGCTTGCCCGCCATGTAGAGCTGCAGCATGCGCGGGAAGTCGATGCGCGGCACGCAGGAGCCGAAGTAGCTGCCCTGGATGGATTTCTCCTCGAACACCATGCCCATCGGCTTGATCGAGGCCGCGTCGGTGGGGTGCGCGACGCCGACGATCACCGCCTTGCCGCCGCGCCGGATCGCCTTGTAGGCGAGCTCGGCGAGCGCGCCCGCGCCCACGCACTCGAACGCGTATTCCGGGCCGCCGCCGGTGCGCTTCTTGATCTCCTTGGTCGCGTCCTCGCCCGGCTTGATCGCGAGCGCGTCGGTGGCGCCGAACTTCTTCGCGAGGTCGAGCTTCGACTGCATGGTGTCGATGGCGAGGATGCGCTCCGCGCCCGCGATGGCCGCGCCCTGGATCACGTTCAGCCCCACGCCGCCGCATCCGAACACGGCCACGGTCGCGCCTGGCTGTACGCGCGCCGTGTTGAAAACGGCGCCCACGCCCGTGGTCACCGCGCAGCCCACCAGCGCCGCGCGGTCGAGCGGGATTTTCGAGTCGATCTTGACCACGTTGTCGGTGGACAGCGTGGCGTACTCGGCCATCACGCCGCAGCCTGAAAATATGTTCAAGGGCTTGCCGCCCGCGTCCTTCACTCGCGGCGTGCCCTCGGGCGGCGTGGTGAGCGCCTTGCCCTGCTCCACGCAGAGCACCGGCCGCCCGGCCGCGCAGAAGCTGCACTTGCCGCACATGTAGATGAACGAGGTCACCACGTGGTCGCCCACGGCAAAGCTCGTCACCCCCTCGCCCACCTCCACCACTTCGCCCGCGCCTTCGTGGCCGAGCACGAGCGGCGGCGGCAGCGGAATGGTGCCGTTGGTCGCCGACAGGTCGGAATGGCACACGCCGCAAGCGGCGAGCTTGACCATCACTTCGCCGCGCTTCGGGCCGTCCACGGAGATCGTCTCGACGACGACCGGCTTGTTGAGCTCGCGGCACACCGCCGCCTTGCCACTGCGCGCCATGGCGCTCTCCTGGTTCGCGTTTGGATGCGATCCAGTATAGCCGCTCAGCGCACGGCCGGTCCGAGGCGTTCGAACTTCTCGTCGACGAGGTGCGTGAGAAGCATTTCGCCGTCGGGCGCGACGCGGAATTCGCCGTAGCGCGCGCGGGCGTAGAGCTGGCCCGTGCCTTCCTGGAAGAAGAAGGCGTTGGTGGCGAACTTCGCCCTGCCCTCGCGCACGCGGTAGCGCATCGGCACCTCCTCCTGGCCGAGCGCCTCGCCCGCGTCGCGGCGCGCGAAGCTGCCCACGCCGCGCTCGCCCACGCGCACGCGAGCTCCAGCGCCTCGTGCACGCGATCGTGCGGAATCCGCCGCTGGTCGCACCAATCGATGATGTCGCCGCGACTCGATGCCATCGCCTACCTCCAGTCGCCGCGCAGGGCGAGGACGTTCGATTGCAGGGCGTCGGGCGTCGCCGCGGCGGCCGGCACGGCCGCGCCCACCGCGAGCGCGATCCGGCGGAACGGCACGAAGCGCCAGGGCTTGCTCATCGCCGCACCGTCCTTGCGCGAGAAAAACGAGCCCCAGAGGCCCTGCAGCGCCATCGGGAGCACGGGCACGGGCGTCGCCGCGAGGATGCGCGTCACGCCGGGCCGGAACGGGTAGAGCTCCCCGGTGTCGGTGATGCGGCCCTCGGGAAAGATCGCCACCAGGTCGCCGTCGCGCAGCGCCTGCGCGACCTCGGCGAAGGCGCGCTCCATCATCGCCGGGTCCTCCTTCGCGGGAGCGATCGGGATCGCACGCCCCGTGCGGAACACGAACGAAAGCAGCGGCAGGCGGAAGATGCGGTGGTCCATGACGAAGCGGATCGGCCGCGGGCAGGCGGCCGCGATGACGAGCGCGTCCACGAAGCTCACGTGGTTGCAGACGATGAGCGCCGGCCCCTCGTCGGGGATCGCCTCCAGCCCCGACTTGCGCAGCCTGTACACCGAGTGGATGAGCATCCAGACGATGAAGCGCATGAGGAACTCGGGCACCAGCGCATAGATGAACAGCGCGACCGCGGCGTTCATGAGGCCGACGACGAGATACAGCTGCGGCAGCGACAGGCCCGCGTGCAGCAGCCCGGCGGCCATCAGCGAGGCGATCACCATGAAGATCGCGTTGAGGATATTGTTCGCGGCGATGATGCGCGCGCGATGGGAAGGCTCGCAGCGGCTCTGGATCAGCGCGTACAGCGGCACGCTGTAGAAGCCGGCGAACATCGCCAGCAGGAACAGGTCGGCCATCACGCGCCAGTGCGCGCGGTCGGCGAGGAAGGCGGCCAGTCCCGCGAGCTCGTGCGGCTGCATGCCGCCGCTCGCGAGCCACAGATCCACGGCGAACACCGTCATGCCGATCGAGCCGAACGGCACCAGGCCGATCTCCACCTTGTGGCCGGAGAGCCGCTCGCACAGCAGCGAGCCGACGCCGATGCCGACCGAGAAGATCGCGAGCAGCAGCGTCACCACGCCCTGGTCGCCGCCCAGCGTCTCCTTGGCGAAGCCGGTGAAGGTGGTGAGGAAGATCGAGCCGAAGAACCACAGCCACGAGATGCCGAGCAGCGAATGGAAGACCGCGCGGTTGGTGTAGGCGTGGGCGAGGTTCTCCCAGGTCACGCGCACCGGATTCCAGTCGACCCCGAGGGCGGGGGCGGGCGCGGGCGAGCGCGGCACGAAGCCCGCGCAGACCCGCCCCGCGACCGCGAGCGCCACCGAGGTGGCGGCGACGAGCTCCGGCCCGGCGCCCGGAACGCCGATCAGCACGCCGCCGGCGATCGTGCCGAGCAGGATCGCGACGAACGTGCCCATCTCCACGAGCCCGTTGCCGCCCGTGAGCTCGGTCTCGCGGAGGTGCTGCGGCAGGTACGCGTACTTCACTGGACCGAACAGCGTCGAATGCAGACCCATGAGGAACACGCCCGCGAACAGCAGCGCCGGCAGCTTCCAGACGAAGCCCGCGGCGATCACCAGCATGATGGCGATCTCCAGGCTCTTCACGAAGCGGATCAGCGCCGCCTTGTCGTACTTGTCGGCGAGCTGCCCGGCCGTGGCGGAGAACAGCACGTACGGCAGGATGAACAGGCCGCCGATCACGGCGCCCGCCGATTTCGGCTCCAGGCCGCCCCAGTCCGCCGCGCTGTAGGTCGCGAGGATCGTGAACGCGAACTTGAAGACGTTGTCGTTGCCGGCGCCGAGGAACTGCGTGAGGAAGAACGGCAGGAACCGCCGCTCGGCCAACAGCGCAAACTGGCTGTGCTCCCTTGCCATGCCGCCTCCCCGATTCCAGCTTACGTTGGTTTTGCGCTCATCCGTTCTCGCGCACGAACTCGAGCACATCCGCGAAGGGCTGGCCCCGTCACGGGGATTTGGCTACAGTAGCGGTCCGCTTCGCTTTTTCCGGGACCAAATCCATGATTCTTCGCGACAAGTTTTTCATCAACGGCCAATGGGCCGCGCCCTCCTCCAAGGAGATGATCGACGTGCACAGCGCCGGCACCGGCGAGGTGATGGGCAAGGTGCCGGCCGGCACCGAAAAGGACGTCGACGCGGCGGTCGCGGCCGCGCGCGCCGCGTTCGGCGCCTGGAGCGCGACGCCCGCCGCCAAGCGCGCCGAGTACCTGCAGAAGATCTCCGATGGGCTGAAGGCGCGCGCCGCCGAGCTCGGCTCTACGATCGCGCAGGAGGTCGGCATGCCGATCAAGCTCGCCGGCCGCATCCAGGCCGGGCTGCCGATCGCGAACTTCGCCAATTTCGCGAAGATCGTCTCGAGCTACGAGTTCGAGAAAAAAGTCGGCAACTCGCTGGTGGTCCAGGACCCGGTCGGCGTGGTCGGAGCCATCACTCCCTGGAACTATCCGCTGCACCAGATCGCGCTGAAGGTCGCGCCGGCGCTCGCCGCGGGCTGCACGGTGGTGCTGAAGCCCTCCGAGATCGCCCCGTTCAACGCTTTCATCCTCGCCGAGGTGGTCGAGTCGTCCGGCCTGCCGAAGGGCGTCTTCAACCTCGTCACGGGCTTCGGCCCGGCCGCGGGCGAGGCGCTCGTCAAGCACCCGGGCGTGGACATGATCTCGTTCACGGGCTCCACGCGCGCGGGCAAGCGCATTTCGGAAGTCGCCGCGCAGACCGTGAAGCGCGTGGCGCTGGAGCTGGGCGGCAAGTCCGCCTCGGTGATCCTCGAGGACGCCGACCTCGCCGCCGCGGTGAAGGGCACGGTGAGCGGCTGCTACCTGAATTCGGGCCAGACCTGCACGGCGCTGACGAGGATGCTGGTTCCGGAATCCCTGTATCAAAAGGCCTCCGAATTGGCCGTCGAGGCCGCGAAGGGCTTCACGCTCGGCGACCCGATGTCCGAGGCCACGCGACTCGGGCCGCTCTCCTCGAAGATGCAGCTCGAGCGCGTGTGCGACTACATCAAGAAGGGCGTCGCCGAGGGCGCCGAGCTGCTCACGGGCGGCGCGGACAAGCCCGAGGGCGTGGCGCCGGGCGGCTACTTCGTCAAGCCGACCGTGTTCGGCAAGGTGAAGAACTCGATGACCATCGCGCAGGAGGAGATCTTCGGGCCGGTGCTGTCGATCATCCCGTACAAGGACGAGGAAGACGCGGTGAAGATCGCCAACGACTCGCCCTACGGGCTCGCCGGCGCGGTGTGGTCGGGCGACGAGGCGCGCGCGCAGAGGGTCGCGCGCCGCATCCGCGCGGGGCAGGTCGACGTGAACGGCGGCGCCTTCAACATGAACGCGCCGTTCGGCGGCTTCAAGCAGTCGGGCCACGGTCGCGAGGCCGGCGTCTACGGGCTGGAGGAATTCCTCGAGTACAAGTCGCTGCAGCTCAAGGGCTGAGGCGGGACGATGCGCTGGCTCGTCGCCGCCGCGCTGCTCGCGTCGGCCGCGACGAGCGGCGCGGCGGGATTTGATTGCGGCAAGGCGCGCGCCGAGGACGAGCGCGCCGTCTGCGCCAGCACCGAGCTCTCCAGGCTCGACGACGAGATGACCGCCGCCTACCGCAAGCTGTGGGACAGCGCGATCAAGTACGAGGAGCCGAAGGTGCAGGCGGCGTTCCGGGCGAACCAGAAGGACTGGATCGGCCTGCGCTCGCGCTGCGGCGACGCGGCGAATTGCCTGCGCGACGCGTATCGCGAGCGCATCGCCTGGCTCGCGCACCCGGCGCAGCGCTATACCGGGCGTTACGAAAGCGGGGGCTACCGCCTCTTCATCACCCT
>Ga0335085_10003702_pt1 | contig 26108 bp, 27 predicted proteins | sample Lox_Sample_45_FD_206712 | JGI IMG/M metagenome (GOLD analysis project Ga0335085, IMG submission 206712) | Soil microbial communities from Loxahatchee National Wildlife Refuge, Florida, United States - Lox_Sample_4.5 | ecosystem: Environmental > Terrestrial > Soil > Wetlands | place: USA...
AGTAGCGAGGAAGGTCCTGTAATGGGGCTGGAGCCAAGGGGCCGTGCAGACCAGGGTTATTCCGAGGCCAACCCGCAAGGGGAGGAGCCGGGGAAGGGACCCGGGCCCAGGGTGAAGTCGTTTGAGATCGACAAGCGCCTCATCGTTGAGGCGTGGGAGAAGGTCCGGGCCAATAACGGGGCGCCGGGCGTGGACGCGGTCAGCACCGGCCTGTTCGCCGAGCAGCTGAAAGACAATCTCTACAAGCTGTGGAACAGGATGTCTTCGGGGTGTTACTTCCCGGGTCCGGTGCGGGGCGTGGAGATACCGAAGGATCACGGGGAGGGCGTGCGTTTGCTCGGGGTGCCGAACACGGCGGACCGGGTGGCGCAGACTGCGGCGGCGATGCTGCTGGAGAGAGAACTTGAGCCGGTCTTCCACCGCGACAGCTACGGTTACCGTCCCGGGCGCAGTGCCCTGGATGCGCTGGCCGTGTGCCGTCGCCGGTGCTGGGCGCAGGACTGGGTGCTGGATCTTGACGTCCGGGCCTTTTTCGACTCTGTTCCGCATTCCCTGCTTTTGAAGGCGGTCGCTCACCACACCAGCGAGCGGTGGGTCCTGCTCTGCATCTCACGGTGGCTGAAAGCGCCGATGCAGATGCCGGACGGGACCATGGTGCCGAGGGAGAAGGGAACCCCTCAGGGCTCCCCGATTTCGCCGTTGCTGGCTAACCTGTTCATGCACTACGCGTTCGACACATGGATGGACCGGGAATTCCCGGGCTGCCCGTTCGAGCGCTACGCGGACGATATTGTCGCTCACTGCGACACCGAGGACCAGGCCCGCGAACTGCGGGCCGCCATCGCTGAGCGGCTCGGGTCCCTGGGGCTTGAGCTGCATCCCGTGAAGACGAAGATCGTGTTCTGCAAGGACGCGAACCGACGGGGAGAATTCGGGCAGACCAGCTTCGATTTCCTCGGCTACACCTTCCGGGGCCGCCTTGCCCAGGGGCCGAGAGGCTATTTCACTGGCTTCAACCCGGCTATCAGCGGCAAGGCGAAGAAGGCGAAAGGCCAGCAGATCAGGGACTGGCACCTCAACCGCCGCAGCAGCGCGGACCTGTCCAGCCTCGCTGAGGAGATCAATCCTCAGGTCAGGGGCTGGATCAACTACTACGGGGCCTTCTACCGCTCCGAGTTGCGCTTCCTGGCATGGCGTATCAACGAGCATCTCGCCCGGTGGGCCATGCAGAAATTCAAGCGATTCCGCGGCAAGTACGCCAGGGCGATGGACTGGCTGCAAAAGGTCTACCAGCACCAGCCGAACCTGTTCGCCCACTGGAAGCTCGTCGCTTTCACCGCAAGCCGGACTGTGGGGGCCGGATGACGGGAGACTGTCACGTCCGGTCCTGAGAGCGGCGGGGGGTGAGACTCCCCCCGCCGACTCGCCCGGGAGCGGGAGTGTCGACGTCCACCCGCGGACGCATGCAGAACGGCGGAGTATGCGCGGGCAAGAGCTACTGCAGCCTCATGGTCAGGTCCTGCCTGGATGCGCGGTTGTAACCTCGATCGTTATCGGGGTCACCCCCGGGTCGTCCAGCGCGCGGCCGGGTCGCGCACCGCGGCCACGAGCGCGCAAGTCGCGGCGACCGCGATGCCTGACCAGCGCTGGTGAGCGGTCGTCCATTCCCGGCTGAAACCGACCAGCATCGGAGCCTGTGGAATCGACGCGGCCAGCAGCAGCGACGCCAGAAGCACGGGCGTGGTGATGATGCCGGGCTGGTCGAATCCCCGGCGACGGGCCCACGCGGCCACGGCCCACATCACGGTGACCGCGGCGGCCAGCTCGGTTGTGAGTCCGAGGCCGAGGCTCCACCGGTGGCCCGCCGGAGCCGAGGGGAGATAGACCGCGAGTATTGCCGCCCACACCGGCACGACGACCGCCGCCGCACAACCGATCCGCAGCCACAGTCGGCGCGCCAGGCCGTACGGGCTGGCCTGCAGCGTGATCGCGGCGCTGTCGTCGAGCGCGTAGCCGCTGCCCAGGGCCAGCAGCAGGCCCAGGGCGCGCAGGTCGCCGATGGCGGCGTGCGTGTCGCCGAGGCGGGCCGCCAGGTATGCGGCGACGGCGGCGGCGCTGGTGGCGAACGGGGCTAGGCGCAGGCTGCGTACCAGGTGGCCGCTGCGGACTAGTTCCCGGGCCACGGAGGGTGTCATGGCAGCTGGAGCCCGCCGAGGACGAGGGTGGCGGCCAGGACCGGCCCGCCGGCGAGAACCAGCCGGCGGCCCTGGGAGCGGTACACGGCGGCGATGGCGGCGCAGGCGCAGAGCCCGGTCAGGTACGCGACGTGCAGCCACGGTCGGCCCGGCACCGGCGCCCAGCCCTCGAACGTCATCCCGGTCGTCCACCACATCCACCAGGCGCCGCCGTAGAAGTGGCGGAACGCGACGAGACCGCCCAGCGTCGCGACCACGAAGGTGATCAGCACGCCGCCGGCGAAGGGCAGCCAGCGGGCGGAGAGGACGCCGAGCAGCCCGGCGCCGGCGATGACGAGCGGAAGCTGGGCCAGTTCGCCGGCGTTCATCAGGTCCTTGGCCGGGATGTCGTTGAGGCTGCTGATGACGGCCATGGCCGCCGCCGCGATGGCGCCGATGCCGACCAGGGGCAGCGCGATGCCTAGGCTCATCGCCCAGGTCCGGCGGGTGTCCGAGGTCGGGGTGACATGCAGCATCTCCTCGGCCCGGCTGCGGCGGGCGCCGCTGGCGACCAGGTTCGCCGCGAACAGGACGATGATGGGCCCGAAGAACGCGACGGTGGTGAAGATGGTGCCGTACCAGTAGTCGGCGTTGCGGCCGTCGCTGGCCGAGTCGGCGGCGGCGGTCACGGCGACGACGACCGGTACCAGCCACAGCACGGGGTGCCAGACGAGGCGGCGGGCCTCCCGGCCGATCAGGATGGCGGTGCTCATGAGTGGGTGACCTCCAGATCGGGTTCGCCCATGAGCAGGAGGTACGCGTCCTCCAGCGTGGGCGGGATCAGCTCGGCGCCGGCCGGCGGGTCGCCGACATTGCGGTAGACGCCGCCGCCCTCGCGCCACGCCGCGAGGGCGGCGGCCGACCTCTGGGAGTCGGCCCACACGCGCCCCGCGGCCTGCGCGGTCAGCTCGCTAGGGGTACCGGTGAATCGGACCCGGCCCTGGTGGAACACGGCGATCCGGGTGCACAGGGCGGCGATGTCCTCGGTCTGGTGGCTGGACAGGATCACCGTGCGCCCTTCGCCGGCCTGAGAGATCATCTCCCGGAACCGCAGCCGCTGCTCGGGATCGAGGCCGGCCGTCGGCTCGTCGAGGACGAGCAGCTCGGGATCGCCCAGCAGGGCCTGGGCCAACCCGGCCCGCCGGCGCATCCCGCCGGAGAGGGCCCGGATCCGCTTGGCGCTGACCGGTGCCAGCCCGGTCAGCGCGATGACCCGGCGGACCTCGTCGTGCCGGGCCCGCCGGCCGGTCATCTGCTTCAGGATCGCCACGTAGTCGATGAACTCGAAGACGGTGAACCCCCGGTGGAAGCCGGCGTCCTGCGGCAGGTAGCCCAGGCGCTCGCGGATCCGGGTGCGGTCGCCGGGGCGCGACGGATCACGGCCCAGCAGGGTCACCGTGCCCCGGTCCGGCGCCAGGACGGTGGCGACGATCCGGAGCAGGGTCGTCTTGCCGGCGCCGTTCGGCCCCAGCAGGCCGGTCACCCCTTGGCCGGCGTCGAGGTCGACGCTGTCCAGCGCCGTCGTGCGACCGAAGGATTTCGTCGCGCTCCGCACGCGTACAGTCATGCACTTCTCCCGAGTTTGATCGTGACGGTGTTACGGGTGACGGCGAGCCACAGGCCGCCGCCGATGGCCACGGCGAGCCAGAAGACCTGGGCGCCTACGCCGAAGGCGAGGTCGAGGTGGCCGGCCATGGCGGCCGGGGTGGTCACCAGCACCCAGGCCGTGGCCACGACATCGACGGCGACGACGGGTGTCATCCGGGCGGTCAGCGCCAGCGCGGCGCAGTTGAGCCCGGCGGTGGGCAGCAGCCAGGCGGCGGCCAGCCAGTGGGAGCCAGGTAGCGCGAGCCCGGCCGCGGCCACGATCGGCACCGTGACCGCCAGGACCGCGGCCGTGCGGACCAACAGCAATCGCAGTCCCGAGTACGGCGCGGCCAGCCCGATCTCCCGGGTCGGGTCGAGGCCGCCCGCGAACGCGACCGCGACGCCGGCCAGCGGCCCGAGCGGGGCGGCCACGAGAAACATCCGCAGCAGGCGCTCATCGACCTGAGCCGCCCAGACGGAGAGCGCGAGTACGCCCGCGATCCCCAGTAGCCACGGCCCCCGGAGGGTCGGTGTGGCGGCGACGAGGCGCGCCGTCGCCTCGCCGACGCCGAGCCGGGCCAGCATCCGTTCGGGCCAGCTCGGCCGGGGGGCGTCGACCCGGTCGACCACCTCGTGCCAGATCGCCTCGACCCGACGGGTATCGACGTGCGACGCGATCGCGTCCCGGCAGGTCGCGCACTTCATCAGGTGCGCCTCGGCCGATGCGGCCAGGTCCGGCGGGGCGGCGCCCAGCGCGTACCGGCGGATCGCCTCGGGATCCAGGTGCCAGACGGTCATCCGAACCTCCCCGTCATGCCAGCCGCTCCCGCAGCTGAGCGCGGGCGCGCATCATCCGTGTCTTGACCGTGCCGGGCGGGATGCTCAGCAGCCGGGCGGCCTCCCGCGTGGTCAGCCCGTCCAGGACCGTCGCCTGTACGACCGCCCGCAGCTCCGGGGACAGGCTGGCCAGGGCCGCGCCGACGTCGCCGTACTGGACGGCGAGCAGCACGTGCTCCTCGGCCGACGTCTCGACGCCGGCGAACTCGGTCAGCTCATCGGCCAGCGGCCGGCCCCGCCGCAGCGCGTCGACCAGGCGGCGGATACCGATGCCCCAGATCCACGCGGCCACCTCGCCCCGGCCGTCCCACCGCCCGGCCGACCGCCAGACCGCCACGAACGTGTCCTGCACGACCTCGTCGACGAGCTCGGGCGACGAGCACCGCCGCCCCAGGCGTACCAGCAGCCACGGCAGATGCCGCCGGTACAGCTCAGCGAACGCCTCCCGGTCGCCGTCCATGATCGCCGCGAGAAGCTGGGAGTCCTCCCGAGGGTCCGGCGGTCGCGTCAGCATGCGTGACCTCCCGGTTCGCGTAGCTCGACGAGGTCAAGAGTCACATGCCTGGCGATGCGGCTCCCATCCATGCCCTGTTCGTCGTACTGGGCGGGGCGAACGGTTCACAGGACGTGGCGGCAATTACTCAGAGGTTCACGGCCAGGGCGGCCACCGCGACGGTGAAGAATACCGCCCAGCCGATGAGCTGGCGGGAGCCGACCCGCAGGTGGGCGACCAGCGCGCCGACGAAGTGAAGTACAGCACCAGCCCGACGGCGGCGGCCGCGCCCAGCGCCGGCACCGCGAACCCGGCCAGCAGCCCCAAAGATCCCAATGCCAGGAACGTCCCCAGTACCGGCACCCACGACCGCGGTACGCGTTTCACGTCGGCCTGGGCCTAGGGGTAGTCGTGGCAGACCAAGTACGTGACGGCGGCGATCCCGTTGATGGCCGCGGCGATGACGGTGACCGTGATGTACATGCCCTCATGGACCGGAGGCGCCCCGGGATGTGACATCGCCTCGCCACCCACGCCCGCCACCGCGGACCCGGCGAACGCGTCATGGCCACCCTCAAAACCTGGAGACTACTGACGGAACTGCGCTCCCCCCGAAGGAGCGAGCCGCACCAAGCCGCCCTGCTGCGACGACGGCGGTCAGCCGCCGCAGGGATTCGGCGACAACCTGGCCGACCTCATCGTCAGCGCCGCCAGGCAGCGAAGAACACGTCGCCGTCAGCTGACCGGATGATCCGGGAAAGCCGATGTATCGCCTTCCCCATCTGGACCACGCTTTCCGCTGCGACGCGGACCGCCGGGAGCGGATTGCCGCTCATGCGATCGACGATCGCGTCGAGGACGGTGTCGGTCGGTCGTGTCGAGCCTCGTGCGTTCAGTTCTTCGATGTAGATCTCGCGGATCTCGTCGCGGCCTATGCCGGCCGCCCTGGCACGAGCGGCCTGGGATGCCTCGCCGTAGGCGCGTGTGCGGCGGCGGGCCGCGCAAGCGTGTGCTCATCGCCGATCTGGCGAAGGCCGCCAGCGTTCGCCGTACGCTGTTGACGGGTGCGTCGTGCTGGGATGGAGACGGAGGCTGCGGGTGGACCGTCCAGGCGGGATCTCGGCCATCGGCGGCACGCCCGTCGTCCGGCTGGCACATCTGGCCGGTGAGGGTTGCGCCGAGGTGTGGGTGAAGATGGAAGCGGCAAACCCTACCGGCTCGTACAAGGACCGGATGGCGCTGGCGATGATCGAGGCCGCTGAGGCCGACGGCCGTCTGCGGCCGGGCCAACTGGTCGTCGAGTACACCGGCGGCAGCACTGGGTCATCGCTGGCGTTCGTCTGCGCCGTGAAGGGTTACCCGCTGCGGATCGTGTCCTCCGATGCGTTCGCGGAGGAGAAGATCCGTACGATGCGGGCGTTCGGCGCCGAGGTCGAGCTGATACCGAGCCCGGATGGCATCACGCCCGAGCTGATCCCGTCGATGATGCGCAGGGCAGCCGAGATCGCGGCGCAGACAGGCGCGTTCGCCACCGACCAGTTCAATAACACCGACATGGTGGACGGCTACCGCCGCCTCGGTGAGGAACTGCTCGACCAGTTGCCCGGGCCGCCGCCGATCAGCGCCTTCTGCAGCTATGTCGGCACCGCCGGCTGCTTCCTGGGCGTCAGCCGCGTGCTGGCCGCCGCGCTGCCGGACGTGCACCGGGCTGCCGTCGAGCCGGCCGAATCGGCTGTGCTGTCTGGAGGGCTACCAGGGACCCATCACATTGAGGGCGGAGGCATTGGGCAACGCCCGCCCCTGCTCCATCCTGCCGATTACGACGAGGTCGTGGCCATTCCGGAAGCCGAGGCGTTCCAGACCGCCCGCCGGGCCGCCCGCACCGAGGGCATATTCTCCGGACCCTCGACCGGCGCCAACCTTGCCGCCGCCGTCGGCATCGCCCGCCAGCTCGGCCCTGGCCACCGCGTGGTCACGATCCAGGTCGACAGCGGCCTGAAATACCTGGCCGGCCAGCTCTACTCCTAACAGCCCGGCGATCTGTGGCGATCGTGAGGTGCTGCAGAGACTGCAAGGCTGGGGTCCGCGGCGGCTCGGGGTCGAGGGTGCGCCTAGTCTGGGCGAGGGCCCGCCAAGGCCATGGCGGGGTCTTGAGGTGAGGGGGCGGGCATGGCTGATCTGCGGTTTTGCGCCTACCAGTACCAGCACTTGCCGCTGGATGCTTTGCGGGGGCGCTGGCGGGATGCCGAGCGGTGCGGGTTCGACGTGCTGTGGAACTGTGACACCGTCGTGGAGCCAGACCGGCCGCGGCACACGATGTTCGACGGTCCGGCGACGCTGACCATGATGGCTGCGGACACGCACCATATCCGGGTCGGGACGCTGGTCAGCAGCATGTACTTTCGGCAGCCGGTCACGTTCGCCAAGGCGGCCGTGACGGTCGATCACCTCAGTGCCGGGCGGGTGGAGCTGGCGCTGGGGGTGGGCGACCCTTCAGCAGGCGCCAAGGCCAGCGGCACCGACTGGCCGGCCGGTGAACGAGTCGCCAGGTTCGCTGAGTTCGTACAGCTGGTCGGCTTGCTTCTGCGTCAGCAGGTGACCACGTACCATGGCCAGTTCTACCGCTGCGAGGAGGCGGAGACAGTGCCGCTGCCCGTGCAGCAACCGCGCCCGCCCGTGACCATCGCCGCACATGGCCCCAAGATGCTGCGCATCGCCGCCGGGCACGGTGACGGGTGGAGCTCATGGGGCGGCTATGGCATTGCCACCGAGGACGACTTCTACGCCGTCACCGCCGACCGCAGCCACCGCTTCGACGACCTGTGCGTCGCGGCCGGCCGTGATCCCGCCTCCATCAGGCATTCCCTCGTCTGCTTTCCGCCGCTGACTCCGTGGCGGTCGGTGGAGTACTTCCAGGACATGGTGGGGCGCTTCCGCGAGATCGGCATCGACGAGTTCGTCTTGTACTGGCCGCAGACCTGGGGGCCCGCTCCCCGCGAGGACGCGGTGTTCGAAGAGGTGACCGCCGTCGTGATGCCCCGGCTTCGAGCAGGTGCGGGACCAGCGGTGCGCGCACGGACCACAGTCCCGATGCCGCAGCAACGACCCTGACCCGCGGGCACAGGTGTTCCTGCTGTCACCGTTGCCATGATCTGCATGCTGGACGGGGTGCGATGGGCGGGACGGTGGCGGATAGTGGGTGCAGGAAACGCAGCCGGGTTGTGGCGTCTCGGCTGGCGGGTGAGGGGGCAGCCGTGGGTGAGGGGACCGTCTACCGGAATTTGTGGTACGGGCTGACGCTGGAGCATCCCGTCGGCTGGCAGGTGCGGCAGGTGCCTGGGTGCGTCGTCGTCAGTCCCGACGCGGCCCTGGTGACCTGTGCGGCGGTCCGGTTCTTCGCCGTGGATGCCGGGCTGCCGCTGCGCCGGGTCGCCGAGCAGGTCGTCGGACTGCTCCGCCAGTCCGAGCCGAGCGTGCGGGCCTGGGCGGAGCAGCCGGGGGACGGCATCACCGTGCACTTGTCGGCGGTGCTGAACGGGACGCCGGTCCGGGGATGGATGCTGCTCCAGGCCAGGGACGGAAGCGTGCTGGCCACGGGGCTCCAGGCTCCGGCCAGTGAGCTGGAGGCGCAGGCGCCGCTGCTCGGCGAGATCCTCGCATCGCTGCGCTTCGAAGACCCGCCTCGGCTGCGCCGCTTCGACGACAGTGCCGAGCACGCGTTCGGCGGGTACGCGCCGCAGGACTGGGCGGTACGGGCGTACGTGCAGCGCACGCCCACCGTGGAGCGCATTCCGCTGCCGGTGCTGTCGGCCGACGATCCGGCCGGGGAGATGAGCCTCCAGGTGCCGCTCTCCTACGAGCAGTACAGCGAGCGCCCAGTGTTCGGCGGCATGCTCCGGTTCGTCCCCTATCCCGGGGTGGCCGCCTACCTGCGCCGGCTCGCTGACGGGCCGCTCGGCGGGGAACGTCCCGGCGTCCGCGTCGAGGGCATCGTCGCCGAGCCGGACTTTGCCGCCCTCGAACGGGCACAGTCGGTGCCGGGACTTCCCTCCGAGGTGGAGTCGGCATCGATCATGCTGACCTACGGCCAGGGAGGCATGCTGTACCGCGAGGCGGTTACCGCGACCCTGGTGCGCCTGGTAACACTCGGGACCTGGACCGCTCGCATCGCCGCCCGCCGCCGGGCCCCCGCCCACCGCTACGGCGAGGCCGACACGATCTTCCGCGGGATCTTGCAGAGCATCACGCCAGACCCTCAATGGGCCCGTAACGAGCAGGCCCGGGCCAGCCAGGTTCTTGGCCAGTCAGCGGGCCGCTATACGCAAGCCCAGAACGACTACGTGAACGCCGTGCGCCACCTCGGCCAGGTCCGCCGCGACGGTGCGCAGCGCCTGGCCGATGGTGCCGTGCGCCACATGAACAACTTCTTCCGCGAGCAGGAACTGCACGTGATGCCGGCGCTGCGCGGCGACCAGATCATGATCAATCCCGTGGACGGCAGGCGCTACGAGGTCCCGCTCTCCTACGGCACCTACTGGTCCGACGCCGCCCAGCGCGTGTACCGCACCAGCCCTGGCCTCGACACCCCGCCGGTCATCGGCGCCGAGCGCCTCGAGCCCATCTAACCGCACCCGCCAGGACCAGGAGGAGGCCAGACAGGACTGGCTCGCTTGCGGTCCCGGGTCTGGCTACCGGAGCGCTGAGATCAGCCGGTTGCCGACGGGACGCGCTCGGTCACCACGGCGTACAGCCGTGGGACTGAATGCCGCACGAGTTGTGCCCGCGCTTGCGGACTGTTCATGATCTGCTCGAGCTTCGGCAAGAACGCCTGCGCGGCCGTCTCGTCACGGAACTCCAGAGCGATGAGAACCTCGTTCGGCTCGGTGACGCCGCGGCTCACCCGGTAGGTCTGCACCCCTTGCTCGGCACGGAAGCGCTCGTACTTATCGAAGTTCGCCTTCCAGGTGTCGAAGTCCTGGACTGTGTTCTCGATGTGCACGGTGGTCATGTCTCCTCCTCTGATCGGTGGAAGACCAGACTGCGCCGATGACACGCGCCGTCCTATCCCAGATCCGGGGGATTTTCGCCGCCCTATGCTGAGCTGATGGCGGCCTCACACGAACTGGCCGACCGGGCGGCGGCCGTCTGCCGCCGGCCGCTGCCGGCCAAGGCGCTCCGCGAGGAGCTCGTCGCGCTGGTGCGCCGGGCCGTTCCGTTCGGGGGGTACAACTTCCCGCTCACTGACCCGGTATCTCGCGTCGGCACCTCGCCGCTGGCCGACGTGCCCGGCCTTTCCTGGCCGCGACTGCCCACGTTGATCTGCTCCCGCTACCTCACTCCGTACTGCCGCTGGGATCGCGTGCTGGAGGCGGGAGTCACGGCTACCTCGCTGATGCGCGAGACGCACGGGCATCCCGACCGGTCACTGCTCTGGCGCGACGTGCAGAGCCAGCTCGGCGTCAGCGATACCGCCATCGTCGTATTCGCCGACCGGCACGGCTGCTGGGGCCTGCTCGACCTGTGGCGCTACGACGGCGGATCGTTCAAGGCGGATGAACTGCGCCTGCTCGCCACGCTCGCCGGCCCGGTAACTGCCGGGCTGCGCGCGGCCATCGCCCGCACATTCGCCGGCCCCGGACGGCAACTGCATCCGGTCGGGCCCGCGGTGGTGGTACTTGACCCCTGCCTGCAGGTAAGGATCCAGACCGAAGCGGCAGCCGATGCGCTGCTGCGCCTGAACCCCCCTGACGAGCCCATGGCGCCCATCCCGGCCGCGGCGTACAACATCGCCGCCGCCCTTGTCGCGCAGGAGAACGGCCTGCCTATCGGCCCGCCATGGTCGCGGATACACCTCGGCGGCAGCCGCTGGGTGACGGTCAAGGCATCGCGACTGGGCACGGACATCGCCGTGTCGATCGAGCCGAGCACCGCGGCGGACCGCCTGGATATCTACGCCCGGGCCTGCGGATTGACGCCCCGCGAATCCGAAGTCCTCGCGCTGCTCTGCGAGGGCCTCGACACCCGCGAGATCGCCGAGCGCTTGGTGGTGTCCGAACACACCGCCAGCGACCACCTCAAAGCCATCCTCGCCAAGACCGGAGCCCGCACCCGGCAGCTCCTCCTCGCCCGCGGACTGGGCACGCGGTAGTCGGCACACGGTAGCCGGCGCGCGGCTTATCTTGTTCCGCGGCCGCCAGGCTGCCGCGGTCGGCGCTGCAGTTGCTTGGCACGGATGATGTCCGGGTCGCGAGGGTCTAGGGGGAGCGACTGCTCCATCTCGCCGCGCCGGCGCGCGCTGGCCGTGCGGTGCCTGGTGATCCGTTGCTGTCTCATCCCGCCCTCCTGCGGCCGGCTGGTGCCGGTCCCTTACTGTCAAGGGTCGCGCGGCGGCCGCCTGTTGTCGTCCTGGCCAGTACCCAAGCGGGCCCCTGGCGGGCCGCCATCTTCAGCTACCGGCTAGCTGCAAGGCCCGCCCTCCCGGGCGGGCCGCGTTCTGCTGTGCTGGCCGTGGCTTGAGGGCGCTGCTAGTCGGCTATCGCGGTGGCTCGTCGTTGCCCGGAGACGTCCGGCTCCGCGGGACCGCCGAGTTCGCCTTCCACCTGCTGCGCCCAGCGCAGCAAGGCGTCCCGCAGCGTGGATTCGCGGCCGTAGAAGCGCTGTGCGGGTGTCGGGATGCTCACCGCGACGGTCAGGCCGCTCAGCCCGCGGACCACGGTCTCGCCGATCTCGTCGAAGATGCGGCGCATGAACGGTTCCACCGGGCTCCACAGGTCGGCGTGGCTGTACGAGGAGAGCCTGGCGAACTCCGGCCCGATGCGGACCCGCCCCGCGGCGGAAGCGGTGGCTACCATCCCCTCGGCGGCGAGCGCGGTGACGATGCGGTGCACGGTCGACCTCGGCAGCCCGATCCTGTTCGCCAGCTGAGCCAGGCTGAGCCCCTTGTTCTCGCCGTCAAGCGCACGCAGCACCTGGCCGACGCGCGCGATCACCTGGACTCCGCCCTGCGGCTCCGCGGAGCGCGGGCTCTCTGCCTCGGATACTGCCATTCACTCGGCGTATCGTCGGCGGCGTCAGCCGTGCGAGTAGCCGCGCGTCACGGCGTTGCGACGCCGGCTGGGCTAGCCGAGCAGCTCCGACACGGCTTCGGTGAAGACGGCGGTGTGCGCGTCCACGTCTGCCTTCGTGGTCACCGGCGACATCAGGGCCATGTTGTGGAACGGGGTCATCAGGATGCCCCGGTTCACCGTGTACAGGTGCATGTAGTCGTCGAGCTCCACGTCCGCGGCGGCGGCCGACTCGCCGCCGGTGACGGGCGGCTCGGGGGTGAAGCGGTATTCCGCTCGCGCGCCAAGCTGACTGATCGACCAGGGCACGGACTTCGCGGCGAGCACCGCGCGGACTGACTCGGTGTAGTGCGTGGCCACGTGGGTCATCCGCGCGAAGGCGGCGTCGGTCAGCACCGAGCCGAGGCACGCGCGCATCGCGGCGACGGACAGGGCGTTGCCCGCCAGGGTGCCGCCCACCCCGCCGGTGTCCTCGATGTCGGCTCTCTCGTCGTCGAGGATCCGCTCGGCCAGGCCGGCGCTGAGCCCGTACGCGCCGCATGGCACGCCGCCGCCGATCGACTTGCCGATGGTCACGATGTCCGGGTCAAGCCCCCACGCCCTGGTGCAGCCGCCCGGCCCCGCGCTGAACGTGTGCGTCTCGTCGTTGATCAGCAGCGTGCCCGCCTCGCGGGTCAGCTCGCGTACCCGGGCCAGGTACCCGTCGAGCGGCAGCACGATGCCGATGTTGGTCAGCGCGGGCTCCATCAGCACCGCCGCGACGTCACCGTGGGCCAGTTCCCGCTCAAGAGCCGCGGGGTCGTTGAACTCCACGACCCGGGTGGTGACCGTCGGGTCCACCGGCGCGCCCACGTTCCCCTCGCGGGACACCGGCTTGCCGTCGGAGCCGATGACGATGAAAGACTCGTCGACCGAGCCGTGGTAGCAGTAGCTGAAGACGAGGATCTTCTGCCGCCTCGTCAGCTGGCGCGCCACCCTGATCGCCCACCGGTTGGCGTCGGTCGCCGACAGGGTGAACGACCAGTGGGACACCCCGAACCTGCGGGCAAGCTCGGCCGCCACCCACGCGGCGTCCTCGGTGGGCAGCATGGTGGTCGCGCCGCCGAGTTCGGTGTAGCGCCTGGCGATGGCCTCGGCCACCGGCGCGGGCGAGTGCCCGGCCATCGCGCCGGTGTCGCCCAGGCAGAAGTCGATCAGCTCGTGGCCGTCGATGTCGGTGAGCCGGGCGCCGTGCGCCGTCGCCTGGTAGGCAGGGAAACCGCCGGCCCACATCCGCATCCAGGTCATCGGCACGCCGCCGAGCAGGTGCTCGCCCGCGCCGTCGAAGGCGGCTCTGGACCGGGGGAAGTTCGCCGCGTAGGAGTCCTGCTCGCGCTTGACCAGCGCGGCGAGCCGGTCCCTGTTGATGACAGTCACAGAAGATATCTTCAGAACCTCAGCCCTATTTGGCAACCACCGGCCCCGTAGTCGGGCATGCGCCGGGCCCGCCCGACGGCCGTGCTCGCGGACTGGCGGGTTGCCGACTGGTGTCGGGCACGGAAATACTCGACGTATGCGGCTAATGGTGCTGTCGGATCACGTGGCCGACATGCGCGCCGAGCGTCAGTCGCCCGGCCGCCGGACCGCGGGCGATTACCGGCGGGAACTCGCCGCGCACCGCAAGTGGGTCGCGGAGGCAGTCGAGCGGCGCGACCTGGCTCGCAGGCGGCGCCGCCCGATTTCCTGGCTGTGGTGGACGCTTGAGTCGCGCAGGCGCCGGCGTGCCGCCGCCCCCGTTCCGCCGACCGCGGCGCGCAGGCAGGCGGATGCGGAGCTCGGCGCGCTCGACGGCGGTGCCGAGGGCGAACGCGAGGTCGCCGCCGTGCTGAACCGCACGCTCGGCAAGGACTGGACCCTGTTCAAGGGGTACCGCAACGCGCGGGGTGAGATCGACTACCTGATACTCGGCCCTGGCGGGCTGTTCGCTGTCGAAGTCAAGTACGTCAACGGGACGTTCCGCATCACGCCGGCCCGGTGGACCTACGTGAAGATCGACCGGTACGGCATCGCGCACGAGGAACACGTGCTCGCCGACGCCCGCGACCGCCCGCCGCACCGGCAGCTCGGCGAGCCCGCCAGGCAGCTGGAGGATTTCCTCGCCCGGCGGGGCCGCCCGGTGCGGGTGCAGCCGGTCGTCCTGCTCAACCATCCCAGGGCCAAGATCGGCTACCTCGATGAGAACCTTGGCGTCCAGGTGCTGACCTCGACCAGAGAGCTGGCCGGCCTGGTGCTCGCGGCAGGCGAGAACCTCGGTGCCAGCGAGCGAACGGAGATCGCCGCCCTCATCGAACGCGACCACCGCTTCCATGACCGGCGCGGCCGGGGCTGACCGGCACCTGGCATGTTACGAAGGGCGAGCGACTGAGAAGGCACCCTCGGCTGCGTCGATCTCGGCGAGCTGCTTGAGTATCTCGCCTGGTGAGGACTCGCCGACCACCTTCTGCGGGAACGGGGTGCGGTCGAGCACCAGGTCACGGACGGCGCGCAGCGGCCGCGGCGCCTGGTGCTACCTGCTCAATCCGGCGATGCCGGCGATGCCTGCGCCGGCCATGCACGCGCAGGTGATGCCTGCGCGGGGGAGAGCGGAAGAGCACCCGAGCGGGTAGTGGACAATCAGAGGGAGAGAGTTCCTACCGAGGAGTAGCAATGCGTCGTACCGTGTTCAACGAGGACCACGAGGCCTTCCGCCAGGTCCTGCGTGAGTTCATCGAGGCCGAGGTCGTACCGAACTACCAGGCCTGGTACGACGCCGGCATCGTGCCCCGCGAGTTCTACTACAAGCTCGCCGAGCTTGGCGTGTTCGGCATCGAGGTGCCTGAGGAGTACGGCGGAGCCGGGCTCACCTCCTTCAAGTACTCCGCGATCGAGACCGAGGAACTGGCGCGGGCCGCGGTGAGCTTCGGCGGCTCCGCCGTGCACGTCGCGCTCTGCCTGCCGTACCTGCTCAAGCTCGGCACCGAGGAGCAGAAGAAGCGGTGGCTGCCCAGGTTCATCTCCGGCGAGATGATGTTCGCGATCGCGATGACCGAGCCGGGCACCGGCTCCGACCTGGCCGGCATGCGCACCACGGCGAAGCTGTCGGAAGACGGCACCCATTACGTGCTCAACGGCGCCAAGACGTTCATCACCGGCGGCGTGCACGCCGACCGGGTGATCGTCTGCGCCCGCACCGCGCCCGCGAAGGAGGACGACCGCAGGTACGGCATCTCCCTCCTGGTCGTCGACGCGATGCTCGAGGGCTACGCGGTTGGCCGCAAGCTGGACAAGATCGGCCTGAAGGTGTCGGACACCGCCGAGCTGTCTTTCCACGATGTGCGGGTGCCAGTGGAGGACCTGCTCGGCGAGGAGAACAAGGGCTTCTCCTACCTCGGCCAGAACCTGCCGCAGGAACGGCTGAGTATCGCCTTCGGCGCCTACGCGCAGGCTGCCGCCGCGGTGGAGTTCGCGAAGAAGTACACCCAGGAGCGGCTCATCTTCGGCAAGACCGTCGCCTCGTTCCAGAACACGAAGTTCGAACTCGCCGCCTGCAAGGCGGAGGTGGACGCGGCGCAGGCGGTCGTCGACCGGGCCCTCGAGGCGCACGACAACGGCGAGCTGACCGCCGCGGAGGCGGCGTCGGCCAAGCTGTTCTGCACCGAGGTGGCGAGCCGCGTCATCGACCGCTGCCTGCAGCTTCACGGCGGCTACGGGTTCATCAACGAGTACCCGATCGCCAAGCTGTACGCCGACAACCGGGTGAACCGCATCTACGGCGGAACGTCCGAGGTGATGAAGACGATCATCGCCAAGGACATGGGACTCTAAAGTTTCTTAACTTGGAGGATCATCCAAGCCTGTCGAAGACAGTCACGACCGACTAACTTCGCTCGATTTCTATGCAATTGCGAGTTACTGTCAAGGTCCGTGTACGACGGATCCATCATCGATGCGCACACGCATCCGATGCTCGACCCCGACGCCCAGATCGTCGCAGCTCCGCACCCGCCAGAGGCATATCTGGCGCTTGTTCACGGGTCCCGGATCAGGCGTGCCGCCGCGATCACAATTGCGCACGGCGGTGACCTTGAGCGGACGAGTGCGCGCAACGATGCCGTCTTGCGGCTGACCCGTGACTCGGGCGGATTCTTCTATCCGGTCTGCTCGGTTCACCCGGCGGACGGCGCGGCGGCGACCGAAGAGATCGACCGGGTCGCCGCCGCCGGCGCGGCGTGGCTCAAGCTGCATCCGAACACGCAGGAGTTCGACGTCGCCGACCCCGCTGTCGAAGCGGTTGTCCGCCGCGCCGCCGAACGCGGGCTACCTGTCCTGTTCGACGCCTACTCCCCGTGGGACGCCAACCAGCCGGGCAAGTTCGTGAACCTGGCGATGGCGGTCCCCGAGGCGAGGCTCATCTTGGCCCACGCGCACGGTCCGGGCTTCCCGCAGCTTGTCTTCTACGACATCATGGCCCGCTACCCGTGGTGGCGGCGGAACGTCTGGGTCGACATCTCGGCGACCAGCCCGATGCTCGCGGGCGGGCCGTTCGCCGACCAGTTCACCTGGGTGCTGCGCAAGGTCGGCATCGACCGGGTCATCTTCGGCAGCGACTACCCGATCGACGATCCGCTCACCGCCGTGGCCGCCGTCGCCAAGCTCGGCTTCACCGACGCGGAGCAGGCCGCCATCCTGCACGACAACGCCGCGGCCCTGCTCGTCAAGTGAACCGGCTCGTCAGGTGAGTCCGGCGTACGGTTGATCCGTGCAGACCTACGATGACGTGGCCGCGATCGCCGCCGGGCTGCCGGAGGTGACCGAGGGTGTGGAAAAGCACCGCGGCAGTCGCACCTGGGACGTCGCGGGCAAGGCGTTCGCCTGGGAGCGCCCGTTCAGCAAGGCCGACCTGAAGCGCTACGGCGACGAGCAGCCGCCGCAGGGCCCGATCCTCGCCGTCCGCACCGCCGACCGGGCGGAGAAGGAGGCGATCCTGGCCGCGGGCAAGGACGGCTTCTTCACCATTCAGCATTTCAACGGCTACAACGGCTACCTGATCCAGCTCGACGAGGTGACACCGCAGGACCTGCGGGAAGCGCTGGTCGACGGGTGGCTGGCGGTCGCACCGCCGCAGGTCGCCGAGGGATATCTCAGGCATTAGCCAAACGGGTTCTGCCCACTCTCCCGCGCCACCCATCTCCCTGAGGTTGCCTGCCCAGGTCCGGGGCACGGACTTAGCTGTCCAAATAATGAGACACATTAGTCCATCTAGTAAGACTAATCTAACATGGGCGGCATGCCTGAGGTCTACACGCACGGTCATCACGAGTCGGTTCTGCGCTCGCACAAGTGGCGCACCGCGGAGAACTCCGCCGCCTACCTGCTGCCGCATCTCGCGCCGGGCGCCCTGGTGCTCGACGTCGGCTGCGGTCCAGGCACGATCACGGCGGATCTCGCGGACCTGGTCCCGCAGGGCCACGTCACCGGGATCGATGCGGACGCGGGGATCGTCGAGCAGGCCCGCGAGGCGGGCGGCGGGCGGCTCAACCTCGGCTTCGCGACCGGCGACGTCTACGCCCTCGGCTACCCGGATGCCAGCTTCGACGTGGTCCACGCCCACCAGGTGCTTCAGCACCTGAGCGACCCGGTGCGGGCGCTGCGCGAAATGTGCCGGGTCACCCGGCCTGGCGGCCTCGTCGCGGCCCGCGACGGCGACTACGCCGCGATGGCCTGGTACCCGGAGTCGCCTGCTCTCGATGAGTGGCAGGCATTCTACCGCGCGGTCGCCAAGAGCAACGGCGGCGAGCCGGACGCCGGCCGCCGGCTGTACGCCTGGGCCAGGCGGGCGGGCTTCACCGGCATCGTCTCCTCGTCGTCCAACTGGACGTTCGCCACGCAGGCCGAGCGTGACTGGTGGGGCGGCCTGTGGGCGGACCGCTCGGTCAAGTCCGCGATCGCGGATGCCGCGAAGGAACGCGGCATCGCGACACCCGAGGCGCTGGAGCGCATCGCCGCGGGCTGGCGCGCCTGGGCGGCCGACGAAGACGGCTGGTTCCTCTGCCCGCACGGCGAGATCCTCTGCCGCGTCGGCTAGCCTCGCCCGCTGCCCGTTCCGCTGACCCTTAGGGCCTGGCCTCATCCCCGTCGGGGTACACCTGGTCCCTGCCGTCACGCCGCAACAGGCTGCGGAGCTGCTGAGCAAGCCGAATCCGTTCGGTAGAGACCTCGGACAGCCGTGTCGCGAGCTCGTCACGCTGCCGGACAACCTCGGCCAGCTGCTGCTCGAGCTCGATGATCCGCCGGATGGCGGTCATGGTCATGCCCTCGTCGGCCATCGACGCGACCTGCTGGATGATGCGGATCTCCACCCGGGTGTAGCGGCGCTGGCGGCCGGCCGAGCGCTGCGGCGAGACGACCTGAAGATCGTCGATGCGGCGCAGGAACGCCTGCTTCAGCGAGAGCATGTCCGCCACCTGGCCCACGGTGAAAAGCGGCACGTTCTCGTCGTCGAACGGCTCCACTGCCCGCCTCCTTCCGCCGTGAGTGCCCGGTAAGCCTCGCTGTCACGATGCTAAAGCGGGAGCCGGACGCTGCGCGCCCGGCTCCCGCTTCGCTGTACTTCCTGTGGCCGCAGGGATGCGGCCTGACCAGCGCCTACTCGGCCGGGAGCTCCTTGGAGCCCGCCGCGGTGCCGATCTCGATCTTGCGCGGCTTGGCCTCCTCGCGGACCGGGATGCGCAGCTCAAGCACGCCGTCGGCGTGGCTGGCCTCGATCGCGTCCGCGTTCAGGTTGTCCGAGAGCCGGACGCGGCGAGTGAAGCTGCCGAACAGCCGCTCGCGGACGACCGGGTTCTCGCCCTCGGTGTGCTCCTCCTCGCGGGTGGCGCTCACGCTGAGCACGCCCTTGTCGACGGTCACGTCGATCTTGTCCGCGTCCACGCCAGGGACGTCGAAGCGGAGCACGAGCTCGCCGTCGCGCTTGATGGTGTCCATCGGGAGGGCCGGTGCGTAGCCGGCGTTGCCGAACGCCCGGCTGGTGAACGCGGGGCCGCCGAAGGCGCGCCGCACGATCCGGTCGAAGTCACGGCTGATCGGGTCGAGAGTCGTCAGGTACATCGCTACCTCCAGAGAGGGCTGCCACCCGGTGTGGTCTCGCCCTGCACTCGCACGAAACTTACAACTACAGTTGTATATTCCCTTGAGCGCTACTGTCAAATAAGTTGCATCGCCTCTAGCCGCCAGGTCTGCGGTCCGCCGATGTCTGGCCGCCGGCGGCTACCCTTGAGACATGGCAATCCGCGACATCCGGCTGTTCGGCGACCCGATCCTGCGCACCGCCGCGGATCCCGTCACCGACTTCGACAAGCAGCTGCGCTCCCTGGTGAAGGACCTCACCCAGACCCTGGACGACGCGCAGGGCGCGGGGCTCGCCGCGCCGCAGATCGGCGTCGGGCTGCGCGTGTTCGCCTACGCGGTCGGTGACGAGCGCGGCCACCTGGTCAACCCGGTTCTCGACTTCCCCGACGAACAGGAGCAGGACGGGGAGGAGGGGTGCCTGTCCTTCCCCGGCGTCTACTACGACGTGAGGCGGCGGCTGAACACGGTGGCCCGCGGCTTTACCGACCGCGGCGACCCGGTGCAGATCGTCGGGACGGAGGTCCTCGCCCGCTGCCTGCAGCACGAGTCGGATCACCTGGACGCGGTACTCTTCATTGACCGGATGGACGCGGCCACGAGAAAGCTCGCCATGCGGGAGATCAGGGAAGCCAATTGGGATGTGCCGGTGAAGTTTAGCCCGCACCGGATGACCGACCGCATATTCTGACAACTAGCGCGCGCGGATGCCCGCGCTCCCGCATAGAGCACAGGAAGCTGCTCGTTTCACTGCCGGGGTGTGGGATCGGGGCCTGTAACGATTCCTTCATCCACGGTGGGTAGTTTCCCTGCGGGATTGAGCTACGCGGGAGGTATGCCGACATGTCGCGAAGGGTGCCCAGTAGCGGGCATCACCCCGAATGGCCAGGCGATCCAGAACGCGGCCAGGAATACGGCGACGAGTACGGCGCGCGGCCGGACGGCTACGGCTATGACGGGAACCCGGGCGGCGGTTACGGCCAGGGACAGTACGGCCAGAATCAGTACGGCCAGGGACAGTACGGCCAGTACGCAGGCGCCAACGGCCACGACGGTTACGGCGGCCAGTACGGGCAGGATCAGTACGGTCAGGCGGGATACGGCCAGCAGCAGTCCCAGGGCGGGCAGGACTGGGGATACGACGGCCAGCCCACGCAGTCGATGGGTTACCAGGGCAACGGAGCCGGGTCCCAGGGCAACGGCTACCAGCCCAGCAGTTACCCGGGCCACGCGTACCCGGAGAACAACGGCTTCCAGAACGGGCACTCGCAGGGCAACATGCGCCGGTACGAGAACCCTCAGGGGTATGCCGATACGCAGCGCTTTGATGACTCGCAGCGCTTTGATGACTCGCAGCGCTTTGATGACTCGCAGCGCTTTGACGGCCCGCGGCGTCTCAATGGCATGCAGCGCACAGACGACACGCAGCGTTTCGATGACCGGCAGGGATATGCGGTGCCCGGGCCCGGGCAGTACGGCGGAGGACCTGGGCGCCCAGGCCAGTCGCCTGGTGGCCGTCCGCCGCGGGATCTTCCCCCTGGGCGCAAGGTCCGCTTCAGGCGCACGCGCAGGTTCTTCCGCCGTACCAGCGTCCGCGTGATCAGCGCGATCGTCGCGCTCTTCCTCGCCCTGGTGATGTTCTCCGCTGGCCAGGCGGCGTTCAAGAACAACGGCCAGGGCCTGGCGGCGAACCTCGCCGAGTGGGCCCGTGACAACCACCTCGGCCCGCTGGTGACGTTCGGCGAGTGGCTGTCCTACAACCCGCCCAAGGCCGGCGGCAAGCCGTCCATCAGCTACGTCGTGCCATCGAACGAGCGGCCCACCCCGGTCAAGACGCACAAGGGCAAGAAGGGTTTCGTGCCCGATATCCCGGCCACGCTCAAGCCGCTCGCCTCGGGTGCGGCGCTGGCGGGTGAGGGCCAGTGGCGGGTCGTGGAGAAGGTGAAGGGCTACCCGGCGATCCTCACCACGCTGCTCCGCGACGGCGGCGAGTACACCTCGTACTCGAACGGCATCGCCTCGATCGACCAGCGGCTCGTCAAGTTCTCGCTGCGGCCAGGCGCCGAGGACCCGGGCGCGGCCCCGGGCAACGGCGGGAGCTGGGGCGTACCCAACTACATCCCGCGAGGAAAGTACAGCGGCCTGCTCGCCACCTTCAACGGCGGCTTCAAGCTGGACTCGGCGGGCGGCGGCTTCTATCTCAACGGGATGTACCACGGCTCGCTGGTCAACGGGACCGCGTCCGTCGTGTATTACAAGAACGGCACGATCAAAATCGGCGAGTGGGGCAGGGACTTCAAGATGAGCCCCAAGATCGAGGGCGTGCGGCAGAACCTCAAGCTGCTCGTGGACCACGGCAAGGCCGCTTCCGACGCAAACCTGAGCGTGCAGTCCAACTGGGGCGCGACCCTCGGCGGCGGCGCCTGGGTGTGGCGGTCGGGGCTCGGCATCACCAAGGACGGCCGGATCGTCTACGTGTACGGCCAGGCGCTCGACGCGCAGGACCTCGCGCTGCTGCTCAAGCGGGCCGGCGCGGTTGAGGGCATGCAGCTCGACATCAATCCGGCCTGGATGAAGTTCGACCTGTACACCACGCACGGGAGTACGGCACAGCCGACAGCGGTGCCGCTGCTGCCTGGCCAGCAGCCGAGCGTGTACTCATACCTCACTCCGTCCACGCGTGACTTCACAGCGGTTTACGCGCGGTGACCAACAACACGCTGACCTCGGGCGAGGACACGGGGCCGCAGCTGCCTGGGCCCGCCGTCGCGGTCGTCGCAGTCTCGCCGGCTCGCTGGGTGCGCGCCGCCGTCCGGACCACGCGGCCGCGGCAGTGGCCGAAGAACCTGCTGGTGTTCGCGGCTCCGCTGGCGGCCGCGAACCTCGGCCGCAACAACGGCTTCGGCTACGCACTGCTCGCCATGTTCGCCTTCGGCTGCGCCTCGGCGGCGGTCTACTTCGTCAACGATGTCGCCGACGTGGAGCGTGACAGGCGGCATCCGGTGAAGAAGAACCGGCCGATCGCCTCGGGCGCGCTGCCGGAGCAGCACGCGATGGTGCTCGCCGTGCTCGCCGCAGTGTTCGCGGTCGGCGCGGGCGTGGTCATCAGGGAGCCGCTGCTCGTGGTCACGGCCTCGGCCTACCTGTGCTCCTCGTTCCTGTACTCGTTCAAGCTCAAGCACGTACCGTTCGTCGAGATGCTGATCGTGGCGTCGGGATTCCTGCTGCGGGTACTCGGCGGCGCGGCCGCGACGCACGTGCGGTTGTCCATCTGGTTCCTGCTCGTGTGCAGCCTCGGCGCGCTCGGCGTGGCCGTGGCCAAGCGGTACACGGAGCTGACCAGCCTGGGCGCGGACGCTGTCCGGCACCGCCCGGTGATGCGCTATTACCGCCCGGGCATACTGCGGATCGCTCAGGTGCTCATCGGGGTCGGCATGCTCGCGACCTACCTGATGTGGGCGCTGAGCGAGCAGCACGGCGCCCGGCCCTGGCAGGTGGCGTCCGCGGTGCCGCTCGCCGCCGCGGTCGTCAGGTTCGGCGTCCTCACCGCACGCAAGACGGTCCGCCCGGTGGAGGACCTGATCACCAGGGACGCGGTCATGCTGTGCTGCGAGGTCGCATGGCTGATCCTGTTCTGCGTCGGCCTGTACGTGGCCTAGGAGAAATCACAGATGAGAGTTGTCCTGCTCGGCGGCACCAGCGAGATCGGCCTTGCCATCCTGTCCGCGCTGCGGCTCGGGCCCGATGCCGAGGTGATCCTGGCCGGCCGCGATCCGCAGCGGCTGGAGGGTGCGGGGAAGGCGCTGAACCGCCCGGTCACCGTGGTCAGGTATGACGCGGTGGACACGGACGCGCACCAGGCGTTCGCCGACGAGATCTGCGCTGGCGGCGTGCCGGACCTGGTCATCGCGGCGACCGGCATCCTGATCCCGCAGGAGCAGGCGGAGCAGGACGTGCGGCTCGCCGCGACCATGATCGAGACCAACTTCACCGGGCATGTCACCGCGCTGCTCGCGTTCGGCGAGGCGATGCGCCGCCGTGGCAGCGGCACCATCGTCGTCCTGTCGTCGATCGCCGCGGTGCGGCCGCGCAAGTTCAACTCGGTGTACGGCGCGACCAAGGCCGCCCTCGACGCGTTCGCGCGCGGTTACGCCGACTCGCTGCACGGCACCGGGGTCCGGGTGCTGCTGGTGCGGCCGGGGTTCGTGAAGGGCCGGATGACCGAGGGGATGCAGGCGGCGCCGCTCGCGACCACGCCGGAGAAGGTCGGCGCGGCGGTGGCGGGCGCGCTTAGCGGCCAGGGCCGCGGCGACGGCAAGTCCGTGATCTGGGTGCCGTCCTCGCTTGTCGGCCTGGCCACGGTTATGAAGCTGATCCCGCGCCCGGTTTGGCGGACACTTAAGAACTAGGCAAGGGAAGCTCCGGCTTTCTCTGATATCAATCGATCGGGGACATAGCCGCCGAAGTGCCGCTCAGTTCGCTCTGAAGGCCGCTTGCTCGCGTCTAAGGTGCGTTGAGCGGGTTACATTCCCGTCTATGCGAGTCCTGGTGGCGACAGCTGACGACACCCTGGGCGGCCTGGTGGCCGAGGGTCTGACCAGCAACGGGTATGTGACCGATCTGGTGGCGGACGGCCGGCGGGCGCTGAGCTACGGCCGCTGCTACGAATACGCCGTGACGGTGCTCGACTGGCTGCTGCCCCAGGTGCCGGGCATCGAGGTGATCCGGCTGCTGCGCCGCCGCGGCGTGTCCGCCCCGGTGCTGATGATCAGCGGCAAGGACACGCCGGAAGACCGGGTGGCCGGGCTTGACGCCGGCGCGGACGACTTCCTCGTGGTGCCGTTCGAGATCCAGGAACTGCTTGCCCGGCTGCGCGCGCTGCAGCGCCGTCCGGCGCACCTGCTGCCGTCCCGCCTCGTGGTCGGCGATCTGGAGTGCGACCCGGCCTCGCGCCAGGTCACCTTCGGCGGCAGCCACCCGTCGCTGACCTCGACGGAGCTCGGCATCCTGGAGACGCTGATGCGCTTTTCCCCGGCGGTCGCGGACCGCCGCCAGATCGCGCAGCACGTCTGGGTCAACGACACGGAGCCGTTCGGTTCGAACACCATCGACGTGCACCTGGCACGGCTGCGCGCGAAGCTGTCCGGCTCGCGGGTCCGCATCGAGACCATCCGCGGCGTCGGTTATCGCATCGTGGCCAGCTAACTCGCGTCGACCTGCGTCACGCAGGCAGAGCGTCCTTCTTCGCCGTGATCCTGGTGCCGAGCTCGGCGCCCTCGCAGATCTTGCGCATCACGCCCATCGCGCCGACGTCGAAGACGTGCATGGTGAGCGCCTGCTCGTTGGCGAGCACGAACGCGCTGGTGTCCATCACCCGGATGTCCGCGGCGATGGCCTCCTCGTAGGTGAGGGTGGCGAAGCGGCGCGCGTCCGGGTTGACCTTGGGATCGGAGTCGTACACGCCGTCCACGCCGTTCTTGGCGACGAGCAGCGCGTCGGCGTCGAGTTCGAGCGCGCGCTGCACGGCCGGGTAATCCGTTGTCACATAGGGCTGCCCGATGCCTCCCGCGAGCACCACGATCATGCCCCGCTCCAGGTGATGCACCGCGCGCAGCCGGATGAACGGTTCCGCGACGCTGTGGATCGGCACCGCCGTCATCACCCGGATGTCCGCGTCGGTCCGTGCGGTGAGGGCGCCGCGCAGCATCAGCGCGTTCATGACCGTGCCGAGCATGCCGATGTTGTCGGCCTCGGCCCGGCTGATGCCCCAGCCGTCGGCCATCCGCCCGCGGAAGTAGTTGCCGCCGCCGACGACAACGGCGACCTGGACGCCAAGATTGTGCAGGGAAAGCACCTCGTCGGCGACGCGGGCGAGACTCGCGGGATCGGCTCCGGTCGCTGCCGGGCCGGCCAGGGCCTCGCCGCTGAGTTTGACAACTACCCTGCGGTACCGCGGCAACGTCACCCCTCCGTCCCGAGTTTTCTGCTGGCCACGGTATCAGCCCGCACGCCTTCCGCGCTCACCGGCCCGCGGCCGTGAAAAGTCCGGTATTCCACGATCGGCTCACGACTTCGCCTCGGCCCAGCTGCGGACGATCGTGATGTCGGCGATGAACCGCACCCGGCCACCGGGCGCCCAGCGTCCCGCGGCCTCCGCGAGGCAGGCGCCGACCAGCTCCGCCGTCTGCTCCGCGTTGCCGGCGGGTACGTGCAGCAGCAGCTCGTCGTGCAGGCAGAGCACGATCCGCGCGTCGAGCGGCCCGGTCCTGGCGCGGACGGTGACCGCCCACATCTTGAACAGTTCCGCGGCCGCGCCCTGGATGACCGCGTTGCGCCCGTACCTGCCGCGTGCCCCGTCGTTGCCGCCGCCGGACATCCGGATCAGCCGCCCGCCGTAGGTGCGCAGGTCGCGATGGGATCTTCCGGACCGGTCGGCGGCGTCCAGGTAGCCCATCGCGACCGGGTAGGCGGACCGCATCCGGCGGGCGGCCTCCCCGCCGTGCCCGGTGGTCTGCCCGTACATCGCGGCGATCATCGCGACCTTCGCGGTCGGCCGGTCGACGTCGAGCTCGGCCGCCACCGGCAGGTACATGTCGTCGGCGCGGGTGGCGGCGGCGAGAGCATTGTCCCCCGAGACGGCGGCGAGCACCCGCGGCTCGATCTGCCCGAGGTCGGCGCGGACCAGCAGGTGCCCGTCCTCGGCGAGCACCGCGCCGCGGAGCATGGCGGGCATGTTGTGCAGCCCGTTGG
>Ga0335085_10003703_pt1 | contig 26098 bp, 18 predicted proteins | sample Lox_Sample_45_FD_206712 | JGI IMG/M metagenome (GOLD analysis project Ga0335085, IMG submission 206712) | Soil microbial communities from Loxahatchee National Wildlife Refuge, Florida, United States - Lox_Sample_4.5 | ecosystem: Environmental > Terrestrial > Soil > Wetlands | place: USA...
AATGGAACTGTTTTCTACCGCAGTGCCGAAGTCCACAATAGAGTTAGATTCAATGTTCGTGCCCCGCGTGATCAGGCATTCGTCGGCAATCCTGACGCCTCTGCCTATGAACGCGGGGGCAACGACCCGCGCTGACCGTTCGACCTGGGCGTTGCTGCCCATCCAGATACCCGGTTTGACTTCATAGCCGTACGGCCGAAAGTGACAACGACGGCCCAAACCCTCTGTTACCAGACTGCGAAGATCATGCGGAGTCTCAAGCCGATTCACAAAACCACGAACCCGGTAATCTGCATGTCTCACGGCGGACAGAGCTTCGAACAGATCTTCGCGTTCCGAGAATCGTTGGGGATCCACGAACCACAAATTCAGTGGACCACCATCGTTGGACGCTCGCGTGACACTCTTGTCGCTCTCCTTGTGAAGGCTGCACATGTCCTCGACATCGATCTCTGCGTATGCTCCCACCTGGGCAACCAAGACTGCATTCAGACCTTGCTTCTGATACTCCGACAAACGATTCGCCGCGTATCTCCACAGACTCTTGGCGGAAGAGAAACGCTGAGGGGCAAACACCGACACCGCCGACGCTCCATTGCGTTTCCAATCGTCCGTCAAGCGGGCGACGACCGATCGGCCTAACAGGTTCATGCAGGCGAATGGTGTTTCCCCATCGTTGAAGTTGAGCAGGGTCGCACGGCCATGATCACCGCAGATACTCTCCGCTGACGGGACACCTGCGACAATGATTACTCCAAACATTCCATCAACCTCTGTAATGCCTAGCGCGACTGTTTCGTCGATGATTTGACAACGCCGAGGAGATCCGACTCTGGAACACTTGCTATTGGTTTCGCGTTGCGGCGACGAATTTTCGTTTTGGGGAAGAGCAGCGCACGCATTTTGAGCTTTGCCTTGTGCAACTGAGATTTGGAGTTTCCGATGGAACAGTCAAGCAGTTGGGCGATCTCGTGATGCTGATAACCTTCCACTTCGTGGAGCGCGAAGATGCGTCGGCAGCCTTCTGGCAGTTCCTGAAGCGCTCGCCGTAGTGCAATCCGGTCGACCACGCCGCTGAGGTCGGGATCGCTCCTTCCGAAGTCTCGGTGAAGGGAAGGAGATTCCGAATTGACCGGTTCGTCTAGAGAGACGGTGGGCGGCGACTTACGCCGGCGAAGCTTCATAAGCACAGTGTTCACTGCTACCCGGTAGAGCCAGGTGGAAAATGCGGCGTCGCCGCGGAATGAACTGACTGTGCGAAAGACCTGCAGGAAAGCTTCCTGGGTGAGGTCCTCGGCTTCGGCAACATCTTTTGTCATCAGAAGACATACGGAGTAGACTCGGTTCTTGTGCTGCTGGAACAGTGTCGCAAAGGCCTGCTCGTCACCCGCCTGTGCGCGCTTGACCAGGTTGATTTGAGACTCATCACGTCCCTTGGGACTGGCCACCGGAAATACATTCGCTTCTGTCGCAGAAATCACACAAGTCGCCACGTTCGACCTCCTTACAGTTCTGCAGAAAGTTTGTCCGCGCGCAATCCGCGAACATGGATGACAGAGTAGGAAAAGAAGCGTTTGCCTTCTATCGGGTCACATCTGTAAAGGCTTGCAGGAGAGTCTGTAAGGCTACCGACTTGTTTCTAAAAGAGAAAGATCCGCGCAGGAGCGGATCTGAGAAGAAAACAGTATTTGTCGGGTAACAAGCCGATTGACTTTCCCCAATCAGTAAAGGTGAAACTCAACCTCGACACTGATCTGAACGTCGACAGGTCTCCCATCCTTGAGAGCGGGGTTGAAGCGCCATTGTTTGACAGCCTCGAGGGCCTTCGCATCCAATCCGAATCCCAAGCCTCGAATCACTCGGATGTCGCGTGGGTGCCCAGAGGAATCCACGATCAGCCAGAGCACGCAGGTGCCTTGTTTTTTAGCGCGGCGGGCTTCTTCGGTATAGTCCGGATCGGGGGAAGAAATCGCGGTAGGCGCTGAAATGCCGCCCCCAACACGGTAGACGCCGCCCCCCATACCGCCGCCGCTGCCGGCGCCGATCCCGGGGCCGTGCCCGACACCGACACCACCACCCGATCCAGATCCGATTCCACCGCCGGAACCGGTTCCGTTCGAAGGCGGTGCTGCTGGCATGACAGGAGCGTTGGAGACTCCCAAATTCAGCATCCGATTCTCCGCCACGTGAACCTGAGGAGGAGCGACCACTATTGGTTGTACCGTAAGCTTCGGATGTTCGTTACGCATCACAATGGCTGGCGGTGTAATTTGCTGCAGAGCTGTCTTTGGGGGATTGCCTTTGGGGGCGGGAAGAGTGTCATGGTCACCGCCGCCGCCTCCTCCGCTAATCACTTTCTTGGCAACTGGCAAAGCATAAGACTCGGGAGGAGGAGCGATCAAGGTGATGTTTTGACGTGTGATGCGCTGAGTGATCTGGTGGCTGACAAAAATACCGCTCAAAAGAATACCGACTACTGCAATATGTACGACTGCAGAAATGGCAACGCCGTTGGTACGGTAATTATTGTAATGGCCCCAGATCTCGTCTGGCGGCCGCGACACGCGCGGAGCAACCCGGGCCGCTGGTCGAGATGCTGAAGCGACTGCATAGCGTCTATCAATGTTCCTCGACGGCACTCGCAACCAGGCTTCACTGTTATAGGCAGAATTTTGATGACTCGACATTGACTGCTCCCTCAAAGCTCGTACCCGCGATCGTTCCGCGAATAGATGCGTAATCGATCAAAGAGGTTGAGTTCCGAAGCACCCGTGCTTTCCTTTCAGTTACATCGCGCGAACAAAAGTGGCGGGATTTGTTGTCGCATCCCACCACTCTCACTCGCGGGCAACGACTGTCACAGCCGGCCAGCAAGAAGAAGAACGAGCACAACGATTACGATGAGCCCCAATCCGCCGCTCGGGTAATATCCCCAAGAACGGCTATAGGGCCAAGTAGGCAATGCGCCGAGCAAAAGCAGGATTAGCACCAGCAACAGAATCGTGTACATAACACCTCCGTGCAGAACGCGGGGATAATTTCGAGACAAAAGTGAACTACTTCGCAGCCGACTCAGTCCCACTCACGGTGTCGGCCTTACTGGATTCGTGGCTCTGGGCAGAATACCGTCTCACTGCCGCGAGGAAAGTGCTGCTTGACGCTGGAGGTTCGACCTTTCCGTGCAAAATGTCTGCGAACGGAACGAACTTTCCGTAAAGTAGCCGTGTCTCATCCTTGTCTTGCGTCAGCGCCGCACCGCTCAAATCAACCCCGGCAAACAGCCCTCGGGCGCGGGAGTAAGTCAGTACTTCTGCGCGCATCTTGATGTCCGTGTCTGCTCCGGCATCGCGACCGACAGGACCCGCCGCCGCAGAAGCTTCGGCGCCGAGTTTGAACTTGCTGGAGAGCAGGTGATCCATCCCGGACTGATTCATCACCACCAGCACCAGATCAACCGCCTGGCCTCCGAGTTGGAGTCCCCAACTGCCCCCTGTAATGGTGATAGGGGCGGGTGCGCTCCACGCTCCAGACTCGGTTCGGCAAGTTGCGATCCCTTTTCCGTGATTGCCGCCGAATCCGATCGCAACTTTCACCATGGAGGGAATCACAGCGATGCACTTGGCGCCGCTCATGACCTTATCGGGGATGGCCTTGTCTTTCACCGCCATGATGTCGTCCAGCACTTTGGCGGAATTGTCGATCCTTTTTGCAATATCGGATTGCTCCTTTTCGTCGGCGGACCAGCTCATTCCGACCAGAAGAGAGCAGAGCATTGCAACAAAGAAACATTTTGATAATGCGGACGGAAGTCGCTTCATGGATATTCCTCTTGTTCTGTGCTTCAGACGAGCACTATGTGTGTTCCATTGCGTTAAATACCCTATCCACTACCCGATCGGGCTTCTATCCCGCCGAAGCAGTAAGCAGAAATGGGACTTTCCGTATCTCGTCTAGCGAAATCAGGGCCGGGAGACCTAAGCCCGATGTACAGGGTTCACCCTATTGCGGCTGCTTGGAGCGGGGAATAATCTGCAATCTCTACTCGACACAACGCCCCCCAAGCGGGTGCCGATCCTCTGGGACGGACCGGCACCTGCTCCTTCGAACGGTGGCTTTCCTGAATACAGGGGCAGAGAACCCCGAATACCAATTCGACAGGATATGCCCAGCTATTGGCTGTCGTTAGGCTGGCAACGGGTCGAAGGAGGAGAGCTATGCTTTACTGGGCCTTAGTGTTTCTTGTTGTTGCGTTAATTGCTGGAGTCTTTGGTTTTACCGGTGTGGCCGTCGCTGCGGCGGGCATCGCCAAGGTACTGTTCATGATCTTCATGGTGTTGTTCCTGATCTCATTGGTGGCGCATTTCGCCCGGGGGCGGGCCGTACGCTAACGCAAAATCCGGCTTGGTCTGCAAGCAATTCAAGCGAGCTAGCCAGGAAGCAAAAATGCCAGCGCCCGGGAAGGGAGCAGGCATTCTGATTTTCACTTTGACGATGTAGCTTTCTGATTCTTCACTTCAAGTTCGTTTACTACCTGCTTGACGTTCGGCACCTGTCCGGCCAGCTTTTCTACTGACGCACGCTGAGTTTGGGAAGGCACGCTTCCTTTCAGGGTTACGACTCCGTTGTTGACGTCATAACGGACGTCATCTTTAAACCGGTGCTGGACCAGCGTCGCACTTAGGTTCTTATCAATACCTGAGTCCAGGTCCGAGTCGACCTTACGCGCGGTGCTCTCTTCGCCACCAGGCCGTACACCGATTTCGTTGGCGACCACGTCTGAGCCTGCAACCGAGCGGGCGAGCGTTTCAGCACGGTTCTTGTCTTCGTCGGTGGGAACGTTACCGCTAAGTGTCACAACGCCTTTGTCTCGATCTTGGCTGACCTTCACATCATTCAATCCGGCTTGGTCAAGGGATCGCCTAATGTCACTGGTGACATCGGGAGTCTTCTGTTGTTGAGAGCACGCCAAGGTGAGCGCAATTGCGAGAGATATGGCCGATACCGATACGAATTTAAATGTCTTCATGGTTCTCCTTGGGCCCGTCGCCTTTCGCCACTGCTATCGAAGGGCGCGGCGGAACTGAACTGCAATGGGAGTAGATTCGCCTTTCAGCGCTGGTGAGGACAATCGGCCTCAGACCCTATCCCCATGCAGGGTTTTGCCCTAAGTGGAAACAACGACAAAGATGGGTGTGGCTGAAAAAAGATGGGTGTGGCAGAAAAGGACGGCTTCCAAGCCGGTCAAACTGCAAAGGCCCGACAAGGGCCGCCGTGTGCAGTCACTCCCGATGGGGACATGCTCCGCCACATCCAACTGCCACACAGTAATGGACCGGACCAGGTTTGAGAATCCGCAGTTGTGTGTAGATGGGGTCTCCTGGGCGACCTGGGCCCAGAGGAAAGCATCCAACCCAGTCGATGTCCCTGAGATTACAGGTCGCGTGGCTTTTTGGTTCTGGGAATTCCGGTTGCTTGCGTTGCCTGGACCGTCACCCATGAAGAGGTGTTTCGGGAGCCGCGACAGTATTGTCAGCGGGAGTGCACCCAGGCGAAGATACTCGTCCGACGTAAGTTCTTCTACTTGGTTACCTGCGAATACTGCTTCAGCCACTACGTCGCTGGAGCACTTTTGATGATCGTCAGGTACAAGCTGCTACTTCCCGACTGGCGCGGGTACGTGGTGGCATTCTTTGCGCTGGTTTGGGTGGCGAATCAGTACATGAGAACTACAACCGGCTACGACTCGATATCAAGCATGAACAGGTGGAAATCAAGGACAAGAAACAAAGCGTGCGACAGCGTAGAGCCGCTTGATGGATAAACGGTGGCGAGGAACCAGGTCTCAGGCGGGCAGTGCAAATCCCGAAGACTCGTGCCGAATCGCGGGAATGATAACTTCAACAATCGTTCCAGGATTGGCATTAGCAAGGCGCAGACTGCCCCCAAGTTCAGTCACGCGTTGCCTCATGCCGCCAATCCCAACGCCGATACTCTCCGGCCGCAATTGCACGACCTGCTCCTCGATGCCTCTGCCGTCGTCGCGGACGGTGACGAAAATACTTCCATCCTTCTCGACGAGCGTGACGCTTCCATTATGCGCGCCAGAGTGTCGAAACATGTTGGTAAGAGCTTCCTGAACGATGCGGAAGATTGCGGTTTCCAGTTCGGAGCGGAGACGGTTCATATTCGGCGGATCGACTTCGAGAGACACCTTGATACCGCTACGCTCCGAAAGTCCTTCCAGGAACCAGCGCAACGCAGAAACCAGTCCCACTTCATCCAACAGAGGAGGATGGAGTAGGTGAGAGATTGTTCGGACTTGCTGGATCGCTCGATCCACCAGTTGACTGGCATCGACCGACGCCTGCTGCATTGTTGGTGACGAATCCTTGGAGAGGATTCCATCCAGGATCATCTTCGCCGCCGCCAGTTCCTGCCCGAGGCCGTCGTGGATTTCGCGCGCGATGCGTCTCCGCTCCTCATCCTGCATCGTCATCATACGGTTGGAGAGCCGGCGAAGAGCTACGGTCCGGCTCTCGACCATTCTTTCCAGTTCAATCGCGTTTTCTCGAATCGATTGTTCCAGAACTTTACTATCATGGATGTCCGAACAGGTTCCATACCACTTCAGGATGTCACCTTGCCCGTCGCGAACTGGAACAGCACGGGCGCGAAACCAGCGATACTGCCCGTCGGCTGCGCGCAGGCGATAGTTGCAGTCATACAACTCTCCCGATTGCACACATCGCAGCCAATCAGTATGGGCGTGCTCTTTATCATCTGGGTGTACGTACTCCAACCACGCGTAACCGACTGCGGATTCAAGAGCAGCCCCTGTGTATTCGTAAAACCTGCTGCTGATATAGTCTCGGGTCCCGTCCGCGTTTCTGCTGAAGATAATATCTGGGGCCGTTTGTACGATGGCGTCCAGCTCTTGATTCTTCTGCGCCAGGTCGCGGTTCAGCTTATGTAAGGCGAATGCCTGCTGCTGGAGTTCGGCCGTTCGCTCTGCGACGCGTTGTTCGAGTTCCGTATTGAGTTTTTCCAGCTGGCGATTTTTCCGGTGAAGTTCGGCAAAAACCCGCACTTTGGCGCGCAGAACTTCCGGGACTATCGGAACCGACAGGTAGTCGACTGCTCCGTGCTGATATCCCTTGAGGCGATCAAGATCCGTCAGATGTACTGCGGAGATGAAAATAATCGCGGTTTTCTGAAAGCGCGGATGTTGGCGAATGATCTCTGCAAGTTCGAACCCGTCAATGTCAGGCATGCTGACATCCATCAGGACCACGGCCACATCCGTCTTCAAGAGCTTCTCAAGCGCTTCTTTAGCAGACGTGGCCTTGACCAAATTTTCTCCCAGATCTGCTAGCGTTGCTTCATAACTGAGCAGTTTCCCCGGTTGGTCGTCAACCATCAGGATGTTCACACTTTCGTGAACAGCCGAAGATTTCTCCGACGATTCCAAGAGCCCGTTTGTCGTGACTTCTGTGCTTGAACCAATGCTCATCGATGCAGCCACATGCGCAATGCTGAGAGCAACTGCTCGGTGTTGACTGGCTTGGCCAGGTATTCCGATGCTCCCGCTTCCAGGCATTTTTCACGATCACCCTTCATCGCCTTTGCCGTCAGCGCGATAATGGGTAACCGCCGGAAAGATGCGTTTTGCCGGATGACCTGCATGGTCGCGTATCCGTCCATTTCCGGCATCATGATATCCATCAGGACGATCGCGACGTCGGGGGTGGATTCCAGCATAGAGATTGCTTCTCTGCCGGTACCGGCGGTTAGAACAACCATCCCTCTTCGTTCCAGAACACTGCTGAGGGCAAAAATGTTGCGCATATCGTCATCGACGACGAGGACTTTCCTGCCCACCAACGCTTCATCGGAACGATGCAGTCGATCCAACATTTGTTGTTTTTCCAGCGGAAGGTCAGCGACTACGCGATGGAGGAAGAGCGCCGTTTCGTCCAGCAAGCGCTCTGGCGACTCCACGCCCTTGACGACAACGCTTCGCGCCAGCGTGTGCAGTCTTGCGTCTTCTTCCGAAGAAAGCTCCTTACCGGTAAAGACCACGACGGGCAGATCCTTGATACCGGGGTTGTCGCGAATGCGTTCGAGGATGTCGAAGCCACTCATGTCGGGCAGGCGCAGGTCGAGAACAGCACAGTCGAATGACTCATTCCCCACCATTTCAAGCGCCTCTGCGCCCGTGGCGGCGACCTCGACATCGATATCTTCATAACCCAACAGTTCCCGGATACTAAGTTGCTCCGCAGGATTGTCTTCCACGATCAGCAAGCGCTTGCGTCGGGGAGCCGCATATTCTTTAATTCGCGACAGGGCCGACTCCAACTCAACGGGGCTTGTCGGTTTGGTCACAAAAGAAAACGCTCCACGAGCCAAGCCATGCTGCCTGTCTTCATCGAGGGTCAGCATCTGTACTGGAATGTGGCGCATTGCAGGATCCTGCTTCAGATGGTTAAGCACGGTCCACCCCAACATATCGGGCAGGAAGACGTCCAGCGATACGGCAGTGGGATGGAATTCGCGGGCCAGCGTGAGGGCCTCTGCGCCGCGAAGGGCAACAAGCACTTTGAAACCCTTATCACGTGCCAGGTCGCAGAGAACGCGCGCATAGTGAGGATCATCCTCAACAATTAGAAGAATGGCGTCGTCGGGCTGCAGGTTCTCGCGATCATCCGCGATTGCCTCAACCGGATGTTCGGACACCACGATATTCGAAAGTTTCAGCGGTGCTGCCGTGGTTCGTAAGTCCGCGGGCGTCAGCTTCGACGTTGACGGTCCTACATAGGTGAGCGGAAGGTATAAAGTGAATGTGCTGCCCTGCCCAGGAGTACTGCGAAGCTGAATTTCTCCACCAAGAAGGCTGGCCAATTCGCGGCTGATAGCCAGACCCAGACCTGTCCCGCCGTATTTGCGGCTGGTACTGGCGTCTGCCTGCTGGAAAGCCTCGAAGATAATGCGTTGCTTGTCGGGCGCGATACCGATGCCAGAGTCCGCAACTTCAAACGCCACAACCGACGCTGCGCCGCCTAGAATGGGGTGATCCTCACTCCATCCTTTTTCAGCAGCCGTTACCGAGAGCCGCACAGAACCGTGCTCGGTGAACTTGAAGGCGTTGGACAGCAGATTTTTGAGTACTTGCTGCAGACGCTTAGAGTCTGTCACCAGGCTACGAGGTAGCTTCGGATCGGAATGCAACTCGAACGCGAGCCGGCGGTTCTCCGCTTCGTGACGGAACGGACGAGCCACCATTTCGAGCAGGTTCGAGAAGAACACTTCCTCGGCTTCGACGGACACCGTCCCGGACTCGATCTTCGAAAGGTCGAGAATGTCGCTGATCAGGTTGAGCAGGTCGGTTCCAGCTCCATGGATTGTTCGTGCAAACTCGACCTGCTTCGGAGTGAGATTGTGGTCAGGGTTCTCGCTCAGCTGTTGGCCGAGAACAAGAATCGAGTTCAATGGCGTACGCAACTCGTGCGACATATTCGCCAAGAACTCGGACTTGTACTTTGAGGTGAGCGCAAGTTCCTTGGCTTTCTCTTCCAGGGCCCGGCGAGCTTGTTCGATTTCCTGGTTCTTCCGCTCGACTTCTACGTTCTGTTCGGCAAGCTGCTGTGCTTTCTGCGCAAGCTGCTCATTGGTCTGCTGCAATTCCTTTTGCTGTGTTTGAAGCTCGGCAGCTAACTGCTGCGATTGCTTGAGCAGTCCTTCTGTCTGCATCGTAGCCTCAATACTGTTCAGCACGATGCCGATGCTCGCCGTGAGCTGTTCAAGGAACGCGAGATGGGATGTGGTAAAAGTACTCAACGATGCGAGTTCGATCACAGCCTTGACTCTGTCTTCGAACAGCACCGGAAGAACGATCACATTTCGGGGAACAGAAGCGAATAACCCGGAGCGGATCGGAACAGTTCTATCTGGCAGATCTGAAATGAGCATGCGGCGCTTCTCGGCCGCAACTTGCCCGATCAGGCCCTCGCCGATTTTGATCTGGCGTAAGTGGCCGTTCTCACCATCGTCCGCAAATGCGGAGAGGAGAACCATGCCCGCGGATTCCTCGGTTTCCCTCTGGTAGATCACGCCTTGCTGAGCATTCACCAGTGGCGCAAGCTCCGACAGCAACATGCGTCCCACAGTGGCCAGATCGCGTTGGCCCTGCAGCATGCCTGTGAAACGCGCGAGATTGGTCTTCAGCCAGTCTTGCTCCGTATTTCGGTCCGTCGTGAGCCGAAGATTATCAATCATAGTATTGATGTTGTCCTTCAGTTCCGCGACCTCGCCGCTTGCCTCCACCTGAATGGAACGCGTCAGGTCACCTTTAGTGACGGCGGTTGCTACTTCTGCAATCGCGCGCACCTGGTTCGTCAGGTTATCGGCCAACAGGTTAACGTTGCCGGTGAGATCCTTCCACGTGCCGGCCGCGCCAGGTACGTTCGCCTGTCCACCGAGTCGGCCTTCAACGCCGACTTCACGAGCCACAGTCGTAACTTGATCGGCGAATGTGGCAAGCGTGCCCGTCATGTTGTTGATCGTTTCGGCCAGGGCAGCAACTTCTCCCTTTGCGTTCACGGTCAGTTTTTGTGTGAGGTCTCCATTCGCGACGGCCGTCACGACTTTGACGATACCTCGTACCTGCTCCGTGAGATTCACGGCCATGACGTTTACGTTGTCGGTGAGATCCTTCCACGTACCGGCAACCCCTGGAACCTTTGCCTGTCCACCCAGTTTGCCGTCAGTGCCGACTTCGCGAGCGACACGTGTCACTTCGGCGGCGAAAGCATTGAGCTGGTCCACCATCGTGTTGATGGTGTTCTTCAATTCGAGAATCTCGCCCTTCACGTCGACCGTGATCTTGCGTGACAAGTCGCCGCGAGCTACAGCCGTGGTGACCTCGGCGATGTTTCGCACCTGGGCCGTCAGGTTGCCAGCCATGGCGTTGACGGAATCAGTAAGGTCCTTCCATGTTCCGGCGACGCCGGGTACGTTCGCCTGACCGCCAAGGCGGCCTTCCGAACCCACTTCGCGGGCCACGCGGGTCACCTCGGCGGCGAACGAACGTAGTTGCTCAACCATCGTGTTCAAGGTTTCTTTCAGCTGCAAGATCTCGCCGCGAACGTCGACGGTGATCTTTTTAGAAAGATCGCCGTTGGCGATCGCCGTTGCCACTTCTGCGATGTTTCGCACCTGACCAGTCAAGTTGCTGGCCATGAAATTGACGTTATCGGTGAGGTCCTTCCACGTGCCGGCAACACCAGGTACTTGTGCTTGTCCGCCAAGTTTGCCGTCAGTACCGACCTCGCGAGCGACGCGGGTTACTTCGCCGGCAAATGCGTTGAGCTGATCCACCATCGTATTGATGGTGTTCTTCAATTCGAGAATTTCGCCCTTCACGTCGACCGTGATCTTGCGTGACAGGTCGCCGCGAGCTACCGCAGTGGTTACTTCCGCGATGTTTCGCACCTGACCAGTGAGATTGCTGGCCATGAAGTTCACGTTATCGGTGAGATCCTTCCACGTGCCGGCAACTCCCGGAACCTGCGCCTGGCCACCGAGCTTGCCGTCTGAACCCACCTCGCGGGCGACACGCGTCACTTCGGCAGCGAATGCGTTCAACTGATCCACCATCGTATTGATGGTTTCTTTGAGCAGCAGTATTTCGCCGCTGACGTTAACGGTGATCTTTTTGGAAAGGTCACCGCTGGCAATCGCAGTAGAGACTTCTGCGATGTTTCGTACCTGGCCTGTCAGGTTGCTGGCCATTGAGTTGACCGAATCGGTTAAGTCTTTCCACGTTCCCGCCACACCTGGGACGAGCGCCTGGCCGCCCAGCTTTCCGTCCGTTCCGACTTCACGAGCCACTCGCGTCACTTCGGAAGCGAACGACCGCAATTGATCTACCATCGTGTTGATGGTGTCTTTAAGTTCCAAAATTTCACCTTTCACATCGACTGTAATCTTGCGTGACAAGTCGCCACGAGCCACAGCAGTAGCAACTTCGGCGATATTTCGCACCTGACCAGTGAGGTTGCTGGCCATGAAGTTTACGTTGTCAGTGAGGTCTTTCCACGTACCGGCGACACCGGGCACCTGGGCCTGTCCGCCGAGTTTGCCTTCCGTGCCAACTTCACGGGCCACGCGGGTCACTTCACCGGCGAATGCATTCAGTTGGTCCACCATCGTGTTGATGGTGTTCTTCAATTCGAGAATTTCGCCCTTTACATCGACGGTAATCTTGCGTGACAAATCGCCGCGGGCCACAGCCGTCGTCACTTCGGCAATGTTTCGGACCTGGCCGGTGAGGTTTCCGGCCATGGAATTAACGGAATCCGTCAAATCTTTCCAGGTACCGGCTACACCGGGCACGTTCGCTTGGCCGCCCAGCCGCCCTTCGGTGCCGACTTCACGAGCCACGCGCGTCACTTCGCCGGCGAACCGGTTCAACTGGTCGACCATCGTGTTGAGAGTTTCTTTGAGCTGGAGGATCTCGCCGCGCACATCGACCGTGATCTTGCGTGATAGGTCTCCGCTGGCGATAGCCGTTGCGACCTCTGCGATGTTGCGGACCTGACCAGTCAGGTTGCTGGCCATGAAGTTCACATTGTCAGTAAGGTCCTTCCACGTTCCGCCGACGCCAAATACCTGCGCCTGGCCCCCGAGCTTGCCTTCGGTTCCGACTTCACGAGCCACGCGTGTCACTTCACCGGCGAACGCATTCAACTGGTCCACCATGGTGTTGATGGTGTCTTTGAGCTCCAGAATTTCACCTTTCACATCGACGGTGATCTTGCGTGACAAGTCGCCACGAGCTACGGCGGTGGTCACTTCTGCGATGTTTCTCACTTGAGCGGTCAAGTTACCGGCCATGGCATTGACGGAGTCGGTCAAGTCTTTCCAAGTTCCAGCAACTCCGGGCACGACAGCCTGTCCGCCAAGCTTCCCGTCGGTGCCGACCTCTCGGGCAACGCGTGTCACTTCTGATGCGAAGGAGCGCAACTGATCCACCATCGTGTTGATGGCTTCTTTCAGCTGTAGAATTTCCCCGCGCACGTCGACCGTGATCTTGCGGGAGAGGTCGCCACTTGCCACTGCCGTGGCAACTTCTGCGATGTTTCGGACTTGGCCCGTGAGGTTGCTGGCCATCAAGTTGACGTTATCGGTGAGGTCCTTCCATGTCCCGGCGACGTCGGGGACTTGTGCCTGTCCGCCGAGTTTGCCCTCAGTTCCAACTTCGCGAGCCACGCGTGTCACTTCTGCTGTGAAGACACCTAACTGCTGAATCATTGTGTTCACGAGATTCGCTGAGCGAAGGAATTCACCTTCCAGCGGACGCCCATCGACGTCCAGACGGACGGTTTGCGTGAGGTCTCCTTGAGCAACTGCGGCAATGGCGCGTGTTACCTCGGCGGTTGGACGAAGCAGGTCTTCCACCAGGGTGTTCACCGAAACTTCCATCTCGCCCCACGCCCCCCGAGACTCGTGAAACCGTGTGCGCTCGCGTGTCTTCCCCTGCTTTCCTACAACCTGACCCACTCGCTTGAGTTCGCGCGCCATTTGCTGATTGGCGGAAACAATCTCATTAAAGGTATCGGCGATTTTTCCCGCGAGCCCAACCCATGTCCCGGGAAGACGGACTGTGAAATCGCCGTCGCGCATGCTTTGCAGGCTGGCCAAAATCACGGTTAAGTCGACGGCCCCATCAACGGATTTCGATTTTCCGTTCTGCTTGGGAAGCGAAGCTATCGGTTCGTCCGGCGATGGCAGGATTTCATTTAGGGAAGCAGATCTTTTCATCAACTTAATCTCCCGACACCTAACCGGCATTTCGCAAGAGGTTTCCCCGCCACACAATCTTCTGCGTACGTACGCCTAGCTATCAAAGAGGGACTTATCTTCTGCTTTTCAACGCCGCTGACTCGCAGGGAAGTGGTTTGATGCGATGGCATCCGGAGGCCGGGGCTCCCACCGCCGGCGACCTTCGGCAATTGGAGCATGAAGCAGAAAACGAATCCCTAAGGTAATTCCTGTAGGCGGGCGTAAGACCGGGGCTACGGATGGGTCTAAGCCTTTCCCGCGAACTCTCTGGCAAGAAGACCCAAGATCCTCTCGCCTGCCGCCGAAGCTGACAATCTGCGAGATGGCCGGCTGCCTTTTGGGGCGCTACACATCAAGAAATCATGGCGCCCAGTATTGTTCTCACGGGCGCCACACACTTTGATTTTCAAGGGTCAGGTGGCGCTTCTGCCCAGAACGAAATGCAGGATCAGGGAAATGACTGCAAAGACCAGTAGCAGGTGAATCAATCCACCCGCCACATGAAATACTGTGAAGCCTCCCAGCCATGCAATCAGCAAAATGATGAACAGTACTGTCCAGATGCTCATGACCTCTACATCTCCTCAAGTCGAAAACTCGTAGCTTGGTCGCCCGCTTTTGAGGCCGGAACACGCATCTACGTTATTCCCCGACCCTGCCCGTGTCAGTAACGAGAACTATGTATCCGCAGGGAAATGTGAATGTACTCTCATCGAACGCAGGGAGCACTTTCTCGTAGACCACGAACTGAACCAACCTTGGCAGAGACTTGGCAACTAACGTGAATTGGACTTCGTCGAGACCATAGTCGGTGTACGACAAGCGAGGGAACTTCGAGGTTCCGGGAGCAGATCGAGTATTACTGTCCTTATGAAACATCTCCTTCGGAGTCTATTACGCGCATTGAGCTTACTCGTTCTGGTGGTTACGCTGCACTCGCGCTCAAAGGCTTACTCCGTGTTGACTCACGAAGAGGTTGTTGATCTCTTCTGGAAAGACCAAATCCAGCCCGTTCTCACCAAACGTTTTCCCGATGCAAGCGACGACGACTTGAGGAAGGCGCACGCGTTTGCATACGGTGGGTCTCTTATCCAGGACATGGGCTACTACCCATTCGGAAGCAAGTTTTTCAGCGACCTTACCCATTATGTGCGCAGCGGTGATTTCGTTGTCAATCTGATCGATGAATCAAGCGATCTGAACGAATACGCCTTTGCCCTGGGAGCATTGGCACATTACTCCGCTGATAACATGGGCCATCCTACCATCAACGAATCCGTGGGGCTGTTGTTTCCCAAGCTTCGTCAGAAGTATGGTCCCATGGTGACCTATGAGGACAACCCAAAGGCGCACATCCGCACGGAGTTTGGTTTTGACATGGCGCAAGTGGCAAAAAATCGGTATACCTCAGACCGATATCATGATTTCATCGGGTTCGAAGTGTCGAAGCCACTGTTAAAGCGAGCGTTTCAGGACACGTACGGTATCCAACTCAGTGACGTGATTGCGAATGAGGATCTGGCAATCGGGACTTTCCGGCGCGCGATCAGCAAGATTATTCCCGAGATGACCAGGGTGGCTTTGCTGGCTCGAAAGCAGGAATTGGTAGCAGAGACACCGAACTTTAATTCACGCAAGTTTCGTTATTATCTTTCACGAGCGGATTACCAGAAGGAGTGGGGCAAAGGGTACCGACGCCCAAAATTCGGTACCCGGATCTTGGCGTTTTTTCTGAAATTTGTGCCGAAGATCGGACCCTTCAAAGCGGTCGACTTCAAGATTCCGACTCACAAGACAGAGGATCTTTACATCGCGAGCGTGAATCGCACTCTGGAAAACTATCAGGCCCTGCTTCTAGAGGTGAGGAAGAGAAACCTCCAACTCCCCAACACAGATTTTGATACGGGAAGAATAACTCACGCCGGCGAATATGCCTTGACCGACAAGTCATACGCTCACCTGCTTGATCGTTTGGCGCGAGACAAGTTTCAGCAGATTACTCCAGAGCTGCAGGAGAACATTCTGGCGTTTTATCGTGATTTCAACGCTCCCATTGCAACGAAGAAAGAAATGTCCGATTGGGAAAAGACGCAAACCCAGATCCAAGAGTTGAAGGCAGTTACGCCACGGGAATCTTCGGTGATTCACATAAGTGAGGTTTCCCGATAGTTAATTCTCGTTAAATTCTGCGAGGGGCCATTCCTCCCAACCCAAAGGCACAGGTTTCGCAACTAACGAAGGCAGTCTAGTCAATCGTTGAGTGCACCAAGAAGAGCACTCAAGAGAGGAATGTTTCATGGCAGACGATATGGAGAAGAACCGTCAGCAAACCGGGCAACCCGGTCAACAAGGTGGACAGTCTGGCCAATCCGGAAGCCAGAGTGGTCAATCTGGCCAGCGAAGCCAGCCTGGTCAAACTGGCCAACAGCAGAGCGGCCAGACTGGCCAGAAGAAGGGCGGCCAGACAGAGGATGAGGACGAGAGCCTCAACCGTGAGCGCCGCGCTTCGTAGTGATTCCGTATCAAAGCAACGAAAGGTCCCGGCTCGCCGGGACCTTTCTTGTTTCAACCAACTCCTCACAAATCAATCCAAGGCTTCGGCCAGCTGATGAGAGAATAGCGAGTCGCTCGATGCATCATCATGCCAAGACGTAGCATATCCTCCGATATCGGGAGCATATCTTGAGACCTCGATCTCGTTCTCATGACCGCGCCCTGGCCGCTAGCGTCATGGTTCTCTTGCTCTGCTGCCGTGAACGAATGGCAGGGCAGTCCAAAGAGACTGGATCCGCTTCAACCCTCCATTTGAGTTCTGAACAGGACCGTCAGCGGATGATGGACCTTCTGCACATCAACTCACTCCGAAGGGGCGCAGATGGCGATCCAAAATCGCCCAATGCCGCTAACTACGACGAGTCCAAGGCGAATCCGTATCCGAACATTCCCGACCCGCTACTCTTCAAGAATGGAAAGAAAGTGGCGACGGCTGAAGAATGGTGGCACCTGCGACGACCGGAAATCGCCGAGATATTTGATCGGGAGGTCTATGGCGTTGTTCCCACGAACGTCCCAGCTGTTCGATGGGAAGTGAAGAGTACCACCAAGGAGATGAATGGAGATATTCCGGTCATCACAAAGATCTTGGTTGGTCACTTGGATAACTCTGAATATTCGGCTGTTTCAGTGGATATCGATTTGACGCTGACGACGCCAGCAAATGCGAGCGGGCCTGTGCCAGTCATGATCGAACTTGCGCTTAGCCGCGAGGTGTTGGCAGCAATTCTGAAGCGCTTCCCGGAGTTGCGTGCTCAGCCCGGTCCAACGTGGCAACAGCAGATTCTCGCTAAAGGATGGGGCTATGCAAGCTACATCCCCACGACCGTTCAGGCAGACAATGGCGAAGGTCTGACTGGTGGCGTCATTGGACTGGTGAATAGGGGACAGCCCCGCAAGCTCGATGATTGGGGAGTGTTGCGGGCGTGGGCCTGGGGCGCGAGCCGCGTGCTCGACTACCTGGAAACCGATAAGGCGATCGATGCAAAACGGTTCGGACTGGAAGGACATTCCCGGTACGGCAAAGCCGCGTTGCTAGCGATGGCATACGACCAGCGTTTCGCGATTGCATATATCAGTTCTTCCGGCGAGGCAGGAGCCAAACTCTTTCGCCGCAACTTCGGAGAGCAAATCGGAAACATAGCAGGAACTGGCGAATACCACTGGATGGCGGGGAATTTTCTGAAATATGATGGGCCGCGGACAGAAAACGATCTGCCGGTGGATGCTCACGAATTGATCGCGTTGTGCGCACCAAGACCTGTCTTCATCGGAGCCGGCGCCACGAGCGGCGACGGTTGGGTGGATGCGAAGGGAATGTTTCTGGCGGCGGTCGGAGCAGGTCCTGTGTACAGGCTCCTGGGCAAAAAGGATCTAGGAACGGCAGAATTCCCTGCGATTGAAACAGCTTTAACCGATGGAGATATTGCATTCCGGCAACACAGTGGCGGACATATCACTGGACCGAATTGGCCAGCGTTTGTTACATTTGCCAGCCGCTATTTCGATTCAACCAACAAAGTGAGCCACTGAGTCCCTTGAGTCTGGTGGACGATTGAAAATAAAGCCGCACCCTCCGAAAAAGAGAGAGTGCGGCATTTGTGACGCCTTATGCTCCTTCGGGAGCGTGCAACACTCGGAAGGTATTACCGCCGTTGGACCAGACCAGCACCAACGCATCCTGCCCCTTCGGGACATCCGACAACGCTTCCCGGACGTCACTGGCGGATTGCACCTTGTGACGGTTCACTTCGAGAATGATGTCGCCTTGTTGCAGGCCGGCATTGTCTGCTGGGCTTCCCGGCTGCACCTGCTGAACCACAGCACCTTTTATGTCACTGGGTGCCTGGAGTTGGTCTCGCATGTCAGGTGTGAGGTTTCCGAGGCCGAGTCCCCAGCGCATCTTTCCGGTACCTTCGCCCGAGTTCGATCCACCATCGCTGTTGCGACTGCCGAGTTCCTCCAGGGTGACGGGGATCGACAGAGTCTTGCCATCGCGGAGCACAGTCAGCGTCACTTTTGTGCCCGGCTGCTTTTGCCCGACAAGGACCTGCAGTTCGCCCGCATCGTTGACTTTGCGGCCATCGATTTCTGTGATTACGTCGCCGATCTGCAATCCCGCTCGTGCTCCCGGAGAGTCGTTTTCCACTTGCGTTACGACACCACCCATCGCTGCGGTATCTCCGAAGAATTTTGCGTTCTCCGGGGTGACATCGGCAATCCCGATGCCAATGCGGCCGTGTCTCACTTTCCCGTCACGGATCAGGGCCTCGACCGTAGGACGGACGATTTGCGTCGGAATCGCGAACCCCATTCCCGAGAATGTGCCCGAAGGTGAAATGAGGAAGGTGTTGATTCCGACAATTTGTCCGCGCGCATCAACGAGCGGTCCGCCGGAGTTTCCGGGATTGATCGCAGCATCGGTCTGGATGAACTTGCCCGGCTTGCTGGGGTTCGTCGGGTCGGGATTCGCTCGATTAACCGCACTTACGATTCCGCGCGTGACGGTAAAGCGAAAGCCATACGGATTTCCGAAAGCGAGAACAGTCTGCCCGGGTCGAACCTCTTCTGAGTCGCCCCATGGAACGCTCGTGAGGTCGGGGGCGTTCACTTTGAGGACGGCAAGATCGGTTAACGGATCAGCTCCTACGAGCTTCGCCTTCAACACGCGCCGATTGCTCGTGGTCACGCGGATGTCGACTGCACCATCGACAACGTGGTTGTTCGTCACGATATAGCCGTCGGGCGAGATCACGACGCCGCTTCCCATCCCATGTTCAATCTCTGGCTGACGCCTCATGCGTGGGCCAAAGAACTGTCCGAAAGGAGACTGACCGAAAAACTGCTGCATGTCGTCTGGCATATCTTTGCCGGCCATTTCAGACTTTCCCTTCGCGGTGACCGTCACATTCACAACGGCGGGTGTCACTCGAGCTGCAAGGGTCTCCATAGCCTTATCGAGAGCCATCAGAGCGCCGACGCTATCTGCATCAAGCGGCGCCGCCGCGGCCGCAGGAGCAGATGCGGCTGCCCTCGCAGCTTCCGGCTTGACGAACTGGTACGTAACAAATGAAGCGACCAAGGCAACGGCCAGCATCGGCACCGCCAAAAGCCGCATTGGTTTCTTAGTTTTATCATTGAGCCACTGTCCTACGTTCATAACCAACATTTCCTCCCCAAAAGTTATCAACTAATTGCTTAGTTGTACAAACTAAACCAAAACCGCAGATTCCACTCACTCCTCATTTATGTTTCCTGTCGGGGAATTTGATGAGTTGGGCGACTGAAAACCGTCTGAAACACGGTCAGCCGCAACAACCGAATCTGGTAAACCTGCTGAATCTCCGTGCTGCCTTCGGAATTCTCATACACGACGTAGTACGTCTCCAGGATCGGAACATCGGTGGATGCTGCCCGAACCATGCGGATCATGTCTCCGGCTTCCTTCGTACGCGTCGCAGGAGCTGCGACGCCGGAAGTTATTGTCGAGAGGCTTTGACGTGTTGGTGCGATCCTCGAATCGCCAGGTCGTCTCGCGGCAACCACTGGAGAGACCGATGGGGCTGCCGATATCGCGTTCGATTCAATGGCCTCGCTGGCAGGAAGAGCTTTTGGCCGCGTCTCCGTTGCAGCCACCTGGACTATTGGCCGTTCAAACGCAATAAGTCTCGGCGCACGCGATGACCACGCCGCACATCCGGCGGCGAACAGTCCCACCAAGACGACCGCCGGACGCCAATTTCCATGATCCTGTCCGATGCGATTCCGATCCAAGATCCGCGCTATCCGCGCGGACATCTGTCGAATTCTCCCAAGCGCTGCCTGTGCAAGCTCAAGACTTCGAAGCAGGAAACTCTTTTCCGCCAGATGGGCGAGACACTCCGCATAGGCTCGTGGGCACGACGTTTCCGCGATTACCGCATCGTCACATGCCATTTCCCGTTCCAGGGCCAGCTTTCTTTCAATCCACCAAACTGCTGGATGAAAGAAGAAGATGGCCGTGACGAGTTGTTGGGCAAGATTCGTCCAGTTGTCGAGTCTGCGCAGGTGTTCAAGTTCGTGTAGGAGAATTTGCTTCAGTTCTGAGGGGGAAAGCTCCTGCAATGCCCACTGCGGAAACACGATCGCAGGCTTCACCAGACCAATGGCGATCGGCACCCGCACTTTGTCTGATGTATAGAGCGTCACCCGCCACTTCGCCCGATATCGCTCGAGCGTTTCTCGCAGCAAAGAATCCACAGCCGAATCGTCGAGAAGATTGCAATTCTTGCGGAGAAGATGAATCTGCCACAAGCCTCGGCCAATGCCCAGCAGGCGCCAGAATGAAATCACCGCCCAGACGCAAAAAACATAAGCTGCAAATGATTCGGGCAAGGTAATGGCAGATCGGCTTGCTCCGTTGATCGATCCGTGGGACCACCATCCGCTTCGGATCATGGGCACTGTCGCAATCGCCAGCAACGTGGAGAACCAGAACGAGAACCTTGATCCTGCATTCTTCCGCCCAGCCATATAGAACAGGAGCGCGGCAAACACGCAGATCAATGTACCCTCGACGAGCGAGTCGACTATGCGAAGGCTCAATACTTGAGCGATAGCTTCGAATGCCGTTGCCATCTTCGGTGCGCTCTACCTGCTCCTTTCCAAAAGTTGGCGAAGTCGGGCCAGTTCCTCGGCGTCAATTTCGCTTTCTTCCAGAATGTTCAAAACTAGCTGCTCGTGAGAGTTCCCAAAAAAACGGCTCACGAGATGGCTTACCTCGAATCGTGTGGCGTCCTTGCGGCCCACCTTGGGCATATAAACGTGAGCGCGTTTATCCTTCACGTGCTTCACGTATCCCTTGGTCTCGAGAATTCGAATGATCGTCAGAACGGAGTTGTACGCCAGCGCTGGTTTCGCAGGGAGGCCTTGCAGGACCTCATGCACTGTGGCGGATCCCCGATCCCACAAGACATTCATAATGCGCAACTCGGCTTCGGTCAGAGTTGCGGATTTGCTGCGTGCCAAAACGCTCCTCCCTCTTCTAGGTGTTCGACGTAGACCAATTCAAAAGGTCAACTAATTTGTTAGTTGTTCCTGACGGGTATTGAGTTGCCCAAAGCCTGCTGAAAGCGGTCGGCAGAATGAGGAGGTATTAGCCCAAGTCATTGGAAATCGAGGTGTTATACGAAATTTTGTCTTTGACACTCGGGTAAAGCCTGTATAAAGTGAAAACCTCCGCTCAATGTAGTCCGCTTCCGCCCGTTAGGTGTTCTTCTGGGCGAATCGCGGTCCAGAACGACTGAGGGTGTGCCCGCCTGATCGGTGTATCCCTCTGAACTATAAGGCTTTAAAGGTCCCAGACCAAATTCCTTAACCGGAGAATAAGTTACAAATGAAGAAGCGCGTTTTCACCGCTGCGGCTATTTTTGTGCTCTTTCTGGCTGCGACATCAGCATTCGCGGGAGTCACTGTATCCAGTCCGGCGAATGGCAGCACAGTGGGTACCAACGTGAATTTTGTGGCGACAGCCACCTCATCCTGCTCGAAGGGCGTTGCGTCGATGGGAATCTACCCTACACCGAACTGGTTGGTCTACGTGGTCGACGGCGCGAGTCTCAACACGAACATCTCCTTGAATCCCGGAACCTACAACACCGTAGTCGAAGAATGGGACTACTGCGGCGGGGCGACTACCCGAACGATCACGATCACGGTCAAGTCAGGAACCAGCGTGAATGTCACTTCACCCGCCAACAACAGCACGGTTGGGTCTCCTGTGAACTACGTGGCGACGGCGACTAGCAGTTGTTCGAAGGGCGTCGCTTCCATGGGCATCTACACCGCGCCGAACCAATTGGCGTACGTGGCAAATGGCGCAAGTCTCAACACGAGTCTCTCGCTCAGTCCCGGAACGTACAACACAACTGTCGAGGAGTGGGATTATTGTGGAGGAGCATCCACCAAGCCCATCACCATTACCGTGAACTCTTCGGGAAAGACGTTGTCGAATATTCACAGCAGCGGAGGCTGGGAGAGTTATGCGCAGCAGCCTCCAGATTATGGTGACTGCCTCACCTGCACGCCGGCTGGACCAGAGACCACATGGGCTATGTATCAGGGAATCAAGTCGCCGACGGTGGCTGGAGGAAAGTCGACGCAGTTCAACATTGGCGGCACCGAAGCCTACACAGATGTCCTGTGGCTGAACCACTTGATCGGCGATCTATCGTCGCAGGGCCTTCCCGACAAGAACCACACTCTCGTCCCGACACTTTCAAGCTTCACCTATGACGTTTATTTTTATGGCAGCAATTTGGGTGCATCCCAAGCACTGGAGTTTGACGTAAACCAGTTCTTCGATGGAATGGGATTCACTTGGGGCCATGAATGCCGCGTCGCAGGAGGAAATGAGTGGGATATCTGGGATAACGTTAAGAAAAAATGGTTACCAACCGGTATTCCATGCAACCCGGCAAACAACAGCTGGAACCATCTAGTTCTTCAGGTGAAACGGACATCTGACAACAAGCTGACCTATCAATCCATCACGCTGAATGGCGAGACGCACACGCTGAACTGGACGTACAGCCCTTATTCAGCGCCGGGTTGGTATGGAATCACGGTCAACTATCAGATGGATGGCGACCACAAACAAACTCCTTACACTGTGTACGTGGACAAACTGAACTTCACCTACCAGTGAGGCGTAACCGAACTGCTGAAAGAAAAACGGCACAGGCGATCATCCGCAGCCTGTGCCGTTCATTCTTAATCGCCGCGCTGCTACGAAAGCTGTTTCACTTGAGTGCGTAGCTTCTCGAACTCAAACGTCCCCAACCCCCGCTTGGCCGCAAGCTTCAGATACGGCAAGTCATCGACTTCCAGATTCCAGACCGCTTTCGCAACATAGGCGTCGATTGCGACCGGATCGGTAGACGCAACGAGAGTCTTCTTCAGCAAGACATCTTCCAGGTTGCCTCCGGTCGGTCCGTTGCGCAGGAGGACGCGGTAGCAATCCGTGATGGTCAGTGTGGGGCGCACAAAGTCCGCGAGATCGACCAGGCTTTCGTGAATCTTCTGATGCAATTGATTGCGCTGACCACCAAGCATGCCGTACCAGTTCTTCATCCCAAGGGTACATCCGGTGAGTGCGTGATGTTTCGCGATCGGTACATTCACAACCTTGTCGACATTCAGAAAAGGTTCGAACACTGGCCACACGCGGAGTACCTCCCCGCCCAGATCCACTTCTTTGAACTTCGATGGGTCAGGAAGAATGACCTCCGCTCCGGCGCGCTGCGCAGCTTCGGCAATTCCAGATCGCTGAAAGCAACGTCGGGGCTCGTTGCAACTCACGTCGGTCACGATTACTTTTTTTGCCCCGGCATCCAGGCTTTGGCGCACGATTTCGGCGATTACATCCGGATTCGTATTAGCTGCTTGCTCGGGCGTACGGTCCCATCCGATATTCGGCTTGACCAGGACGACGTCTCCGCGGCCGATAAAGCGGCGAATTCCACCCATTTCTTCAATTGCGTGCCGCGCTAGCAATGCCGGATCGTCGCCTTGAACGACGGCCATCTCGGGCAGGGTAGGATCTGTCGCAACGGCGTGGCCACGCTTCGCGCTGATTGCCAGAGCGGCCTCCGGACGCTGGCTTCGCGCGTTCAGCCAAATTCCGAACCCGGCCGCACCGGCACCAACTCCCGCCACCCGCAGAAGTCTGATGAGCGCCTCGCGGCGGTTCAGAGCTTTTTCACTATCTATCGCGCCCAAGAGTCATCCCTTTCTCCGATTCAAAAGAATCTGATTGCTGCGAGATCGACTTTCTCCCACGCTGGTGACGTAGACTGCGGGCCGGTCCTGAACCGGGCAAGCGTGCTCGCACGCGCCGCATCCAACGCATCGGGAGGGATCCAGATAGGGTTGCTTGACCTGCTTGATGTTGCCTGTCGCGTCGATCACCTCTGCGGGACGCAGATAAACAGCCTTGGGAGAAGTCGGACACCACTCTTCACAGACGATGCAATCGGTTGCCATCGCCCAAGGGAGACACCTGCCACGATCGTAGAAGGCAGTTCCCAGCCGCACCGGCTTGACGGCCACGGAATTTTCAACTGCCCAACCTTTTTCTTTCGGTGTTATTTCCCAGATGGCACCGGTCGGGCAAACCTGCGAACAGAGAACACAACTTGTCTCGCAGTAGCCCAGGCGGGGGACGAGAACTGGTGTCCAGAGCCCTTCCATACCCGCTTCGGTCAATGACGGTTGCAAGGCGTTGTTGGGGCAAACCTTCATGCACTCTCCACAACGAATGCAGCGCGACAGAAAGAACTCTTCATCCACGGATCCGGGCGGACGCAACAGACGCTCATGACGTTCAGCAGCAAATCCTGGCGTGCTACGCATGACAGGTACCAGAGCGGCGCCGGCCGCAAGTCCGGTCAGCAACTTTCGCCGCTGGAGGTTTGTCTCGGCTATCTTTTGTGCCGGGAAGAATTGGAATCGCAGACCATTCTCCGGGCACTCATCAACGCAGTTCATGCATAGGTGACACTCAGGTCGATGCCACGGTACTCCACCAATCGGGTCATCGCCTCCCTGGCACCGGAGAAGGCAGCGATTGCAGTCATTACAATGCTCCGGATTTTTGACGAGTCCCAAGACCGACCATCGCGACACGAGCCCCAGCAGTGCACCCAACGGACAGAGTGCCCGGCACCAAAAGCGGGTGATCCTGAAATTCAACAGGATGAGAAACAAAAATAGGAGTCCGATCCACACACCCTGACGAAAGTACGGCTGCTTGAAGTTCAACAGAACTGCACCCAGTATGAAGTGAAGAACTCCGCCTATGCTCTGAACGATGACAAACCGGCTGTGCTCGATCCAGCCGAGCGAAGCTTGCAGGGCATAGTTCGTGCTGGGAAGGACCGACAAGCCCATTGATCGAACCAGGAACGAGAATGGGTCCAGCCATCCGACAATCCCACTTCCAAACAGGGCTGCGATCAGGATGGCCGCCAGAAGGTAGTACTTGGTGGTTTGCCACCGCTTGTAGCGGTTCGACTCGAGAAGTTGCTTGCCGCGCTTGCGCTCCGATTTCCAGCTGCTGAAGAAGTGGTGGATCGACCCAAGGGGGCAAATCCAGCCACAGAAGAAGCGGCCTAAGAACAACGTAGGGATAAGGATGGCCAGGCACCACAGTAGTCCGCGATAGAGAGCATGACCCGCGAGAGCGTTTGACAGACCAATTAGAGGATCAATTTGGAAGAAAAGCGCGACTGGGTAGGGAAGATGAATTTCTGCCTGGGATGATGAAAATGATCCCCGGAACTCCGTGCGAAGAAGCAAGAACAGAAACAGCACGAAAAAGAAGATTTGTGACCAGAGACGCAGCCGTGTCAGTTTGGGAAGGCGCACGGACATTCCTCGCCCCGTGAGGAGGGCACAATTCATTAGTGCCAATGCAAGTGGTCAGGTGCGGACCACCAGTTGACACTTGAAATCCATGGTGGGGCTTGGCGTTGCTGCCTGCTGTGACCAGGATCACGAATCACTGTGTTCTGCAAAAGCCTCAATTGGACCGGAAAGCCGACTCCTCAAGAAGAGAAGCTCCCGGCCTTGGCAGGGAGCATGAATCCAGGAATCCGGGGTTACCGGTGTTTGAAGTACTGACCCGCCTTTCCGTGCGATTGCGCGGCCTTGCGTGTCCGGAATG
>Ga0335085_10003704_pt1 | contig 26096 bp, 20 predicted proteins | sample Lox_Sample_45_FD_206712 | JGI IMG/M metagenome (GOLD analysis project Ga0335085, IMG submission 206712) | Soil microbial communities from Loxahatchee National Wildlife Refuge, Florida, United States - Lox_Sample_4.5 | ecosystem: Environmental > Terrestrial > Soil > Wetlands | place: USA...
GACAGCATACGACGCGAGAATGGCCTGCTCACACGGATGAACATCATTTGCTCCTTCGTGAGAAGGCGGCAGCGACGAGCTGGTGCCGCAGCGCCCCTCGACCTATCGGCGATTCCGATCTTTGCCACTATACTTCTCATATCTGGGCGGCGATATGCGTGCAATCGGCCCAAGCAGAAACGGTCGCTCCGCTCATGGCCCGTGTCATCCGCCTCGAGTATCGAAACGTGACAATGCGTTTTGCGGAAGCGGGCGGCCGCGGCGTTCTTACCGCCGTGCGCGGCGTGAGCCTCGCGGTTCGCGACGGCGAGGTCGTTTCGCTGATCGGGCCGAGCGGCTGCGGCAAGAGCACGCTGCTCAATATCGGCTCCGGCCTCGCCGCGCCGAGCGAAGGCGCGGCTTTCGTCGACGGCGAGCGCGTCGCCGGGCCGAATGCCCACGTCGCCTTCATGCTGCAGAAGGACCTGCTGCTGCCGTGGCGCACCGTCGCCGAGAATGTGATGTTCGGCGTCGAGATTCAGGGCGTGGCTCAGGCCGAGCGCCGGCGGCGCGCGCAACAGCTCCTGACCAATTTCAAGCTGGCGGAATTCTCCAATCACTATCCGCACCAATTGTCCGGCGGCATGCGCCAGCGCGTGGCGCTCGCGCGCACGCTTGCGGTCGACCCGCACGTGCTGCTGCTTGACGAGCCGTTCTCCGCCGTCGATGCGCAGACCCGCATGGTACTGCAGCGCGACCTGGCGCAGACGCTGACGCAGGCCGGCAAGACCGCGCTGCTCATCACCCATGATCTCCTCGAAGCGGTGACACTGTCCGATCGCGTGCTGGTCATGAGCGCACGGCCCGGCATCATCATCGACGAGATCGTCATCGACATGCCGCGGCGCGACGATCCGATCGCGCGGCGTCACGACGCCAAGGTGAACGGCTACGTGGCGCAGCTGATGGATCGCCTTGACATCGGTCATATCACGCTTGAACAACAGACGGCGCAGGCCTCACCATGAGCGATGCCACGCGATCGGCGCTCGTGCGTCGGGGAACAGCCGCCAGCACAGCGCTGCTCGTCATTTTCCTGGCGGCGTGGCAGTGGGGGCCGGGGCTACTCGGCATTCCGTCGTTCATCGTGCCGCCGCTCTCGATGGTTGCCGGCGAATTTGTTCATGCGTGGCAGTTCAGCCACCTTCTGTTTCACACCGGCGTAACGGCAGCCGAAGTGCTGGCCGGTTTTCTGCTCGGCAGCCTGCTCGGTGCCTTCGTCGGCTACCTGCTCGGCATGTCGCCGACGGCGGAATTTGCTCTGTCGCCCTATATCCTGGCGTTGCAGATCGCCCCCAAGGTCGCGTTCGCGCCGCTGTTCATTTTATGGATGGGATTTACGGTCTATCCGAAAATCCTCGTCGCGATCCTGATCGTGTTCTTCCCGGTGATGGTCAACGTGCTGTCCGCGATCCGCACCGTCGATCCCGATCTGATCAATCTCGCTCGCGCCTTCAAGGCGACGCGCGCGCAGATTTTCTGGAAAGTCGAATTTCCAACCTCGATGCCGCCGATGTTTGCCGGCCTGCGCATCGGCTCGACGCTCGCTGTGATCGGCGTCGTGGTCGGCGAACTGGTCGGCGGCAATCAGGGGCTCGGCTATCTGCTGACCTTCGGCGAGGGCCAGGCCAATACGCCGATGGTTTTCGTTTCGATCGTGATGCTCACTGTCGTCGGCGGCATTGCCTATCTGGTAGTGATCCTGATCGAGCGGCGCGTGCTGCATTACCTGCCGGCGCGCGGAGTCGGCGGGAATATTTAATGGCTGTCCGCCGGAAAGTGCTCGGCGTGCCAGTCGGCTTCGAGGTTTGGATTGATCTTGCCGTCGATCACGAACACGCCCGGCGCGCCTTCGGCGGCCCAGGCTTTGACCGGCGCAAGATCGGCGAGCGTGCGCACCGTCGCGCCGCGTGCGCCGTAACCGCGCGCGATGGCAGCGAAGTCGGTATCGGGAAACTTCACGATGTCGGTCGAAAAGCCCTGACGGCCGAAGTAATGCACCTCGGCGGCGTAGGAGTTGTCATTATAGACGAGAACGCACAGGCGCAGGCCGAGGCGGATCGCGGTCTCGAAATCGGCGATCGACATCATGAAGCCGCCGTCGCCGGCACCGAGCACTGCGAGCTTTCCCGGATTGGCGATGGCGAGGCCGATGGCCGACGGCAGGCCGAGGCCGACCGACTGGAACGAGTGGCTTAGACACGACGCCCGCGCGTTCGGCACTTTCAAATAGCGCGGCACCCAGCCGCAGAAGTGGCCGGAATCGGAAGCGACCACGCGGTCCGTTGGCAGGATGGCATCGACCGCCTTGCTGAGCTCGCGCGGATCGATGAACTGCGCACTCGATTCGTTCGGGTGCGGGTAATGGTGGTTGTCACCGGCGCGGATGCGTTCGCGCATTGAATCGCTGCGGCGGCCGCCCCCTGCCCGTCCATTCCCGCTTGAGCACCGATCAAGCTCAGCGAGCAGCGCCTCCGCCGTGGCGCGCGCGTCGCCGTGCACCGCGATCTGAACCGGCATCTGATAGCCGAGCTTGGGCACATCGATATCGACCTGCGCGACCACCGCGCCGGGCGCGATCAGCTTGCCCTTCTTGGTGGTCCATTGCGTGAAGCTTGCGCCGAAGCCGAGGATAAAATCGCTTTCCGCGATCAATTCGTCGGCAGCGGGCGAGGAGAACCCGCCGCTGATGCCGACCGACCAGGGATTTTGCGCGAACAGGCCGTGGCCGCACACCGACGTCGCCAGCAATGCGCCGACCCGATCGGCGAGCGCGATTAGCGCTTCCTCCGCGCCCGATATGACGGCGCCTCGGCCGCCGAGAATGAGCGGCCGCTGCGCACGCAGCAGAGCTTCGGCGAGCCGTTCGATGGCGCGCGGGTCGGGATGCAGCCGTCCCGGCGCCGGCGGCAGTTCGAGCGGCGGCAGGTTGGACTCGACATGCGCATTCTGTACGTCGAGCGGCATGCTGAGCACCACCGTCTGCCGGTCGCGCAAGGCGCGGGTGACGGCGCGTAGTGCGTCCTCGCGCGCCGAAGCGGGCGTGTGCAGCCGCTCCGACACCGCGCCAACCGCGCGCACCATCTCGCCCTGCTCGATGTAGAAATTATTCTTCACCGCGCCTGTCGGCACGTCGCCCGCCAGCACGACCAGCGGCGTCCGGCTCTTCGCCGCTTCGCCGATGCCGGTGAGTGCGTTGGTGAGGCCGGGACCGGAATGCACGCTGACCAGCGTCAATTCGCCGGTCGCCTTGGCATAGGCGTCGCCCATGCTTGCGGCGTTGCATTCGTGCCGCGCCGCGATCAACTCGACGCCGTTCTCGACCAGCGCATGGGAAACCTTGAAGTTCGCGGTGCCGAGGAGACCGAAGCAGCGCCGCGCGCCGTAGCGGGCAAGATCAGCCGCAATGACAGAAGCAACCGTGGGACTTCCACTCATACGATCTCCTCACCACGAAATTCGCGACCGGACGCAAACCGCCAAGTCAATACAGGCCACGATACACGGCCCAAGTCGCACGGCCCAAGTCGCACGGCTCAAGTCACGGCGTCGGAGAGTGCGGGCGGTAGCGTAGACGCAAACCAGGATAAAGCTTCAAACCTAAATATTTAAGCTTGAAATATATCGCCGAAAATGCCATTATGAGGGCTGTTCAGGCACCAACGGCGGCATCCCATGAAGATCGCTTGCCTCGGCGGCGGCCCGGCGGGCCTTTATTTCGCGATCAGCATGAAGCTGCGCGACGCCGGCCACGACGTCACCGTGTTCGAGCGCAACCGGCCCGATGACACGTTCGGCTGGGGCGTGGTGCTCTCCGACGAGACCTTCGACAACGTCACCGCCAACGATCCGGTCAGCGCCGCGGCGATCCGGCCCCACTTCGCCTATTGGGACGATATCGCGGTTCACTATCGCGGAGAACGCGTCGTCTCGAGCGGCCACGGCTTCAGCGGCATCGCCCGCAAGCAGCTCCTGCTGTTGCTGCAACAGCGGGCGCGCGACCTTGGCGTCGCGCTGCGCTTCGAGACCGAAATTGCCAGCACCGCCGAACTCGCCAAGAATTACGATCTCTTCGTCGCCGCGGACGGACTGAATTCGCGCACCCGCAGCGAATTCGCCGAAGCGTTCAAGCCGGCGATCGACCGCCGCAAGAACAAGTTCGTCTGGCTCGGCACCCACCAGAAGTTCGACGACGCCTTCACCTTCATCTTCGAGGAGACCGCGCACGGCTGGATCTGGGCGCACGCCTATCAGTTCGACGCCGACACCGCGACCTTCATCATCGAATGCTCGGAAGCGACCTTCGAGAAGTTCGGCTTCGGCGCCCTATCGCAAGACGAGAACTGCCGCGCCTGCGAGAAGATTTTCGCCAAATATCTCGGCGGCCACCGGCTGATGTCGAACGCCGCGCACATTCGCGGCTCCGCATGGCTAAATTTCCCGCGCGTTCTTTGCGAGAAATGGTCGCACCAGAACATCGTGCTGATGGGCGATGCGGCGGCGACGGCGCATTTCTCCATCGGCTCCGGCACCAAGCTCGCCATGGAAAGCGCGGTCGCGCTCGCCGGCTATCTCCACACCGAGCCGGACCTGCCGGCGGCTTTCGCCAAATACGAGGACGCGCGGCGCACCGAGGTGCTGCGCCTGCAATCGGCGGCGCGCAATTCGCTGGAATGGTTCGAGGATGTCGAGCGCTACCTGCATCTCGACCCGGTGCAGTTCAACTATTCGCTGCTGACCCGCTCGCAGCGCATCAGCCACGAGAACCTGCGGCTGCGCGACAAGCAATGGCTCGAAGGCGCGGAAGAATGGTTCCAGCGCCTCGCCGGCGCCGGCGACAACACGGTGCGGCGGCCGATGTTCGCCCCGTTCCAGCTGCGCGGCCTGCGGCTCAAGAACCGCGTCGTGGTGTCGCCGATGGCGCAGTACAAGGCGGTGGACGGCTGCCCGACCGACTGGCACCTCGTGCACTATGCTGAGCGCGCCAAGGGCGGCGCCGGCCTCGTTTTTACCGAGATGACCTGCGTCAGCCCCGAAGGCCGCATCACACCGGGCTGCACCGGCATGTACACGCCGGAGCACGAAGCGGCCTGGAAGCGCATCGTCGATTTCGTCCACGCCGAGACTGACGCGCAGATTTGCTGCCAGCTCGGTCATTCCGGCGCCAAGGGCTCGACCCAACTTGGCTGGGAAGAAATGGACGCGCCGCTCAAGACCGGCAATTGGCCGTTGATTTCGGCTTCCGCCACCGCCTGGTCGGAGCGCAACGTCCGTGCCCGCGCCATGACCCGCGCCGACATGGATTTGGTGCGCGATCAATTCGTTGCTTCGGCCGAAATGGCGGCACGCTGCAACTTCGACATGCTCGAAATCCACTGTGCGCACGGCTATCTGCTGTCGTCGTTCATCACGCCGCTGACCAACCTGCGCACCGACGAATACGGCGGCTCGCTGGAAAACCGCATGCGCTATCCGCTGGAAATCTTCCACGCGATGCGCGCGGTGTGGCCGGCGGAGAAGCCGATTTCGGTGCGCATTTCCGCCAACGACTGGGTCGGCGCCGAGGGCATCGAGCCGCGCGACGCGGTCGCCATCAGCCGCATGCTGCAGGAGGCTGGCGTCGATATTTGCGATGTGTCGGCGGGCCAGACCTCGATCGATGCACGGCCGATCTACGGCCGCATGTTCCAGACGCCGTTCTCCGACCGCATCCGCAACGAGACCGGCATGGCGACCATGGCAGTCGGCAACATCTTTGAGCCGGACCACGTCAACTCGATCCTAATGGCCGGCCGCGCCGATCTCGTCTGCCTGGCGCGGCCGCATCTCGCCGATCCTTATTGGACGCTGCACGCCGCGGCGAAACTCGGCGACACCGGCGAGACCTGGCCGAAACCCTACTATCCGGGCCGCGACCAGCTTTACCGGCTGTCCGGCAGCGGCGAACCCATCACGACAGCGGTGTGACCATGGACCTTGGCGGAAAACACGCACTCGTCACTGGCGGCGGCAGCGGCATCGGCGCCGCGATCGCGTTCGCCTTGGCGCAAGCCGGCGCCGCCGTCACGATCTGCGGCCGCCGCATGGAGGACCTCGAGTTCACCGCCGAACGCCACGCCAACATTCACCCTGAGAAGGCCGACGTGACTGACGCGGCCTCGATCGGGCGGCTTTACAAGCGGGCGCAAGCGGCGCGCGGCAAGTTCAATATCGCCGTCGCCAATGCCGGATCGGCGGAAAGCGCGCCGGCGGAGGATGTTTCGCGCAAGCTTTGGAGCCAAATGCTCGACGTCAACCTGACCGGCGCCTTCTTCTCGATCCAGCCGGCGCTCGCCGGCATGCGCGAGCAGAAGTGGGGCCGCATTGTCTTCATCGCCTCGACGGCGGCCCTGAAGGGCTATCCGTATGTCGCGCCGTATGTCGCCGCCAAGCACGGCGTCGTCGGTCTGATGCGCGCGCTGGCGGCCGAAACCGCGAAGGCTGGCATCACCGTGAATGCCGTCTGCCCGGGCTTTACCGAGACGTCACTGCTCGACAAGGCCGTCGATCGCATCGTTGCCACGACCAAGCGCAGCGAGACCGATGCGCGCACGCTGCTGGCGGCCAACAATCCGCAGGGACGTTTCATCCAGCCGCAGGAGGTCGCCGACGTTGTGCTGTGGCTCTGCCGCTATGAGAGCGAAGGCATCACCGGCCAGTCGATATCGGTCTCAGGAGGCGAGACATGGTGAGCGCGCCGCTGTCCGCCGTGCGGCCGGAGGCCGACAGCAAGGCGCGGCTGCGGCTTTGGATCAGGCTGTTGCGCGCGAGCCGGCTGATTGAGGGTGTCGCGCGCGAACGCCTCAAATCGCAATTCAACGCCACCTTGCCGCGCTTCGACGTGATGGCGGCGCTTTACCGCAAGCCGGACGGCATGCTGATGAGCGAGATCTCCCGCTTCCTGATGGTATCGAACGGGAACGTGACCGGCATCGTCGACCGGCTGGTGTCCGACGGCTTCGTCGCGCGCGCGCAACGCAACGGCGACCGCCGCACCTCGTTCATCAGCCTCACTCGCAAGGGCCGCGCCGCTTTCGCCGAGATGGCAGCCGCACACGAGCGCTGGGTCGATGAATTGCTGGGCGGCATCCCCGTGCGCGACGCCGAGCAATTGTCCGCCAAGCTCAAATCGTTCCGCAGCGACTGGGAGGGCGAAGCATGACCGCGATGGCTGCCTTAAAGCCCAAGCATTTTCTCTGGCGCACCGATGGCGCCGTCGCCGTCATTCAACTGAACCGTCCCGATCGCAAGAATCCGCTGACGTTCGATTCCTATGCCGAGTTGCGCGACACTTTCCGCGCCCTGCCCTACGCCGACGACATTCATGCCGTGGTGTTTTTGCCGAACGGCGGCAATTTTTGCTCCGGCGGCGATGTCCACGACATCATCGGTCCGCTGGTCGCCATGGAGATGAAGGAACTGCTCGCCTTTACGCGCATGACCGGAGATCTCGTCAAGGCGATGATCCATTGCGGCAAGCCGATCATTGCCGCCCTTGATGGCGTCGCCGTCGGCGCCGGCGCCATCATCGCCATGGCGTCGGACCTGCGCATCGCCACACCGCAGGCGCAGACCGCCTTTCTGTTCAACCGGGTCGGCCTTGCCGGCTGCGACATGGGCGCTTGTGCCATGCTGCCGCGCATCATCGGCCAGGGCCGCGCCGCGGAGCTCCTCTATACCGGCCGCGCCATGACGGCGCAGGAAGGCGAACAGTGGGGCTTTTTCAACAAGCTCGTCGGCGCCGACACGCTGGAACAGGAAGCGCTGGCGATGGCGCGCCGCATCGCTTCCGGGCCGACATTCGCGAACGGCATCACCAAGACGCAGCTCAATCAGGAATGGTCGATGAGCCTCGACCAGGCGATTGAGGCGGAGGCGCAGGCGCAAGCGATCTGCATGCAGACCAAGGATTTCGAGCGCGCCTACAAGGCGTTCGTCGCCAAAGAGAAGCCGGTGTTCGAGGGGGATTAGCATGTTGTTCGCGCAGTCACGATCACGCTCAGCGTCGTCATTGCCGGGCTTGATCCTGCAATCCATGAAGCGCCTGCGCTTGCAAGAGTTTTCGGTCTTTCACCCACGTCGCCTCGGTATGGATGCGCGGGTCAAGCCCGCGCACGACGGATAAAAATGAGCGACCAGACTTTCCTGTCGTGGCCGTTTTTCGAGGATCGCCACCGCGCGCTGGCGGAGACGGTCGAGCGCTGGAGTGCAGCGAACTTGCCGGCCAATCACGGCGACGTTGACGCGGCCTGCCGCGATCTCGTGGCCCGCCTCGGCCGCCACGGCTTGCTGGCGCCCACGGCACCCGATCCCAGCGTGCCTTCGCCGCTCGACGTGCGCTCGCTCTGCCTCATCCGCGAGACTTTGGCGCGGTATGACGGGCTAGCCGATTTCGCCTTCGCCATGCAGGGGCTCGGCGCCGGTCCCATCAGCCTGTTCGGCAACGCCGAGCAGCGCTCCTGGCTCAAGCTGACGCGATCGGGCGAAGCGATCGCCGCGTTTGCGCTTTCGGAACGGAAATCAGGATCGGACGTCGCCAATATCGCGATGACGGCGACGCGCGACGGCGACGACTATATTCTCGACGGCGAGAAGACCTGGATCTCCAACGGTGGCATTGCCGACATCTACGTCGTGTTCGCGCGCACCGGCGAAGGCCCGGGCGCGAAGGGGCTGTCGGCCTTTCTGGTGCCGGCCGATCTGTCCGGCTTCGCCATCGCCGAGCGTATCGAGGTGATCGCGCCGCATCCGCTGGCACGGATCAAATTCGAGCGCGCGCGCGTTCCTGCCTCCGCCATGATCGGCGCGCCGGGGGAAGGCTTCAAGATCGCCATGGCGACGCTAGACATTTTTCGCGCGACCGTCGGTGCGGCGGCCCTTGGTTTTGCTCGCCGCGCGCTCGACGAAACAATCACCCGTGTACGCACACGCGAAATGTTCGGCGGCCCGCTCGCCGATCTGCAGATGGTGCAGGCCGCCATCGCCGAGATGGCGCTCGACGTCGATGCGGCGGCGCTTCTGGTCTATCGCGCCGCCTGGACCAAGGACAACGGCGCTGCCCGCGTCACCCGCGAGGCCGCGATGGCGAAGCTTTATGCCACCGACCGCGCCCAAGACGTCATCGACAAGGCCGTGCAACTTCACGGCGGCGACGGCGTCCGCCGCGGCCATATCGTCGAACGGCTCTACCGGGAAATCCGAGCGTTGCGAATCTACGAAGGCGCGTCCGAAGTCCAAAAAGTCGTCATCGCACGGCAAACTCTCTCTGGAGCATGACCATGGCTTTGCAATCGCTTGGCCGCACGGCACATACCGACACCTTCACCCGCGATAATCTTCCGCCGTCGCAGCAATGGCCGGAAATCCCGCTCAAAGGCTTCGATTATCCCGAGCAGCTCAATGCCGGCGTCGAACTGACCGGCCGCATGGTGGCGCAGGGTTTCGGCGATCACATCGCGCTGATCGGCAACGGCCGCCGCCGCACTTATAAGGAACTCTCCGACTGGACCAACCGCATCGCCCGCGCGCTGGTCGAGGACTTCGGCATCAAGCCCGGCAACCGCATCCTGATCCGCGCCGCCAACAATCCGGCGCTGGTCGCGTGCTGGCTGGCCGCGACCAAGGCCGGTGCCGTGGTCGTCAACACCATGCCGATGCTGCGCGCCGGCGAGCTTGGCAAGATCGTCGACAAGGCCGAAGTGACTTTGGCGCTGTGCGACACGCGACTGATGGACGAGCTCGTCACCTGCGCCAAGACCAGCCAGTTCCTCAAGCAGGTGATCGGCTTCGACGGCACCGCAAACCACGACGCCGAACTCGACCGCATCGCGCTCAGCAAGCCCGTCACCTTCGAAGCCGTGAAAACCGGGCGCGACGACGTGGCGCTCTTGGGATTCACCTCCGGCACCACCGGCGAACCCAAAGCGACCATGCACTTTCATCGCGACCTTCTCATCATCGCCGACGGCTACGCCAGGGAAGTCCTCGGCGTGACGCCCGACGACATCTTCGTCGGCTCGCCGCCGCTGGCGTTCACCTTCGGTCTCGGCGGCCTTGCGATCTTCCCGCTGCGCTTCGGCGCGACCGCGACGCTCCTGGAAAACGCTTCGCCGGCCAACATGATCGAGATCATCGAGACCTATAAGGCGACCATTTCGTTCACCGCGCCCACCGCCTATCGCGCCATGCTGGCGGCCATGAACCAGGGCGCCAACCTGTCATCGCTGCGCGCGGCGGTGTCGGCCGGCGAAACGCTGCCGGCACCGGTGTTCAACGATTGGATCGCCAAGACCGGCAAGCCCATCCTCGACGGCATCGGCTCGACCGAGATGCTGCATATTTTCATCTCCAACCGCTTCGGCGACGCCGCGCCGGCCTCGACCGGCAAGCCGGTTTCCGGCTACGAGGCCAAGATCGTCGACGACGACATGAAGGAGAAGCCGCGCGGCGAGGTCGGCAAGCTTGCGGTGCGCGGCCCGACCGGCTGCCGCTATCTCGCCGACAAACGCCAGGCCGCCTATGTTCGCGACGGCTGGAATCTGACTGGCGACGCTTTCACCCAGGACGAGAACGGCTATTTCCACTTCGCCGCCCGCAACGACGACATGATCATCTCGGCGGGCTACAACATCGCCGGCCCCGAAGTCGAAGCCGCATTGCTGTCGCATCCCGATGTCAAGGAATGCGCCGTCATCGGCGCCCCGGATGAAGGCCGCGGCCAGATCGTCGAAGCGCACGTGGTGCTGCAGGAAGGCGTCATCGCCGGTGTCGACACGGTCAAGCGCCTGCAAGATCACGTCAAGGCGACGATTGCGCCATTCAAATATCCGCGTTCGGTGAAATTTATTGACGCGCTGCCGAAGACTCAGACCGGAAAGATTCAGCGCTTCCGGCTGCGACCGAACGCGTCGTGAAGCCGATCGTTCCCACGAACGCGGGGATGACGGAACAGAGAGAAACGCCGGAACATGACACAGCCCCACGCCGCGCTTCATCCGCGAAGCTGGAAGCTCCCAAAGGGCTACGCCAACGGCATCGCCGCGGAAGGCCGCATTGTGTTTCTCGCCGGGCAGGTCGGCTGGAACGCCGAACAGCAGTTCCACAGCGACGATTTCGTCGCCCAGGTGCATCAGGCACTTTCAAATATCGTCGCGCTGGTGAACGAGGCCGGCGGCGGCCCAGAGCACATCACCCGCCTGACCTGGTTCGTTCTCGACAAGAAGGAATATCTGTCACGCCTCAGCGAACTCGGCAAAGCCTATCGCGAGGTGATGGGAAAGCACTTCCCGGCCATGAGCCTCGTTCAAGTCGTCGCCCTGGTCGAAGATCGGGCCAAAGTCGAGATCGAGGCGACCGCCGTCGTGCCGATGTGAGGTTTAATCTGGGATTACGACACGGAAGACTTCGATGGTCGAAATAGCATTGACCTGAGCGGGAAGGCGACAGCCAAGTCTTGCCGCAAGATCGGATAGCCGGCGTCTCAGTCGAAATGCCGGCTATCGCCGTCGGAAAAATTACCGGTGCCCAGCTTTGTTCCGCAGCGGTGGAAAACTGGCGCGCCCGGAAAGATTCGAACTTCCGACCCCCAGATTCGTAGTCTGGTGCTCTATCCAGCTGAGCTACGGGCGCGTGCATCGGGCGGAAAAATCGCGGCCGACGGCGCGCCATAGCTATAGATTCAGGCCCGGCGTGGCAAGCGCGGCCGATACGGGTTTTTAGCCGGCGCGGGCGCCGCGATGGGCGGCAAGCTCAACCGCGCGGTCGGGAATTGTCAGGCGCAAGGTGGCGCCGATGGTGCCCTCGACCAGGCGAATTTCGCCGCCATGGGCGCGGACGAGTTCGGCCGCGATGACAAGCCCGAGGCCGGTTCCGCCGGTGCGGGTCGAGCCCTGGAAGGCTTCGAACAGGTGGTCGCGCGCCTTGCCGGAGAAGCCCGGCCCCGTGTCGGACACCTCGATAACGACGACCGCACCCTCGCGGCGGCCGGTGACGCGGATCTGATCGCGGCCGGGATCGCGCGCGTCGCGGCTTTCCAGCGCCTGGAGCGCGTTGCGGGTGAGATTGAGCAAAATGCGGAAGAGCTGGTCGTAATCGGCCTCGACCACGAGCCCGCGCTCCACCGCGCTGATCCAGCGGATCGGCCCGTCGCTGCCGATGTTCAAGGTCTCGTGGACCTCTTCGACCAGCGGCTCGAGCAGGATCGGCTTGCGGTCCGGCGGCGCTTCCTGCACCCGGCCGTAGGACAGCGTCGACTGGCAGAAGTCGATGGCACGTTCGAGCGCCCGCATCAGCTTGGGCGCGAAACGCTGCACGCCGGGGTCGGGTAGATGTGCGATGCGATCGGAGAACAATTGCGCCGAGGCCAGGAGATTGCGCAAATCGTGGTTGATCTTCGACACCGCGAGACCAAGCGCGGCAAGCCGGCTCTTCTGATGCAGCATGGACGCAAGCTCGGTCTGCATGGTGGCGAGCTCGCGCTCGGCGACGCCGATCTCGTCGGCGCGCGCCGACGGCACGATGATGCGCTCAGCGTCTTCGGGATCAGCGCGGAACGTCATCATGTTGGCGGTGATCCGGCGCATCGGCCGCACAAACATGTAGTGCAAGGCGAGATAGACCAGCGCCGCGGTAATGGCCGAGATGACCAGCGACAACAACAGGATGTCGACCGAATAACGCAGCATTGCCTTGCGCAGCATCGGCTCGTCCATCACCAGCTCGATATACTCGCCGCCCATCGGCGCCGGGCCGACCACCCGCATCACCTTGCCCTTGCTGCTTTCGAGCATGATCCCGAAGGCATCGACGATCGCGTCGTAGGAGTTGACCTCGCGCATGTCGAAGGTGTGCGTCACCGGCGGCGGCATGTCGCCGACGGCGAGCAGGCGGCGCCGCGACCCCATCTTCATGGCGACCGCGCGCGCGCCGATGCTGTCGAGAATCTGCTTGGCGAGGGTGTCGGATACCACACCGTTCGGCGCGGCCTCGAGCACGAGCGCCGCGGTATAGGCCGTCGCCAGCTTGTCCTTCAGCCAGGTCACGCGAAAGGTGGCGACCGAAGGCACATAGATCAGCACTTCCGCGATCATCACGAACAGGATCGTGAGAACGAGGAGCTTTCCTGAAAGCCCAAAGCGCGGCGCCCGGACGGGCGCCGGCTGAATGGCATTTTCATCACTCATCGCGTGAGCCTCGCTGCGGTCTCGTTATCCGAGACGACGCAGCCACCCTATGATGCGACGCACCCGTGAACTGGTCAAACTGCCCCTGAAATATGTCGTGGCGGCGCGTTTTCCCACCTCGCCATAGGTAAAATCGGGTGCAATCAGTCCCGCAAATGCGCCGATATTGAGCTTCTGGCCGATCGCCAGGGTCCAGGCGGCGATGGCCTCGCCAGCCTGCGCCCCAACGATGGTGACGCCAAGGATGCCGCCCTTGCGATCGGTGACGATTTTAATGTGTCCTTTTGTCGCCTGCTCGGATCGGGCCCGGTCGTTGTCCCGGTAGGGCCAGCGCAACACCCGAATAGCACCGGCATGGACTCGCGCCTCGTCCTCCAGAAAGCCGACCTGGGCCAACTCCGGATCCGTATAGGTCACCGCAGGAATGGCGCGATAATCGACGGCCACCGGCTGCCGGAAGACCGCGTGCCGAACCACGAGCTCGGCGTGGTAGCTGGCGAGGTGGGCCGCGTTCGCACCGGCCGTCACATCGCCCAGGGCATAGACGCGTTTGTTCGTTGTGCGCAGACGCTTGTCGACGATGATGCCGTCCGGCCCGTAGCCGATACCGGCGGCGTCGAGCTCAAGCGCCTCGACATTGGGCCGCCGTCCCGCCGCGATGAGCAAATGCGTACCTTCGATGGTTTCCGCGCCGCCGGGCCCTTCAATATCTACCAGGACACGAGCAAGCGCGCGGCGAACGCCCTTGATGACAACGCCGGCATGCAACGCAACGCCATCCTCGTCGAGCGCGTCGAGCACGATTGCCGCGCATTCCGGATCTTCGCCCGCAAGCGGTTCTGCCGCATCGAGCACGGTCACTGCGGCACCGAGCCGGCGGAATGCTTGCGCCATTTCTAGGCCGGCGGCGCCGGCGCCGATGACAATGAGATGACGGGGACAATCGGTGAGCTCCGTCACGGTCTCGCCAGTGAGATGCGGGGTGTCGGCGAGTCCCGGGATCGCCGGCAGCGCGGGCGACGAACCAGTAGCGATAACGAAGCGGCGCGCCCGAACCAAGACATGGTCTGCCGCCACAGTACGCTTGTCAGTGAAGCGCCCGACGCCATCGATGACATGCACGCCGAGCGCCGCGAAACGCTCCCGGGTGTCGTTTGCGCAGGTTGCCCTGGCGACATCGTGCATGTGTGCGGTGACTGCACCGAAATCGATGCCATAGCGTCCCGGCCGCAGACCGAAGGAGGTACCGGTGCGCAAAACGTCGGCGCGCGCCGCAGCCGCCAACAGCACCCGCGACGATACGGCGGCGCCTTTGCGGCTTTCATTGCCGAAGCCGTTATTCGCGATCAGCGCCACTGGCACGCCGAACGCCGCCGCCGCGGATGCGGCCGCGAGGCCGCCCGCACCACTGCCGATGACGCAAATGTCGGGAGTGAGTTCCTGCACTGCCAGTCCGCCGCATTTGTGACACGACGAACCGCGCGTGGCGTCGCCGGATTCTCAGTCCTGTCACGAATACGGGAGACTCTATACAGCGGATCGGGACGCCTGGGAAAACCGGCGGGGCGCAATGGCTAAACCGCTCGTTTACAAGCTGCTTTGGTGGTTGGTCCCGCTTCGGCCGGTTACATTGACGGCCTCGGAGGGCTCCCGTATAAGCCGCGCCAAATCGCGCGGCGGCATTACCCCGCGACGGGCGGACCGAGGCCGGACGCGCAGCGGAGATCAATCCCGTGAAACGGACCTATCAGCCCAGCAAATTGGTGCGCAAGCGCCGTCATGGCTTTCGCACCCGGATGGCGACGAAAGGCGGCCGCAAGGTGCTTTCGGCGCGGCGGGCCCGCGGCCGCAAGCGGCTCAGTGCGTGATCCGGCACAATTTTCGCTGATGCCATGGAGCGCCTGACGCGCCGGACGGATTTTCGCGCCGCCGCGACGGGCGTGCGGGCGTCCGGCAGTGCCTTTGTGTTGCAGGCGCGGCGGCGCCATGAAGGCGGTCCCGTGCGCGTCGGTTTCACGGTATCGAAGCAAGTCGGCAATGCCGTGGAGCGAAATCGCGTGCGGCGCCGGCTGCGCGAAATTGTCAGACTTACGGCCGAAGGCGGCATGCACGGCGGGCACGATTACGTTCTGATCGGCCGGCGAAAAGCCCTGGCGCTGCCGTTTGTGGACCTGCGACGGGAACTTGACGCGGCGCTCGGTCGTATTCACGCCGCTGAGCTTGATGTGCGCGGGGGAACTGGTAGCGGCCGCGAACGGTCCCTACATGATGCGGGTTCGCCGCGACGCAAGCCGCGCCGGCAGCCGCGCAAGCATGAGCATTGAATGGGCGAGCACAAAAACACCATCCTTGCCATCGTGCTGTCGCTCTTGGTCGTCGTTGGCTGGCAGTATTTCGTTGGCTATCCGCAGATGGAGCGCCAGCGCCAGGAGGCGCAGCTCAAGCAGCAGGAGCAATCTCACGGCCAGCCGGGTGCGGCAAACCCGGCGCAGCCCGCAACGCCTGAGGGCGCGGGACCGCCGACGCCGAACGTAGCCGCCCCATCGGCGCAGCCGCCGAGCGCGACCCGCGAAGCCGTGATCGCCTCATCCGGTCGGATCGCCATTGCTACGCCGAAGCTGCGCGGCAGCATCGACCTCAAGGGCGGCCGGATCGACGACCTCTCGCTCGAGCAATATCGCGAAACCGTCGATCCAAATTCGCCGCCTATCGTGCTGCTCTCGCCGTCCGGCGCGCCGAACGCGTTCTATGCGGAGTTTGGCTGGGTGCCGGCTTCCGGTACGACCACGCCGATACCGGGACCGGAGACGGTCTGGAAGCAGGACGGCAGCGGCAGCCTCGGCGTCGATCATCCGGTCAAGCTCAGCTACGACAACGGCCAGGGATTGATCTTCCGCCGCACCATCGCGGTCGATGACCGTTACCTCTTCACCATCAAGGACGAGGTGCAGAACAATGGCGCCAGTCCGGTGACGTTGTTTTCCTATGGACTGATCTCGCGCCACGGCGCGCCGCAGGTGCTCGGCTATTACATCCTGCATGAAGGCCTGATCGGCGTGATGGGCGATCAGGGCTTGCAGGAAGAAACCTATAAAAAGATCGACGACAAAAAAAGCGAAAGCTGGGAGGTCACGAACGCTTGGCTCGGCATCACCGACAAATACTGGGCCGCAACCCTCCTTCCGGACACCGATGCCAAAGTCCGCACGCGCTTCTCCGCCGGCGAAGTCGGCGGGCTCAAGACCTATCAGACCGACTATCTGTCGCAGCCGCAGACCATCGCGCCCGGCGCGACGGGCTCGGCTGACGCCCGGCTGTTCGCAGGCGCCAAGGAAGTCTCGGTCGTCGGTATCAATTTCCCGTTCTCGGCCGACGGCGGCTACAACCAGTCGCTTGGGCTCAACCACTTCGATCTGCTCATCGACTGGGGCTGGTTCTACTTCATCACCAAGCCGATGTTCCTCGCCATCGACTTCTTCTTTCATCTGGTCGGCAATTTCGGCATCGCCATCCTGATCGTCACCGTGCTGGTGAAGCTCCTGTTCTTCCCCCTCGCCAACAAGTCCTATGCGTCGATGGCGAAGATGAAGGCGGTGCAACCGCAGATGGCGATGATCAAGGAGCGCTATGCCGACGACAAGATGAAGCAGCAACAGGCGATGATGGAGCTCTACAAGAAAGAGCAGATCAATCCCGTCGCTGGCTGCCTGCCGATCGCCATCCAGATTCCGGTATTCTTCTCGCTCTACAAGGTGCTGTTCATCACCATCGAGATGCGGCATGCGCCGTTCTACGGCTGGATTCACGATCTCTCGGCACCCGATCCCACCAACATTTTTACGTTGGGAGGGCTCATTCCGTTCGATCCGTCAATTCTGCCCCTGCTTGGCTCGTTCCTGCATCTCGGCTTCTGGCCGGCGATCATGGGCGTCACCATGTGGGTGCAGATGAAGCTCAATCCGGCGCCGCCCGATCCCACTCAGCAGATGATCTTCAACTGGATGCCGCTGATCTTCACCTTCATGCTGGCGAATTTTCCAGCCGGGCTCGTCATCTACTGGGCCTGGAACAACTCGCTCTCGGTGCTCCAGCAGAGCGTGATCATGCATAAGAACGGCGCCAAGATCGAATTGTGGGACAACGTGAAACGCACATTCGTGCGCAACAAGCCGAAACAGCCGGCGGAATAGCTTGCCTCAGGCCGCGCGCACGCGGCTGAAGAACGTCGCCACCTTGGTTTCGAGATCGCCGGCGCGTGCCGACAGCCGCGCCGTCCAGGTGGTGATTTCATCGACCGCGGCGGCGCTGCGGGTGATCGATTGCTCGACCGCCCCGATCTCCGTCGATGCCCGCGCGGTATGACCGGCCGCGGTGTGGATGCTTTCGGAGATTGACCCGGTCGTCACGCTCTGTTCCTGAACGGCAGAAGCGATATTCGTCGACGCGCCGGTCAATTCGCCGATGGCGCGGGCGATCGATGAGATTTCCTCGACCGATCGCTTGGTGGCTTCCTGGATGGCGGCGACCTGCTGCGAAATGTCTTCCGTGGCGCGCGAGGTCTGGTTGGCAAGGGTCTTCACCTCCGCGGCGACCACGGCAAATCCCCTGCCGGCTTCGCCGGCACGCGCCGCCTCGATAGTGGCGTTGAGCGCCAACAGATTGGTCTGCGCGGCGATCGCCGAGATCGTACCGACGACCGAGCCGATGCGCTCAGCGGCATCGTCTAAGGCGCGAATGGACCCGGCGCTGCGCTCGGCAACGCCGCTTGCGGACTGGGCCATTTCCAAGCCGCGCGTCGCCTGCCCGCCGATCTCCTGGATCGACGCCGAAAGCTCTTCGGTCGCTGTCACCGTTACGGCCATGTGTTGCGAGGTCTCGGAAGAGGACACTGACGCGGACGCCATGCGCTCGAGTGTGCTGTCGGCAACCTCCTTCAAAGTCGAGCAGGTCGTCGACAGCGACGTGGACGTTTCCTTGATCGCCTCGACCACCGCGCCAATGGCGCCGTCAAAGTCGGCGATCGCTTCGTCAATCGCGCTGCGCCGAAGCGTCGCCGCCTTCTCGGCGGCCTGACGATGCAGCGTCATCGCGTTGGCGACGTCGAAGCTGATCACCTTCGAGATAATCTTCACGCCTCGGCTGAGCTTCGCTGCCGACCAACGATGCTTTCGCGACAGCGCGTCAATCGCCGCCTGGAGCACGTAACTTCCAGCCGTGCTGCGAATGCGGGCGTCAAAGCCGAACGCGGCTTCCTGAGCGACCGTCTCGCGGCAGGTCTCGGCATAAGCCGTATCAAGCTTGCCGCCCAGCAGCGATCGAAAGTGGGCGATCTCGAGCTTTTTGAACAGTTCCGTGTTCTTCGCCACGGCCTCGTTGAGTCGTGGCAGGACCCTTATAGCAACGACGACATCATCGATCGCACTCTCAAGGTGCGGGGCAATCAGTAGCCATGCTTCGGCGATGAAATCGCGGGCTCGATCATCGAGACCATAGAGCGCGAGCCGGGCCTCGAAAGCATGCACGGGATCGGCTGTCGGCATGGAATTCAATAGCTTGAAGATGGATGCGGAATTCGGTCTCGTCGCGGAACCGTATGGTGCACACGATTTATTGCACTTGTGTTAATGATCTGGTTACCAATCCGCATTTCCACTTCGGGAAATAGCGGGTCCCTTGCCCCACGCGGATCTGCGCTCATTCCAGGCAACTTCATCAGCCAGTTCGCCGCCATTCACGGCAGTCGGCACGTGGAACAGCTTTTGCATGGGTTGCAGATCACCCGCCGTGGGCGCGCCGATCGAGGAAACGGGGCTCGGGATCGTGAAGGCAGCGACATTCAGGCCCCGAGAAGCCTTCACGAAACGCAGCCGCTAGATCGTCAGCCGATTTTTCGCCAATGGATCCCGCCCTCAAGATCGTCATCGTTGACGAAAATCCCATACGCGCGGCGATCCTTGCCGACGGCCTGCGCGAGGCCGGCTACGTTCACGTCACCCGAATCGAAGAAACCGCGAGCCTGTTGGTGCGCATCTATTCTCTCGATCCCGATGTCATCCTGATCGATCTCGAAAATCCCAGCCGCGATGTGCTTGCGCAAATGTTCCAGGTCAGCCGCGCCGTGAAGCGGCCGATCGCAATGTTTGTCGATCAGAGTGATGCCGCCGCCATCGAGGCCGCGGTCGATGCCGGCGTATCCGCCTATATCGTCGATGGCCTCAAGAAGGAGCGCATCAAGAATATTCTCGATCTTTGCATTTTGCGCTTCAACGCTTTTGCCCGCCTCACCGGCGAGCTCGAGCGCGCGCAAACCGCGCTCAGCGAGCGCAAGCTGATCGATCGCGCCAAGGGCATCCTGATGAAGATGAAGAATATTGGCGAGGCCGACGCCTACGCGATGCTGCGCAAGACGGCAATGAACGAGAACCGCAAGATCGCCGAAGTCGCGCAATCGCTGGTCACTGCCGCGGAGCTGCTGAAATGAACGAGGCCAATCTGCGCGTCGGCTTCATCCCGTTGATCGATGCTGCGGCCCTGCTGGTTGCCGTCGACAAAGGCTTTGCCGCGACCGAAGGCCTGACCGTCGATCTGGTCCGCGAAGTGTCGTGGTCCAATGTGCGTGACAAGCTCAATATCGGCGTTTTCGACGCCGCTCACTTGCTGGCGCCGCTGGCCGTCGCGTCAAGCCTCGGCGTCGGTCACGTCAAGGTGGCGCTGGCGGCACCCTTCATGCTGGGGCTCAACGGGAACGCCATTACGGTGTCGCCCGCACTTTACGATGCGCTCTCCGCCGCAGCTGACGGCAAGCTCGAAGATCCCAAGATCTCGGCGCAAGCCCTCGCCCGCGTCGTTACCGCTCGGCGTCGAGCGGGTGAAGAAGCGCTCACCTTCGGGATGACGTTTCCATTCTCGACGCACAACTATCAGATCCGTCTTTGGATGGCCGCGGGCGGCGTCGATCCGGATCAGGACGTGCGTCTCGTTGTGCTGCCGCCACCCTATATGGTGGATAGTCTCTCCCGCCGCCAAGTCGACGGTTTCTGCGTCGGGGCACCGTGGAATTCGATCGCCGTTGAGTTCGGCGTCGGCCGCATTCTTCATTTCGGCTGCGATATCGTCGCGCGTGCGCCGGAAAAGGTCTTGGCGGTGCGCGCTGCCTGGGCGGACAATCGCCACGATGTGCTCGAGCGGTTCCTGTGCGCGCTCGGCGGTGCGGCAGCCTTCGTCAACGATCCGGCGCATGTCGAGGAAGTCGCCAAGCTTCTAGCCGCGCCGGGCCGCGTCGGCGTCTCCGCGGACATCATCCAGCGCACGCTCAAGGGGACACTGCACACGGCACCCAACGGCGTGTCGCGCGGCAATTCCGATTACATTCTTATTGCGCGGGACGGCGCAGCCCGTCCCGATCCGGTTCATGCCGCGTGGCTCTACGCGCAAATGGTGCGATGGAACCAAGCCCCGTTGTCATCCGAACTGCTCGCTGCTGCCGAAGCTTGCTTCAGGCCCGACCTTTACGACGCGGCACTGGGAGAAACTGAGAAATCGCAGTCAGCGCCCCCCGACGGCATCGGTGCCTTCGTCGGACCACCCTTCGAAGCTCACGATATTGCAGGGCACCTTGCCGGCCTGAAAGTGCCCGTGCCTATGCGGTAAGCATCGTATCGCATTGCACAAAATATCCTCAGCCTGCGGTCGCGCTGGGCATGTCAAGCCGCCAAGCCACAACAACGCAACGCAAGCTTGTTTGAAAAGGCTGGGTTTTTCACGATCTGCATTCTGGCACGAAGCTTGAATTAGCAACCGCGAGGGCGCCCTTCGGGTGACGCCACACGGTCCAACGACGGGCCATCAGCAACGCCGCTGTCCAGGAGGATGCGCCAAGAGCTGCATTCTTCTGGGCGCGGCTTTTTTGTTGGTCAACCGACAGAGCGAGGACCGCAGCGCATGCTGCGCGACTCCGAAAGGAACATTGCGATGAGCGAGCCGAACACGACCTGGATTTCGGATTGGAATCCTGATGACGCAAGGTTTTGGGAAGCCAAAGGCAAATTCATTGCCCGCCGCAATCTCATCTGGTCGATCATCGCCGAGCACATCGGATTTTCCATTTGGCTGACCTGGAGCATCGTCGCAACCAAATTGCCACAAGCCGGATTTCACTACACCACCGATCAGTTGTTTCAGCTCGTGGCGTTGCCCGGATTGATCGGCTCGCTGATGCGGTTCCCCTACACTTTCGCGGTGACCACATTCGGCGGCCGCAACTGGACAATCTTCAGCGCCTCGATCCTATTCGTCCCGACGATCGCGCTCGCGTATTTCGTCACCAGGCCCGACACGCCCTACACGACGATGCTGCTGGTCTCGGCGCTGGCGGGACTGGGTGGCGGCAACTTCGCCTCGAGCATGACCAACATCTCCTTCTTTTATCCGGACCGCATGAAGGGCTGGGCACTCGGCTTGAACGCAGCCGGCGGCAATATCGGCGTCAGCAGCGTCCAGTTGCTCACCCCGGTCCTGATGGGGCTCGGCATCATCAACCTCTATCAGGGAACGCCGGGACCGGGAGGCATTTATCTTCAGAATGCAGGCCTGATGTGGCTGCTGCCGCTCGCCGTCGCGGTGTTCGGCGCGGTGTTTTTCATGAACAACCTGACGACGGCGCGCTCGTCGTTCAAGGACCAGCTGGCTATCGTCGGACGCAAGCACACCTGGATCATGTCCTTCATCTATATCGGGACGTTCGGTTCTTTCATCGGCTATTCGGCGGCGTTCCCACTCCTGATCAAGACCCAGTTCCCGGCGGTAACAGTCACGGTGGCGTTCCTTGGGCCGCTGGTCGGTTCCTTGTCGCGTCCGTTGGGCGGGCTGCTTGCCGACAAGATCGGCGGCGCCGTCGTGACGTTCTGGAATTTCATCGCCATGGGCGCAGCGACGATGGGCGTCATGCACTTCGTCGAGGCCAAGGACTTCGGCGGCTTCCTGACGATGTTCCTGATCCTGTTCGTCACCACAGGGATCGGCAACGGCTCGACCTACCGCATGATCCCGTCGATCTTCCGTGAGGAGAACCTAGCGAAAGCGAAAGGCCAGGGCGAAGCCGCGCGCACGAGCGCCTTGAAGGCGGCGAGCATCGAGAGCGGCGCCGCACTCGGTTTTATCGGCGCCATTGGGGCCGTCGGCGGCTACTTCATTCCGCGCGGTTTCGGAGCGTCGATCGGCCTCACTGGGGGCCCGCAATTGGCGCTGGAAATCTACCTCGCGTTCTACGCGGTCTGCCTAGCGCTCACGTGGTGGTTCTATCAGCGCAAGAGCTTCCTATCGCCACGCACAACGAGCCTCGCCGGAGCACGCGTGTGAGACGCCGCAAACAGCAGCGCCGATAACGCGGATGCGATGTCATCCCAGGCCGGGAAGCCCAGGAGCACGTCCATGACACCAGATCAGATCAAGGCGATCCAGGATAGCTTCCTCAAGGTCGTCCCGATCTCCGAGCAGGCGGCCGCGCTGTTCTACGGCCGGCTGTTTGAGATCGCGCCGGCTGTGAAGCCGCTCTTTCGCGGCGACATGAAGGAGCAGGGCCGCAAGCTGATGGCGACGCTCGGCGTCGTCGTCAACGGCCTCGCCAATCTTGAATCCATTCTGCCAGCGGCCAGCGCGCTGGCGAAACGCCACGTCGATTACGGCGTCAAGGCCGCCGATTACACGCCGGTCGGCGCGGCGCTGCTGTGGACGTTGGAGCGCGGTCTCGGCGAGCAATGGACGCCGCAACTCGCGGCGGCCTGGACCGAGGCTTACACCATTCTGTCCGGCTTCATGATTGCCGAAGCCTACGGCCACAGCATCGCGGCCGAATGAGACCGCGATGAGCGAGCCCCTCGTCATCATCGGCAACGGCATGGCGGCGGCGCGGCTGTGCGAGGAGCTCGCGCAACGCGCGCTCGGCCGTTACGCCATCGCCGTGATCGGCGAGGAGCCGCAGCTCGCCTATAATCGCGTCCTGCTCTCGTCGGTGCTTGCCGGCGACGTGCCGGCGAGCGAGATCGTGCTGCAATCGGCAAACTGGTGGCGCGACCGTGGCGTCACCCTGCGTTATGGCGCGCCGGCCGTCGCGACCGATCTCACTGCGCGTGTCGTGACCCTTGCCGACGGCAAGACCTTCAAATTCGCGAAGCTCGTCTTCGCCACCGGCTCGCGGGCGATACGGCTGCCCGTCGGCGGCGCCGATCTGCCGGGCGTGCTGACGTTCCGCGACATGGGCGACGTCGATGCGATCACACGCGCGGCGCAGCGCGGCGTGCGTGTCGTCGTCATCGGCGGCGGCTTACTGGGCATCGAAGCCGCATGCGGGCTCGCCAAGGCCAGCGCCAAGGTCACGCTCGTTCATCTCATGGACCGGCTGATGGAGCGCCAACTCGACGCCCGCGCGGCGGCCATGCTCAAGGGCGCGATGGAGAGGAAGGGCGTGGATGTGCTGCTCGAAGCCGAGACGGCGCGCTTCATCGGCGATGGACACATCGAAGCGGTGGAATTGAAAGACGGCCGCACTTTGGCTGCCGATATGGCCGTCGTTGCCGTCGGCATCAGGCCGAATGCGGAACTTGCCGCCAAGGCCGGTCTCGCAGTCAAGCGCGGCATCGTCGTGGACGATCGGCTGGCAACCGATGCGACCGACGTGTTCGCCATCGGCGAATGCGCCGAGCATCGCGGCACCTGCTACGGATTGGTGGAGCCGGCAAACGAGCAGGCTCGCGTGCTTGCTGAAAGACTGGCCGGACGCAACAGCGAATATGGCGGCAGCATTAACGCCACCAATCTCAAGGTCGCCGGCGTCCGGGTCTTCTCGGCCGGAGATTTTCTTGGTGCGGCGGGCACCGAATCGATCCTCCTCGCCGATCCCGGGCTCGATACTTACCGCAAGCTCGTGATCGCGGGCGGCCGACTGGTCGGCGCGGTTTTGTTCGGCGATACCGGCGACGCCCAGTGGTATCTCGAGCTCATTCGCTCCGGCGCCGCGATCGAAGCGATCCGCGAAGATCTCGTTTTCGGCCGCACTTTCGCCGAGCAGAAATCGGGCATCGCCGAAAAACAGGCGCGGAACGGCGGCGCCCCCGCGGCGGTTCGCCGCCGCCTGAGCGGCATTCGGGCCGGCGCGGGCGCGGCCGTATCCGCGGCGAGGCAGGACGCCGACCGGGGAGTTCCGGCCGCATGAGCGACACCGATATCAAGCCCACGGCGGCGGCGCAGGCTGGCGATTTCTCATCGGATCAGAAACGTTATCTGGAAGGATTCGTGGCCGGCGTGCAGATCGCCAAAGCCGCAAAAAGCGTCGCCGGCGCGTCAGGTGCTCCTGCCGCGCCGGAGCCCATTGGGCCAGATGCTGCCGGGCTCAAAGCGCAAAACCGCGTGCTGGCCGCCGGCGGTAAACTGTCCGATCCGGAAAAGTTCAAGCGCGAGCAACATCCGTTCGATACCTACGAGCGGCTGAAGGAGCACGCCGCCAAGGGCGAATATCCGAAGCCGCCAGACAATTTCCGCTGGCGGTTCTTCGGGCTGTTTTACGTGGCGCCGAACCAGAACTCCTATATGTGCCGACTCCGTATCCCGAACGGCATCCTCAAAGCGGCGCAGCTTGTGGGCTTGGCCGACCTCGCCGCGCGTTACGGTGGCGGCTACGCCCATGTGACGACGCGCGCCAATATCCAGATCCGCGAGATCGAGGCGCACGATGCCGTCGCCATGATCGAGGCGGTGCAGGATCTCGGCCTGTGCTCGCGCGGCTCCGGCGCCGACAATATCCGCAACGTCACCGGCACGCCGACGGCCGGCATCGATCCGCAGGAACTCATCGACACCCGTCCTTATGCCCGCGAGTGGCACTTCCATATCCTCAACGACCGCTCGCTCTACGGCCTGCCGCGCAAGTTCAACGTCGCCTTCGACGGCGCCGGCACCGTCGCAGTGCTTGAAGACACCAACGACATCGGCTTCCAGGCCGTCGACGTGTTGGATGGCTTCGGGCTTGAGCCCGGCATCTGGTTCAAGCTTTGCCTCGGCGGCATCACCGGGCACCGCGACTTCGCGCGCGACACCGGCGTGCTGGTACGGCCGAGCGACGCCTGCCGCGTCGCCGACGCGGTGGTGCGCGTCTTCGTCGATCACGGCGACCGGACCGACCGCACCAAGGCGCGGCTCAAATATGTGCTCGACGCCATGGGCGTGGAGAAATTCCTCGGCCTGCTCGAGGAGAAGCTCGGTCGCAAGCTCGATCGCGCCGTGCCCGGTGCGGTGGCGCCGCGGCCCGCGTTCGATCGCACGGCGCATATCGGCATCCATCGGCAAAAGCAGGACGGGTTGCACTGGATCGGCATTGTCGTTCCGGTCGGGCGGCTGTCAGTCGAACAGATGCGCGGGCTTGCTGCGATCGCCAGCGCATTCGGCGACGGCGACCTTCGCCTCACGGTCTGGCAAAACCTCTTGATTTCGGGCGTGCCGACCGAACAGCTCGCCGCGGCGACGGGGCGGATCGAAGCGCTCGGTCTCGCGATCACCACCAATGCGATCCGCGCCGGTCTCGTCGCCTGCACCGGCAATACCGGATGCAAGTTCGCCGCATCCGACACCAAGCGCCACGCCGAGGAGATCGCGCGTTGGTGCGAAACGCGCGTCGCGCTGGATACACCCGTCAACATCCACTTGACCGGCTGCCATCACTCCTGCGCCCAGCACTTCGTATCCGAGATCGGGCTTTTGGCCTGCAAGGTGCAGGAGAACGAGGAGGCCGATCCGGTCGAGGGCTATCACATCGTGGTCGGCGGCGGCTTCGGTCCGAACGCCGCG
>Ga0335085_10003705_pt1 | contig 26092 bp, 25 predicted proteins | sample Lox_Sample_45_FD_206712 | JGI IMG/M metagenome (GOLD analysis project Ga0335085, IMG submission 206712) | Soil microbial communities from Loxahatchee National Wildlife Refuge, Florida, United States - Lox_Sample_4.5 | ecosystem: Environmental > Terrestrial > Soil > Wetlands | place: USA...
GCGATCAGCAGCCCGATCAGCGCCTTGCGGACCATCACCGGCCTGCCCGACTAACCGAGAGGATCGTTGAGCTGCGACAACCTGAGCGTGTGGCAGTCAGGCCACGACGGGCTACACGCCTCGAAGATCGTGAACGACACCGGATCGGTGGTCGAGGCGGGTTGTCCGTACCAGACGCCGGTGCGGTGGAGGGTTCCGGTGATCGTGATCGCGGTCGTCCCTGGCCGGAGTTGTCCGCGTGCCTGCGCGAGTGCTTCGGGCCACAGCGACGGGACCTTGGCGCTCGTGATCGTCAGATGCTCGATGACTTTCATCGTCGCGAGCTGCGTCCACTGGTCGGTGGTCGGCTCGTAGCTGGCGACATCCCCGATCAGCCCGGCGATTTCCTCCCCGGACGGGTCGGCGTCGGCGAGCACCGGGGCGCTGTAGTCGGACGGCGCGTAGCCGGTGGTCGTGGACCAATCGAACAGCGCCGCAGCGACCGCCTCGGCGTAGATCACCGGGTTGTCGGTCTTGGGAAGCGTCGCCGGCACGGGACCGCTCACCGCGCTGCCCGACGAGCCTGCGATTCCCGAGCTGGTCGAGCCCGGCGTGCCGGTTCCCGTCGAACCGGGCCGGGAGGTCGCGGTGTGACCGGGGCCGCGGACGAGCCCGTAGACGCCAACGCTGATCGTCGCCAACACGACGACACCAACGACGGCGAGCACGGCGATCAGGCGGCGAGGCAGAGAAATGGTGGGCACGGCTTGCTCCCAGGCAGATCGAGGACGGTTGCCGTTCAGGTGCGCGGCCGGCCCCTCGCTGGGGGGTGGCAGTTCAGAAGCCGGCGGCTTGGGGTGGCCGGTCCGCTAAGGGCTGGGCCGGTGCCGTCTGGTCGGGGCGGGCATCGCCGATCGCGCGGATGAACTCAGCGCTGCCGTCCAGGGAGGCGCACAACCGCTGCCATTGCTCGTTGGTCAGGCCGGCCGCGATCTCCTCGGGGTCGTAGTGCTTCCACCATCCGTACATCTCATCGACGGTCGCTAGGAAGGCCCGCAGGCCGTAGCGCTTGATCGCTACCAGCCGCGGCTGATTTCCCGCACCCGGGTCGTGGTCCTGCGCCGTGGCGCGCGCGATGGCCGCCTGCGCGGCTTTGATCAGATCTGCCGCAGGCTGCTCGCGGTCCAGGACATCCAGCTCGCCCGCAGCGCGGGCCCGTACCGACTCGGGCTGGGCAGGATCATCCGCCAGCCGGGCCAGCGTGTCGGTACTGGCTGCGGCCTGAACGGTTAGGTAATGGCCGTAGACCTTCCCGTCAGCGTCCATGTCGGCCAGCTCGCGGCGTGCCACCTGACGTACTGGCTCGGGGACGCTCGTGTCCTCGGCGAGATGCTGGACGTTGAGGACTTGGTTCAGAGCAGTAAATGACTTCTTGCCAGTGATCACTCTGGCCGCCTGCTCCCGCGCCTTGCCCGTACCGGCACCAGCGTCCGGTGGTGACGATTCGTCACCACCGTCAGATCCGAATCTGGTGGCTTGCTGGCGGCGGGCCGCGTCAGCCGCATACAGAGCCTTCAGCTCGGTGTAGAGGGCGGCGGCCTCGGTCGGGGCCAGCGGCTTGCGGATCGTGTTCTCGTGCTGCTCGGCCAGTACCTCCATCAGCCGTGAGGACACGGTGGCGGTGATCCAGACCTTGACCCGCTCCCACCCCAGCCGCTTGACCGCCGCGAGGCGGCGGGCGCCGCAGACCAGCGTGCCATCAGGGGTGATCGTGATCGGCTGCAACAGCCCGAGCTTGTTGATCGACTCGCACAACTCGCCGAGGTCGCCAAGGTCGTGGCGGAAGCGGTACCCGACCCGGATCGACGCGACCGTGCGGTCCAGTTCCACGCCCCCGCCGCTACTCACGGCGATCATCCCCGAACGCCGCGATTGCCTGGGAGTTTGGGCAGCAGGCGAGGACAGCGCGGACCAGGGCCGTGTCGTCGAGCAGTTCACGGACACTCTCGCCCAACAGCAGCCGCGCCAACACTCCTTTGTGAGTCGGGCGGCCCGGTTGTGGCCGGGAGCCGAGCAGCACGCCGAGCAGCCCGCTCCAGGCGTGCCGGTCGAGGTCGAGCTGGGCGCGGATCGCGCGGTCGCGACGCAGCGTCTCATAGGCGGCGGGGATGCTGCCGGCGTCCGCGAGCCGGGCAGCGACGTACTCCACGACCGTCCCGGCGACACTGCCGGGCCATCCCAGCAGTTCAAGCAGCACCGTCGCGTCAGCGATCGGCGGCTCGGTGTCGGGCTCCCGGTCGGGGCCGAGCGTGACCGATGGGAGGGTCTCGGTCAGCTCACCGGCCCGGACCGGCACGTCCTGGTCGGCGTGCTGGGTACGCCGGGCTTTCTCGGTCGAGGTCAGGTGCCGCTCGGCGTGGTTCTCCGCCGACAGGCTGACCTGCACCGCCCGCGTGACGACTGCCCACGGGTCGGCCGCGTGCCGCACTCCGTCGTGGCGCATCGCCAAGAAGGCCGCGGAGGCGGCCTCGCCGGGATCACGGTGCCAACTGCGCGCCAAGGGGGCGTAGCGCTCGATCGTGTACGCCAGCAACGCGGTCGCGTCCGGGTCGGTCCGCCACGCTCCGTCGCCAGCGGCATGGAGCCGGTCAAGGAGCGCGCGGAGTCCCGCCGGGCTGGCGAACGCCGGCTCGGACCCGCCGCCCGGCGCGCTGGCCGGGGCGGGAACGCTGCGGGGTACTGGATGGGCGGACATGGCAACCCGTAGGTGCGCGCCCCGCGCCACCAAACGGCCCCGAGAACATCGCTGCTATCGCCCGCAGGCGTTAGGTCATCAGCATCGTTCCCGGAGCGGGCCACTCACGCGACACGTCGACACAGCAACACGCGCGACGAACAGTCAACGGCCGATCACCGACCGCTCGACCCGCGCTGGTTCAACCGCGCTCTGGCGACCGAACGCGGACACCGGCGCCAACCGCCCACGCCCCCCGTTCCGGTCACCCGCCAGCCCAGTCCGCAGATTGTCGCGGACCTGGCGATGCGCGGCCACCTGCGCGGCGACCGCGCCCGCCGCCGCTTGCCCCGCGAACCGGATTGCCAACTCGGTTGGGCGCAACCACTGCACCGTCACCCCATGCCCCTGAGCCGTCGCTCGTCGACGACCGTCGACAGCGTTGCCCTTGGATGGATCGTGAACCGCGAGCAGTTCCCGCGGCGACTCCGCGCCGTAGCTCGGCCGGTCGTGTCCGTGATGATCATCGTGTCCGGCTCGCTGCCGGTCCTCGTCTGTGCTCACTCTGGACTCCTTTCCTCAGACGATTCGCTTTGCCCTCCCGGCACCGCCAGAGCACGAGCCGCCGGAAGAGCAGGAAGTTCAGGAGGGTCTGGCGATTTCAGCCAGCGGCCCACCGTGGATGGGTGAACACCGAGCCGGGCTGCGATCTCCCGGTTGGTCAAGGTCGTGCCGGCCCGCAACCGCAACGCCTCACCGACCTGCCCGCTCTCATCGACTCGACGTGCCGTCTTCGACGGTGACCGCCTTGGCGTTCCCTGCCGCCGTGTGCCCGCCTCCGCCACCAGAGTCGGGTGCGGGCGACGCGTCAGCTCGACCGTGAGATGGGTGATCGCGACTAGCACCACCGGCGGGACCGCCGCCACCAACGCAGCCAGCACCGACGGCACGCTGGCGTCGGCGGCAACGACCGCGTGACTGGCGTTGGCCAGCACCGACACCGCCGCCCCGGCACTGAGCAGCAGCCACGGGTAGCGGACCGCCCGGCGGTCCAACCCGCTGCCGCTCAGCGCCACCACCGACACCGTGGCGACAACGATCACGCCGTCAACGATCAGCGGCCACATCCACGCCCGGCCCGCGGGAATCCCACAGTCACGAGCCAGCGCCGACAATGACGTGAACGACAGCCAGAACGCGCCCAGCGCGATGAACACCGTCCCCGCGATCGCCACCACCAGCACCAGCCGGCCCGACCCTCCCGCGCCGCTCATCGCCCCAACCCCCAGACCATGCTCACGGTCGGCTCTCTGTGCTGGCGGTTTGCGGTGCGGTAAGCGGAGGCCAGGGTGGCGTCGATCTCTCGCTCACCCAGCCCGCTGCCGGCCGCGGCCGACCCCAGCACCCGGCGGGCGTCGTCCAGAAGAACGCCGCTCTCGGCCTGCCGGCACGCCGCCCAAAACAGCGCCCGATTGCGGTTACCCTCCGGCTGGGCCGCCAACCACGCGCCCAGCCGCTCACCCGATCCTCGGCTCAGCCCCATAGCCGGGCGCGAAAATGGATGCCGCCGGGGCGGGTCAATCAGGCGACGCAATGCCGCGGCGTCCAGCGGCCGGGCCTGCCGGGCGGCAGTGATCAGCCGGTAGCCGCGGCGTGCGCCGCCGTCGGTGACGACTTGGGAGGGTGGAGCGATCACGTAGCCGCCCACACCCCGGAAGTCGACGTGCGCACGTGGGATCGCCCAAGACGCCTGCCCGACATCCTCCGCGACTGGGAAGTAAAGATGCAGCCCTCCCGAGGGACTGCGGACCAGGACAGCCCATCCCTCGGCCAGCCCCGCGTGGCGGCCTCGGCGCAGCGCCGGGAACCCGGAGCCGCCCGGACGCACGTCGATGTCCAGCACGTCGAACCCACCCGGGCGGCCGCTCGGCAGCCCGATGTTCGCCTCCGGCCAGCGCCGCCACCACCGCCCGACTTGTTCGGGGTCGCTGCTGGCCTCGGTGAACCCGTGCCGGGTCAATGGCCGCTTGGCGCCTGGCGCGCACGGAAACACACTCACGCCGGCTGCGGCATAAGCCAACGCGGCCTGCGGCAACGACAAATACCCCGCCGACGCGAACACCGCCAAGCTGGATGCAGCAGGCTGGACGTTCACGTCCGCCGCCTCGCGACCGACTCCAGTCGCCGCAAGAACAGCTCGGTCAGCTTCGCCTCACGAACCTTCCGATACCGCTGCGCCGTCGTGGCTGTCGTCCTGCGTGGCACCATCGCCGCTCCTCCTGGCCCGCACGAACCGCCGACCGGCGGCGTGTCGAAGGCCAGGTACGCAAGACGAGCCCGGTCATCACTCCAACCGCACACTCCAACGCTTCGGCAGGCTCACCATCCAGCGATAGCAGCCGAAACGACGAAAGCGCACCCCGACGCCCGATGACGCGATACCCGTCCAGGTACACGCGCCCCCAGTCCAGGTGCGAACGGACTATGCGGAGTGGTTGGCGGCGACGACGATCACCACCGACGCGTCGGTGAGGGCCTGGTCGATATCGGCGGCATCCTCGGGGTTCTCAGAGAGCCGGTCCAGTGTGGCGACCACGCAATACCCGACCCGATGGGAGCCCACGTGGTCGAGCAGGCGCCGCAGAGCGGGGCGGTCCATGCCCACACCGCCGACATCGACGAACTCGTCGGCCATCCGCAGCCCGAGCCGATCAGCCGCGAGCGCGATCTGCGCCCGCTGGTGCTCCACCTCGACTGCCGCCCCATCGGCCTTGATCGAGGCGGCGCGGATATAGGAGACGGCAGGAAAATCCCTCGGAGACCAATCATCGACGCTCATGACACCTGAGCCGCCGACATGCGCCGACCAGCGTGCCCGGTGCCCGCTGGCGTCGACTTGGCGTCATGGGTGCGCTGCCAGTCACGCAACAGCACCGCCTCCTCGTGGCGTACCCGCAGCAACCGGATCGCCGAGGCCGGGATCAGAACGGTGAAGCGGATCGCGTTCCAGAAACCGAGGAGCACGAACAGGTTGACCCAGCCCGGCCCGCCGTCACCGACGACACCGCGCGCAGCGACCATCATCAGGCCGTAAACCACGACCCCGGCCAGACCGACGAGCGGCCCCCACTTGATCCCCGTGCGGGTGTGGACCCGGCGGATGACGATGTTGCTCGGCGCGAACCGCTGCACCAAGCCATAGAGGCGGGCGCTGAGCGCCCAACTGGCTACGAAGATCACGAGAGGAGCCCTCTTTCTGGTCAGACGCGTGCGACGCGTCAGTTGCGGGATGGCAGTCCAGAAAGAGATTCCAACCCGGCCGAAACCAGGAAGCGGCGCCCGAAAGCGCGAGAGATATTCACTGCCAGAACACAGCATATCGCAGCAGGAGCGCGAAGGGAATCTCCTAGGGTCGACCCGCCCTCCGGTCACAACCCTCCCCGATGGACCCGCCCGACGAGTTCGGGCCGGCCCCCTTGAGTCGCTAGCTCAGCAGAGTCAGGCGATGCGCGGCAGCAGCGATGGTGGCGACGCGTGCAAACGGCGGAACTCCGTGGGCAAGACAACCGCAGGCAGCGTGAAGACAGCGGCTGGCGTAGAACGGATCGGTCCAACCCGCGTCCCTAGCTACCTCGCTGACCGACAGGTCGGTCGAGACAAGCCGCCTCCACGCGCCGCCAGCCTAAAGGCGCCATCGGCTCATCTCACGGTCGCGTTCAGGGCCTGGCGTTCGTCTCGCGGAAAGCGTCCGGCGCGGTGCCCGGATAGTCCTGCTGCTGAACGTGCGGTCCCCGCGCATTCGCGGCCTCGGGTGACTCGCGCGATTGTGGGAAGCTGATCTCGATCCAGAGTCCACCGTCTGGTTGTGGCCGCGCGTTGATTTGTGCGTGGTGGGCGGTGGCGATCGCATGCACGATCGAGAGCCCGAGGCCGTGTCCTGTCTGGTTGTTGGTGCGGGTTGTCTTGAGGCGTTGGAACGGTTGGAAGAGCCGTGCGATCTCGCTCGCTGGTATGTCCGGGCCGGTGTTGGACACGATCAGTCGCACTTGCTCGTCCGTGGTCGTGGTCGTCTGGATGTGGACGTGACCGCCCGGTGTGTTGTGACGGATGGCGTTGTCGATCAGGTTGGCGATCAGCCGCTCGATGAGCGCTGGGCTGCCGGTCGCGGTCGCAGGCGCAGTCGCGGTTGTGATTTCGATTCGGTGGTCGTCGGCGTCGGGACGGCGGTCGAGAAGGATCGTGTGGGTGAGGGCGGTGAGGTCGATCGGCTCGGGATTGTCGAAGCCGGCTTCGCTGCTGGCGAGTGCGAGCAGCGCCTCGATCAGTTGCTCTTGCTCATCGCTCACGGCGATCAGCTCTCTGGCGGTGGCACGCCATTCCTGGCTAGTGGTGTTGGGGTCGTCGAGCGCGACTTGGAGGAGCGCGCGTTGGGCGGTGAGTGGGGTGCGTAGCTCGTGGGAGGCGTTGGCGACGAAGTGTTGTTGGGTGTCGAAGCTGGCCTTCAGGCGGGCGAGCAGGTCATCAAGGGTGTCGCCGAGCTCTCTGAACTCATCATCAGCATCGTGCAGCGCGAGCCGCTGGTCGAGGTTGCTGGCGGAGATCCGGCGGGCGGTCTGGGTGATCGTGGTGACCGGTGCCAGCATTCGACCGGCGAAGAACCAGCCCAGCAGTACGGCGAGCGCAGCCACGACGAGCAGGGCGAGGCCGGAGTCGATCAGTAGGTCGTGCTTGTCCGCCGCGCTCTGGGCAGCCGCCGCGATCTGACGCGCGGTGCTGGCGTTGCCAACGTGGATGATGTGATGTCCGCCGGAGGAGGCTTGGCCTGCTCCGAGCCCGGGCAGTGTTCCGCTCGGCCCGCTACCCGCTCCGGCCGCGCTGCCGTGGCTGCTGTTGTCGAACAGTAGGTAGGTGAACGCGAGCAGCGCCAGGCCAGAGACCATGAACAGCACGCCTGAGAGAACGGTGAAGCGCAGCCTGGCAGTGCGACGAAACCGCGACGCGCCCCGACGCTGTCGGAGGCGCATCAGGGACCGCCGATCCGGTAGCCGGCCTCGCGGACGGTCTGGATCAGCGGCGGGTCGCCGACCTTGACGCGCAGCCGGTTGATCGTGGCCTTGACCGTGGTCGTGAACGGGTTGGTCTCGCGATCCCAGACACGCTCGAGCAGCTCCTCGGCGGAGACCGGCTTGCCCTCTGCGGTCAGCAGGCATTCGAGTACCCCAAGCTCCTTGGGACTGAGCGCCAAGCGCTTCCCGCCACGGGTCGCGACCCGCCGCTCAGGATCGAGAGAAAGATCGCGATATGCCAGCTCCGCACGCTGCGGGGTGCCCGGGCGGCGGCCGAGTGCCTGCACGCGTGCCAGCAACTCGGCAAAGTCGAACGGCTTGGGGAGGTAGTCGTCGGCGCCGAGGCCGAGGCCGTCGACGCGGTCCTTGATCGACCGTGCCGCGGTCAGCATCAGCACACGGCTCTCAGAGCGTTCAGCGACCAGCGAGCGGCAGATCTCATCACCGTGCGTGCCGGGTAGGTCGCGGTCGAGCACCACGACCTCGTAGCGGGTCGTGGCCAGCCGGCTGAGTGCGTCGTCGCCGTCGAGCGCGACATCGACGGTCATCCCGTGTCGCCGCAGCCCAGACGCGACCGCGCGGGCGAGCCGTTCGTGGTCCTCTGCTACCAGCACTCGCATTCTCGTTCTGTCTCCTTGTGCTCAAGCATCGCATCCGGTCGCTAGAGCCGCAGAGCGAGCACTCCGGGCCAGGGTCGCTGTTCCAGGGCTCTGAAGATGCCGTCTCGTAGGTCACAGCCAGGTCACAACGGTGACCTGGCTGTGACCTTTCGGCGCGTACAACGGCTTCCGAGACCACGTCCAGGACCCCGTGTAAGGAGACCGATCATGATGAAGCGCAACAGCCGCCTCGGCGCAAGCGACCCACCGGGGCCGGCGCTCAACAGACATCGACGAGGCCGTGGAGGCGCGCGCCGGTTGGTCTGCGGCCCTGCTGCCGTCGCCGTGCTCGTCGCTGTGCTGCTGGCGGGCTGTGGCAACAGCTCCTCGGGCGACAGCGTCGCGCACATCAACAACTCGACGACCAGCAGCAAGAGCGGCGCCAAGCCTGAGACAAAGGCGAGCGGCCTTGCATACGCGCAGTGCATGCGAACCCATGGCGAGCCGGACTTCCCGGACCCCAACAGCCACGGCGACTTCGGGTTCTCCAACAGTCACAGCATGAACCCGCAATCCCCGACGTTCCAGGCCGCCCAGAACGACTGCCGCTCACTTCAGCCGGGAAAGGTCAGCGCGGCGCAAGAGAACGCGCAGCTCAACCTGGCGCTGAAGGCCGCGGCCTGCATCCGCAAGAACGGCTACCCGACCCTTCCCGACCCGACGCTGTCCAACGGCGCGGTCGGCATCAACGGGAATGCGATGAAGAACATCGACGTGAACTCACCAGCGTTCCAGGCGGTCGCGAAGAAGTGCGGCGCACCCGGAGGGCTGTTCTGATGCACCAGCTACGTCTTCGACCGGCACGCTCGGTATCACGCCCAAGCAAGTCCAACCGGCCAGGCGCGCGTCTGCTCCTGCCGTTGACGGCTTCGCTGGCAGCGGTGTTGATCGCCGCCTGCGGTAGCAGCGCCACACATCCCACCACTTCCAGTACCACCGGCACCCCATCTGTCACCACGACGACGAATCCGGCCGCCAGCAGCAGCCGGTCTGACCCGAAGCAGAGCCTGCAGGCGTATGCGCGGTGCATGCGCACCCACGGTGTCCCGAACTTCAAGCTCAGCGCATCACCGACCGGCAGCAGCGGCAATGGCGGCGGCGGCAAGCAGAGCGGGCCGTACGGGTCGCCGTCGGCCGCGATGCGGGCGGTGCAGGCCGCTCACAAGGTGTGCGAAAAGTACGAGCCGGCGGCAGACCGGGGGTAGCTGATGAACTCGGCAACCATCCTCTCCGACGGGCCGGGCACCCCCGCGCCCGATCCCAGCCCCAAGCGCCGCCGCCGGCGATTTGCTGGCCTAGTCGCGATCGGGCTGGTGGCTGCTGCCGTCGCCGTCTGGGCGGCCGGGGCATTTAACGGACACCCCGCCAGGACGCAAGGGGTCAGCGACAACAACGACCCGGTGTCGATCGCGACCGTGACCAAAGGCACCCTCTCCTCGCAGCTCACCGCGAACGGGACGCTCCAGTACACCACCCCGGGCGGGTCGGACTACAGCGTCGTCAACCAGGAGTCGGGCACCTTCTCGAAGCTACCGTCGGCGGGCGCGGTGTTCTCCCGCGGACAGGTGCTCTACCGCGTCTCCAACAGCCCCGTGATCCTGCTCTACGGAGACACGCCCGTCTACCGCTCGCTGTCTGAGGGTGACAGGGGGCCGGACGTGCGCGAGCTGAACGAGAACCTCGTCGCGCTCGGCCACTCCGATTACGGGTATCTGGCCGCGGACTCGGATTACTTCAGCTCCGCGACCAAGTACGCGCTCGAACAGCTTCAGGACGCGCTCGGCGAGACCGAGACCGGAACCCTGGCCGAGGGACAGGCCGTGTTCCTCCCTGGCCAGATCCGGGTCACGACGATCAGCGCCACCTTGGGAACGAACGCGGGTCCAGGCGCGGCGATCATGCAAGCAACGTCGACCAACCGCCAGGTGGTTGTCGACCTGGACGCCTCAGAGCAGTCCGAGGTCAGAGCCGGCGACCATGTGCAGATCACTCTCCCTGACGGACAGGCCACCCCGGGCGTGGTAAGCAGCATCGGCACCGTCGCCAGCACCTCCGGTAACTCCAGCACGTTGCCGGTCTACATCACGCTGACGCACCCCAAGGCGGCCGGCACGCTCGATCAGGCGCCGGTCACGGTGCAGATCACCAGCGCTCAGATCAAGAACACTCTGATCGTCCCGATCGACGCGCTGCTTGCTCTCTCCGGTGGCGGCTATGCGGTCGAGACCGTTCAGGCCAACGGGGTCCACCAGCTTGTGGCCGTGACGCTCGGGACCTTCGATGACGCCGCCGGGAACGTACAGGTCACCGGCGAGCTCTCCGCCGGTCAACGGATCGTGGTGCCGAGCGTATGAACGCCCACGACCAAGCCATCTCCGCTGCTACCGGCCAGTCAGCTGGTAACAGCGCCGCGGCGGCCCGTCCAGCCGTGCTGGAGCTGCATGATGTGACCAAGACCTACGGGTCCGAGCCTCCGGTCTTCGCGCTACGCGGCGTCAGCCTCACGGTCGCCCCGGGGGAGCTTGTCGCGATCGTCGGGCCCTCCGGGTCGGGCAAGACGACGCTCTTGCACGTCATCGGCACCCTCGACCGTCCCACCAGCGGCACGGTCCGGATCGACGGAATCGACATCGCCGAACTCGATGACCGGCAGCTCGCCGCGCTGCGTGCCCGCAGTATCGGTTTCGTGTTCCAGCAGTTCTTCCTGGCCGAGCATCAGTCCGTGCTCGACAACGTGGCCGACGGGCTCCTCTACGCCGGAGTCGACGTGCGTGAGCGACGCGAGCTGGCCGCCCGAGCGCTCAACGCGGTCGGACTGGCCGACCGCCAACACGCCCGGCCAACCACCATGTCCGGCGGACAACGCCAACGCATCGCGATCGCCCGCGCGCTAGTCGGTCAACCGGCGATCGTGCTAGCCGACGAGCCGACCGGGAACCTCGACAGCCACACCGGCGAGCAGATCCTCGAACTGCTCAAGGAACTGAACACCCAAGGCGCGACGATCATCGTCATCACCCACGACCACGACCTCGCTAGCCAGCTACAACGCCAGGTCCATGTGCGCGACGGGCTGATCGTCGCCGACACCGCAACCGACGCAAAGCCCGCTACCGGAATCGAGGACCAGCGATGACCGCCGGCGCGCTGCTGATCCCCGGACGCCTGCGGTCCGGGGACATGGCCCGCGTCGCGAGCGTCGGCCTACGCACCCGCCGACTGCGAGCCGCGCTGTCGGCGCTGGGGATCGCGATCGGCGTCGCCGCGATCGTCGCCGTCCTCGGCCTCTCCTCCTCAAGCCAAGCCGGGCTGCTGGCGGAGATCGACCGACTCGGCACCAACCTCCTCACGGTCACCAACGGACAGACGCTCACCGGCCAGACCGCCAACCTCCCATTGACCGCGCCGGCGATGATCGCCCGCATCAACCCCGTCACCGAGGTCGCCAACACCGGCGAACTATCGAACGTCAACGTGTTCCGCTCACCCCTGATCCCGCAGGTCAACACCAACGCGCTCAGCGTCCAAGCCGCCAGCCTCAACCTGCTCTCAGCGGTCGGAACCAGCGTCGCCCAAGGCTCATACCTGAACGCGGCGACCGCAACCGAGCCCGCCGTCGTGCTAGGCGCCGCAGCCGCGCAAAGGCTCGGGATCGACCACATCTACCGCGGAGAGCGGATCTGGCTCGGCGGGATGTGGTTCTACGTGACCGGCATCCTCAAACCCGCCGTGCTTGCACCGGAAGTCGACTCAAGCGCGCTGATCGGATACACCGCCGCCAAGCGGTACCTCAACTACACCTCAACCGCCGCTGACGGCACCACCACCCAAGGGCCACCGACCAGCATCTACGTACGGGCGACCAACAGCCAGGTCGGCGCGGTCGATAACGTGCTCGCCGACACCGCCAACCCCGAAAACCCCGGCGAGGTCGACGTCTCCCAACCCTCCGCCGCACTGACCGCCCGCGCCGACGCCCAAGGCGCGTTCAACGGACTATTCCTCGGCCTCGGCGCCGTCGCCCTCCTGGTCGGTGCGGTCGGCGTCGCGAACATCATGATCATCAGCGTCCTGGAGCGCCGCTCCGAGATCGGGCTGAGACGCGCGCTCGGCGCGACCCGCGGCCAGATCCGCACGCAATTCCTCTCCGAAGCGATCCTGCTCGCACTCCTCGGCGGCACGATCGGCGTCGCCGCCGGCGCACTCGCCACCATCATCTACGCGCACACCAAGCACTGGGCCGTCGTCATCCCCACCGAAGCTTGGGCAGGCGGGATCACCTCAGCGATCCTGATCGGCGCGATCGCGGGGCTACTACCCGCCATCCGCGCCGCCCGACTCTCACCCACCGACGCACTCAGGACTGTATGAGGAGTCTTTCCGACCAACGGTGAGATCAACGTCGCCAGTCGTCGACAAGGACACCATCGCCCGCACCACCCGACTCGGTCTGCGACGCTAGACGATCCGCGGTCCGATCGACCGTGAGCGACACGAACCCCCCGTCGTATATCTCCGCATCGACTCCCGCCTGACCCCCGCAAATACGGCCCGGCCAGTCCGCACGACAGCATCCTCGTCGGCTCGACAGCCGAGCCGGTATCCAATCCGGTCGCAAGTCTGCCCGCTCCTCCAGCCGGTCCACACCTCTTGCACCACGAGGTAACCCCGGCGCACCTGACCGGCGTGACGGTCTCGATGCGCGTGATGTCTGCCGGGGACGGCTACAAGTACCTGCTCCAGTCGGTCGCCGCTGGCGACGGGCACCGGCCGCTGACCACGCCCCTGATCCGTTACTACGCGGAGAAGGGAACGCCGCCCGGCTACTGGCTCGGTGCCGGCGTCCACGGCCTCGGCACCGACAGCCAACGGATCGAGCCGGGCGGGGCCGTGACCGAGGATCATCTACGCCGCCTGCTCGGGCAGGGCCGTGATCCGCTCACCGACGATCCGCTTGGCCTGCCGTACTTCTCTCACAAGACCGTCGCCGAACGGATCAGCGAACGAGTCGAGCACCTGGCCCCGGACCTGAGCCCCGACGAACACGCAACGGCCGTGGAGCTGATCGAAGGCGAGGAGCGCGAGCGCGGGACCCGCCGGACCGTGGCGGGGTATGACTTCACGTTCTCGGTCCCCAAGAGCGTCAGCGCCCTATGGGCAGTTGCAGATGCAGCGACGCAGGCTGCGATCGTGGAGGCGCATCACCACGCGGTTGCGGATGTGGTTGCGCTGATGGAGCGCGACGTTGCAGCCACCAGGGTCGGGCACGCCGGAGTTGCACAGGTCGCAACTCTCGGGCTGATCGCAACCGCCTATGATCACTACGACTCCCGCGCCGCCGACCCGCAGTTGCACACGCACGTCGTGATCGCCAACAAGGTGCAAGGTGAGGACGGCAAATGGCGCTCCTTGGATGGCCGGCCGATGCACCAGGCCGTCGTCGCTATCTCCGAGCATTACAACGCCGTGCTGGCCGACCGCATGACTCGCACGCTCGGCATCGGCTGGGAGCAGCGCGAGCGGGGGCGGGATCGGAACCCGGCGTGGGAGATCGTCGGCGTGCCCGACGAGCTGATCGCGGAGTTCTCGTCACGGAGCGCGTCGATCGACGCGGAGACCGACCGGCTCATCGACACCTACGTGACCGAACACGGCCACCGACCCGACACGCAGACGATCTTGCGATTGCGGCAGCAAGCCACCTTGTCTACGCGGCCGGACAAGACGCACTACTCGCTGGCGGAGCTGACCGGCCAATGGCGCCACCGTGCTGACCGTGTGCTCGGACAAGACCCGGCGAGCTGGGTGCAGCACGTTCTCGCCAGCGGCAGCGATCCCGTCCTGCGGGCCGAGGACGTGAGCCGGGACGAGCTCGTGGCGCTCGCTCAGGCCGTGGTCGAGCGGGTGCAGGAGAAGCGCTCGACGTGGGGCCGGTGGAATCTGTCGGCGGAGGCGTCGCGGCAGACGATGGGCCTGCGGTTCGCGACGGTCAGTGATCGGGAGGCGGTGATCGGGCTCATCACCGACGCCGCCGAGGATGCGTCGCTGCGGCTCACGCCGCCGGAGCTGACCGCCGCCCCGGTCATGTTCCAGCGCCCGGATGGGTCGAGTGTGTTCCGGCCACGCCACGCGATCCTCTACACGTCCACCGCGCTGCTCGCCGCCGAGGACCGGCTACTCGACCTCTCCCGCGCCACCACCGGACCGGCGCTCGACCAGGCCGGTGCCGCCCAGATCACGAGGTCCCCGGATGAGCAAGGCAGAGTGCTGTCGTCCGATCAGCAGCGCGTGGTCGAGCGCATCGCAGCCTCGGGCCGGACGGTGGACGTGCTGGTCGGGCCCGCCGGTGCGGGCAAGACGCTCGCCCTCGGCGGTCTGCGGCGCGCCTGGGAGGCCGACTACGGGCCGGGCAGCGTGATCGGCCTGGCGCCGTCAGCGGCGGCGGCCGAAGTCCTGGCCGCCGACCTCGGGATCGCGACGGAGAACACCGCCAAGTGGGCCTATGAGCACGCCCACGGCCGCTGGGACCTACGGGCAGGGCAGCTCGTCGTCGTGGATGAGGCGTCCCTGGCCGGGACGATGCTTCTCGACCAGCTCACCACCCACGCCGCCACCGTGGGGGCCAAGGTGCTGTTGGCCGGTGATCCCGCGCAGCTCGCGGCCGTGGACGCGGGTGGCGCCTTCGGTCTACTCGTCCGCGACCGCAACAACACCGATCAGGACGGGGCGCCGGAGCTGGCCGACATCCGCCGCTTCACCAACGAGTGGGAGAAGGCCGCTTCCCTCCGGCTGCGGCGGGGTTATACGGACGTGATCGACCTCTACGACGAACAGGGCCGGATCGTCGGCGGCGACCACGACGACATGCTCGACACCGCCTACCGAGCCTGGCAGACCGATGTGGCGGCGGGGCGGTCGAGCATTCTGATCGCGGAGACCAGCGACACCGTGATCGCGCTGAACCAGCGCGCCCGTGCTGACCGGGTGCTCGCCGGTCAGGTCGCCGTCGAAGGCGTCGGCCTGCATGACGGGACCGTGGCCGGACCGGGCGACACGATCGTCACCCGCGAGAACGACCGCCGCCTGTCCACCGGCAAAGGGTGGGTGAAGAACGGCGATGCCTGGACCGTCATCGAGAGTCACGAGGACGGGAGCCTCACCGTACAGCGGCCCGGCGCCCGCGGGCGACGCGGCCGGGTCACGCTGCCCGCCGACTATGTGGCCGAGCACGTCGAGTTGGGTTACGCGATCACCGCTCATCGTGCACAGGGCGCGACTGTGGACACCGCCCATCTGGTCGTCCACTCGTCCTCCATGACGAGGGAGGCGTTCTACGTCGCCATGACCCGCGGCCGTCTATCGAACATCGCGTATGTCGCGACCGACGAGGCCCATCTAGAGGAACACCAGCACACCCCCGGCTACGAGGATGAGGTCACGGCCCGCACGATTCTCTACGGCGTGCTTCAGCACGAGGGCGCGGAGAAGTCCGCGCACGAGACGATCGAGGCCGAGCAGGAGAAATGGTCGAGCATCACCCAGCTCGCGGCCGAGTACGAGACGATCGCCCAAACCGCCCAACGCGACCGCTTCGCCGCCGCCGTCGCCAGCAGCGGCCTTGCCGATGAGGAGGCTGGGGCGGTCGTGGGTGGGGAGCCGTTCGGGTCGCTGATCGCGCAGCTCCGCCGCACCGAAGCGGACGGGCACCACCCCGAACAGCTCTTGTCACGCGCGGTCCGCGCCGGTGGACTCGATGACGCCAACGACCCGGCCGCGGTGCTCGCGGCTCGCCTCGCCAAGCTGACCGCCGCCCGCTCCGGCGGCACCCGACCGCGCCGCCGCCCCCGCTACGTGGCTGGGTTGATCCCCGAGGCCAGCGGGGCGATGCCCGCCGACATGCACCGCACCCTCAATGAGCTACAACACCTGATCGAACAGCGCGCCGCCGTGCTCGCCGGTCAAGCCGTCCAACAGGGGCAGGCGTGGGTGCGGCGGCTCGGGCCACCACCCACCAACCCCGCCCGGCGAGCGGTTTGGCAGCAGCAGGTTCGCACGATCGCCGCCTACCGCGACCGTTACAGCATCACCGGCAGCGACCCGCTCGGACTCACGCCCAGCGCCCAAGGACAGCGGCTCGACTACCAGCGCGCCGACGCTGCCGCCCGTCGAGCGCACGCGACCACTGGCGACGAAGCCCGGCGGCGGCACGGAGCGGAGCAGCAGATCGACTCGGGGCGTGACCTCAGCCGATGACCAAGAGATGCGCAGGTCAGTGGGCAGAGGGCGGAAGCTGGCGTCGCCGATACTCGGTCGGCGAAATCCCGTAGGCGGCGTGAAAACACCGGCTGGCGTAGAAAGCATCAGTCCAACCGACCGACCGGGCAGCGTCGGCAACCGACAGGTCCGTCGAGACCAACAGCCTGACCATCCGCTCGACCCGCATGTGGCGCAAATACGCCATCGGACTCACGCCGACCGTGGCGCCGAAGGCGCGCACGAGCTGAGAGCGGGACAGGTAGACCTCCTCCGCAAGTGCATCGAGGGTCCACGGCTCGGCCAGACGGGAGCGCAGCACGCCAACCGCCGTGACGACGTGGCCTCGGACGACGCCGTGCTTGGCAGTCAGGGGGGCCGGCCAAGTTTCATCCAGGGTGTCAGCTGCCCCCATCGGTGGGTTGCTTGCGTCTGCCATCCGTGGAATCGCGGCATTGATCTTTGGTGGTCTGTATCGGTTGTTCTTCATCACTCACGCTGCGCCGGTGAACGTGGAGTTCACTTTCGGATGATGGTGTCGTGAAGTAGTTCGAGGCTGCGGTGCAACTCGGAGGAGGTCCGGCCGGAGAGGTTGATGTTGATTCGGCTGACCCCGATCTCTTCGTAGCGGTGGATGAGGTCTGGGCTCCATTCGCTGCCGATGCCCGCGGTGATTTCGATGGTCTCGGGGTCGCGCATGGCGTCTTCGGCGCTTTGTTTCACGAGCTTCACGAGCTGGTCGAGCCGATCGGGTGATGCTGAGGGGTAAAAGCCGTCGCCGATGCGCCCGGCGCGAATGGCGGCGGTGTCGGTGTGACCGCCGATGATGATCGGGACGCCTGGTGTCTGTAGTGGCTTGGGGAGGCAGCGGACCCGATCAAGGCGAACGAAGTGACCGTCGAATGTGGTCTCTTCCTCGGTCCAGAGCTTGCGTATGAGCTTGATGTACTCCTCCATCCGCTGACCTCTGTGCGCCCACGGAGCCCCTAACGCGTCGAACTCCTCTCTCAGCCAGCCGGCTCCGACGCCGAGCGACAACCGGCCGCCGGAGAGGCGGTCGATGGTCGCCGCCCGCTTGGCGACCATGACGGGGTTGTGTTGCGGGAGGACCAGCATCCCGGTACCGAATCTGATGCGGTGGGTCGCGCCAGCCAGGAACGCGATCCAGTCCAGCGGCTCGACCAGCTCGGCGCCTTCCTCGGGCATCCGCCCATTCGGGCTGTAGGGATACATAGATCGGTAGCTGCTGGGCACGACGATGTGCTCGTAGGTCCACAGCGACTCGATGCCGACGTCCTCTGCGAGCCGTGCCAACTCGATGGCACGATTTCCCTCCGAATAGGGAGGAAGGTTGGCTCCGGCGATCCCGATCTTCATCAACGACTCCGGCGGTGGCGCGATCAGTGGATGGCTAGTTCACGGTCGGAGTGAATCCCCCGTCGATGCGGAGGTTGGCTCCGTTGATGGAGGCCCCGAGGGGGCTGGCGACCAGGGCGACGAGCGCTGCGACCTCGTGCGGCTCGCCGAGCCGGTTAGACGGGTTCGCGAGCGGTCCGGCGAGCAGAGCGGCGCGGATGGTCTCGAAGTCACCCTCGAGGCCCTGGAAACGAGCGAAGCTGAAAGCGAAGTCTCGCCAGCCCTCGGTCAACGTCGGCCCGGGACTGACCACGTTGGCGGTGATGCCGGTGCCGGCGAGGTCTTTGGCCAGGCTGACCGTCAGATTGACCAGGGCGGCCTTGGCCGCTCCGTAGCCGGCCATGCTCGGCGGCGGGTTGCTGCTCGCCGCGCTGCCGATCTGGACGATCCGACCCCAGCCTTGCTCGCGCATGGATGGCGTGAGCGCTGCTATGAGCCGCATCGCCGAGACGACGTTCAGGTTGAACATCGCTGCCCAGTCGGACGGCTGCGCGACAGACCAGCCGTCGTTGACGCTGCCGCCGACGACGTTGACCAATATGTCCACACCACCGGTCTCGGACTCGACCTGGCGCAGGATCGCGGCGGCTTGGTCCTCGTGCGAGATGTCGCCGACGGCGACGACGGCCTTGCCGCCCGCTTCGACGATGGCCGCGGCCGTCGCCTCAGAGCGGGTCGTGTCGCGACCGTTGACGATCACCAGGGCGCCCTCGGCCGCAAGGGTGGCCGCTACTGCCTTGCCGATGCCGCTGGTGCTGCCAGTTATCAGAGCACGTTTTCCCTCAAGTTGGAGATCCACAGCATTCCTTTCTCGGTTCGATGAGTGTTGGTTGTGGTCGTTGCGCGGTCCGGGTGGTCCGGGCGGCGCGGACCATGCTCAGCAGTGCTGCCGCGGCGGACATCCCCAAGACGGCCCACAGGCCGTCTCGGTAGGCGGACAGGCCGTGGACTTCGTTGGCCGTGAGGATCGAGGCGGCGATCCCGAGCGCGATGCCACTGCCGATCTGGGTGGCGGAGATGAACATCCCGCCGGCCAGTCCCTCGTCCTCGGGGCGGGCGTGGGCGACCGCGCTGATGTTCAACGCCGGATAGGTTGCGGCGTACCCAAGGCCCATGACCGGTTGACCGACGAGAATGAGAACGAGCGGGTCGACTCGTCCCAGTTGGGTGAACCACAGGTAGGCGACGGTCTGCACGGCGAGGCCGGCGGCGGCGACAGGCCACGCGCCGAAGCGGGTCACCGCGGCGGCGAAGCGCCGGGAGAAGACCAGGACCATGACCCCGCCGATGAGGAACGCCAGACCCGTTCGCAGCGGTGACCAGCCGAGCCGGTCTTGGAAGTAGAGGGTGGCGATGAACTGGAACCCGACATAGGCGCCCTGGAACAACCCCGCGCAGATGTCAGCGGCGGCAATCTCCGGTCGGCGGAATACGTCCAGCGGGACGAGCGGATGGGTGCGGCGCCCCTCGATGGCGACGAACGACCCGAGCAGGACGAGCGATCCCGCGATCGACGCGAGAGTCCCGGTGTCGCCCCATCCCGCTGTCGCGGCTCGGCTGGCGGCAAAGACGAGGAGCAGGACCGCCGCCGTGACCGTGATCGCGCCGGCCAGGTCGACTCGTGAGTCCTCACGGGCGCGGCCTTGGTCGGCGGGCACGACGATCTGGGCGGCGACGGCGATCAGCACAGCCAACAGGCTGGGGAGAAACAGGGTCAGCCGCCACGAGACATCAGCCAGCGCCCCTCCGATCACCAGGCCGCTGGTGAACCCGACCGCGCCCATCGAGATGAACGCGCCGAGGGCTCGGTTTCGGCTGTGCTCGTCACGGTAGGTCGCCAGCAGGATCGCCAGCGCGGTCGGTGCGGTAAAGGCAGCGGTCACGCCCTTCGCCAGCCGGGCTGCGATCAGCATCGTCCCGGTGTCGGCAAACCCTCCGACCAGGCTGGCTGCGGCGAAGAGGGCCAGCGCGCCGACTAGGAGGCGGCGGCGTGGGAACAGATCGGCCAACCGGCCGCCCAGGAGCAAGAACCCGCCATAGCCAATGACGTAGGCGCTGACCACCCACTGCAACGCATCCGGCGACATCCGAAGGTCGCTGCCGATCTGCGGGAGCGCCGGCCCCATCGAGGCGACGTCCATCCCATCGAGAGCGAGCACCGCGCACAGCACGACGAGCACCGCTCCCGGCTTGGACCTGATCCGCTCTACGTCCACAGACCAGAGTCTATCGACTCCAATGATTGGACTCAAACAGTAGTCTCAACGGCTGAGGCCGGTGCCTCGTGATACCGTTTGAGAGTGGCTAAGCGGCCCGATGACCTAGAAGAACTGGCCTGTTCGCCGCGTGACTCGGTAGATGCGCTCATCGAGTCCTGGGCTGAGCGCCAACCCGACCTCGACTTCAGGCCGGTTGGGATCATCACCCGGCTCGCTCGGGTCCGTGCCCACCTCGACTCCGAACTAGAAGCCACGTTCCAGGAGTTCGATCTCACCCCCGCCTCGTTCGCCGCGTTGGTGACCCTCGCCCGCACCGCCGGGGATCACGGCGTCTCCCAGCGGCAGCTCGCCGACGAACTCGGCCTCACCCCCGGCACGGTGAGCGTGCGAGTAGACCGACTCATCGAACAAGGACTAGCGAGCCGGACTCCCGACCCGGACACCCAGCGCAGCTCCCGCGTGGCGCTCACCAGCAAAGGACGAGACCTGTTCGATCACGTCGCCCCCGCACACCTCGACAACGAGCAGCGACTACTCGCCGCACTCGACGAACCCGAACAGCAACTCCTGGCCGGGCTGCTTCGAAAACTGCTCATCGAGTTCGAAGGCTCACGACCCTCGTCACCTGCGCCCGGCCGTCTCGGAATGACCGTCGCCCCCGCTCACACCACGATCGCGATGCGATCCGCGGTTGGGCTCGCACCCGTCCCCGGACTGCTCGTTCGCCACGTTGAACCCGGCCAGCCAGCAGCGCGAGCCGGCATCCAGCCAGGAGACGTCCTCACCTGTGCCGGCGGGCGAGACCTACGATCCAGCGCCTCGCTCTACGCCGCCCTACGCGAATCCAAGAACAACACCCTGCACTTCGACGTACTCAGAGGCAACAAGACGCTCCAAGCGTCCGTCACAGCCACCACCAAGGATGTCAGTGCCGCGGCGCCAGCCACCGGCGAGAGGCCCCGACACAACGACCACGAACTGTGAACCAGGTTTCATGTAGTGGCATTGGTGAACGCTGCCGCCGCGACCCACAAGACTGCGGCGGCGATCCCGAGGTCGCGTAGGGCGCCAATGAAGTGGTCAGAGTGGGTCGGGCTGGCCGCGACGGCGCCGTAGATGGCGACGCCGAGAGCGGTCCCGGCTTGGCGGACAGTGTTGTTGATCCCGCTCGCCAAGCCCGATCGGTCAGCTGGGACGGCGCGGATGGCGGTCGCGACAACGGGTGCGGTGAACAGGCCGACGCCTAGCCCGACGCCGATCAGGGCCGGAATCAGACTTGGATAGGAGCTGGTCATGTTGACGAATAGCAGGCAGAGTTGTCCAGCGGCGGCCAGGAGAGCCCCGGCGAGCAGGACCGGACGTGGGCCGTGGCGGGCGGTGAGCCTGCCTGCCAACGGGGACAGCGCGGCGAGCGGGACGAACAGCGGCAGCAGCATGACCCCGGCGTCCTGCGCGCTGTGGCCGAGGACGGACTGCAGGTAGCGGGTCAGCAGGAACAGCAGCCCGTTGCTGGTCAGGTTCATCACCAACGCCGACCCGTTGGCGGCGGCGAACGCGGGACGCCGGAACAGGCTGGGCGGCAGCAGAGGGGCCGCGACACGTCGCTCGACCACGATCAGGGCGACGATGGCAACCGTGCCGACTGCGCCTGCGGTGGCTGCGGCCACGGCATCCGTCTCTGCGGCGATCACCGCATAGACGACGGCCGCGAGACCGGTGGTTCCCAGCACGAGCCCGGCCGGGTCAAGGCGCTGTCGTGGGCGGTCCCCGGACGCCCGCCCCCACACCAGCACTCCGACCAGGCAGATCGCGGTGATCGGCGGGTTGATCCAGAACACCGCCCGCCACCCCAACGTCGTGACCAACACCCCGCCGAGCAGCGGGCCGGCGGGCAGCGCAAGCGACGACACGCCAGCCCAAATCCCGAGCGCCCTGGCCTGAGCCGCCCGTTCCGGGTAGGCGTCGGCGATCGCAGCGATGCTCCCCGGCAGCAACATCGCCGCACCGACACCCTGGGCGGCGCGGGCGGCGACCAGCACACCCGCGGACGGGGCCAGCCCACAGCCGGCCGAGGCCCCTCCGAAGATCACCAGGCCAACGGCGACGACGCGGCGGTGGCCGAGACGGTCGCCGAGCGCGCCGCCCGCCAACAGCAGACTCGCCAGCGCCACGGTGTAGCCGTCCACGACCCACTGCACGCCGGCGGTCGTAGTCCGCAGCCCGTTCGTGATCGACGGGACCGCGACGTTGACGACCGTCACGTCGAGCAGCACCAGGAACATCCCGGCGCACATCACGACCAGCACCAGCTCGGCCCGATGTGCGGGGACCGCTACGGCCGACGCGGGCGTTGGCTGGGCTCGCTCGCTGGTTGATCCTTGTTCCACGCTGCCAATGATGTGGCGCGATCGGTTCCATGATCGTGGAAGTGTCCCTGCGCGATACTGGCAGCCATGACCGCCACCATCGCTCCGGGCGGTGACCTGGACATCGCAACCGCGGCTAGCCTGTTCGCCGACCCGACCCGCGCACGGGTGCTGATGGCGCTCAGCGACGGCCGGGCGCTGCCCGCCAGCGTCCTCGCCGCGGAGGCCGCGGTCACGCCGCAGGCCGCCAGCACGCAGCTCTCCAGGCTCACCGACGCCGGACTGCTCACCGCCGAGCGATCCGGGCGGCACCGCTACTACCGGCTCGCTACCAGCCAGGTCGCCACCGTGCTTGAGGCACTGGCGCAGCTCGCACCGATGCAGCCCGTCCGGTCGCTGCGCCACTCCACCCGCGCCGCCCAACTCCGCAACGCCCGCACCTGCTACGACCACCTCGCCGGACGCCTCGGCGTCCAGATCACCCAAGCCTTGATCGACACCGGCGCTCTCGTCCCCAGCGACGGGATCACCGATACTCGCCGGCGGCCCGGCGACCGGCTCTCCAGCCAACTCCCCGAACATCCCTACACGCTCGGCCCCAATGCCGAGAAGATTCTTACCAGCCTCGGCGTCCCCGCCGACCGGATCATTGACAACGGCCGCTCGCGCCGTCCTTTGCTGCGGTTCTGCCTGGACTGGTCAGAGCAGCAGCATCACCTCGCCGGTCGTCTCGGGGTTGACCTCCTGACCGCATTCGTCGACTCCAGATGGATCGCCCGCACACCCGGCCAACGCGCCGTCCGCATCACAAACATCGGCCACCGCGAACTGCACACCCGCCTCGGGGTCGACCTGTCCGACACGTAACTACACGCTCGCGTTCGGACCCCACGCATCCTCAAACACCGTCACCGGCGCTTCTTGAGCAATCGTGGCGCCCTTCCCGACCGGCGAAGTAGCCGCCGTACCAGGGATTCGCAGAAGAAGCAGGGGGTCTGAGAAGTTTGTACGTAGGTCCACGTTCTGCGCGCTACTCAAACCCATTCAGGCGGGCCGCCGGCGAGCTGCGGGACGCAAAGCGACCTTCCGCCGCAGCAAGCATGAACGAACCGTGCTGGCGGCCACGTCGAACTCGGCAGCGATCTCCGCCAGAGTCATTCCATCCCTATAGAGCTTCACCGCTGCCTTCGTTTGGTCATCGTCTAGCCCGAAGCGACGCAGCTCCACCCCGACCCGGACAAGGTGACGGACGATCGTCTGTCGGTGCGCGCCCGACCAGGAGGCCAGCTCGCGGATCGTTGCACCTGCTTCGTAGCGGGCCACCAGCTCCGCCCGCAGCGCAGGCGTGATCGAGGTTTGAGGCTTCTCAAGTGTCCTAACGTTTGGTCCCCGAACGTCGGTGATCCGCCTTCCAGCGCCCTCCTTACGCCACCGCAGAGACCCTTTCTTGTGCCGTCTGATCAGGGATTTCGCGGCGGGGGTGAGGTTTGAGGACTGTCCCGTTGGGTGCGCCCATGGCGGCACCGAATCTGGTGTCTGATTTTCAGATATGGTCGTGGAGGCGGTTCTCCCATTCGGCCATGTCGCGCCTTTCTCTGTTGTTGACGTCGTGCTAACCCGGATGATTCACGCGGAGAGGTTGCCAGCCTTCCGGGGCGGCTGAGCCCCGGTGATGATCTTGATTTTAGGGTGTGGATATGACAGGCCGCCCGGCTGACGGGCCGGGTGGCCGGGGGTTCCACGGTCCCCAGGGTTTCCTTGGGTGATCGCAGGGACGTCTTGCCGCGGGTCAGGGGGCTTGTGGCAGGGCAGCGATCCTGGTCCAGGCGGTGGCGATGGCATCGGCCCAGGGCCAGGCCGCGGGGATTTTCAGGATGCGGCGCCGGCCGGTGCGGGTCAGCCGTGCTGCGGTGTGCAGTACCCGGTAGCGGAGAGTCCTGGGCTCGGCGCGGGACAGGTCACCGTCGAGGGCCAGCAGCTTGAGCCAGGCCAGCAGGGTCGCGGCGGTCAGCGAGACGGCCAGCCATGCGGAGTTGACCGCGAAATCGTGTGAGGGGAACTTGCTGATGCCGCAGTCTTTCCCGGTGCGGATGGCGTCCTCAACGCGTGCGTGGACTCTGTGAGCAGCATCGATGTAGGCCAGCTGGCCGCGCCAGCCGCGCATGCTGGCGGGCAGGTTGCTCACCCACAGGCTGTAGCGCCAGCCATCGGCTTCCTCGAACAGGGACAGTTGCGCGCCGGGATGGGGCCGCTCGCGGCGGGCGAAGATGCGCATGCCCGCGGGCCAGCCGGCGAGCTGGTCACCGTCTGGGCCCTCGCGCAGCAGCCCGGTCAGCTCGGCCACGTGCGCCTCGCCGATCCAGCACCGCGCATGCGCACAGCGCCGGTCCGCGCAGGCGTCACAGGCGCGGCGCTGGCGGACCTGGCCGCGGCCGTCAACCGCGGCCTGCCAGGCTCGTGGCGGGACGCGGGCAAGCGCGCGCCGCTCACGCTCGCCCAGCTCCCAGCCGACGGAGTAGATCAGCTGGCGGGCGGGCCGCCGTGCCAGTTCATCCAGCCGCTCGATCAGCCCGTGGCTGGCCCCGGCACCATCGCAGGTCACCATCAGCCGCCGCCGGTGCTTCTCCGGAACCGCCGTGATCGCGTCGCCGAGAATCCGCAGGTGATCAGCGGTTGTGTTCGATCCGGCGCTGCCGGGGCGCAGCATCCCGGCCAGCGCCTCGGTGGTGTTGTCGCAGTAGCCCAGCAGCGGGTGCAGGCCAAAGCCCTTGAAGTTCGGCTCCGCGCCTTCCTTATCCGAGTGGCAGGTCACCACGCTGGCATCCAGCCGGATGCAGATCACACCCTCGATCACCTTGTCCGCGACCCGCACCCCGGGAATCGCGCCGTGCCGGGCCTCGATCGCTGCCCATGCCTGGCGGCGGGCGGCGTTCACCGCCCTGGTGATCCGGGCCTGCGACCGGGGCCCGCCGGCGGCGATCTCGCTCAACGTCCGCCAGGCCGTGGGCACCGACGCCACCAGCCCGGACAGTTCCCGCTGGTCAGCCAGGACCCGGAAGTCGCTGATCACTTCCGCACCGTCAGCAATCGCGCAGGCCAGATCCGCCGCGACCCGGCCCCGGTCATGAATCAGGAGCCGCTGAGTGGCCAGCGCCCTGGACAGCCCCGCTGTCAGCCCGGTCTTGTCTGCTAACCGCCGCAGCAGCACCAGCCCGGCATGCGACACGACGCCCCCGCCGCCGGACGTGACTTCCAGTCCCCTCGACCAGCCGGTAACGTTCACCCTCAGAGTGCTCCTCGATCTGGGCCCGATATCGACTTCAGCAACCGTTATCGTCCCAGCTCAGGAGCACTCTTCATTGTCGACGCGTCGGTCAGGAACCAATCAGGGATGAAAGGC
>Ga0335085_10003706_pt1 | contig 26081 bp, 16 predicted proteins | sample Lox_Sample_45_FD_206712 | JGI IMG/M metagenome (GOLD analysis project Ga0335085, IMG submission 206712) | Soil microbial communities from Loxahatchee National Wildlife Refuge, Florida, United States - Lox_Sample_4.5 | ecosystem: Environmental > Terrestrial > Soil > Wetlands | place: USA...
CCGCGCTCCTGAAGCGCTCGGCCGCGGCCGGAAGGTCTCCCCGCGCCACGTCGAGCGTCCCGAGGTGAGCGACGGAAAGATAGAAATCCGGCTTCACCTGGAGGGCTTTCTTCAGGCTCTCCTCGGCTTCCTCGTACCGCCCGGTCGAGATGTAGAGCTCTCCCAGCGAGTCGTACGGGTTCGCCTGGTCCGGCGCGAGGAACCGGTAGCGCTTCAGGTACTCTTCCGCCTTCGCGTAGTCCCCCTGACCGAGCCAGTAGTATCCGAGCTCGTTGTAGGCGAAGGCATTGTTCGGGTTGAGGGCGATGACCCTCTCCAGGTCGGCCATGGCCTGCGGCATCCGGTCGGTCATCTTGTAGAGCGCCGACCGAAGGAAACAGCCGTCCGGATCCTCCGGGAAGCGGCGGATGTACTCGTCGAGGACCGGCTCGACCTCCTTCGGTCCCTTGTGGTCCATCGACATCTCGAAAAGCCGGACCTGGTACCGCTCCCGCTCGGAGATGGAACCGGTGAAGGGGCGAACGCCGTTCAGGAGGGCCCGCGCGCGGTCCGGGTCGCGGTCCCAGAGCAATCCGGCAAGTCGGACCGTGGCCATGACGAAGTTCGGGTCGCGCTTCAGGGCCTCGGCATAGGCCGCCATCGCCTCGGGGTAGTACATGTTCCACTGGTTCTCGCGGCCGAGCCGGTAGAACCTGAGGGCTTCGGAGGACGAGGTCGTGACCTCGCGTCGCCCGAAGACGGTGTACGCGCCCAGAGCGACGCCGGCCGTCAGGACGAGGCCGAGCCCGGTGAAGAGGAGGCGGCGGCGCAGGGTTCGGGACATCTGGGGACCCCTTCCTTTCCATGATACGCAGGGCCCCCCCCCGGGGTTCTACCGGGGGCCCGGCGCAATTCGCATCAGGACAAAGGTTTCGTCGTCGTACTGCTCCGCCCCGTGAGTGAACTGCCGGACGTCCTCGAGGAGCTCGTCCGCCAGCTCCGCGAGCGGAAGGGCGGCGTGGCGGACGAGGGAGGCCTTGAGCCGGTCGTCCCCGTAGGGGCTCGCGTCCTCCGACATCGCCTCCGACAGCCCGTCCGTGTAGAAGAGAATGAGATCTCCCGGGGAGAGGTACGAGGTCACGGCGTCGTACGGAACGTCCCGGAAGGCCCCCAGAGGAAGCCGGTTTTTCGGCGCCGGAATCTCGACCGCTTCGGCCCCCCTCCGGACGATGAGAGGCGTCGGCTGACCCCCCAGGGCGTACTGGAGGGAGAGCGACCGGGGGTCGAAGAGGAAGTAGCCGAGCGACACGAACATCCGCCTCTTGATCTCGTAGAGGCGGCGGTTCGCCTCCCGGAAGACGACGGCGGGGTCGGGGTCGAACATCGCCCGGGCGTAGACGATTTCCTTGGCCGCGACCATCAGGAGCGCCGCCGGGATCGACTTCCCCGAGACGTCGCCCAGGACAAACCCGAGACGCCCGCCGCGGCCGTCCACCTCCAGAAAGTCGTAGAAGTCTCCCCCCACGACGCGGGCCGGGCGCGAGACGCCGAAAAACTCCGCCCCGGCCACCGTCGGGAGCCGGCGGGGGAAGAGACTGACCTGGATGTCCCGCGCGATCTCAAGGTCGCGCTCCACCTCCGCCTGGCGCGTCAGCTGCTCGTGAAGGCCCGCCGCTTCGAGGCCGAGGGCGCCCTGGTTGGCGATGGTCGTCAGGTGGTCCAGGTCCTCCTTCGAGAGCTCCTCCTCGGATCGCTTCGGCCCGACGGCGAGGAGCCCGAGGAGCTTTCCGCGGGTCGCCACCGGCACGAGGACTTTCACGCCGCGACGGGACTCCGTCTCCAGGAACCGGCGCGACGGGTCGTCGAGCGTCCGGGCGTCGAGGTCGGCCAGCCGGAGAGGCGTGGTCTGCCGCGCGAGGAGCTGCGGCAGGCGGCTTCCCATCGGAAGCACGGGCCGCCCCTCGCCTCGCGCGTCGGTGAACGCACCATCGATCGCCCGGGGGACGAGGAGGTCGAGGCTGCGGAGGCGGAGCAGCTCGGCCGTCCGCTCCGTCATCAGCTCCCGGATCTTCTCGCGTTCGAGCTGCGAGACGACGGAGCGGCTCATGTCGAGGATGGCCTGCTGGAAGTCGGCCCGGTCGCGGAAGAAGACCCGGTCCACCACCTTCTGCGCGCGGCGGCGGAGCGGGTCGAAGAGGAGAACGACGGCGAGGCCGAAGACGAACGCGAACGCCGGGGACGACGTCACCGTGACGGCCGAGAAAGAGGAGAGGAACGCGTTTCCGGCCACGACGGCGAGGGCGTAGAACGCGGTGACGACGGCCGTCAGGACGCCGTAGACGAGCGACTTCCGGATGATGACCGTGACGTCGAAGAGGCGGAACCGGACGATGGCGTAGGCGAAGGCGAGCGGGATGAGCGCCATCGGCACGACGCCCCAGGCGAGGTACGTCTCGTCCCGGAACAGGGAGGGAAAGAAGACCGCGAAGACGACGAACGGGACGATTCCGGCGATCGTGCCGAGCAGGAGGATCAGGATCGGCGGCCGCGCCTTCGGGTCGACGTTCGTGAAGAACGAGTGCGCCAGCGCGAGAAGGCCGAGGATCAGATAGTCGGCCAGGAGGATCCAGTTCAGCGTCGGCGCGCCGTAGATGAGGCGCCGGGGCGCCCCGACCCGATGGGCGGCCATCTGGAGGACGTAGAGGATCGGGGGCAGCGTGTAGAGGACCGTCAGGAAAAGGGGCGAGCCGTTGAGGAACGCCTGCAGGCCGGCGAGAGAGCCCGGCGCCGACGGTCCGGCGAACCGGAAGACCTTCCGCTGAGGAAAGAGGAGGAAGAAGTGGAGAAAGACGGCCGGCAGGAGGAAGAGGGCGAGCGTGCCGGCCACCTGGACGAAATAGTCGATCCAGTAGTAGCTCGAGGGCCGGAGCCGGCAGACGAAGAAGAGCATGAAGAGGATGCAGAGGACGTAGAAGACGGCCACCGCGGGGTCGCCCGGCCGCCTCGAGACGACGAAGAGGCCGAGGGCGAAAAAGAGCCCGCCGAGAAGCGCGTAGTAGAGGTACGTGCCCGAGCCGAGCCGGAACGGCGTCAGGACCACCTGCACCTCGAAGAGCCGGTCTCCCCGGCGGACGAGGTACTCGACGGATTCGCCGACCCGGTGGCGCCGCAGCTCCGCCGGGGCGTCGGTCGGCCGGTTCAGGATCCGGTGCCCGATGCCGAGGATGACGTCCCCCGCCTTCAGCCCGGCGCGCTCGGCCGGGCCCCCCGGAACGAGGTCCCGGATCAGGATGCCGCCGGTGGAATACGGGTCGGGGACGGCGCCGTCGTAGGCCTTCGGCAGGAACATGTCGACAACCGAGAGGAGGGCGATGAGCCCGCCGAGGAGGCCCGCGGCGACGAGGACCCGCCGGCGCGAAGCGTCCGCCCCGGGAGAGGCGCCGCCCGCGCCGGACGGTGTCCGCACCGAATTCGGCATCGTCCGGCAGTATACGAACGGCTCTCTCCCGGAGTTTGCGTGCGAGAATTCCGCGCCGTGGGCGCGCGCAAGAGGCCGGGCCTGTTCGTCACGTTCGAGGGGATCGAGGGGTCAGGAAAGTCGACCCAGGTTTCGCGCGTCGCCGCGCGGCTTGGCGGCCTTGGGGTGCCGGTCGTCGCGACCCGGGAGCCCGGAGGAACGGAGGTCGGGCGGACGCTCCGCGACGTCCTGCTCCACTCGTCCGGACGCCTCGACCCGTCCGTCGAGCTGCTGCTGATGTTCGCCGACCGCCGCCACCATCTCGTCGAGACCATCGAGCCGGCGCTCGCCGCGGGGCAGGTCGTTCTCTGCGACCGGTACACGGACGCCTCGCGCGCCTACCAGGGGGCGGGCCGGCGGCTCGGGGAAGACGCCGTGGACGCCCTGCACCGGCGGTTCTGCCGGAGGGAGCCCGACGTGACGTACCTCTTCGACTGTCCGGTGGAGACGGCGCTCGCGCGCGTGGCGGGACGTGGCGCGGCGCGAGCGGACCGGTTCGAGGGCGAGGCGCTGGCCTTTCATCGGAGGGTCCGCTCGGCCTACCGGCGGCGCGCCCGGCGCGAGCCCCGGCGCTTCGTCGTCCTCGACGCGCGGCGCTCCGCCGACGAGGTCTTCGCGTCCCTGCTTCGCGACCTGCTACCGCGTCTCGAGTCGGCGGGTTTCCTTCCGCGCGGAGCCCCCCTGTGACGGAACGGATTCCCGACGCTCCGGTCGTCCTTTTCGCGGGACCGGGAAGCCGGCGTCTCGAACTCCTGGCGCTCGCCGAGGCCGCGCACGTCGTCTGCCGCGCCGGCCACCTTCCCGGCGCCGGAGACGACGACTGCCCCGACTGCCGGCGCGTCCGCCGCGGGGAGCACCCCGACGTCATGGTCGCCGCGCCGGAGAGCCGGAGGCGGGTCCACACGCCCCCCTTCGAGGAATCCTCCGCGTCGAAGGAGACGACCCTTCCGACGGCGCTCGTGAGGGCCGTGGCCGCGGACGCGTCGCGTCTTCCCTACGAGTCCCGGCGGCGGGCCGTCGTGCTGCTGGACGTCGACCGGACCGAGCCGGCCGCTTTCAGCGCCCTCCTGAAGATTCTCGAGGAGCCGCCGTCGAAAGCCCGCTTCTTCCTGACGGCCACGCGGCCGCGCATTCTCCCGCCGACGATCCTGTCGCGGGTCGCGCTCCACGCCCTCCCGGCCCTGCCCCGCGCCGCCACCTGCGCGGCGCTCCGCGAGCGGGGCTTCTCGCCGGACGAGGCCGAGGCGCGGGCGGCCTTCTTCCCGGCCGACGCCGAGGATGCCGCCGCACTCGATCTCGGCGCCCGGCGGACGCTCCGCGACCGTCTTCTCGAGGCTGCGTCGGGTCTCTTTCTCACAGACTCCGTGTCGTGGGGCCTCGCCCTCGCCGCGCTCCTCGCCGAGGAGGACGTCGAGGAAGCCTCCGAACGGCTCGGCCTCCTCGCGATGCTCCTTCGCGATGCGGTCGCGGCCGCCGTCGACCCGGCGGGACACGGCGTCGTCCACCGCGAACGGTTCGCCGACCTGGCCCGCCTCGGCGAGGCCGACTCCCGCCGGCTCCTCGACGCCGCGGAAGCGGCGCTCACGCTCGCGGTCGACCTCGACGGCCCGCGCTTCAATGTCCGCCTCGCCTGCGAGGCCTGGGCGCTGGGGCTGCTGGCGACGGACTCTCTCGCCGGCCGGGCGTGACGCCGTGAAACGTCTGCTCCGTTCCGCGCGCGAGGCCCTGGGCCTTGAACCGCCTGCGCATGACGACCCCGAGGCGCCTGTCGCGCTGACCGAGGAGGCTCTCGGGCAGGCCCTCCTCAAGCTCGACGGGGGGCTCGGCCTCTTCCGACTCGCGCACCTTCTCGACGCGATCCGTCGAGCGCCCCGCACGCGCTCTCTTCTCTCGATCGGAAGCGGGCTCGGGCTGCAGGAGGCGTTCATCGCGGTCACGCACCCCGGACTCGACGTCGTTGGCGTCGATCTCCGGACGCCCCGCCTCGCCGGATCGCTTCCCAACCTCACCCTCATTCGAGGGGACTTCTTCGACACCTCCGTCCGGAGCCGTCTTCCGGTCGCGGATTTCGTCTTCACCGTCGAGTGCCTCGAGCACATCGAGGACGACGAAGCGGTCGTCGCGCTCATGGCCTCGAAGCTGGCTCCGGGAGGTCGCCTCTATCTTCAGGTCCCCTTCGCGTCCGAAGGGGAGTCGGTAGATCCGGCTCTCTGCCGGCGCGAGTTCGAGGAGCACGGACACGTCCGCCCCGGCTACAGCCCCGAGCGCCTTCTCTCCCTGGCCGGTGGACAGGGCCTCACCGTGGAGTCCGTCGCCGCCGCCTATCGCTTTCCGCTCCAGCCCCTGGTCGCCGCGGGCGTCTCGACGATCCCGCTCGACGTCCTCCTCCCGCGCTGGCGGGAGATCCTGGAACTCATCGAGACCGACGTCCGTGACGGCCTCGCCGCGAACCGCACCGAAGCCACGGCGATCAAGCTGCTGGCCCGGCGGGAGGCGCTCCCGGCAGGTTGAGCGAGGCGTCTCCTAGCTGGCGGCCCACTCTCCAGTCGCCGGGCGGCCCCTCGCATCCTCGCCGGCATCCCTCCCTACGGAGGCCCGGACGCGGGCGTCGTCTTTGTCAATCGGACGTCTGACAGCCACACCCGGTTGGCTGGCGACGGCCTCACGCCGGCGGCCGGATCGATCCGGAGTCCCGTGAGCCGGAGCGTCCGACGCGGGCCCAGCAGCTTCAGGTCGACACGGTAGCCGTGCTCGCGGTCGTCACCGAGAAGCGGGACATCGAAGGTGTGGGCGTCGCTGAAGGCGGACTCCCCGTTCAAGAGATAACGCACCATGACGGCGCGCGGGGCGAGTCCGGGCGAGACGCGGTATCGGAACGTGAGAGCCCCGAAGCCGCCGAGATCGAGGTCGAGGGGACCTGTGTACTCGAGCATCGAGAGAGGGCCGACGAACCAGCTCCGCTCGGCACCCGAGGCGAAAGCCGGCGTCATGTCGACCTCCCGCCAGGACGTGGCATCGGCCAGGTCGAACACGTAGTCGTCCGGCCCCGGAGCGGGGAACGCCGGGGAGAGGTCCGTGTTCGACGGGCGGACGGGCTCTGGGGCGCTGCCGGTCCCGCCGTTCCCCTCCAGCTCGATTCGGGGAGATCGGAGGATCGCTTCCCCGTTCCCCCCGCCGCGGAGCACCAGAGTCAGCCTGCGGCCCCTCTCGCCCAGAAGCGAAACCCGCACGTCTTCCGTCGCGCCGGGGCTCCCGTCCGGGGGAAAGACCGTGCGAGCGTCTCCGCCGTCGACTTCGAGGGCGATGGCCGGTGACCCCCGGATGAGGCCCGCCCGGAACTCGGCCTTCGAGAGCGCCGCCGGAAGCTCGAAGGTCCAGTGGACTCTGCCTTCCGGTGGAAGAACCAGATCCAGCCGCTCCAGATCCAATGGAGAGGCCGGAGCGCCCTTCCGATTTCGCCAGGAAACCTCCTCCGAACCGGTCCCCTCCCTCGTCTCAACGATCCCCGCGACGAACTCGCCCTGGAGCGTCCAGCACTGACGTGGCGCGAAGACCGACAGCCGGTTCTGCTCGAGCGGCCTCGCCAGGATCTCCAGGTTTTGCGGATGTCCGATGCCCCACTGAAAGAGAAGCCTCTCGCAGGACGTCGGGGCGGTGGCATACCGGCGAAGGCACGAAGCGGATGCGGGGCGGCGGGAGGTCAGATAGTACGACTGCTCCGCGTCCATCCGTGTCGATCGAATCGAAAAGCCGGCGACGATCACGATCGTCACCACCGCCCAGCCGCGCCCCGCGTTTCCCCACGCCAAACCCGCCGGCGACAGGAAAAACCATGCGAGAGAGGCGAGGCCGATCCAGAGGAACATCATCGGAGAGTTGTACCAGGGGAGCGGAACGCTCCGGAACACGCCGATCTGCAGGGCGGCGAGGACGCCATACGAGGCCACGAGCAGGGACGGAATGGCCCCGGCCGATCGACCCTCGGCGCGGCGGCGCCCGAGCAACCCCAGGGCCGCGGCGAGGAGCAGCAGCCCGAGGACACCGTGCCACATCGAGCCCGGAATCCGCTCCAGGAAAATGCCCGTGAGCCGGATCGTCGGCCGGCCCAGGAGATCGGCCACCGCCGCAAAGTCCGGGGCGTGGGCTGCTGGAGCGCCCTTCATGAGGCTGGGTGAGACGAAAAGGAAGTAGACGTAGGGCGTCGCGGCGACGGCCGCTCCCGATGCGAAACCGGCGTAGTGCGCCGGCTTCCGGAAACCGAGCCCCAGCATGGCGAGCAGATAGACCGGCCACGCCATGACGCCGCCCCCCCAGGACCATGCGGCCAGGATCCCCCCGGCCGTCATCCAGCCGATCGCGCTCCAGCGGCCGGTTCTGAGCACGACGCCACAGAGCCCGGCGAGGAGCCCCGCCTGGCAGAGCCCCATCTGGATCGCGGAGTCGCCGAAGGTAAAGACCGAGAGCTGGGACGTGGAGAAGACGAGCGCCGAGAGGACGGGCCAGAGCGCCCACGCCCAGAGACCGCCGGAACGGGGGGCGAGCAGCCGGTGAAGCAGGACGAGTTTCACGAGAAAGAGACCGACGCCCAGGACCATCTCGACGAAGACGTTCCAATGTGCCAGCCAGGCGACCGCCGCATGCAGGAGAAACGGGAACAGCATGAAGTGTCCCGTCGGGAAAAAAGCGTCCCGAAAAATGCTTCCCCACGGGTAGGTTCCGAGCAGCATCCGCGAGATCGGGCTGACCCAGACGATGTAGTCGTTCGAGAGATTGTCCTCTCCCACCGTCGCGATGATCCGGAGGACGTTGAGGGGAGGAAGGAGTGTCGCGAGGGCCAGGAGCGCGCCCAGAAGGACCGTCGTCCTGCGCCTCATGGAACGAACCTAACACAGGGCCGACGGCGCGATCGGGCTCAGGGACTGCAGCCGACCCGGTAGGGACCGACGGCGAGGATCTCCTGGCGATCCGGCAGCGGACCCTCAGAAATCCGGCAGGGGACGATGTCGATCCAGAACACCGGGCGGCGAAGCACGTTGCTCATCCGGATGGAGGCGGGCCAGATGTCCAGCGGCCAGGACGGGAGCCTCTCGAGGCTGACCACCTCGCCGGGAGCAAGAACCGCGTCCAACCTCCGGCGAAGCTCGAGAAGGCTTGCGTATTCCGGCGCATCGAGCTCGCACGCGGGCGGCCGGAGCCGGAAATCGATGAGACCACCCGCGAACGCTCCCGGCAGGCTCTTGTGGACCCGCACCACACGGGCCCCGCTCAGATGGAGGGTGGTCTTCTGCACCGTATCCTGCACCAGCACGGCCTCCAGGAAGTCGCGCGGCGTCAGGGCGAGGAACTGGATTCCATACGGGGGATAGGTGATCTGGTTCCAGGCGAGCGCGACGAGCAGGTAGGCGCCTGACACGGCCCGCCGAACCGGAGTGGATCGCCCCCATTCGAGGAGACGCTCGACACCGAGGGCGAAGAAGCCGAGAGTGAACGGAAAGGAATAGAGGAGAAAGCGCTTGTCGGCCCAGTCGTAGAGAAGGCCGAAGAAGAGCCCGAGCGCCGCGAGGACGGGAAAAAAGACGTTTCGGAGGAGCCGCTCCTCGCATCCCGACCGGTCCAGACAGCGCAGGGCGCCCGCGAGATAGAGCGGAAGGACCAGAAGGCCGAGCAGCGCCAGAGAGCCGAAGGCATAGAAGCCGAGGTTCTGCGGCGCCCAGCGGAGCAGAGCTTCGACGCCGTGACCGAGGCGGTAAGGATTGTGGAGCGAGCGCCACCAGCGATACACGAGCCAGAAGGCCGGCAGGAGGCTTCCCGCCGCGACGCCGGCCCAGAGCCCCGGTTCGCGGAGGTGCGCCCGCCGCGCCAGCAGAACGGCGGCGGCGAACCCGAGGCCCGCCGGAAGGGCCCCGTAGTGAAACAGGAAGCTGACGCCGAGGGCCAGCCCGAACGGGACGTACGCCTTCTGCCGGCCTCCCGCACGCACGAAGAGGAGGGTGGCGAGAACGAGGAAGAACACCGCCCAGACTTCGGCCAGGATCCACCGCGCGAAGTCCTGCACGAAGCCGTTCGCGTAGTAGACCCAGGCCGACAGGGCGGCGACCGATGGCCGGAACCGCTCGCAAAGGAGCCGGTAGAGGAGGATCGCCGTCGCGCCCAGGAGGACGAAGTTCAGGACGGGAAGCCAGCTCAATGCGCCCAGCCTCTCGAGAAAAGCCATGACGATCGGCAGCCCCGGAGGCCGAAAGGTCGGCTTCAGGGAAGCCCCCGCCCAGTAGAGTCCGTTGTTGATCCAGTCGTAGGAATCGTTCGAGAGATAGCGATAGCACCAGTTGAGGTCGGCGACCCGGAGCGAACGGACGACCGGGACCGTTCCCACGAGACCCGCGAGAACGAGGACGCCCGGAAGTCGTCTGTCGAGCGCCGCTCCCGGGCCGCGGCCCGGAGCCGAAGACGGAGAATCCTCACTCACGGATCGAACCGCGAGTGAGGATACCGCGCGGCGAGAGGGCTACTGCTTTTCCAGGTCCACCACGACGTCGACGGGCTGGCCCACCTTCGCCTCGATCTCGACGGTCTTCGCCTTGAAGCCGGGGCGCATGACCGTGACGCTCCGGACTCCGGCCGCGACGATGACGCCGCGCGGCGAGCCGTTCAGATCCTCGCCGACGCCGACGTACTTGTTGTCCACGTAGATGGCCGCGTCCTCGGGCGTCACGCTGAAGCGGAGCCGTCCGCGGTCGACGCCGGCGATGACGCTGCGTCTCGGCCGGGACTCCCGGTCACGCCGGTCTTCGATTCCGCCCGGCTCGCCCTCGTCGTCGATCCAGCCGCCCGAGCCGGCCGAGACCGGCTTCCCGTCGGGGCCGAAATAGCGGCCGTAGGGCGTTCCCTTCGAGGCCGGCGGGAACGCGTCGAGTGCGCTCCGGCCCGCCTCGAGCTTCAGCTTCTTTCCGAAACTGAGGTATTCCCCCTGGGCGATCGATACGTCGACCGCAAGCGGCTCGTAGTTCGCCAGCCGGAACTCCAGCTTGTAGGCACCTGGACGAAGGTAGAGGAAGTCCGGGATGCCGTCGAAGTCGTCCGCCGTCCCGACGTACGTTCCGTCGAGCCAGACCTCCGCCTCCTCCGGCTCGATGTCGGTCTTCACGATTCCCCATGCGCCCTGCGGCGCCTCTCTGCCGGTCTCCGCGACGACCGATACCGTCGGCCACCAGCCCCAGCCCCAGCCCCACCAGGGGCCGCCCCACCACCAGCCGGACCAGGCTGCCCACGGATACCAGCCCCAGCCCCAGGCCCCGTAGTAGGGATACCAGTACCCGCCGTAATGGGGGTAATGGGAGTAGTGGTACGTCGGATGTCCTCCGCCGTGATAGCCGCCGTGATAGCCGCCGTGAGAACTACCGTGGGAGCCGCCGTGATAGCTGGTTCCGGACTGGCCTGTGTAGCCGCCGCGAGGAGTAACCGTGGCGCCGCCCGGCCCGCGAGTGACCCCGGGCGATCCGCTCCGCGAAGCCGAATAGCCGGTCACCCGCGACGTGTACCGGCCGGCGTTCCGGGATGCCGAATAGCCGGGGCCACGGTAGGCCGAGTAGCCGCCACCGCGCGGAGCTGAGTACGACCCGCCACTGCGCGGGGCCGAGTAGCTGCCGCCGTGGGAGCCGGAGTAGCTGCCACCGCGCGGAGCCGAGTAGCCGCCGCCGTGCGAGCCGGAGAAGCCGCCGCCGCCATGAGAGCCTCCGTGTCCTCCCCCCCTCTGGGCGAAAGCCGGAAGCGCCGAAACAACGAAAAGTGGAACGGTGAGAAACGTGCAGAGTCTGCCCGCGAACCAGCCCGGTGGCCTTCTTGACCCGGAACCGTCCTGCCTGAGCATGAGCCACCTCCCCGGTCGGAGTCCCCCCATCCCCCGAAGGGGACGGAAGGGCGACTTCAGGAAGAGAGATGCAATCCGGCTGCCTTCGTCAGGGGATCCTCTCATGCGCGGGGAGAGGCCGTTCCGAGCGCCTCCCCGAGCCCTGCCAAGTAGTCCCACCGGAACAACTTGTCGTAGAGGCGTCCCGGCAGCCGCACCCCGAGTGGGTCAGCGAAAGCAACGAGCGTTTCGATGAGCCGAAGGGATACCGGCCGGGCTTTTCGCAGGGACCGGGCCTCGTCCACTCCCAGGGACGCCGCCAGGTCGGGCCTCTTCCGGACGAGAAGGGCGGCCGCCCGGCCCGAGGCCCGCTGACGGCTCCTGAAGCTCTGCAGCGTCGTCGGATGATCGTGCCGCGCCCGCGCGGCCGGCCGAAAGACGAGTCGAAGGGGACGCGGAGCGGCGGAGGCCCGGAATGCGAACTCCACGTCCTCCCACGCCGCGCCGCCGAAGCTCTCGTCGAAGCCGCCGGCCCCGAGAAAGGCCTCCCGCGGCAGGGAGACGTTGGAGGCGTAGAAGAACCAGGCCGGCACGTTCTCCGGGTCGCGAATCAGGTCGAAGCCGAACTGGAGCCCGCCCCGGTCGAGGTGTCGGAGCATCGGCGTGACGCGCATCCTCGAGGCGTCCCACTCCGTGTGGCCGAGGGCCGCCCGCGGTCCGTCCGCCGCTTCCCGATGCGCCCGGTCGTGGGCGGCGAGAAAGCCCGGCTCCGGGACGACGTCGTCACCGAGGAAGAGGAGGATCTCCCCTTTCGCGGCGCGGGCGCCCGCGTTTCGGGCGCGGGCCGGTCCGCCGTGGGCGGCCCGGAGGGCGACGAGCTTCCCCTCGCGCTCGCGGGCCGCGAGGAGATCGCACGTGCCGTCCGACGAGCCGTCGTCCACGACGACGATTTCGACGCCCCCGTCGATCGCGGGCGCCTCCCGTTCGAGGGCGTCGAGCGTCCGCGCGAGAAACTCCCTCCGGTCGTACGTCGGAATGACGACCGAGAGCCTCACCCACCCCCCCCGAGCAGGCGCTTGAAGATCCCCGAGGCGCGCGTGTCCTTCCGGCGCGGCGACATGGCGAAATCGAGAAGAGGCTTCAGGGTCCTCTCCCAGTGGAGGCCGGCCGCCGCCTCGAGCCCTTTCCGCGAGGCCGACGCGCGCTGGGTGTCGTCGGTGAGGAGCGAAACCAGCGCCGCGGCGAATGCCTGCGGCTCGGCCGGTACGACGCGGCCGGCGCCCGTTTCCGCCACCATCCGCGCCCCGGCCCCCCCTTCGGTCGTCACGACCGGAAGGCCCGCCCAGAGGAAGTCGAGGAGGCGCGTCCGGAAGGAGAGCGACGTCTCGAGAGAGGGGCGCTGCGCCGCGGCCGCGACGCGGCAGGCCTGGTAGAGACCGCCGCGCACCTCGTGCGCCGACCACGGCAGGATGAGGACGGACCGGCCGAGCCATCCTTCCCACCGCGCCCGCTCCGTCGCCTCGAGAAGCCGCGTCTGCGGCGTCGACGCGGGATTCGGGTTCTCCGAGAAGAGGAGCCGTGCCGCCGGAACGGACGACAGAACGATCCCCCACGCATCGAGCACGAGGCTCGCGTCGTACCAGTCGTAAACGCCGCCGAAGAAGACGTCGGCCTCGCCCTCCGGGATCTCCGGAAACGGCCAGCCGCCCGACGGCGGCGAGTCGTCGACTCCGAACGGCGCCACGTCGCAGAGCGCGCGTCCCTCGGCCTCGCGCGCGATGTCCGCCGGCGTGAGGCGGCCGCGCCCCAGGAGAAGGCCCAGCCAGAAGAGCCGCTGCTCCTCGGTCGCGGCCAGGACGAAATCGGCCCTCTCGACGAGCGAGAAGAGCGCCTTGCGGTCGTTCACGAAGACGTTCGGCCCCAGCGACTCCGCGTACGAGAGATTCTCGATGAGGAACGGGTCGTAGAGATCCGCGACCAGGGCGCCCGGGAACCCGAGAGCCAGAAACTCCCGACCCGCGTGTCCCGAGACGACCGCCAGCTGGAACTCGTGCGCCCGGTTCAGAACCTCGCGCTCGTCGCTGACGACGACCCGCCCCGCGCCCCGGATCGACACCTCCTCCGGGGACGGCGACGCCAGGACGACGTCGTGCCCGGCGCGCCCCAGATGCTCGGCCACGCGAAGGGCCCGGATTCCCATCCCCGCCATCCGGGGTCGCACGGGTTCGGGCGCCAGGACGAGGACGCGGCTCACGGCGGCGTCCCCGTCCAGGGGCCCATGGCGCGGGAGAGGAACGAGACCCCCCGGGCGAGGTCGGAACCCGGGACGACGAAGTAACCTTCGGCCGCAGCCGTCTCCTTCGGCAGCGTCATCCGTCGGTACGCGTTCAGGCCTGCCACGAAACCGGCGTAGTCGCGCTCGGCGCTCTGCGAGGCGAAGGCCGCCATCGCCCGCCGCTTCGTCTCCGCGTGCGGTCCGCAGTCGAAGAGGAAGTTCGGCCTGAGCGGCTGCGACAGCTCGAAGAAGGCGACGGTGGCTCCGGCGAGCCGGCGCGCCGTCTCCGAGCCGGGGGCCGCGCTCTCCCCGACGGCGATCAGCGCCTCGGCCACGGCGCGGTGGTCGGGGTGGATCTCCACGGGCGAGGGGGCGAAGACGAGGTCGGGAGAGAGGTCCCGGAGCGCCGTCTCCACGGCGTCCCGGAGAGCGGGCCCGGCGTCCCAGAGGCCCCGGTCCCGAAGACCCGCGCTCCGGAGCTCGCCCCCCCCGAGCGCGGCGAGCGCTGCCTCCGACTCGGCGAAGCGGCGCCGGGTGATCCGCCCGCGCGTCGCGGCGTCGCTCTCGTCACCCGCGCCGTCCGTCAGGACGAGGACCACGACGCGCGCCCCCCGCTCGTTGAGTTCGGCCAGGGCCGCGCCGCACCCGAAGACCTCGTCGTCGGGATGGGGGGCGAGGACGAGCGCACGTGAAGCCGAGAACGAGGACGCCTGATAGGGGATCAGGGCCTGTTCCGGATAGAAACCCGTCATACGGTCCCGTCGCGCAAGCCTCTCCATTCTAGCGGCGCTGCCTTGACACCCCCCGCACGGACGGCGAGACTGCCGCGGCCCCTTCCAGCGGGCGCGGGGCGCCCGCGGGCCCCGTTCCCGGGAGGAGGTTTCGACCAGGTGACAGCTCCGGGAGATCCACCCCGGGTCTCCGTCATCGTCCGGACGATGGACCGCCCGGGCTTTCTCGCCGAGGCCCTGGGGAGTCTCCGCGAGCAGATCTTCACGGACTTCGAGACGCTCGTCGTCAACGACGGCGGGTCCCTTCCCGAATCGGTCCTCGAGCCGGTGCCGGGGCGTTACCTGCGGGTCGTCGTGCCGCCGCCCCCGGGCGGTCGCGCGCGGGCGCTGAATGCCGGCCTCGCCGCAGCCCGCGGCCGCCACGTTTCCTACCTCGACGACGACGACCTGTACCTCCCGGCCCACCTCGACGTCCTCGTCCGCGCCCTCGACGGCGACGACCCGTGCGAGGCGGCCTACACGGCCGTCGACCAGATCGCGCAACGGCGCGGACCGGACGGGAGCTACCACGACGCCGAGGTCCTCTTCCGGTACGGACGCGTCTTCGACCCGAACCGGATTCTCTTCAAGAACGACATCCCCCTCATCGCGCTGATGCACCGGCGGGAGCTCGTCGAAAAGGCCGGACCCTTCGACGAGGCGTTCGACCTTTTCGAGGACTGGGACTTCCTCATCCGCCTGTCGCGCGTCACGCGCCCCCGCTTCGTTCCCGAGACGACCGCCGTCTACCGCCTGCGGGATGACGGATCGAACGCCACGACGGCGGCGCCGTGGCGCGGGCCGGCGGCCGAGGCGATGCGCGCGGCGCTTCACCGAAAGCACGGGGCGCTCCTGACGCCGGCCGCCGTCCGCGCGCTCGTGGACGGCTTCGACGAGGAGAACGCGCTACGAGAGGGCGACGTCCGGAACCTCCGCGCGGCTCTGGCCGGCGCCCAGGAGCGCCTCGTGGCGCTGGACGAAGAGCTGCGGGCGGTACGGGCGGCGGCCGCCCGGAGCCTCCGCGAAGCCGGCGAGCGGGTAGAAGAGCTCCGGTCGGTGCGGGCGCTGGCCGCCCGGAACCTCCGCGATGCCGGCGAAAGGGAAGCGGCGCTCGCGGCGGAGCGGGACGAGCTGGGGCGACATCTCGCCATGGTCCACCGGTCCCTCTGGTGGCGGCTCGGAACGCCGTGGTGGAAGCTGAAGGGGCTCCTGTCACGATGAGCGGGACGCCGGTCCGCTGCGACGTCGTCGTCCCGGTCTACAACGCCCTTCGCTCGACCAAGAACTGCCTCCGGACCCTTCGGCAGCACGCGCCGCCGTGGGCCCGGATCCTCGTCATCAACGACGCGAGCGACGAGAGGACGACCGCGTGGCTCCGCGGCGAGGACGGGTTCATCCTCCGGGAGAACCCCGTCAACGTCGGCTTCGTCAAGACGGCGAACCGCGGCCTCCTCGACTCGGACGCTCCGTGGGTCTGCCTCTTGAACAGCGACACGCTGATGACGCCGGGCGCCCTCGAGCGGATGATCGACCGCTGCGAGCGCGACCCGTCGATCGGCCTCTGCTGCCCGATCTCGAACGGCGCCGTCAACCTCTCCGTGAAGATCCCGCCCGGCGAAGACGTCTTCTCGTTCGCCGACCGGGTGGCACGGACGAGTCCGGCCCTCTACCCCGACGCCGTCACCGTCGTCGGTTTCTGCCTCCTCGTGAGGCGCGAGGTGATCCGGACCTTGGGCGTCTTCGACGAGGTCTTCGACCGCGGCTACGGCGAGGAGACCGACCTTCACTATCGCGTCCGTGCCGCGGGCTGGCGCTGCGTCGTGGCCGACGACACCTTCGTCTACCACCGCCACGGCGCGAGCTTCGCCGACGGCTCCGAGCGGACCAGCCGGAACCTGAAGATCGTCATGGACCGCTGGAAATCGGTCCACGAGAGCGAACTCGCCGCGTTCAACCGCGTGAACGCGCTCGGCGCCGTCCGCGACGCCCGGACGTTCGAATGGACCCGTCCGGACACGCAGCCGGCTGCCCCGCACGACGTCCTCTTCGTCCTGCCGATGTTCGGCGTCTTCGGGGGCGTCGCGGCGGTCCTCCAGCTGGCGAACGCCCTGATCCTGGACGGACTGAAGGCGGGCGTGGTCGTCGTCGGCGAGGCGCTCCCCGAGATCGCGAGCGAACGGTTCTTCGAGCCGATCCGGACGACGCCGGAGGACTTCCTCGCGAACGTCCCCCCGGCGAAGGTCCTCGTCGCGACCGCGTACCAGACCGCCCCGCTCGTGGCGGCGGCGGCCGCCCGGCGCCGCGGCACGCAGACCGCGTATTTCGTCCAGGACTACGAGGGGTGGTTCGGGGCGGACGGACCGGAGTACGTCGGCGACACCTACACGCTGATCCCCCGGATGACGTCCGTCTCGACATGGCTCGCCGACGAGATCGAGCGGCGCCACGCTCTCCGCCCGGTGCCGGTGCCGATCAGCGCCGACCCCGATTTCCTCTATCCCCGCGGAGGCCGCCCGCCGGCGCCCCCCGTCCGGATCGTGGCGATGCTCCGGTTCGAGGAGCGGCGCGGCATGGCGTTCCTCCTCCCGGCCCTCGCACAGATCGCGGACCGGCCCGACGTCGAGATCGTCTTCTTCGGGCACCAGCAGGTCCCCGCGGAGGCGGCCACGTTCCGGTTTCGCCACGCCGGCGTCCTGTCGACGGACGGCGTGGCGACTCTCCTCTCGTCGGCGCACGTGGTCGTCGATCCGTCGCTCTTCCAGGGTTTCGGACTCGTCGGTCTCGAGGGGATGTCGTGCGGGGCCGCCTGCGTGGTGACGGCGAGCGGCGGCGTCGGCGAGTATGCCGTCGACGGAAAGAACGTGCTCGTCGTCCCGCCCCGCGACTCGGCCGCCCTCGCCACGGCCCTCCTTCGCCTCGTGGAGGACGCCCCGCTCCGCGAGCGTCTCGCCGCGTCGGGCCTCGAGACGGCCCGACAGTTCACCTGGGAGCGGACCGCGGACCGTTACCGGGCTTTCCTCGCCGCGCTCCCGCCCGCCGACGAGCCGACGGCGCGGGAGCGCGCCCTGCTCGACCTCCTCGGCCGGGAGGTGACGCGCGGCTCCTCTCACTCGAAGCTCGTTCGGGACGAGCTGAAGAACGCCCGCGAGACGCTGGAGGCGATCTACCGGTCGCGGGCCTGGCGCGCCGTCCGGCGCTGGCGGCAGCTGAAACAGGCGCTCAGGCCGTCAGGGTGATCTCGGCCAGCGCCCGGCCGCCGGCGTCCGCCACGGCCCGGGCATACCACGTCGCTCCGACCAGCATCTCGCGGAATCCGGACGGTGGACGCCAGCCGCGCGTCCCGGGGGGCACCTCGGCCCAGCCGAAGACGCCGAACGAAGGAAGCGGCGAGACGGCCACGCCGGCCGCCTCGCCTTTCCACGAGAGAGCTCTCGCGACCGGCCGCTTGGGCCACGGATTCAGGTTGCTCGCGGACCTCGTCAGGGCGTCGAGCGCGGCCGCGCCGCGCGCCGGGAAGTTCTCCGTGAAATAGCGCCTCTCCGACTCGGCGAACCAGCCGGCGGCCCGCGGCTCGCTCTGCGTCGTCCGGCCGTAGGGGTGGACGGCCCGGGCGGCGCCGACGAGGAGAAGCCGCCCGCCGTCGCGGCGGAGCCGCCGCTGCCAGTCGTTCTCCTCGAAGTAGAGGCGATATCTCTCGTCGAACTCTCCGACCCGCTCGAGCGTCTCGCGCGACACGGCCATCATCGCGCCCGAGAGCGCGGAGACGGTGAACGTCTCGCGCCGCGAGACGGCCTCGAAGGCGCGCCGGACGCGCGGCAGGCGCCGGGCGAAGACCCGGTCCGCGCCACGCGGGTCGAGGAGGAGGCGACGCCGGGCGAGATCGAGGGGCGACGGCTCGTCGAACGGGGGGATGAGAAGCGATTCGTCCTCGTCGAGGAACGTCGCGGGGCCCGCCATCGTCAGCGGCGCCGAGCGGACGGCCTGGTCCAGCGCGGCGACGGCGCCCGGGCGGACGGTGACGTCGGGATTCATGAGGAAGAGGACGTCGCCGCGCGCCACCCTGCTGCCGCGGTTCAGGCCTCCCGCGTAGCCGAGGTTCTGACCGGAGTCGACCGTCACGTCCGCCAGGCCCGAGACCGCACGGGCCTCCGCGGGATCCTGCGAATTGACGACGACGACGGATTCGAGCGGAATCCCGGCGCGCGCGGCGTCCTCGCGGACCGCCGCGATGGCGCGCGCGGTGAGGGGGGCCGAGCGGTAGCTGACGATGACGGCCGAGATCATCCCGACCTCGTCCCGGCGCCGTTGTTAGACTCCCCGGTCGAATGGCGCTCGTCTGTCGCGCCGCGGTGGCCGCCGACCGGCCCGGTCTCTTTCGCCTCTTCGAGGCGGCCTTCGGGCAGCCGGCCGATCCGGCGATGTGGGAGTGGAAGTACGACCGGAATCCCCATCCGGCCCCTTCCGTCGTCGGCCTGCTCGACGGAGAAATCGTCGGCTTCTTCGGAGGGGTCGGGACGCGGTACCGGGGCGAAGGCGGCAACCTCCCGGGAGTCGCCGCGGCCGATGTCATGACACACCCCCGTCACCGGCACCTCGGCCGGGTGTCCGTCTTCGTGGAGACAGGGCTCGAGTTCTTCCGGGAGGCCGCCGCGGCCGGCGCGCCGTTCGTCTTCGGCTTCCCGAACGAGCGGGCCCGGCTCGTGGGCGAGCGGTCGCTGGACTACCGCTCCGTGGAGAAGGCGGGCCTCTGGGCGCGGGCCGTCGGCTCTCCGTCGCTGCTCGGACGGATCCGGCGCCGCTGGCTCCGCCCCCGCACCGGCACGCGTTTCTCCGCGGGCCACGACGGGCTCGCCGAGGGGCTGCACGCCCGCCCGGGATGGCGGACGGATCGCTCGCGGACGACGCTCGACTGGCGATACGCGCCTCATGCCGGCGCGGAGTACCGGATCGTCGAGCTCCTCGACGGGCGCGCCGCTTCGCGCGGCTACGCCGCCGTCCGGCTCAGCGGGGAGCGGGCGCTCCTCGTCGACCTTCAGGTCCGCAAGGAGGCGTCGGGAGACGTCGGAGACCTCCTCGAGGCCGTCCGCGCCGCCCTGGACGGATCGGGGGCCTCCCGGATGGAGTTTCGCGCCGCGTCCCCCTCGCGCCTCGCGACCCGGCTCGCGGGCGAGTTCGGCTTCGTTCCCGAGGCCTCCGACTGCCACTTCGAGATCCGCCCGCTCGACCCCGCGGTCGACGCACCGGCGGCCGGACGGGCGTTCGACTACCGCTTCGCTGACCACGAGATCTTCTAGCCCCGGAAGATCGCCTCGAGCCGGTCGAGGACCGGCTCGAGCCGGAAGGTTTCGGCGACGTCGAGCCCGCGGCGCCGCCGGCGCCGCCAGAGCTCCCCGTCCTCGAGGAGCCGAGCCGCCTCCCGGGCCATCGCCGCGTCGTCGCCCTCGGGCACGAACGCGGCCGCGTCGCGGGGAATCGGCGCGTAGGACGGGATGTCGGTGAGAACGACGGGCACCCCCGACGCCATCGCCTCCAGAGGGGGGAGTGGAAAGCCCTCGGCGTCGAAGGACGGGTGGATCAGGAGGTCGAGCGCGTGGTACCACGCCGGCATCTCGGCGGCCGGTCTTCCGTGGACGTAGTCGTCGATCGTCGTCAGCGCCTCCTCGTCCGGAGCCTCGGGCATGTGGCTCGCGCGGTGCAGACGGAGGGCGCACCCGCCGCTCCGGAGCCGGGCCACCGCGCGAAGGGCCACGACGATCCCCTTCTTCTCGGCGAGAAACGGCCCTACGACGCCGATCGTCGCGGGCCGCCGCGCCGCCGCGGGATCGCTCCCCCGCGGGCGGAAGGCCGCCGCGTCGATCGCCTGCGAAAGGACGTGGAAGGGCCCCGGGTACCGCCCTTCGAGGTCGCGCAGGAGGTGCGCCGAGACGAGGATCTTCGGCACCGGCTGCCAGTAGGCCTCCTCGATCTCCCCGATGCGGTCGCGCGTGTGGGGGTGCGGCGCCTCGTACCCCTGCGAGAAATGGAAAATCTTCGGAGCCCGGCGGGCCGCGACCGTCGGCCGCACGGTCGGAAACCAGGTGGCGACGTGCACATCGGCCGCCGGAAGCGTCGAGGCGTCGAAGCGTGGAACCTCGACGACCGGCACGCGGATTCCGATCCAGTCGTGCCGCGCGGCCGTCGTCACGAGCACGACGTCGTGCCCCCGCGCGGCGAGCCCCTCGGCCTGCTCGACGACCACCTTCACGCCGCCCGAGATCTCCAGCGACTCGAGGACGTAGACGATTCTCATTCCGATCCCAGGCGCGTCCAGGTCGCCGGAACCGCCATCAGGCCGCTGCGCCACGAGGGCGATTCGACGTGAAAGGTCTGGTCGCTCCGGGCGTCGTAGAGAGCGAGCGCGTTTTCGTCTCCGATGTAGGCGTAGACGACGAACTCGCCCTTCCCCAGCGGAAGCGTGTCGAGTCCGACCCGGACCCGGTAGCGCTCCCTTCCGGTGAAAGGCCCCGTGCCGTCGAGGCGCGAGTCGGCCGAGAAGCAGACGACGTTGTCCCGCGTCGAAACGGCCAGGTGGATCTGGAGCGGCCGCGACGGCTCGTCGGGGGCGAACGTCAGCTCGACGGCCCACGGCTCGCCGGGGCGGAACTCGGCGCGGGGCGAGCCGTCGGCTCCGACGACGCGGACATCGAGAAAACGCGCATGCGTTCCCCCGTGCGGTCCCGCGTGGGGCCCGCGCGATTCCTCCTTACCGGCGAGGTATTTCTCGTACGCGAGGACGACCTTCCGCGCATCCCCCGAGGCGGCCACCTCGCCCGCGCGGAGCCAGATCGCCTCGTCGCAGATCGTGGAGACGTAGTACATGGCGTGGCTGCAGAAGAAGATCGTCCGCCCCGACGCCTTCAGCTCGAGGATCCGGTCGATGCACTTCTTCTGGAAGCGCCCGTCTCCCACGGCAAGGGCCTCGTCGAGGATCACGACGTCGGGGAGGACCGCCGTGGCGACCGCGAACGCCAGCCGCATCTGCATGCCCGAGGAGAACGTCTTCACGGGCCGGTCGAAGAACTCCCCGAGCTCGGCGAAGGCCTCGATCTCGGGGAGCGCAGCGCGGACCTCGTCGCGCGTCAGGCCGCTGAAGGCCGCCTGCAGCATCACGTTTCGCCGGCCGCTCTCCTCCGGGTGGAAGGCCGAGCCGAGCTCGAGGACCGAGGCCACCCGGCCCGGGACGAAGATCTCCCCGGCGGTGGCCGTCGTCGTGCCCGCGAGGATCTTGAAGAGCGTGCTCTTTCCGGAGCCGTTCTCCCCGATCAACCCGAGGACCGAACCCCCCGCCACCCCCCCGGAGACGTTCCGGAGCGCGTGCACCTCGGCGTGCCGGGGCTTTCCCGTCACGACCTCCAGCAGCCGGTCGCGGGGAGCCGCGTAGAGGCGGTAGACCTTGCTCACTCCCGCGAACCGGAGACCGTCGGCGCCCATCGCCGGCATGGTATCTAAAAAAATTGGCCCGGGCGGGCGCCCGGGCCGAAATGAGGGGTAAGCCCGATCGAATCGGGCCTGGGAAGGCGTTCTTACGGCAGCGGCCGCGCCACGATCAGGTTCGCGTCGCTCGAGACCATGTCGCCGACCAGGGAGAAGGCCGCGAGCGTTCCGCTCGTGACCCGAATCTCGAGGGAGTAGTAGCCCCAGGGATACGCCGGGAAGCTCGCCAGCGAGGGGAAGAGCTCCTCGAGAGAGAGCTGGAGGACCTTGTCGTCCACCGTGATGGCCCGGTCCTCGGCCAGCGGATAGCCCACTCCGACGTACGGCTGGTGCAGCGTCACCGTCGCCTGGGCGGGCTCGGACGTATCTCCGAGGGCGACGAAGGCCACGCTCGTCCGGTAGCCGCTCTGGCCCGATTGCGGCACCACGTAGGGAAGCGTCAGGCGGGTCCGCGCGCTGCCGGCCGTTGCGGCATGGAGCGCCGGAACGAGTCCGGGCACCGGAGCGCCGAAGTTCCCGTTCGGCTGGCTGTTGTAGATCTCGCCGCGGACGATCAGGGGATCCGTGTTCGAGTCGCCGGGCGCCACGTCGACGTAGCCATCCTTGTAGATGTCCGTTTCGTTGATCGAGGCGCCGAGATTCGCGAACCAGTCGCGGACGAGGTCCTCCGTGTGGATCGTTCCTCCCGAGTCGAGCGTCGGCGTGAGGCTCGTCTCAGTCCGGTCGCTGCACGCCTGGCCCGCGGCGCATCGACGGTAGGAGAGCGTCAGGCTCACTTTTCGGGACTGGCCCGACGTATTGAAGATGAACAGCCGGCTCCGGGTCTTTTCCCCCGTGGAGCTGTTCCGGACGACGAACGGGACGCGGACCGGGCTTTCGCCGACGGGCGGCGGCGTCAGGAACATCGGATCGCCCGACGTCGCGTCCGTCACGGAGGCGTACGGGACGACGCGGGCGCCCGCCTCGACCACCTCGAAGAGCATGTAGTAGCTCTCGGCCAGGAACGTCTCGTACGGCTGTCCCGTCCCGACGAGCGCCGGCCTCAGCGCTTTCGCCATCTCCATCGACCGGTTCGGGCCGACGGTGAGCGGGAACGTATTGCCGAAGATGACCGGGCCGCTGGTCCGGGTCAGGAAGCTGATGTTGACCGTCGCCGGTATGTTTCCGAGGTTCGCGAACCCGATGTTGGTATAGGCCGGCGGGAGACTCGAGGAGCTTCCCGCCGGGACGTCGCGCAGGCCGGGGAATTCGCGGTTGGCGCCGGGCGTCGTGGAACCGACGGCCGTCGAGACCGGCACCGCCTGGAACGCCGCCCCGTACGTTCCACGGGACGGGTCGGACGCATTGCTGTTGAGGCTGAAGGCCCAGATGGATGGATCTCCGTCCGGGGGGACGCTGTCGCCGCGGACGAGCATCGCGACCGACGGATCGTTGGGCCCCCCGGCGCTCTTTCCGAAAATGCTGCTCAGGACGTTCGTCATGCGACGGCTCTCGAGCGGCTGGAAGTACGGGAGCGGCTTCCAGGCCGGCGGGTCCTGCCCGTCGAGCAGAGCCACCGAGAAGGCCGCCCAGCCCAGCGCGCTCGTGTTCTGGATCAGGACGTCGGACGTGTTGAGCGTCCCGGAAACCTGTCCGGACGTGTACGTGAGACCCGGGAGGACCCAGCGCGGCGGCTCGGTCACGTGGAACGTGGTCGGCGCCGGCGACCGGAAGGTGTTCCCCCCCAGCTTCACCGTCAGGACGACCGTGTACGCCCCGGTCCCCGGGTAGCCGTGCGCCGTCACGGAGAGCCGGCAGAGATCCGAGAGAGGCGTGGCGGAGGTGCAGGGGGTCCCGTCGCCGAAGTCCCAGTAGTACTCGGCTCCCGGCGGGCCGGTCGACCGGAAGAGAATCCCGGCGCCGGGAGAGACCTTGTTGGGGTCGACGGGCGCCCCCGGCTGGCCGTTGTTGCTGTAGGAGAAGTCGTACGCGGCGGTCGGAATGCCGCCGACGACGTTGACCTGGTGAAGGACCGGAGACTTGCCGGGGACCGTGAGCTTGACAGGAAAGCTCCCCTGGTTGGGCCATGTCTTCGGGACCGTCACCCCGGTGACCCAGGGCGTCCCGTCGCTGAAATCCCACGTGGCGGACGTCGAGGCCGGGAGCGTCTGCCCGTTCGCGGCGTTCACGGCGCGGAACGTCACCTGCTGGCCGACCGGGGCGAGGTAGCTCCCGTCGGTTCCGAGGGGGGCGTCCGTTCCGCCGGGTTCGCCGAGCTTGAAGTCGGGGGTGACCGCGACGCCCGTGACGATCAGCGTGACGCTCGCCGTGCAGGCGCCGCCGTCCCCCACGACCTGGGCCGTGTAGGTGCCCGGCGAGGCGTACGTGTGGGTCGGGTTCTTCAGGCTGTTCGTGCCGTCCACCGGGCTTCCGTCCCCGAAGTTCCAGGACCAGCTCGAGCCGCCGGTTCCCTGCGGGGCGAGCAGAACAGGCGATCCGGCGCTGACCGAGACCGCGCCGCCTCCGGAGGTCCCGACGAGGATTCCGCTCACGTAGACGTAGATGCTCGTCAACGTGCAACTCGGATTCCCCGTGGTCGAAACCGTCACCGTCGTCGAGCCCGTCGCCTGATTGCCGCCCGAGTCTCTGACCGTGCATGACGGGTGGTACGTGCCGACGGCGGCGTATGGGTGCGTGGTCGAAGGAATCGTCAGGGGCGAAAGCGGGCTGCCGTCGCCGAAGTCCCACGTGTAGATCGTGTAGCTTCCCGAGCCTCCCGAGGCGAAAGCCGTGAGGGAGACCGACGTGTTCGGCGTGGTGGAGTTGGGGTTCGCGGTCACGGAGACCTGCAGCGGGTCGGGCGGTTGAACCGCTCCGTTCACGATGACCACGCGAATGCCGACGGCCTGGTTGCTCGCGTCGTCCGTCACCGTGCACCGGACCGTGTAGTTCCCCGAGAGCGTATAGGTGTGCGAGGCCGAGGCACCGCCGCTCTGGGTCCCTCCGTCCCCGAAGTTCCAGGAGTACGAGGAGGAGGTGACAGACCCCGGGAAGTTCGAGGGGGTCGCCGTGAAGGCGACCGCTGAGTTGACGTTGGCCGGATTCGGGTTGACCGTGACACTGACCGAGGGCGGGGTGTTGTTGACCGTGATCGGCCAGGCCGTCGGGTCGCTCACGACGTTCGGCAGCCAGTCCGCGTAGGGTCCCGGCGTATACGTCGCCCGGATCCGGAGCCAGTAGGTCGCCGCGGGCGACGGGACCGTGATGTCCCACGGTCCGGCGCCGGTGAGCGCCACGTAGCTCCCGGCCGAGCAGGAGCCCGAAGTCGCGTCGCAGAGGTTGTAGGAATAGGTCGGCGTGATCCCGCTGCCGAACGTCGACTGATTCGTCACGTGGATCGGGCTCCCGCCGATGAAGGCCGTGCTGGGCGCCGTGAAGGCCGCGACGAAGTCGGTCACGTTCACCTTGAACGACCCCGTCATCGGAAGCGAGCACGGAGAAGGGCCGCAGTCGGGCGAAACGTACTCACCGGGGTACGTCGCCGTCAGCCAGGCGTTGTACGTCCCCTTCCCGGCGTCGAAGGTGTGCTGGCACGAAGCTCCCGTGCAGGCACCGTCGATGTAAAGCGTGTCGGTGGAGGGGCCAGAAGAATTCGTCCCGAAATACCACTTGAAAGCGGTCCCGAGCGGGTGCCCCTCCGAGGCGCTGGTGAACGTCGCCTGCTTCGAAACGTTCAGGAGCGCCGCGAGGTTCTGGACCTTCACGACGGGGACCTTCCAGGTCACGGCGAAGGTGGCGAGCGGGACGGGGGGCGTCGTGTCCGGGTCGTGGTTCCTCGCCTCGAAGCCGATCGACTGGGAGTGCGTCGCCCCCGCCAGCGGCGACGCCGGGAAGTCCCCGCTCGAAACGACGGAGCTCCAGCAGCCGGCTCCGGAGGGGGGGTTCCCGCCTGCCGAGGGGTCACACGGCCCCTTCATCGTGAACTGCGGCGGATCGGGGTTGCTCGTGTAGAAATCGGGACAGCCCGACGGGAAACAGGCGTCGGGGAACTTGAGTCTGAAGTAGCCGCTGGAAAGTGTCTCCGTCGCCGCGTGGTAGTCGTAGTCGAGGTTCCATTGCCACATGGCCTCGACGGCGTTCGGGGGGGTGATCGACGGCGTGATCTTGAGCGTGTCGCCCACGAAGACGACGTCACCGCTCCCCAGCGTCGTTCCGGTCGAGGTGTTCGTGACGGCGAGATGG
>Ga0335085_10003707_pt1 | contig 26081 bp, 25 predicted proteins | sample Lox_Sample_45_FD_206712 | JGI IMG/M metagenome (GOLD analysis project Ga0335085, IMG submission 206712) | Soil microbial communities from Loxahatchee National Wildlife Refuge, Florida, United States - Lox_Sample_4.5 | ecosystem: Environmental > Terrestrial > Soil > Wetlands | place: USA...
TCCGCGCGGCGGCAGCTATCCGGCCCAGTGGCGCCTGCGCGTGCCCGCGCTGGATCTGGAGCTGCAGGTCGTCCCGCTGCTGGCGGACCAGGAGCTGCCGACGCAGCCGCGTTACTGGGAAGGGGCGGTACGGGCGACGGGTCAGCGCCGGGGTGCGCCGCTTGGCGCTGCAGGTTACGTGGAGCTGGTCGGTTACGCGCAGGACCAGGCCAGCACCAGCACGCCAAGTGCCACCACGGCGCCCGGCCACTGAGGCCAGCGCCGCCACCATCGCTGCAGAGCCGGCACGGCGATCACGGCGCCGAGCAGGCCGCCGACCAGAAAGCCCAGCAGGTGCGCCATGACATCGGTGTGCTCGCCCGAGGTCCCAAGCCATCCCAGGAGAATGACCCCGGCGAACAGCGGACCGTAGCGTTGCGCTGCGCGCAGCGGCAGCGCGCGACGCACCCGCCAGGAGTAGGCGGCCATCAGGCCGAGCGCGGTGAACACCGCGGTGGAGGCGCCCACCGCGCGATGCCCGGCAGGCGCCAGCAGTGCCTCGATGCCATTGGCGGCGCCCGCGCCCAGCACCACCAGCGCCCACGCCGTGCCGGGGCCCAGCAGCCGGCCGGCGAGATAGCCGAACCAGGCGCCTGCGAGCAAATTGGCGGCAATGTGCTCGGCATCCAGGTGCAGCGTGAGGGCGGTCCAGGCACGCCACCACTGACCGTGCCGCACCAGGCCGGCCTGCAGCTCCCCGGCCTCGAAGGCATCCAAGCGGCCCCAGCCCGCGCTCACCGCCAGGGCGACCGCGAGCAGCACTGCGACGTAGAGTGCACTGCCGACCCAGGCATGGGGGTACAGCGGCGGCGCGGCGGCGGCGGGTGCCGGCGCGCGCCGGCTCTCCTGTTGGTAATGCAACAGATGAGTGCGGGCCTGTTCCAGCTGCGCAGGCTCCACCCACAATGCAAATCCGGTTTCGCTCTGCGACACCTCGTGGGGGATGCCCACCGCCATGAGCACGAAGGCGCGCTCCTCGCAGGCCTTGCGGCTCGGGGAACGATAGATCTCGATGGCATCGGCCAGCATGGCTGTGCTGCATTGTGGCGCATCGCACCGATTCAATGCCTCACTGCGATTTCACCTACGGCGGGTGAACATCTGTAAAATGTCAGCAGGATAACGGGAGTCAGGCCAGTGGCCACCAAGAGCAAGGCGCGCAAATCCAAGGCGGCAAAGCCCTCCAGAAAAACGGGGTCGGATCCGTGGACCGACATCGGCGGCGGCAGCCACCTGCACATCGGGCACTTCCTCACCTTCCAGCTCATCCGCTTGGCCAATGCGGCCAAGTCCAACGTCACCCGCCGCTATCTGGCCGATTTCGGGTTGAGCGTGCCGGAGTGGCGCCTGCTCGCCATGACCACGCGTTTCCAGCCAGTGCGCTTCTCGGAGCTGGTGGCCAACAGCAGCATGGACAAGGGCCAGGCCAGCCGCACCCTGCACGGCATGATCAAACGCGGCTACATCGCCACCAAATCGCAGCCGCCGGGGGCGCGCAAGGCCGGCGATACCGCGGCCGTGCCGGTGATCCTCACCGTGACCGCCAAGGGCCGCTCGTTGTACAAGGCGGTGCTGCCGGTGGCGCAGCGCAATCAGGCGCGGCTGCTGCAGAAGCTGACGCGTGATGAACGCCGCACGCTGTACAGCGTGCTCAGCAAGCTCTTCAGCGCCATCGGCACCCAGGAGCGCGGCGAGGACTAGTTCGGGTGGCGCGCCAGGCGCAGATAGCACCAGGCATAGCCGATCACCACGATGGTGCAGAGGCCGTAGGCGCAGAGCAGACCTGAACCGGCCGCCATGAGCACGAAGACATCCAGACGCCGGCCCACATCGGTGGCCAGGGCATCGTTGGCGAACAGGGACACACTGGCCAGCGCGCACACCAGCACCCAGCGGCGCAGGTACAGGGGCAGGATCTCGCTCATGCGGCGGTTGTGGGCGCGCGCCGCGGCGCGCGCGTACAGGTCGCCCTGGCTGGCATCCTGGAACAGCCAGAATGGCCACAGCGCATGCCCCAGTGCCACTGCCCAGGAGCCCAGCCGCTTGCTTCGTATTCCCTGACTCATAAGGGTGTCCGCAGGATCCGCGCTGCTACGATGGCACCGCAGCACACGCTCGGTTAGGGGCATGGTAGGCATGCGGCGTAGGACTTTATGAGACGGGGTTGGCGGCGTTGCACAAATCGGCTCCGCCGGCCGTGGGAGAGCGCCTACAGGACCCGCACCTGACGGGGACGGCACTCCCGTGTAGCATCGCGTGTAAGAGCGGTTGAACCGCCGGATTGTAAGGAGTCGCATGTGAACGCTCTGGAGCAAAGCCTGTCGTCCTCGGGGGATCGCGCGAGGACGGGGGAGGGTTCGGGGTCCCCGACGCCCCCCGCCACCGCGGATGCGCCCACGCTCGGCCGGAGCCCCTCGGCCGCGGCCCGTGGCGTCGCCAAGCTATTGAAAATGTTCGGATCTCCACCCGTCGAGTTCGCGCTGTGGAATGGCGAGACCATCCTCCCGGAGGGTGGAAAGTCGGTCGCGCGGGTGATCGTGCGCGATCCGGGCGTGCTGCTGGGGCTGCTGCGCAACCCGGGGCTGCGCTTCGGGGATGGCTACAGCGAGGGGCGCATCGAAATCGAGGGCGACCTGGTGCGCTTCATGGAGGAGGTGTACCGCGGCTCGGCCCGCGCCGAGAAGCGCAACTCCCTGTTGGGCCTGCTGGCGCAGCTGCTCAACCGGCCCCGGGTCAACTCCCTGGCGGGTTCGCGCGACAACATCCATCACCACTACGACATCGGCAATGACTTCTATTCCCTGTGGCTGGGCCGGACCATGGCCTACACCTGCGCCTACTACCCGAGCGCCGAGGCCACCTTGGATGAGGCGCAGGACGCCAAGATGCACCACGTGTGCCGGAAGCTGCGGCTGCGGCCGGGCGAGAAAGTGGTGGAGGCGGGCTTCGGCTGGGGACGCCTGGCGGTGCACATGGCGCGTCACTACGGGGTCAAGGTCCGCGCCTTCAACATCTCCAAGCAGCAGGTGGCCTTCGCCCGCGACTATGCCCGCTCGCAGGGCCTGGACTCGCAGATCGAGTACGTCGAGGACGACTATCGCAACATCTCCGGCTCCTACGATGCCTTCGTCTCGGTGGGCATGCTCGAGCATGTCGGGGTGGAGAATTACCGCCAGCTCGGCAAGGTCGCCCGCGACGTGCTGGGCGGCAACGGCCGCGGCCTGATCCACAGCATCGGGCGCAACTATCCGGCGCAGCTGCACCCCTGGATCGAGCAGCGCATCTTCCCGGGGGCCTGCCCGCCCTCGCTCGCGCAGATGAGCCAGATCTTCGAGCCCTGGGACCTCTCGGTGCTGGATGTGGAGAACCTGCGCCTGCACTACGCCCACACCTTGTCGGACTGGCTGGCCCTCTTCGAGGCCAATGTCGACAAGGTGCGCGGCATGTTCGATGAGAAATTCGTGCGCATGTGGCGGCTGTATCTGGCGGGGTCGGTCGCGGCCTTCACCACCGGCACGCTGCAGCTGTTCCAGGTGCTGTTCGCGACCGGCGAGAACAACGATGTGCCGATGACCCGTGAACATCTGTATCCACCGCACTCCTGAGGGCGCGTGATTCACAGTGACGTACTGATCATTGGCGGCGGCCCGGCGGGCTCCTCGGCCGCGCGGCGCCTGAAGCAGGGCGGCGCCGAGGTGCTGATCCTGGACAAGGAGATCTTCCCGCGCCTGAAACTGTGCGCGGGCTGGATCACGCCCGAAGTGGTGCGTGATCTGGAGATGGATGTCGCATCCTACCCCTACCGCTTCCTCACCTTCGGACGCATGCACGCGTATCTGCGCGGACTGCACCTGCCGCTGCCGTGCGTGCAGCACTCGATCCGCCGCTTCGAGTTCGACGCGTGGCTCCTGGAGCGCTCCGGGGTGCGCTGCGTGCAGCACACGGTCCGGCACATCGAGGCGGATCCGGACGGCGGCTACACCATCGACGGCCAATACCACTGCCGCTATCTGATCGGCGCCGGCGGCACGCGCTGCCCGGTGTACCGCACGCTGTTCCGCGAGGCCAATCCGCGCGCCACCGCGCTGCAGACCGTCACCCTGGAACACGAGTTCGAGTACGACTGGCGCGATCCGGACTGTCACCTGTGGTTCTTCGACCAGGGTATGCCCGGCTACTCGTGGTACGTGCCCAAGGCGCGCGGCTATCTCAACGTCGGCATCGGCGGCATGGCCGAGCGCATCAAGCGCAGCGGCGTGGACATCCGCCAGCACTGGAACCACCTCATCGCCAAACTGGACAAGAAGCTCGCGCGCGGCGCGCACTACGATCCGGTCGGCTACAGCTACTACCTGCGCGGCAACCTCGAGGTGGTGCGCATCGGCAACGCCTTCATCACCGGGGATGCCGCCGGACTGGCCACACGCGACATGTGCGAGGGCATCGGGCCGGCCATCCGCAGCGGCCACCGCGCCGCCGCGGCCATCCTGAAGGGGGTGCCGTACACGCTGGCGGATGTCACCGGCGCGAGCCTCGGCGGCGGCATCGCCAGCCGGCTGCTCGACTGGGCCTTTACCCGCGGTGTGGGTGCCTCGGCGGCGGCCTGATGGCCCTGACATCGGACAGGCCGATCATCTGGGGCGCGGCGGCCGTCGTGGTCGGCGGCGCCATCGCCCTGTACCTGTATGCCCATCGCGCGCACCCGCCGGCCGTGCCGGCTCCGGCGCCAGTGGCGCTGAGCGCGCCGCCGGCCGCGCCGCTGGCGAGCACCCCGTCCATCGAGCATCCCGTGCCCACCGCGAGCGCGGCCACCAGTGCGCCACCGCCGCTGGATCAGAGTGATGCGAGCGTGCAAGCCGCCCTGAGCGGCCTGTCCGGTGCGCAGGGGCTGCAGAAACTGCTCGCTCCGGAGAACATCATCCGCAACATCGTGGTGACGGTGGACAACCTCTCGAAGAAGAAGGTCGCCCCCGACAAGCGGCCGCTCAAGGCGACGGCCGGTGAATTCAAGACCCGGGGCACCGGCTCCGAGCTCACCATCAGCCCGGAGAACTACGCCCGCTACCAGCCCTTCATCGAGGTGGTGAAGGGCATCGACACCGACCAGCTGGTGCAGCTGTACTACCGCCTGTATCCGCTGTTCCAGAGTGCCTACGATGACCTGGGCTACCCGAACAGCTACTTCAACGATCGCCTCATTGCCCTCATCGATCACCTGCTGGCGACTCCGGATGTGACCGGACCGGTGGCGCTGGTGCAGCCCAACGTCATGTACCTGTATGCCGATCCGGCGCTGGAAGCGCTCTCGGCCGGACAGAAGACCCTGATCCGCATGGGACCGGCCAACGAGGCCGTGGTCAAGGCGCGCCTGCGGGAGCTGAAGGGCAGACTCCTGGCGCAGCCGCGGCCGCGCACCTGAGCACATCCGCATGCGCCTCATCGGCATGCTCGATTCGCCCTACGTGCGCCGTGTGGCCATCAGCCTGCAGCTGCTGGGCCTGGAGTTCACCCATGAGCCGCTGTCGGTGTTTCGCAGCTTCGAGCAGTTTCGCGCCATCAATCCGGTGGTGAAGGCGCCGACCTTGGTGTGCGATGACGGCACGGTATTGATGGATTCGAGCCTCATGCTCGAGTACGCCGAAGCGCTGGCCGCGCAGCGTGGACTGGGTTCGCTGCTGCCCACAGACCTGGCGGCGCGGCAGGCGGACCTGCGGGTCATCGGTCTGGCCCTCGCCGCATGCGAGAAGAGCGTGCAGATCATCTACGAGCGCAACCTGCGCCCCCCCGAGAAGCAGCACGAGCCTTGGGTGGAGCGCGTCACCGGGCAGATGCTCGCGGCCTTCGGCGCGCTCGAAGCCGAATGGCAGCGTCGGCCCTTGGCCGAGCACGTGGCGCAGCGCAGCCAGGCGGGCATCACCAGCGCCGTGACCTGGCATTTCACCCAGGCGATGCTGCCGCAGCTGCTGCCCGCGGCGCGCCATGGCGCCCTGGCCGCCCTGTCCGCTGCGGCCGAGACGCAACCCGCCTTCAGCGCCGCCCGGCACGGTGGCGGCGTGTGCGCCCCGCGATGACCGAGGGATGGGCATTCTGGGCGTTGCTGTCGGCGGCCGCCGCGGCGTTGGTGACGGTGTTTGCCCGCATCGGCGTGCAGGGCGTGGATGCGGACCTCGCCACGTTCCTGCGCACGCTGCTGATCGTGGTGCTGCTCGGGTTGTGGGTGGCGGTGCGCCGCAAGTGGAGCAATCCGGCGCTGCTGCCGCCCCGCACGCTGTGGTTCCTGGCGCTCTCGGCGCTGGCGACCGGGGCCTCGTGGATCTGCTATTTCCGCGCCCTGCAGATCGGCCAAGCCTCGCAGGTCGCGCCGGTCGATCGGCTGAGTCTGGTGCTGGTGGCGCTATTCGCGGTGGCATTTCTCGGCGAGCGGCCCTCGCTGCAGGAGTGGCTGGGCATCGCGCTGGTGACCGCGGGGGTGCTGACGCTGACTCTCAAGGCGGCCTGAGGCGGCGCGGGGGTGGCGCGCTCCCCGATCCGGACCGCGGCGGCCCTGGCCCCGACCTCATGGTCAATACTGTTTTGCCAGCGCTCCGCGTCAGCGTGCCGTGGCCGCGCGCCGCGCGCGAGCAATGCCGGGCGCAGCGGCACGGCGTGCTGGCGAGGCCGTCGTACAGACCATCGCCCGAACGGCATCCAATCTGTTACCGTATCCCGCCGAAAAAAAGTTCATGGAGGAACTGAATGGCACAGGCAAAACGTGGTGCAGCAGGTCGCAAGGGCGTAGTGGCCATGATTGCGGGGATTCGCGAGAAGGCGGGGCTTTCGCAGTCGCAGTTCGCCAACCTGCTGGGCGTGTCGGTGCGCACGCTGCAGGACTGGGAGCAGGGTCGGCGGGCCCCATCGGGCGCCGCGCGCATGCTGCTCCTGGTGGCCGCCAAGCGTCCTAAGACCTTGCTCGAGGTCGCCCGCTAAGTGGCGGAAATCAAACGACTGCAGCCGGGTGCGCGCCTCAGCGAAGGCAGCGTGCATGCGGGCATCGTGTATCTGGCCGGCCAGGTGGCGGTGGGTGGGGGCGCCAGCATCGAGTCGCAGGCGACCGAGGTGCTCGCCAGCATCGACCGGCTGCTGGAAGAGGCCGGCAGCCACAAGTCGCGCATCCTGATGGCCCAGATCTATCTGTCCGACATGGCCGACTTCGCCGGCCTGAATGCGGTGTGGGACAAGTGGGTCGCACCGAGTGCGCCCGCGCGCGCCACCGTGGCGGCCAAACTGGCCCGGCCTGAATGGAAAGTCGAGATCGTGGTGACGGCGGCGGTGTAGGGCGGGATTCCGCGAAGCAGGAGCCCGCGCGCTGTCCGCGCTGCCGCCGGCCCAATGGTTGTGCGGTCGCAGCGGGCGAGGCGGCCGGGCACTGCTGGTGCATGGATGAAGGCTGTCCCAGGCCCTCCGGCCGCGCTGCCGCGGCGCTGCCGGAGTATGGCCCGGTATGCCTGTGCCCGGACTGTCTTCAGCAGCTCGCGGCCTTAGGGTAGGCTCTGCCGGATGATCATCCGCTATCGCGATGATGCCCCGCTGACCGTGGCTGCGGCGATCGAGCTCTACCGCCGTTCCACCCTCGGTGAGCGCCGGCCCGTGGACCGGCCCGATGTCTTCGCCGACATGCTCAAGCACGCCAATCTCACAGTGACCGCCTGGGATGGCGGACGGCTGGTCGGCATTGCCCGCAGCCTCACCGATTTTTCCTACTGTGCCTACCTCTCCGACCTGGCGGTGGACGCGCAATTCCAGAATCGCGGCATCGGCCGGGCGCTGATCGCCGAGACGCGCGCGCGATTGAAGCCCGGGTGCATGATCGTGCTGCTGGCGGCGCCGCAGGCGAACGAGTACTACCCGAAGGTCGGATTCGAGCACCACCCGCGCGCCTGGGTGCTCAAGGGCGCGCCGGGCTAGGCGCTGTAGCGGCCCGATACCAGCGTGTCCGACGGCACCCACATGCCGTGGAAGGTCGAGCGCACCCGCGTCGGCAGGCGCAGCAGCGCCACCGGACCCTGCTCCAGTTTCTGTGCATCCAGGATCGCCAGGTCGCTGCGCAGCTGCGGCAGGCGATTCACCAGCACCAGAAGATAGCCATCACCCTCGGCTGCGCCCGGGCCGCGCGGCACGAACACCGGTTCCTGCACTCCGCTGTCCTCGCCCGGCGTCCAGGTGCTGAGCGCCCCGGTGTCGTGATCGATGCGACCGATGGCACCCATGCCGACGCTGCCGGCGAGCGCGCCGGGCGGGCGGCAGATCACGTAGCCAAAGCGGTAGGGCTTGCCCATGCGCCGGTCATCGATCTTGGGCATCTCGCACGGCGTCCCCATCAGGCGGCGGATCGCGAGCTGTTCGCTGTCGAGATCGAAGCTGATGCGCGTGAGCAGCGGCGGGGCGGGCTTGAAGGGCGAGCCGTCGCGGCTGGGGAAGAAATCAAAGCAGTTGCCCTCATACAGACACAGGTCCAGGTGCACCGTGTCGCCCTCGGTCACCGCGTTCATCATGTGCCCGGCGCTCACCGTTGGGCCCTTGAACCAGCGCGCCTCGCGCGCGCTGCCGCGCCGCGGCACCACCACGTAGTAGCTGCTCTTATCGGTGTGCCACTGATAATAGGGTCCTCCGGCCTTGATGACCTCGAGGTCGGTGATCAGCGGAAAGAACGGCACCACGATGTGCGAATCGGTGACCGCGAAGTCGTGCACCATGCCGGCATAAGGCATCTGCAACGGGATCTGATGCACGATGCGGCCGTCCACATCGGCGATGTAGATGACAAAGTCCAGGGTGGCATCGCCCTGGGCCTGGTAGGAGAAGGCGATGAGTTCGTTGCGATGCAGGTCGATCTTGGGGTGCGCCGTCAGGCTCACCGACTTGAGCGCACCGCCGAAATCAAACTCCGCGCGGGTGTCCAAGGTATCCGGATCGAGCTCAATGGGGCGCGAATCCTCCTTCAGCACCAGCAGGCGGCGTCCATGCCAGATCACATTGGTGTTGGCGGTGCCGTTGCTCTTGCCGGCCACCGCCGGATCATTGGTATAGCGGTTGCGGTAGCGGCCGAACAGCGAGCGGCGCGCCGCCTGCTGCAGCAGGAAGCGCTCGTTGCGCACCCAGCGGTTGCGGTAATCGGCGCGTCCCCCGGCGATGCGGAACATGTGCACCATGCCCTCGCCGTCGATGAAGGTCTCGTGCTCGGAGCGCGAGGGGTACTGCCGGTCCGGGCCGCAGCGGTAGAGCGTGCCGGAGAGCTGCGCCGGGATTTCCCCCTCCACCACCTCCAGGTCGCGGACGTCGGACTCGGCACGGTGCGGCGCACCCCAGCCCCGGTACAGCGGGATATCGGGAAATCGCACGACTTCGGGCATGATGGGACCCCCAGATGGACGGTGACCCATGATGCTCGACTCGAACACGGAGCTCAATGAACCGGGGCTGGAGAAGGCCCTGGCGGACCTGCATTCCATCCTGATCCCCGGGGAGGCGGTGGAGGCCTGGGCGACCCAGCGGCGGCTGTTCGCCCTGACGCGTCGCAGAACCCTGATCGCCGCCACCAGCGGGCGGCTGATCTGGCTGGTGCGCCACCTGATCAGTGGCTTCGATGTGGTGAACCTGCGCTGGCAGGACCTCTCCGAGGTCAACCTGCGGGTGGGCCTCATCAGTGCCGAGCTGGTGATCCGCGCCGAACAGGCGACGGATCTGGCGATCAACGCCCAGCCCGGCAGCCGGGTGGTCACCATCACCGGGCTGCGCAAGCAGCAGGCGCAGGCGGTGTATCGCATCTGTCAGGCCCAGGATCAGGCCTGGCGGGAAAAGCGCCGCATCCGCGAGCTGGAGGAGCTGCGCGCCCGCTCCGGCGGGGTGCAGATCGGGGCCACGGCGGGCGCGACGCCGGCCGCCTCCTCGGATGCGGTGCGGCGACTGCAGGAGGCCAAGCAGATGCTCGATTCGCAGCTCATCACCGACAGCGAATACGAATCCATCAAGGCGCGCATCCTGGCCGGGGGCTGATCAGGTATCGTGTCGCACCCCGTGGCACGACAGGCAAGAACGGAAGGGATGAACATGCGCAAGATTGCGGTTGAGGAAGCATTCTCGATTCCGGAAGTGGCCGAGGCCTTGAAGCAGGTGGCGCGCTCCCCAGGGGAGAGTTCGGATCTGCCGCTGATCCGCGGGATCTACGACCAGCAGGGCGGCTACGGGACCATGAAGTTCCTGGACGGACTGCTGGATCTGGAGGACGTGCGGCTCAAGGACATGGACGCCAATGGCGTCGACATGCAGGTGCTGTCCCTGACGGCCCCGGGCGTGCAGATGTTCGATGCCGACACCGCCTGCGAACTGGCCACCCTCGCCAATGACCGCCTCGCGGCCGTGATCGGCCGGCATCCCACCCGCTTCGCGGGCCTCGCGGCCTTCGCCCCCCAGGCCCCGCGCCGTGCGGTGCGCGAAATGGAGCGCGCCATCCGCGAGCTGAAGTTGAACGGCTTCATCCTCAACTCCCACACCCACAGCGAATACCTGGATGATCCCAAGTACTGGCCGATCCTGGAGGCTGCCGAGGCCCTGGATCGGTGCATCTACATCCATCCGCGCGGCCCGGCGGATGGCCTCAAGGGGCCCATGGGCTACTACGGCATGGATTCGGCCATGTGGGCCTACGGTGTCGAGGTGAGCACCCATGTGGTGCGCATGATGGCCTCGGGCCTGTTCGACCGTTTCCCGAAGCTCAAGATCTGCATCGGCCATATGGGCGAGGCGGTGCACTTCTGGATCTGGCGCATCACCTTCATGAACAGCCGCTCGCAGCGGATCGGCCGCGCACCCAAGACGCACCTGACCATGGCCGAGTACTTCCAGCGCAACTTCGTGATCACCACCTCGGGGGTGGAGGATCCGCTGGCGCTGGAGTATTCAATCAAGAAGCTCGGCATCGACAATGTCATGTGGGCGATCGACTATCCCTACCAGCCCTCGGCACCGGCGGTGGCCTTCATGGACGCGGTGGAGCTGGATCCGGCCGCCAAGGCGAAGCTCTATCACGGCAACGCCGAGCGCATATTCCATATTCACAAGCACACGGGTACTCGATGAGCGCAAGAATCATAGACGGCAGGGCCATTGCCGCGAAGATCAGAGAGGAACAGAAGCAGCGGGTGCTGCGGCTGCAGCAGCAGCACGGGGTGCGCCCGGGGCTGGCCGTGATCCTCGTGGGCGAGGATCCGGCCTCGCGCGTCTACGTGCGCAACAAGGTCACCGCCTGCAAGGATGTCGGCATCCGCTCCGAACTGGTGGAGATGCCCGTCACCGCCACCCAGGACCAGCTGCTCAGCCGCATCGATGCGCTCAACACCGATCCGTCCATCCACGGCATCCTGGTGCAGCTGCCGCTGCCGCCGCAGATCGACGTGCACAGCGTCCTGGAGCGCATCGATTTCCACAAGGATGTCGATGGCTTTCATCTGTACAACGTCGGCGGACTGATCACCGGCAACACCGTGTTTCCGCCGTGCACGCCCTACGGGGTGCAGAAGATCCTCGAGCACGAGCACATCGAGGTCGAGGGCCGCAACGTCGTGGTGGTCGGCGCCAGCAACATTGTCGGCAAGCCGATGGCGCTGATGCTGATGCAGCAGGAGGCCACGGTGTGCATCTGCCACAAGAAGACCCGGGATCTGGGCATGTTCACCATGCTGGCCGACATTCTGGTGGTGGCCGCCGGGGTGCCGGGGCTGATCGTGCCGCAGATGGTACGCACCGGGGCGGTGGTGATCGATGTCGGCATCAACCGTCTGCCCGATGGCCGCATCGTCGGGGACGTGGAGTTCGAGGGCGTGCGGCAGAAGGCCGCCGCGATCACGCCGGTGCCCGGTGGCGTGGGTCCCATGACCATCGCCATGCTGCTGCACAATACGGTGCAGTCCGCGGAACGCTCGGTGCTGTGAGCGGCGGCGCGGTTCGGGCCGGCTCAGTAGCCGATGGTGAAGCGCTGCCGCAGGTGCGCGGGGTGCTCGATCTCATCGAGCACCGCGACGGCGTAGTCCTCGGTGGAGATGTGGCTCTTGCCGTTGGCGTCCACGATCAGCCGATCGCCCCCTAGGCGGAAGGTGCCGGTGCGCGCGCCGGGCGTGATGCTGCCGGCCGGACTGAAGTAGGTCCACGGCGCGTCCCGGACGGTGCGCAGGTAATCCAGGGCGTCCTTCTGTCCGAGCACCTCGCCGCGGTGGGCCACGGGCATGCCGTCCACCAGCAGCACGCCGGGCTTGACCTCGAGGCTGCCGGCGCCGCCGACGAACAGCAGATGCGGCGCGGCCGGGCCGGCCGCGCGCAGCGCCGTCACCAGCGCCGCCGCGGCGCGGCGGTAAGCGGAAGGATCGGGCGGTTTGCGAAACGACACCGCGCACACCACCGCCGCGGCGCCCTTGATCAGGCGCGCATCATCGGCCGCATCCAGCACATCGCCCTTCACCAGGGTGAGCCTGGGGTCCTTGGCCAGCGTCGCGGCATCCGGATCGCGGACCACCACGGTGACCGTCGCGCCGCGCCTCAAGGCCTCGGCGACGATGCGCTGGCCGATGGCGCCGCTGCCGCCGAACACCACGATGTTCTGCGCCGCCTTGGCCGAGGCGGCCGCGCCCATCAGCAGCAGCGCCACGGTCACGACGATCGCGAGGAGTCCTGGGCGTTTCAAGATGCGGGTATTATGACATCCATGGCCGTCAGACCCGTATTGAAAATGGGCCACCCGCTGCTGCGGCAGGTGGCCGAGCCGCTCGACCGCTTCGATGCGGCGCGCATCGGCGAGCTGCTCACCGACATGGAGGACACCATGCGCGCGCTGCATGGCGCGGGCATCGCCGCGCCGCAGATCGGCGTCTCGCTGCGGGTGGTGATCTTCGAGCTGCAGGAGAATCCGCGCTATCCGCACGTGGCGCCGATACCCTTCACGGTGCTCATCAACCCGGTGCTGGATCCTCTGGGTCAGGAACTGGAGGAGGGCTGGGAAGGGTGCCTGTCGGTGCCGGGGCTGCGCGGGGTGGTGCCGCGCTACCGGCGCCTGCACTACAGCGGCCTCGACCGCCACGGTGAGCCGTTCGAACGCACCGTGGAAGGCTTTCACGCGCGGGTGGTGCAGCACGAGGTCGATCATCTGGACGGGGTGCTGTTCCCGCAGCGGGTGCGTGACATGACCCGCTTCGGCTTCGAGGATGCGCTGGTGGGCCAGATGCTGCCCACGCCCGACTGAGGGTCCTCAGGCCAGATTGTGGAACACGCTGTGCACGTCATCGTCCTGTTCGAGCTTGTCGACCAGGGCGAGCACTTCGGTGGCCTGGGCTTCCGGCAGCTCCACCGGCGCGGTCGGCAGGTACTCGTGCTCGGCTGAGATCGGCGTCAGGTGACGCGCCTCCAGCGCTTCCTGCAGCCGCCCGAAGTCGGCGAAGGCGCAGCGGATCAGCAGCTGCGGCTCACCCTTCTCGCCGCTGCTGTCGCCCATCTCATCCAGTCCGTGATCGATGAGATACAGCTCCAGGTCATCGTGATCGATGCCGGAGGGGTCCAGCCGGAACACGCCCATCTTGCGGAACTGGAAGCTGACGCTGCCGCTGGTGGCGAGGTTGCCTGCGTTCTTGGTGACGATATTGCGCACCGTCGCCACGGTCCGCACCGGATTGTCGGTGGCGGTCTCGATCAGCATGGCGATGCCGTGCGGTGCGTAGGCTTCGTACAGCACCTGCTGGTAGTTGGCGGCATCGCGGCCCGAGGCGCGCTTGATGGCCGATTCGATCTTGTCCTTCGGCATGTTCACCGCGCGCGCGTTCTGCACCGCACGCCGCAGGCTCGGATTGCCGGTCGGATCCGGGCCGCCGGCTTTGACCGCCATGGTGATGTCCTTGGCGATGCGCGCGAACTGCTTGGCCATGCGGTTCCAGCGCGCGAACATCGTGGCCTTTCTGACTTCGAAAATGCGACCCATGTGAAACTCTCGACCCGGATGTAAAAACCCCCGCTTGCGGCGGGGGTGTTCTGGAAAACCTGGTGTTGGCCTGGCCTTCGCTTCAGGCCAGCTCGGCCTGCAGCACCCGCAGCCGGCGCCGCTGCACCTTCAGGCGCTGTTCGATCTCGCGCAGCCGGGTCTGGAACTTGGCCTGCTCCCAGTGCTCGATGACCGCACGCTTCTTTTCTTCCAGCCACTGTTCCTTGACCCGGGTCCAGTCGGCGACCGCGGTGGCCAGGGCCTCGTATTCCTGCGCAATCTTGTTGCGCAGCTGTTCGATGTGGGTGGGCGGGCGGTGCGCCTCGGGCAGGCGCGCCAGCAGCTGCTGGGCACGGTTCAGCTGCATCGCCAGCAGCGCACGCTGGATCTGGAATGCCGGAGTGACCTTCAGACGCCGCGTCAGGCCGACCCACGAGCAGGCGGCGATCAGCCACTTGGTCGGATCCCACTGCCACCAGCGCACCCCGTTGCGATAGTCGTGCGCGAAGATGTGGTGGAAGTTGTGGTACCCCTCACCGTGGGTCACCAGCGCCAGCAGCGGATTGTCACGGGCGGTGTTGTCCTCGGTGTAGGGGCGCGAGCCCCAGATGTGCGCCAGCGAATTGATGAAGAAAGTGAAGTGATGGCTCAGGCACAGCCGCGCCACCCCGACCAGCAGCAGCGCGCCCCACAGATCCCCGAGCGCCCAGCCCACCAGCAGCGGCAGACCGAAGTTGATGAGGATGGCGAGCACGGCGTAGTGGCGGTGCTGGAAGGCCAGCATCGGATCGCGCTTGAGGTCGGGAATGTTGGAGAAGTCCACTTCGCCGCTCGGGTAGTCGCGCAGCATCCAGCCGATGTGCGAGAACCAGAAGCCGCGCTTGGCCGAATAGGGATCTTTTTCGTTGTCATCCACGTTCAGGTGATGACGACGATGGCCGCTGCACCACACCCAGGCACTGTTCTGCAGCGCCATAGTGCCGAACACCAGCAGGACGAAGCGCATGGCCGGGTGGGCCTCGTAGGTGCGGTGTGCCCACAGGCGGTGGTAGCCGGTGGTGATCGACATGCCGTTGGCGACCAGGAAGACGGCGAAAAAGGCCCAGATGCCCGCGGAGTAGCCGTGCACGATGCCGTACCAGGGCACGACGATCAGCGTCACCAACGCGGTCAGGGCGAAGATCAGCGCGTTGAGGATGATCAGCGGGGGCTTTTTGGTCTGAACGTCGGTAGACATGCTCTTTATCTAGGCCTTCCAAGCGGCTGGGTGATCAAGCGCCGGCACATTACCATGATCGGCCCCCGCGTGTGGGTCCGCCATAAGTGAACTGTGGACCAGGTCGGCGCTGCTGCAGCGCAAGCGCGGAGGCACGTCCGGCGTTGAAGACGGCTGCGGCGCTGAACCATAATGAGGGCTCACCCGATGATCTCAATCGGGCCCGGGTGGATATCCGCCTTTCAGGGGAATTTAACATAAGGCGGCACCCTCTTCATGCCTGAACGACGCGGCGGCACGATGAATCCGGCCCATCTTCTCCTGCTCGCCCTGGTGGCCGCGGCGCTGCTCGTATCCTGCTCGCGCCGGGGCGAGGTGCTCTCCCATGGGCGCTTCAAGTCGGTCGCGGTGTATCAGCCCTCCGGCCCGGTGCGGCAGGTGGTGCTGCTGCTCTCCGGTGACGGCGGCTGGCAGGCGGACACCGATCGCATGGCCAAGGTGCTGCAGGCTCACGGGGCGCTGGTCCTGGGGCTGGATGAACCGGCGCTGCTGCAGAGCTTCACCGGCGAGTGCTTTTTCCCGGACGGTGATCTGGAGAACCTCAGCCACTACGTGCAGGCCTATTACCACCTGCCCGGGTACATCACCCCGGTGCTGGCCGGGTATTCGGCCGGGGCCACCCTGGCCTATGCCACCGCGGCGCAGGCACCCGCGGACCTGTTCGCCGGCCTGCTGACCCTGGGCTTCACGCCCGAGTTTGAGACCCCCAGGCCCTTGTGCAAGGGAGCCGGGGTGCACTTCACGCCGCGCCCCGACGGGGGCGGCCTGACGCTGCTGCCGGACCCGAAGTTCGCGCTGCAGTGGGTCGATGTGCACGGCGCGGCCGACACGGTGTGTCCGGCGCCGGCCGCGGCCGCCTTCATCCAGCACATCCGCACTGCGCACCTGTCGCTGATAGCCGGGGTCGGGCATGACTTTGCCGAACCGCGCCAGTGGGCGGCGCAGCTGCGCGCGGCGCTGGACACGGTGAGCGCCGGACGGGTCGCGGCCGCCGTCGCGCCACTGACGCTGCAGGACCTGCCGCTGCAGGAAGTCCCCGCCGAGGGGGCCGGCAACAATGATCTCTTCGCCGTGCTGCTGTCCGGGGATGGCGGCTGGGCGGGACTGGACAAGCAGGTGGCGCGCGCGCTGTCCGAGCGCGGCATTCCGGTGGTGGGCTGGGACACGCTGCGCTACTTCTGGACGGCGCGCACTCCGGCGACGGTGGCGCACGATCTCGGGCGCACCCTCGACTACTACGCGGCGGCCTGGGGCCGGCCGCACGCGCTGCTGGTCGGCTATTCCCAGGGCGCCGACGTGCTGCCCTTTGCGGTCAACCGCCTGAGCGAGTCGGCGCGCAGCAAGGTGCTGACCACCACGCTGCTGGGACTGGGGCGCAACGCCGCCTTCGAGTTTCACCTCGCCAACTGGGTGGGGCCCTCGGCCGGGCTGCCGATCCTGCCGGAGTACCTGAAGATGTCCCGCAGCCGCACGCTGTGCGTGTTCGGCGCGGGGGACAAGGATTCGCTGTGCACCGAGCTTGCGCCCGGTTCCCCGGGCACGGCGCAACTGCCCGGTGGCCATCATTTTGATGGCGACTATGATGGCCTGGCGCGCCTGGTGCTCAGGTTCGCCGGTCGCGATGCGCCAGAACCTCAAGTCAAAGGAAGCCCATGATCACCGTCAACGTGCTGTACAAGAATTCCGATTCCATCAAGTTCAACATGAACTACTACCTGGACACCCACATCCCGCTGATCCGCAAGCTGCTGGGTGGCGCGCTCAAGGACGTGCTGGTGCAGCAGGGCAGCGGCGGCGCGGCCCCCGGCACCCCGCCCGAATACGCCGTGATCACGGTGCTGCGCTTCGAGTCCATGCCGGCCTTCCAGGCCGCCTTCCTGCCGCACGCGCCGGCCATCACCGCCGACATCGCCAACTTCACCAACGTCGAACCCACCATCCAGTTCAGCGACGTGCGCCTGGGCTGATGCCATGGGAGTGGATGAGCAGCTGGCGCTGATCGCGACGCAGGAGCAGCAGCTGCAGTTTGCGAGCTTCGATGCGGAGCGCGCCTGGCGCCTGGGGACACAGCTGCGCGAGGCGGCCGCGGCGCGCGGTGCGGCGCTCACGCTCGACATCTGGCTGGGCGCGCAGCAGCTGTTCCTCAGCGCCATGCCCGGCACCTCGCCGGACAATGCCGAGTGGACGCGCCGCAAGCGAAACGTGGTGCTGCGCTTTCACCGCAGTTCCTACGCGGTGGGGCTGGAGCTCACGCGCCGCCAGACCACGCTGCGTGAGAAGTACGGCCTGGAGGAGCGCGACTATGCGGCGCATGGCGGCTGTTTCCCGCTGCTGCTGCGGGGCAGTGGCTGCCTCGGCACCATCGCGGTCTCCGGTCTGCCCCAGCGCGAGGATCACGAGCTGATCGTCGCGGTCCTGGCGCGCGAGCTCGGTGTGGCCACTGCCCTGGTGCTGCCGCCATGAGCGTGCTCGAGGGCTTTCATCCGGCGGTCGCCGCCTGGTTCCGCGGCCGCTTCGCGGCTCCCACGCCGGCGCAGCAGCAGGCCTGGCCCGCGATCCGCGCCGGCCGCAACGTGCTGGTCGCAGCGCCCACCGGGTCGGGCAAGACTCTCAGCGCCTTTCTCGCCGCGCTCGATGAACTGGTGCGCGAGGGCCAGTCCGGCGCGCTCCCGGATGAGACCCGCATCGTCTACGTGTCGCCTCTGAAGGCGCTGTCCAACGACATCGAGAGCAACCTCGCGGCGCCGCTGGCCGGCATCCGCGCCGAGCTCGCCCGGCTCGGATCGCCCGATGTCGAGATCCGCACCATGGTGCGCACCGGAGACACCTCGCAGTCCGATCGCGCGCGCATGCGCCGCCAGGCGCCGCACATCGTGGTGACCACGCCGGAGTCGCTGTACATCCTGCTGGGATCCAAGTCCGGACGGCAGATGCTCGCCAGCACCCGCACGGTGATCGTGGATGAAATCCACGCGCTGGCGGGCAACAAGCGCGGTGCCCACCTGGCGCTCTCGCTCGAGCGTCTGGCCGCCCTGAGCGGCCGCCTCACCCGCATCGGCCTGTCGGCCACGCAGACGCCGATCTCGGCGGTGGCGCGCTTTCTGGTGGGCGAGCGCGCCGAGTGCGAGATCATCGATGCCGGCCACGTGCGCGCGCGGGATCTGCAGCTGGAACTGACCGCGGTGCCGCTGGAGGCGGTGATGTCCGGGGATGCCTGGACGCTGGTCTACGATCGGCTCGCGCAGCTGGCCGCGCAGCACCGCACCACGCTGGTGTTCGTCAACACCCGCAAGATGAGCGAGCGGCTGGCGCGGCAGCTGTCGATGCGCCTCGGCGCCGAGCTGGTGATGGCGCATCACGGCAGCATGGCGCGCGAGAAGCGCCATCTGGCCGAGGCGCGCCTGCGCCGCGGCGAACTCAAGGTGCTGGTGGCGACCGCCTCGCTGGAACTGGGCATCGACATCGGTGATGTGGAGCTGGTGTGCCAGATCGCCTCACCGCGCTCCATCAATGCCTTCCTGCAGCGTGTCGGGCGCTCCGGCCATGCCGTGGGCGGGATCTCCCGCGGGCGTCTGTTTCCGCTCTCGCGCGATGATCTGGTGGAGTGCACGGCGCTGCTGCTGGCGGTGCGCGAAGGCATGCTGGACGTGCTCGAGGTGCCGCCGGGAACACTCGACGTACTCGCGCAGCAGATCGCCGCCGAAGTCGGTAGCGGCGAATGCGACGAGAGCGAGCTGTACCAGCTGGTGTGCCGGGCGGCCCCGTTCGCGCAGCTCGCGCGTGAGGATTTCCTCGCGGTGGTGCGCATGCTGGCCGAGGGCTTCAGCACCCGGCGCGGACGGCGCGGCGCGCTCATCCACTACGACTCGGTCAACCACAAGCTGCGCCCGCGGCGCGGTACCCGGCTCACCGCCCTCACCAGCGGCGGCGCGATCCCCGACACCGCCGACTATCAGGTGATGCTGGAGCCGGAGTCACTCCTGGTCGGCACCGTCAATGAAGATTTCGCCATCGAGAGCAACGCCGGCGACATCTTCCAGCTGGGCAATGCCTCCTATCGGGTACTGCGGGTCGAGCGCGGCGTGATGCGCGTCGAGGATGCCAAGGGCCAGCCGCCGAGCATTCCGTTCTGGCTGGGCGAGGCACCGGGGCGCAGCTGGGAGCTGTCCGCGGCGGTGTCGCAGCTGCGCGCGCAGATTGCGGCGCGCCCGCAGCAGGAGGCCGCCTCGTGGGTGATGCAGGCGAGCGGGATCGATGCGGCCGCCGCCTCACAGCTGACCGCGTACCTCGCGGCCGCGCGGGCCGCGCTCGGGTGCCTGCCGACCTTTGACACCATCGTGCTGGAGCGCTTCTTCGATGAGGCCGGCGGTCAGCAGCTGCTGCTGCATGCCCCCTTCGGCGCGCGCATCAACCGCGCCTGGGGACTAGCGCTGCGCAAGCGCTTCTGCCGCCAGTTCAACTTCGAGCTGCAGGCCGCGGCCACCGAGGATGCGCTGATCCTCTCGCTCACCACCGCGCACAGCTTTGAACTGGCCGAGGTGGCGCGCTATCTGCATTCGAACACGGCGCTGCACCTGCTCACCCAGGCACTGTGCGCGGCGCCGATGTTCGTCACCCGCTGGCGCTGGGCCGCGACCATCGCCCTGGCGCTGCCGCGCTTTCGCGGCGGCAAGAAGGTGCCGCCACCGATTGCGCGCATGAACGCCGAGGATCTGCTGGCGGCGGTGTTTCCCGACCAGGTTGCCTGCGCGGAAAATCTGCCCGGCGAGATCGAGATCCCGGATCATCCGCTGGTGCGCCAGAGCATCGCGGATTGCCTGCGCGAGGCCATGGATGCGCAGCGCTGGCTCGGCATCCTGCGCCGGATCGAGGCCGGTACGCTCGAGGTGGTCGCGCGCGATCTGACCGAGCCCTCGCCACTGGCCCTGGAGGTGCTCTCGGCGCGCCCGTATGCCTTCCTGGACGATGCGCCGCTGGAGGAGCGGCGCACCCAGGCGGTGATCAGCCGGCGCTGGCTCGATCCGGCCGCCGCGGCCGACATCGGGCGGCTGGATCCGCAGGCCATTGCCAGGGTGCGCAGCGAGGCGTGGCCCGATGCGCAAAGCGCGGATGAGCTGCACGATGCCTTGAGCTGGCTGGGCTATCTCACGCCGGAGGAGCTCGAGGCCAATGCCGCCTGGCGCGCGCTCATCGGCGAACTCGTGGCGCAGTCGCGGGCGCTGCGCTTTGAGTATCCGGGTGGGGCGCTGTGGGTGGCGGCCGAGCGCGGCGCGCAGTTCGAGGCGCTGCGCGAGGACTCGCCCGAGGCCACTGCGGCGCTGACCGCCATCGTGCAGGGGCGCCTGGAGGGCCTGGGGCCGGTGACCGCGGCGGAGCTGGCCGCGAGCCTGCCGCCGATGGTGCGCGCGCAGCTCGAGGCGGTACTGGTGCGATTGCAGACCCAGGGCGTCGTCATGCGCGGCCGCTTCAGCGGACGGGGCGAGGAAGAGGAGTGGTGCGAGCGGCGCCTGCTGGCGCGCATCCACCGTTACACCGTGCGCAGCCTGCGCGCCGAGATCGAACCGGTGGCGCCGCGCGATTTCGTGCGCTTCCTGTTCGACTGGCAGCACCTGACGCCGGCGACGCGCATGCAGGGCCCGGACGCCTTGCTGATGGTCCTCGATCAGCTCGAGGGCTGCGAGGTCGCAGCCGGCGCCTGGGAAAGCGATGTGCTGCCGGCGCGCATCGAAGGCTACGAGCCGGCCTGGCTCGATGAGCACTGCCTCACCGGCCGCTATGTATGGGCGCGCATCGGCGCACCGGCACGCGACTCCACCGAGGCGCGGGCCGCCCCGGTGCGCGCGACGCCGATTGCGCTGCTGGCGCGGCGCAATCTCAAATACTGGGCCGCCCTGGGTACCGAACGCGCCGCGCCCGCCCTCGGTGCCGGCGCTGCCGCCGTCGCCGCCGTGCTCAGCGGCCACGGTGCGAGCTTCTTCGATGAGCTGGTGGAGGTCACGGGGCTGCTGCCGGTGCAGGTCGAGGAGGCGCTGGCGGAGCTGGTGGCCTTGGGGCTGGCCAACTCGGACAGCTTCGCGGGCCTGCGCGCGCTGCTGCTGCCGGCCGACCGGCGGCGCGCGGCCCGCGGCCGGCGCCGGGTGAGCCTGTTCGGCATGGCCGATTCGGGACGCTGGTCGTGGGTGCGGCGCCCGGCCGGCGAGCCGCGCGAGGCGCTCATCGAGCAGATGGTGCGCACGTTGCTCAAGCGCTGGGGCGTGCTGTGCTGGCAGCTCATGCAGGCCGAGGCGCCGTGGCTGCCGGCCTGGCGCGAACTGGCACCCTGTCTGCGCCGACTCGAGGCGCGCGGTGAGATTCGCGGCGGCCGCTTCATCGCCGGGCTCTCCGGCGAGCAGTTCGCACTGCCCGAAGCGGTGGGCGCGCTGCGCGAGATCCGTCGCCGCCCCTTGCAGGATCTGGACATCGCCCTGTCGGCGGCCGACCCGCTCAATCTGACTGGTTTTCTGATAGCCGGGCCGCGAGTGCCGGCGTTAACTGCCAACCGGGTGCTGTACCGCGATGGGGTGCCGGTGGCGACGCTCACCGCCGGCGAGGTCCGCTTCCTGACCGACATGGACCCCGCCGCGCGCTGGCAGGCCCAGAACGCTCTGATCCGCCGGCCGGCTGCGATCGTGACTGCGTAACATATACTTACACTGGGTTAGCGCAGTGTGACCCGGAGCTTGCCAGTTTTCACGGGGACAGATTCGAGTGCGTGCGCGTCATTGGATAGTCGGCGGGGTCGCGATACTGGCGCTGGTGGGCGCCTACGTGCTGGGCGATCACTCGCGCACTCCCGCCCCCAGCAGCGAGGAGCTGCCTCCCCGGGCGACCCTTCGGGCGATGCTCGATCGCACGCTGACTGCGGCCGAGGGCAGTTCAGCCTCGGGGGCCGCCGCGGCGGCCGGCCCGGTTCCGGCTGCGCCCCCCGCGCCGGCCGGTGATGCCGGCTTTGGCTTTGCCGATGTGGAGGCGCTGGCACTGCAGCGTTCGCAGCGGCCCTACGCGCCGCGTTCGGCCAAGCTGCCCAACAGCATTGCGCACCTCAGCTACGATCAGTACCAGAGCATTCACTTCCGGCGCGCCGATGCGCTGTGGCGCAATCAGTCGCTGTACGAGGTGCAGTTCTTCCATCGCGGCTTCAATTTCGACCGGCGCGTGGGGATCTCCGAGGTGGTGGATGGGGCCGCGCACCCGGTGCCTTACAACCCCGCGTGGTTCGATTTCGGCAGGGTGGTGCGCCAGCCGGGCAAGCTGCCGCGCGACCTGGGCTACGCGGGATTCCGCATCCACTATCCGCTGCACTCCCCGGGCTACAAGGACGAACTGATCGTGTTCCTGGGCGCTTCCTTCTTCCGCGTGCTGGGGCGCAACCAGGAGTACGGGCTCACCGCGCGCGGACTGGCCATCAACACCGCGTCCAAGGCCGGGGAGGAGTTTCCCTGGTTCACGGATTTCTGGCTGGTGCGCCCCACCGATCCGGAGCAGCGCACGCTCACGCTGTATGCCCTGCTGGACAGCGAGAGCATCAGCGGTGCCTACCAGTTCAAGGTGCGGCCCGGCAGCATCACGCAGGTGGAGATCACCAGCACGCTCTTTCCCCGGCGCAACATCGCCAAGCTCGGGATCGCCCCGCTCAGCTCGATGTTCCTGTTCGGCGCCGATCCGTCCGGACATCGTTTCGATGACTACCGGCCCCAGGTGCACGACAGCGACGGCTTCATGGCGCAGACCGGCGCCGGGGAGTGGCTGTGGCGGCCGCTGAACAATCCGCGTGAACTGCGCATCAACCGCTTCATGGATCAGCAGCCGCGCGGCTTCGGTCTCATCCAGCGCGACCGCGACTTCTCCCACTATCAGGATCCGGCGGCACGCTTCCAGCGCCGACCCAGCTACTGGGTCCAGCCGCTGGGCGGCTGGGGCAAGGGCGGGGCCGAGCTGGTGGAGATCCCCACCGATGAGGCGATCCACGACAACATCGCCCTGTACTGGGTGCCCGAGCAGCCGGTGACCGCCGGCAAGGTGCTGAGATACTCCTATCTGCTGTCCGCGCATCTGGACTCGCCGATGTGGCCGCCGGGTGCCAAGGCCATCGCCACCCGCATTACCGCGGCGACCGCCGACGAGCAGCGCGACCTCGCGCACAGCGATGCGCGGCGCGTCATCATCGACTTCGCCGGCGGCGATCTGGATGGCTTGGATGCCTCGCAGCCTCTCAAGGCGCTGCTCACCGCCAACGGCGGTACCACCGAGAACGTGACCGTCGCGCGGGTGGCGGAGAACGGGGTGTGGCGGGTGACTTTCCTGGTGGTGCCGACGCATCCCCACGACACCGTCGACTTGCACTGCTTCCTGCAGCTGTACGGGGAGTCCCTGTCGGAGACCTGGACCTTCCAGCTGACCACATGATGCGGGCCACAGCGCGTCGCCGCCGGCTGCTGTTCTTCGGTCTGACGCTGACCTCGGGGCTGCTCGCCACGCTGCTGATGCTGGATATCCTGCGTGCCAATGGCCTCAGTGTGCTCGAGGCGTTGAGCCTGGTGCTGTTCTTCGGCCTGTTCACCTGGATCGCCGGGGCCTTCTGGACCGCCATCGCCGGCTTCATCCTGCGTCTGAAAGGCGGGGATCCCAGGGTGATGCAGGCGCACGATGCCGACGGGCTCTCGATCCACAGCCGTATCGCGCTGGTGATGCCGGTGTACAACGAGGATCCGGCGCGCACCACGGCGGGCCTGGATGCGATCTGGAGTTCGCTGTCGCGCCAGGCCGAAAGCGCCGCCTTCGATCTCTTCATCCTCTCGGATACCCGGCGCGCCGATTTCGGCGCGGCCGAGGAGAGCGCCTGGCGCGCGCTCGTCGCCAAGCATGGTGCGCAGGGCCGCATCTTCTACCGGCGGCGCGCGCAGAACACCGGCCGCAAAGCCGGCAACATCGCCGATTTCGTGCGCAACTGGGGCGCGGCCTACTCGCACATGGTGGTGCTGGATGCCGACAGCGTGATGTCGGGCAAGGCGCTGGTGACCCTGGCGCGCCTGATGGATGCCAATCCCGACGTGGGCATCATCCAGACTGCGCCCCTGCCGGTGGGCCGCGACACGCTGTTCGCGCGCATGGTGCAGTTCGGCGCGCGCTTGAACGGGCCGATGCTCTCCAGTGGCCTCGCCTTCTGGCAGCTCGGCGAGGCCAACTACTGGGGCCACAACGCCATCATCCGCCTGCAGGCGTTCGCGGCCCATTGCGATCTGCCGCGGCTGCGCGGTGAGGCGCCCCTGGGCGGGGAGATCCTGAGCCACGACTTCGTCGAGGCCGCCTTCATGCGCCGCGCCGGCTACAAGGTGTGGCTGGTGCCGGACCTGATGGGCAGCTGGGAAGAGCTGCCCTCAAACCTCATCGACTTCGCGGCGCGCGACCGGCGCTGGGCGCAGGGCAACCTGCAGCACATGCGCGTGCTCATCATGCCGCAGCTGCACTGGCTGAACCGTCTGCACATGGTCACCGGCATCCTCTCCTACGCGACCTCCCCGATGTGGTTCGCGGTACTGCTGCTCAGTTCCATCATCACCTGCCAGGAGGCGGTGCACGGCTACCAGTATTTTGAGTCCGGTACCCATACGCTGTTTCCGGTGTGGCCCGAATACCGGGACGGGGAGATCGCCGCGCTGTTGCTTGCGACCATCGTGGTGCTGCTACTGCCCAAGGTGCTGGGCGCGATCCTCGCCTTCAGCAACGGCACGCGGCGCCGTGCCTTCGGCGGTGGCGCGCGGCTGCTGCTGAGCCTGCTGCTGGAGCAGATCTTCAGCATGCTGCTGGCCCCGCCGATGATGGTGTTTCACACCACCTTCGTACTGAGCACCCTGGCCGGCCGGCCCGTGACCTGGAACGCGCAGGACCGCGGTGATCGCGGCGTGAGTTTCGCCGATGCGCTGGCGCGGCATCGCTGGCAGATCCTGCTCGGCATCATCTGGGGCGCAGTGATCCTGGCGCTGGCGCCGCGCTTCATCTGGTGGATGATGCCGGTGCTTGCCGGACTGCTGCTCTCGGCCTTTCTCACCATGCTGTCCAGCCGCGTGGATCTGGGCGTGTGGCTGCGCAAGCGGCGTCTGCTGCTCACCCCGGAGGAGACTTCCCCGCCGCCCGAACTCGCCGCCATGCATCGCGCATTGGCGCAGGGGATCGGCGCCGGCGCGCAGTCGGCCGCGGGCCTGACGCTGGTGGTGCGCGGGGATACGCTGCAGACTCCGGCGCTGGCGCCGCTGCGCATGGAGCCCTCGAAGATCGAATACCAGGTGGCGGTGCCCAGCGGCTGAGCCGCGCGCTCAGCCGTCCATGCCGTCGAAGAATTCCACCACGCCGGTTTCCAGGTTGTACTCCGCGCCGACGATGAGCAGCCCGGAACTTTGGATCAGCTGCTCCAGGATCTCCGAGCCGTGACGCAGGTGATCGGCTGACATGCGAATGTTGGCGCGCACCGCGTGCTGGATCAGACTCTGCGGATCGTTGGCGAGGGAGGTGGACAGCAGCGGCTGCACCGAGGGGCGCACCCGGTTGACGATGCTGCGCAGATTGGGTGACTGCTCGCGCGAGTTGCGCCCCAGCTCCTCCAGGGTCGCGGTGATGGCACCGCAGTTGGAATGTCCCAGCACCACCACCAGGCGCGTGCCGAAGCGCTCGGCCGCGAACTCGACGCTGCCGATCTGCGAGGGCGCGACGATGTTGCCGGCCACCCGGATCACG
>Ga0335085_10003708_pt1 | contig 26081 bp, 18 predicted proteins | sample Lox_Sample_45_FD_206712 | JGI IMG/M metagenome (GOLD analysis project Ga0335085, IMG submission 206712) | Soil microbial communities from Loxahatchee National Wildlife Refuge, Florida, United States - Lox_Sample_4.5 | ecosystem: Environmental > Terrestrial > Soil > Wetlands | place: USA...
TGACCTTGTTGCCCTTGTTGTCCCTGCTCGCGCTGCAGCTGCTCCATCTGCCGCTTCAGATCTTCGGCTTCGCGGCGCAGCATTTCCTGCTCATAGCGCTGCTGGGCGAGCGACTGAGGGTTGTTCTGCTGCTGCTCCGCCAGCTGCTGCTGACGGCGCGCGAGCTCTTCGAGCTTCTTGAGCGCTTCATCCACCTGTTGCTGTTTCTGCTCGGCGGCCGAGGCGGCGTTCGTTTCGTACTGGTTCTTGTCTTTGTCGAGCTCGAGGTCGAAGAGGTTGGCGAGGTCGCGTCCGGCGCCACCCGCACCCCCGCCTCCGCCGCCACCGCGGCTGATCTGCACCTGAATCTGCCGGAAAGTCGACTCTGCGCGCAGCAAATGCTGCAACGCCTGCTGCTCGGGCGTGAGCGCATCCTGAAACTTCAGCGACTTCAGCTGGTCGGATGCCGGCGACATCGAAGCCACCGCCAATTCCATTTCCTTGACGAAATTCTGGAAGGCCGCGCCGTTGGCATCGAGCTGACGCGCTTTAGTGCGATTGGCGAGCGACTGGGCCTGATCGCGCAGCTTGGCCTGAGTTTCGGAAAGATACTTTCCGTTCTCGCCGGCCGCGGCCTGCACCTTCGAATCGCCTTTCAGCTGATTGAATGTCGCGGCGATGATCTCCTTCTCGCGTTCGGAGATCTGCTGCTCCTGATCCATGCCGCCGCCACCGCCGCCGCCTCCACCGGCCTGCGACTGCGAATATTCGAACTCGAACGGCACCGCCTGGATGAAGTACATGTCTGTCTTAGCTGAGCCGCGGCCATCTTTCGCGGTCGCATAGAGGCTGACGATGTCGCCGGGAACCAGCCTGAAGTCCTCCATCGAAAGCAAAGTGGAGCCTTCCGCCTGCTTCAGACCTTTCTGCTTGAGCATCGACATCACTTTTTCGGGTGCGCCGTTCACGGAGTAATGAAGATCCATCTCCTGCAGCGGATATTCGTCTTCGCCGCTCACCGTGACAGAAACCTCTTCGATCGGGCTGACTTTCGCGTCTTTGCCGGGTTTCGTGATGTGAACCGCGGGCTCGCCCGGTTTACGGGCCTCGATGAAATAGTCATCGGTGAGGCGCACGAGTTCGCCGTGATCCATTACGGCGATGTGATAGGTGCCGTCTTTTTGGATCGGAATGCTGGTCGTGGTGCGGTTGTTTGAGGTGGAATCGAGACTGATCGGCTTGCCGTCCTCAAACACGACCTGCGCGTTGCTGAGAGGCTTGTCGGTCTGGATTTCGACCTTCGCGATCGTGCCCTGCACGGCGCGGAGATCGCCGCCCGGGTCCTCCGTCTCCGTAGCGAGACCGGTCCAGGACGGGTAGTTATAGGTGACCTTGATGTTCCTGACCTGCGGCAGATCGATGGTGTGCAGCCTGAAAACTTCGGACTTGAGGCCGCCGGCTTCGACGTAATACTGCAGATCGTCGGGAACGCGTACCAGCAGGAAAGCGAACCCGGGGCCGGACGATTGCGGCTGCATCGGGGTCTGTTCCCATTTCGACGAATTCGCCCACTGCACCCAGAGGCTGGCGCGCGAAGCTGTGAACCCGCCCAGGTTTGCGCTGATCATCTGATCGGACTTGCGGCGAACGGTCTTCGATCCGGGCTGGACGGAAATGCTGTAGAGCGGCTTATTCGAGCCGTCATGTCCGTAGCTGCCCCACAGGAGTTGGGTGCCATAGCCGAAAAATCCGGGCCCGACGAATACGAGATAAATCAGAACGGTGGCTGCGCCCGCCGCGAGCGAAGCGAAGCGGACGAAGCGCGATTTGCCGATCACCTGCTCAGGCTCAGCATCGCGTGCGATTACGAGCGCGTCTTCGGCAAGCAGAGGGAGAAACGGATCGGAAGCGTTATCGCGCGACTTTTCGGTAAAAGTGAGAAGGCGCTGATCGAATCCGGGATGACGCAGCTCGACTTCCTGAGCAGCCTTGCGGCGGTTCAGGCGCATCAGCGGCACCACCAGAGCGACGGCGGCGGCCGCGCCTATTCCGAGAAAAAGTATGAAGCGGCCGATGAGAATGCCGGAAGGAGAAAACGCGGACAGCATGAGCGAGCCGACAATCGCGGCGGTAAGCACGAGGGCAGCGGCGAATATGGCCGCGGCACCGCGCGTCCAGGCAAACATGCGGAGCCGGCGCTCCAGCCGATCCATGTATTGCGCGAGGCCTTCGAGTGGATTCATGCCATTCCCCTATGCGTGCATCATTAATCCGAAACAGCCGACATCTGCCGGTTTCCCAAAACCGATTCCGCCACCGCCAATATTGCCAACATTGCCAGCACCCACCACCAGAGTTCTGCTTTGTCTTCGCGCTGGTCCGAGGCCGAAGCCGATCCGCTTTGCCCCGACGTGGAGGCTATCCCTGTATTCTTCCACAATTCCAGAGTCTCAGGCGGGATCAGCGCAAAGTCGGATTCCCGCCGGTCGGCATTCACAGCCGCCAGTTCCTCGCGCCCGTTGGCGCGGCGAATGTCGAAAAAACCCTGACTCGGGAACTGGAAATTCTGCGCCTTCGTCGACTCCGCCAGCGACAGCAGACGTTTTTCGCCGGGGCCGACGATTTCCACCGGCACACCTTTTTCCCGCGGCGTGCGCAGTTCAACGTATGACCCTACTTTGTACGTTCCCGGACCGGTGCCGATCCCGCCCATTTCGTGGGTTGTCTGATCGAGGAACGGCAGCCACACAGGCTGAACCGGCAGATTGCTGGCGATGTTGTCTATCGCCGATGTGAAAACCAGCGCGTGGCCGGAGCCGATCTGGCGATCCAGGAACAACGGCGATCCGTCAGAAAGAGTCGCCGCGATGCGAATGTCCGCCGCCGGCTGCGGCAACTGCAGCTTCGCGGCCTGATAGAACTCAACGCCGCCCCAGTTCTGCGCGCGGGCGAAGGATGGGTAAGAAGTATCGACCGATGCCACGGTCATGGTGGATTCGTGTTCGGGAATTACCGTATGCAGACCCATCACCTGCAGGTCCGCTACAGGCAAGTGGCGGCCTGGAGTGGCGTTCTTGCCCAGAGTCACCAGCACGGAGCCGCCGGCCTGTACGTATTTCACCAGCGCGTTTTCAAACCGCTCCGGCAGCGGGCCGGAGTCTGAAAGGATCACGAATGCGTACTTCGAAACGTTGGCGTTCGAGACCTGATTGGAGGGCAGGGATTCGAGAACGAACGCAGGCTCGGAGGACGATTCCAGCGCCGTCCTGAAATAAAGGGGGCTCATCGTGTCCGAATCGGCGTGCACGAGGAGGGCCGGTTTGGGGTCGGCACGCTCAACAGAAAACAGCCAGTGATCGTCCTTAGGAAAATCGTCAGCCGAGTCGATCTGGATTTCACAGCGCGTCAGGCCGTAGGGGGCATCGAGAGTAAGGAACTCGACGGTGGCCCGGCCATTGGCAGGGACCTTCACCGGCTTCGTCTCAAGCGGCTTGCCATTGGCCAGAAGCGTGACCTTTCGAACCGCATCCGGCGTTCCGTAACCGGCAACTGTAGCGACGGTGCGGACCTTCTTCGTGTCGAAGACGCGGCGCGGAGCTTCCACATTTTCTACGGTCCAGTTGGGAATCGGCGCGGTGGCGACGGAATGGATTTCCAGTTTCGTGCCGCCGTCCAGTTTGAGATCGGAGAAACTGGCCGGAAGCGAGGACTTCTGGTCGTCGGTGAAGACGTGGGCGACGATATCGGATTTGAGGCTCTCTGAGGTGGAGCGCAGGATGCGCGAAAGCTCGGCGTACGAACTGGCGTCCTCGCCCGGCTCAAGGGAGTTGACGGCAGCGCGCAGCGCCTGCTTGTCCTGCGTCATATCGGAAAGCAGCTTCCCGGCGCCACCGAACGAAACCACCTGGCCGCGGTCGTCAGGATGCATCGCATTGATCTGTGCGAGCGCGGCTTTCTTCGCGCCGGCGAAGCGATCGCCCTGGCTCATGCTGAATGAGTTATCGATGGCGAAGACCATCGTGCGGCCGGTGCTGGCCTGAGCGATGGTGGTCGAATGCATATAAGGGCGCGCGAAGGCGAGGGCGAGCAGCGCGACAAAAAGGCATCGCAGCGAAAACAGCAGGAGATATTTCAGCCGGCGGTGCTTGATGGAGCTTTGAGTCCGCCGCTCGAAAAACATGAGCGAACTGAACGGAATCGGCTTCTGCTTGTATTGCCGAAGCAGGTGAACGTAAATCGGCAGGCCGATCAGAGCCAGACCGCCGATGAACCATGGCGCGAGGAAACCCAACTACATCCTCCTCTGGCGAATGGCCAGAAAGTCGCGCAGTCCCTGATCGAGAGGCTGGGCGGTATTCATGAAAACGTATTCGAGACCGGCGGCGCGGGACTTTTCTGAAAGCAGCCGCAGATGCTCATCGATCTTCGCGCGGTATTCATTGCGCGCGTAATCGGGAGAGACTTCCATGGCGGTCGAGTCTTCCACGTCTTCCAGCAGCACCGGATCGCGGAATTTGGGCGCGATTTCGTTCGGATCGAGAATGTGAAACAGCACGACCTCGTTGCCGCGGTAGCGCAGCGGCTCAACGACTCTGACAATGTGCTCGGGCTTCTCATAAAAGTCCGACATCACGACAACGATGCCCCGGCGTTTCAGAAACTCCTGGAAATGGACAAACGGCCTGGAGAAATCAGTGCGCGAACCGCCTTCAGCTTTTTCAATAGCGTGCAGAATACGCATCAACTGGCCCTGGCGGGTGGAGGGCGCGATGTAATTTGAAACGTCCTGATCGAAAACGATCAGACCTGTGGCGTCGCGCTGCTGCGAAGAAAGATAGGCCAGCGAAGCGGCGAGATAGCGCGCGTAATCGAGCTTGCGGATCTTGCCGGACGAATAGGTCATTGAGGCGCTGGCATCCAGCAGGATCAGCAGTTGCATGTTCGTCTCGCCTTTGAAGCGCTTTAAATAGAGACGCTCGGAGCGGGCGAACACGTTCCAGTCGATATGGCGCAGGTCGTCACCCTGCACGTACTGCTGGTATTCGGCGAATTCCTGGCTGAAGCCGAATTTAGGCGAGCGATGCAGGCCGGCGACAAAGCCGTCCACTACCGTCTTCGCGATCAGATCGAGCGACGAAATGGAGGCGAGAACCGCGGGATCGAGAAACTGTTGCAGCATTTTAAAAATCCCCCGGCGGGCAGGACCGCCGGCGCCACATTATTCGCGCGGTGCCGGGACTTGCTCCAGTACCTGCCTGAGGATGTCGTCCTGCGAAAGGCGATCGGATTCGGCATGGAAGTTCAGCAGAATGCGATGGCGGAGGATCGGGATGTAAAGAGCGCGGATGTCTTCGAAGCTGACGTGATACCGGCCTTTCATCAGTGCGCGCGCTTTGGCGGCGAGCACGAGATTCTGCGCGGCGCGCACGCTGCCGCCGTAGTTCACGTACTTCTTAATAACCTCGGGCGCGAGCGGATCGCGATTGCGGGTGGCGCGCACCAGATCGATCGCATGCTTCGCGACGGTTTCGGCGATCGGCGTCATACGCACCAGCTGCTGGAAATCGAGAATCTCTTCGGCGTTGGTAATTGGATCGGCCTGGGCCACGTGCGTCGTCGTGGTGAGGTCGATAACCGAAAGCTCCTGGTCGGCCGTGAGGTAATCGAGCATTATGTTGAACAGAAAGCGGTCGAGCTGCGCTTCCGGCAGCGGATAGGTTCCTTCGAGTTCGATCGGGTTCTGTGTCGCCAGCACGAAGAAGGGCGCGGGCAGCGAATAGAAGTTGCCGCGCACGGTGCAGGATTTTTCCTGCATGGCTTCGAGCAGCGCCGACTGAGTTTTGGGCGGTGTGCGGTTGACTTCGTCCGCCAGCAGCACGTTGGCGAAAATGGGCCCTTTGACGAACGTCCACGTACGATGGCCCGTCACCGGATCCTCTTCGATGATGTCGGTTCCGGTGATATCGGTGGGCATCAGATCAGGCGTGAACTGAATGCGCTTAAACGCGAGGCCGAGCACCTGCGCCAGCGTGCGCACGAGCAGCGTTTTTGCCGTGCCCGGCAGGCCGGTAATCAGACAGTTGCCACCGACAAACAAGCCGATGCGCACCTGTTCGATGACTTCTTCCTGACCGACGATCACGCGTTTGACCTGCCGGACGATTTCCGAATCGACCTCGCGGAATCGGTTGATACGGTTCTTCAGTTCGTCCGGTTGAAGTTGGGCTGTCGACATGTCTTCCTTTAGTATGCTTGCCATTATTCGCTCACTTCGAGCAGAAGCTTCTGGGCCGGCTTGTAATTCGGCGCTGCTTCCAGAGCTGTAACGGCTTCCTCTCTGGCCTGGTCTTTTTGGCCTGCTGCCTTGAAGGCCTTTGCAAGATCGTAATGCGCGCCTGCCGAATCGATGGGATGCATGGCAATCAGCGCCTGATATTCGCGGACGGCACCTTTGGCGTCACCGGTTTCCAGCAGAAGTCCGCCGAGCTGTTCGTGCAGGCCGGCATCCACCGGGAAAATATAGTTCATTCGCTCGAGCGCGGCGGCGGCTTCCTTCGGTTTCCCCGATTCGGCCAGAAGCTTCGCGTATTTCTTCATGGTGTCGGGATCGCGTCCGCCGATTTTGGAGTAGCGGCCCAGCTCTTCGATCGCGCACGGCTTATCGCCTTTCTTCAGGCACGCTTCGGCAACTGCGTTGTAGACGTTTCCGGCTTCAACGTAATCGGGATAGAGTCCTTCGATCTCGCGGCCCTTTGCGATCACGTCATCCGTCTTGCCGTCTTTCATCAGCTGATTGATCTCTTTGACGCCTTTGGTCCAGTCAGCGAAGCCCGCAACGGTTTTGCCGTACAGCTTGTCGATCATGGCAAGGAAGTCCTTGTCGAACTGGGCAGGATCGATACCGAGCTGCTCCTTAATGACATCGACAGTGGGCCGGTCTTTGGCAAACTCGTGGATCATATCAAGGATCTTCTGATCGCCCCATCGCTGGACGATGTAATCGCAGATTTTGCCGGCCTGGAAATACGAAACGATCACCTGCGCCTGGTAGGTCGGATGCACGAAGCCGCGGTCGATATCGGCAATCGGGAGAAGTTTTTTGTCGCGAATGGCGGCGATGATTTCCGGACTCAGACGATCGCCCCAATCGGGATACGTTGCGGTTTCTTCATGAACGGCGAGTCCTTCGGTGAACCAGCGCGGCACGCGATCGTTGGTCATGGCAATCACGTAGACGTGGCTCATTTCGTGCCACAACGTGCTCGCCCAGTGGAACTCGCCGGGGGTGCGGCCGGAGGGGCTGTCCATCGCGATGTAGTTGTCGAAAGTGACACCGAGCGCGCCGAGTCCGGGAAGGCCCTGGGTGCGCACCTCGAAGTCAGTGTGATCGGGATAGACCTCGACCTGTACGGGCGTTTTGAGCGTGTATTTGTACTTCTTCTGGTAAGTCGCGATGGCGTTATTGAGAACGTCCTGAAAATACGGGCGCAGCACGTCGGCTTCTTTCTTATTGAGGCGCAGCGCGGTGGTGGGCGTTTCAAAAGTGGTGAACTTGCTGTAGCTGTCCATCAGGGTCAGCGCGTTCGCGGTGATGGCGTCGCGGAAGGGCTGGTTGTAGGCGAGCTGGAGTTCCTGGCGCGCTTCGCCTTCGCGCCCGAGACGCATCAGATTCATGCCGAGCTCGGAGTGGGCGCTCCAGAGATCGGGGGTGGCGGCGATGGCTTTGCGCAGATACGCGATGGAATCTTCGTACCTGCGATTGATCATGAAGAAGTGCGCGATGGTCTGGTAGCCCTTACCGCGATTGCCGATCTTCGCGACCCAGGGTGACTGCTTGTCGGCGAGCAGATCGATGGAAGCTTTGACCGCGATTGCCTCGACCGCGTCCGACTGGATCGCTAACGCGGCGTCGGCTTCGCTTTCGGCTTTCTTCGAATCGTCGTCTTCGAGCGCGGCGCGCGCCATCAGCTCGTGGGCCTCGTAAAGTTTGGGATCGTATTCGAGCGCCTTGTTTGCGAGTTCCTCGGCCTTGGGGTTGTAATTATCGGCAAGAATGTGCGCTTCGCCGAGGAGAGCGTGCGCGTTTTTCGGATCGAGCATCAGGGCTTCTTCGTAGAGCTTCTGAGCGTCGGAGACGTTGAAGTCCTGATAAAGAAGATCCGCGTAGCGCACGCGGTAAGTGGCGTTTTTCGGATCGGCTTTCAGGAGCTGCTCGAAGATGTGGCCGGCATCTTTATCCTGATGGTTGCGCCAGAGAGTTTCGGCCTCCTGCAGGGTCTGGGCGGATGCGAAGCCGGCACACAGCAGCAGGCCGCAGATCAGCCGCACACGCGGAATCATTTGTCGATCTCCGCCTGCGTCTTCGAGAGTTCGAGCATCAGCTGCGTGAGCTGCTTGCGGTAATCGTCCGGCGCCATGAGCGATTTGTTGTATTTCAGGGCGTCGATTTTACTCTCGATTTCATCGCGCTTCGAGATCAGTTCTTTCTTCGCCGGATCGTTAATGGCGGCCGCGGCTGAGCCGAACCGCAGCAAGGCAAAAGAGGCGGCGCGCTGCTGATCGTCGATCTGCGGATGCTCGGTGGCGAGGCGTTTCTGCTCGCTGTAGAAACCTGCAGTCTTGCGCTCGGCATACTGAAAAGCTTCGAGCGCGGAGATAGTTTCGTTCTTATCCGTATCGGCCGCCGAATCGCGCAGGGCTTCGACCCAGTAGCGGGCAAAAACCGTAGCGTTCTTCTCTGTGCCCGACTTGGTCGCGGTCACGATGATGCGATTGTCCTTTTTCAGGGAGCCGGCGGCGCCGCCGCTGCAACTGGTCATATCGACGATCAGCTGACGGCCGGCCTGAATCTTGTTCAGAAGCGCGGCCAGTTCGGTGGCGGAAATGTCCGGTCCGGGCAAATTGAATTTGTATTCCTGACCATCGAAAGTTCCATGACCAATCATCATGAGTACGAATGCATCCTGAGCTTTGGCCTGTGACGCGATGCGGTTCAGCGAGGCTTCCATCTTCGCTTTGGTGGCATCGGCGCCTTTCAATGTCTCGACGTTGCGATCGGTCTGGCCGCCGGCGCGGAAAGCCTTATCGGTATCGTTGGCCAGCATGGTGAAGCGCTGATCGTAATCCGGTTCGCCGCCGAGACCGGCTACAGTGAGGATGTAGGTCGCGCTGAATGCCGGAGTAACGGCGCAAAACGAGAGCAGAAGGAATCCGGCACATTTCATACAACACCCCATTTTCGACGGAGCAGCCACTCGCCGCCGCGAATCAGTATTACCAGCAGGAAGACGATGGGCATGTCCCAGATATCGAGGTTGTCATGCGCGGTGATGCCGGCTTCTGAAATTGCCACTTCACCGGAGAGCCTCCGCGCATTCGACGACGTGTAGTAGTTGCCGCCGGTATCGCGCGACAGCTTTTCCAGCAGGTCGCGATTCTGGGCCGCGCCGAAATTCTCCGCTACGCCGTCTTCCCGGCGGAACGTCAGAGCGTCCGATCCGAGATCCGTCTTGTCCTGATGGGCGCTGGTTTCCGCGACATAGGTTCCCGGCTTGTCGGCTGTGTACTCGCCGATATACATACCGGGTTCGAGCGGATCGGGCTTCAGATCGACCGTATCGGATCCGCCATCGGGCCGCGAGACCATCGTCTGCACCGTTGCCCCCGAAACAATGTCGTAGTTCTTGTCGCGCACACTGACGCGCAGCGGCACGCGCGTATCATCGGACAAAACCTGTCGCGGCGTGGACGCCTGCACCGGCCCCGGCGTTTCCGTAACCAGCCAGCGGAGCAGCTGCGACCAGAACATTGAGTGTGTCTTGTCGGTGTGGTCCTGGAGCATTTTCCAGCGCCAGCTCCCGGCTGTGGCGAATACGCCAACCCGCCCGTGCCCGTAATTCTGGATTGCCAGCAGCGGCGAGGGCCGATGACCCGCTTCGGCCACATTCATCAACACCACCGCGCCGGGTTTGGGCGCACCCATGACCGCGTAATTGGCGATCTGCGGCATTTTCTGCCAGCGCGCAGCGTTCTGGGTGCGATCCTCTTCGATGCGGCAGATCACGCTCTCGCGGCCGGCATCGGTCAGCGAAGCGGTCGCGAAATCGCGGCTCCAGGTCTTCTCTTTAGCCAGACGCAGCGGCATCATTTCGGCCATCGGAGTCTTTTCGTACCCGCCGTCGGAGAGCGCAAAACGCCCTGCGAGGAACAGAACGCCGCCGCCGCGTTTGTCGGCGAAATCGCGAATCATGTTCTGCTGTTCGGGAGAAAAGTAGTTGGCTTCCACGCTGCCGATGATCAGGCCGTCATATTTGAACAGCTCTTCCGCCTTCGCCGGAAATCCGTTCTCGAGTTCGTGCTCGTCGCGCGTGCCCTGACGATAGATCTTGTTCTGGGTGGTGCGCAGGATGGTGACGATCTCAATCGACTGGTCGTCCTCAAGGGCTCTGCGAATGAACTTATACTCCCAGCGCGGTTCGCCCTCCATGTAGAGGATGCGCATCTTCTTCGGAACCACGCTGACCAGGCGCACGACGGAATTGTTCCGATCGTTCTGCTCACCCGGCATAGGCACCACGCCGATCTGAAAGCTGTGCGCGCCGGCGGCTCCGGCATTGAAGACGACAGTTTCGCTCTGCTCCGCATCGGGCTTGAGAACAATGGCCTGTTCGGCCAGCGGATGGTCGTTTTCGCGGACGATCAGCTTCACAGTTTGTCCGGCGTAGCCATGCTGCCGGATGGCAACGCGGGCGCTCAGCCGCGACTGCACGAGCGCGCGAGCCGGCGCTGCCACGTCGACGATTTCAATGTCTTTGGCGAAATGATCCGGACCGAAGCCGATGGTGTGGACCGGAATCCGCAGCTGCCGGAGCTGTTCGATGGTGTCGCGGTCGACGCCACCGGTATTATCGCCGCCATCGGACATCACCACGATCGCGCCCAGCGGCATCGTGCCGGCTTCGGAAGCGATGTGCTTCAGGCTGTCGCCGATGCGGGTAGCATTGTCGTCTGCAACGAGATTGCGGGCCTGATCGATGCGCACGGCGTCGCGTCCGAATTCGTACATTCGAACCTGAAAGCGCTTATTTAATTCCGGGAGCAGCTGACCGTTCAGCACCTCCTCTGCGTTCCGCAGGCGCGGCGTGCCGGTATCGGCAATGCCCATACTGCGGGAATGGTCCAGCAGCACGGCGACCACGTTTTCCTGCGGGCGCAGCCGCGCCACGCTGATGGCGGGATGCCAGAGCAGCAGCAGCACGAGCGCGATCAGGGCTGTCTGCGCCAGCCAGATAGCGGTAGAGCGCATCGAGGAAAGCACAGGCCGCCGGCGAATATTCCAGAAAAGCGCGCCTCCGGCGACAGCAATCAGGACCAGCAGAAGCCAGACGGGCCAACCGGACAGAAGGACAAATTTGCCTTTTTGAAAGATAGCCAGCGGATATTTGAATAGAAACTCGAACATTTGGCAACCCCGATCAGTGGGTCATAGCATAGATGACGTAGTTGATGCCCAATCGGTACGCCTGCGAGGTATATTTCGCCTCATATTGAGGGTTGTCGGCGTGCTCCCAGGCATCGCCGTCGTCCTGATTGAAGCACATAGCGACCATGACGCGGCCGTCATCGTCGTAAATCGCGCGCCAATGAGGCTCCTTTCCACCGTTTTCGCACTTTTCACAGATTCGATGGCTGTACAGGTACTGGAGTCCGGGCACCTGGACTCGTTGCTCCAAATCATACACCGTGTGGAAGATCGGGTCGGCATCCGGAATTTCCACGATGGCGCGGTCAGGGAACACGCGGCTCATGCTTTGAGTAAAGACGTCCCACTCGAAGGTGCCGTGGAAATCGTCAACCATTAAAAACCCGCCGCGCAGAAGATATTCGCGCAAAAGCATACACTGCTCGTCGGTCAGGTCCCAGTGCCCCACTTCGACGGCGTAGGTCCAGGGCCAGTTGTAGATTTCCTGCGCATCGTTGATGAGGTCAATGACCTGCTCGGTGGAGCGCGTGTGAATGCGCGTCAGGCGGCGGACGCCCTGAAGAAACTGGCGGTCGGCCTTGGGGAAGTCGGTGGGCCAGCTTCCGCGCTCGCCGCTGTAGCCTGCATAACGGCCTGAAGGATAACGCAGGCGGGCAAAAGTCCACTCGGTGAGCTCGAACGCGTCCTTTGGAACAGGAGCCGGATTATCTTCTTCGCCTGAGTACTCCTTGAATCGCGCCTGGAATGCCAGCAAAGCAGAGAAACAGCAGAACAGGAGGACCGCGAGAATCGCAATGCGGAAGCGCATGTGATGGAACGCGCACAAGCGCACGGCCCGGGTAGCCGGCTTTTGCGCTTCTTATGCGGCCAGAATAACACGCAGCGGCATCCTCTTCCGGCGACGCCGGACGCCGCTCTTCGTCAGAGTGCCAGCTGCTTTGGCTCTACACTCAGGGATTATGCCGTTCCTCGACACCCGCACTCTGAAAGTCACCGAACGCCTGCCGGGCTGGTTCGGGCGTTATTTCCATACCGCGGAGATGACGTTCGCGCATTACGAATTCAAAGGCGGCGCCTCGATTCACGAGCATTACCATCCCGAGGAGGAAGTTTACGAGGTCATTGAAGGCGAACCGGAGATCGCGATCGAAGGTGAATCGCAGATCGCGCGGCCCGGCGTGGTGGCGATTGTGCCCGCCAATGCCCGGCATTCGGTGAAGGCGCTCAGCGACGGCCGCGCGATTATTGTCGACTATCCGCGGCGGACGGGCTTCGGCGATTGACGCCGGCTATTTCAGGTTCAGATACTGCGGGACACCTTCTTCGGCAGTTCCCAACGCCGTCGCAAGCGCGATTTTGGCGCCGCTGTGGGCGCTCAGGCTTGCGATGTAGTTCTCATTGGCCACAGCCAAAAGCTGCTGCGCCTGCACGACCTCGATGCTGTCCGTCACGCCGGCGCCGAAGCGGTCGCGCGCCTGAGTCAGCGTCTGGTTCGCCAGATCCACGTTTGACTGCGCCACGGTGACCTGATCGGCCGCGGACTGAAGATCGAGCAGCGCGGTACGCACTTCCGAATCGATGCGCCCGCGCAAATCTTCGAGAGTATTCTTCCTGTTGCGCAGCACCGTTTCGGCCTGCTCGGTATCGGTGCGCGCCCGGCCGCCGGCATAAACGGGAATGCGCACGCCTGCCAGCACGCTGTAGGTGCCGTGTGAGGACGCAAACGTGCTGCCGATAGCACCATAATCGGCCTGCGCTACCACCTGCGGCCAGTAATGTTCCGCCTTCGCCGCTTCAATGGCATACTCGGCGGCGCGCACATTCGCCTGCGCCGCGCGAAAATCGGCGCGATGATCGAAAGCCTGCTTCAGCAGGTCATCGAGTGCGGCGGGAAGCGGATTGTATGCCAAAAGATCGGTCGTGCTGAACTGCTGGCCGGCCGGCAGACCAATGGCGCGGGCCAGCACCAGCTTGTCCTTTTCCACGCCGTTCCGCTGCGCCACCAGCCTTTGCTGCTCTGTGCGCAGTTCAACCTCCGCGCGCAGCACATCGATGCCCGCCACGGTGCCGGCCTTCTTTTCATCCGTCGCGCGGTCGAACAGCGCCTGCGCGGTCGTTACTTCCGCCTGCACCGCGTCGACGCGCGCGATGTCGGAGATGATCGCCAGATACGCATTACTGACAGCCTGCACAACCAGGTTGCGCGCATCCTCAGCCGTCAGCTCCGCGGCCTTCTGGGTTTCCGCCGCGGATTTCAGGTTCTTCAGAGAAGCGCGGTCATACACCGTCTGCTGCAGGTAGGCGCGTGCGTTCTCATACCCGAACGGGCCGACGATCTTCGGAAAGCCCGAAATGGGAAGATTGAATCCGAAGGCGACGAGATCGATCTGCTGCGATGTCTGCGTCGCGCCAACCGAAAAATTGGGCAGCAGCGTGCTGAGCGCGCGCCGCCGCTCGGCACGCGTGGTGTCGGCAATATCGCGGTTGGTCAGAACGCCGAGGTTGTACTGCAGACCGCGCCGGATGGCATCGCGAAGGCCAAGGCGAAGGGGCGTCGCAGTCGCTTGTCCGGTGGCGACACTCCCGCCGTAAGACACCTGGAGAGGTTGCTGCAGTACGGGCGCTGGATCATTTGGAACCGGCTGCGGAGCCGGCGGCACCTGCGCCAGCACTGCACATGCAACCAGCGGCAAAACTGCGGATGTCCTTACGATCAAAGGTATCTCCTCACCCCAAATTGTCTGATGAGGAGAATTGTGCTGGGGTCGCAGAAGTCTTCCGGCGGTTATTTCGCGCACTTGCCGCCGGGGCAGCGGTTGTTTTCCTCGCACACGTACTCGAAAATGCCCATCTGGTCCCAGTCCGGGTGCAGGGTCATGGTGAAATCCTGGTACCACGACCGGGTGAAGATCTTCGGGTCATCAATAGTAATGCGGTACGCAAGCGTCTTTGCGTCTTTCCAGCTGATGTGTTCGGTTGTGACAAGCGCATCGCTGTGCATGCGGTATTCGTTCGGGTTGGTGTAGAAATAATCGTCGAGCCCCCAACGCTTAACACCGGTGGTTTCGACGACGAGCGTGTCGCCTTCCCAATGACCGACGGGGTCGCCATAGAAACCTGGTTCGAGTCCTTTGCGATGCGGCCGGCCGTCCAGCGGAATCAGCCGCGTCATGCCCTGAAACTCGTGCGCGACGACAAGAAAATTTTTGTTCTGCACAAGCCGCACGGCATTAGCGGAAAGCATTCCCGACGGGAAACCCGCAGGCAGACAGAAATCGCGCGGCTCATCATGGCGCGGATCGCCGGTCCGCGGCTCATATAACGGTTCGCCGCCCGGCTTCAGCGGAGGAAACCGCGCTTTATTGAAGATTGTCGCGGAACATCGGCACTTCTCGCCTTCGTTGGTTTTCGGCCATTCGTAGATACCGCTGAAGTCCGGTTTGCCGTCGGGAGTGCGCGGCGGAGAAAAAGTGTTTTGTGCGGTCAGCGTTGCGAGTCCCGCAAACAGCGCGAGCGCAGTGAGCCTGGGTGTGCGCATGGCTATTTCTTATCGCCCGAGCCCTTGTCTTCAGAGCTGGCCGTAAAAACCATATGGCCGTCGGCGAAAGTCACGCTCGAACCGAAGGCGTTGTGGGAGCCGTCTTTGGCGAGCATTCCCTGCACGACCACTGTCATCCCCGGCTGAATCACGTCGCGCGTGACACCGCGGCGCATGAGTTGCCCCGGGGCGCCGCCTGAAAACGCCCAGTTTGTCACTTTGCCGTCGGCATCCTTCACATCCACATAAAACCAGATGTGTGGATTCTGCCATTCGACTTTGGTGACGACGCCGGTCACCTTGATCGGCTTTGTGTCGTCGTATTCGGCTGCGAATGAGTGATGAGCGGCAAGCGGAAGCGCGGCCGCAAACAAGGCGCCAACGCTGACGGCGATCCAGCGGAACTTCATATTTCTTTGTTATACCCCGTTTGATATTCGTTGCACGCCAGCGCGGCCCGTCACGACGTCAGCTTCAGTTTTCCGTGGGCGTTTTCTCGGCGCGATCGACCACCACCACCTCGGTGGGAAATTTGCGCGCTTCCAGCTTCAGCCCCAGCTGTGCGTCCAGCGCCGCCATGGCGATGCCGGGCAGGTCGAGCGGCTCGCCCGGCTGCAGGCCGGTTAAATAGGGGCGCAGGTCCACTTTGAAATCGTAAAAGCCTTCCAGCATAGTCATGTCGCGCACGGGCGTTTTCAGGGCGCTGGAGATAATGTCAGCGAGCCGTGAAATCGGCATCTTGTGGCCTTCGAAGACCAGAGCCGCTCCGGTCATGCTGCCTTCGCCCCCGCCTTCCACCGGCATGAGCCTGGTGCCGTTTTTCCCCACCACCAGCGCATATCCGGAAAGCTGGCGCGACTCGCGATGGGCTTCCAGCCTGAACCGCTCTTTCAGCAGCGCCTGGAGCATTAGCCGCATTTGCTCTTCGGCGGCAGGATTGGCGGGCTTGGCGCTGATATCGAACCGCACATCGTTGAGCCAGTCGGGCCCGATGACTTCATAAACCCCGGCTTTGTACGCCCAGCGTATGGCCGTCTTGAGCGCGATGTTGGTCATCGTCAGGCGGGCGGGATCGGTGTTAATGTCTTCGCGCAGGCTGGCAAGACCGCGGCCTGGCGGGGTTTGGCTGAGTTTGATCGAAGCCACCTCAAACGCGGGGGCTTCCTGGGCGGTGAGTCCGGTGGAAGAGAAAAGCGCGAGAACGAGCGTAAAACCAGCGGTGCAGCGCATGCCGTGGAGAGAATATAGCACGGCTTTCGGGATTGACTTGACCCGCCAAAGCCCGTATTCTCTCTCCATGAAAATCCGCTCGCACATTTTGACCGCGACCCTGCTCGTGGCCGCGCCGGCCGCATGGGCGCAGTCCGTATCGGGGCTATGGGACGCCACCATCAACTTCAACGGCACCGAGATTCCCTTCAAATTCCAACTTTCGGGTGACGGCGCCGGTATCAAAGGGTGGTTTTTCAACGGCGAGGATCGCGAAATTTCGAACAGCGGCAGCCTCGAAAACGGAAACCTGGTGCTCAATTTCGACAGCTATCTGGCGAAGCTGACGGGTACGTTTAAGAACGGCGTGTTCGACGGTCAGTACGGTCCGATGCTGAAAGGCACTTACGCAGTGCATGCCGTGCGCGCAGGGCAGAGGCCTCAGATCGATGCCAAGGCGCCGTCGATCGCCGGGCAATGGGATCTTATCAACATAAAAAGCTCCAAGGGTGAAAATGCATGGCGGCTGATCCTCAGGCAGTCGGGCAATGACGTATCCGGCGCCATTCTACGCATCGACGGCGACACCGGAACGCTCACGGGCACATTTCGGCACGATGGCCAGTTCGTTCTGAGCCACTTTTCCGGCGCGCGGCCGGCCTTGATGATCGTGAAGCCGAACACCGACGGCACGCTCGATGTCAGCATGAGCGCTCTGCATGGGTTCAGCGAGATGAAAGCAGTGCGGCCTGAAGAAGCCGTCGCAAAAGGTCTGCCACAGCCCACCGATCCGGAGACGCACACCCTCGTCCGGAATCCGAACCAGCCGTTCGCCTTCAGCTTCCCCGATCTCAGCGGCAACATCGTTTCCAATACCGATGCGCGCTTCCGCGGCAAAGTGGTGATCGTCAACCTGACCGGCAGCTGGTGCCCCAATTGTCACGACGAAGCTCCCTTCATCGCGTCGTTGTATGACAAGTACCGTAAGCAGGGTCTCGAAGTGGTTGCGCTCAATTTCGAAGAAGCGGACCAGCTGAAGAATCCGACGCGCCTGCGGGCGTTCATCAAGGAGTACGGCATCCACTACACCGTACTGCTGGGCGGCGAGAATGAGTCCGCACAGGCCAGGATGACTCAGCTCACGAACTGGAACTCGTGGCCAACCACGCTGTTTATCGGACGCGACGGGCGCGTGCGCAGCATCCATGCCGGCTTCCCCAGCCCCGGCAGCGGCGAACTCTATCGGCAGGCGAAGGACGAATTCACAACGAAGGTGGAAAAGCTGCTGGCGGAGAATGAGACGTCGTCGAAGTAGGGCTAGAACAGCCGTTCCTGCTTCTTAAGATTGCCGAAAGTTCCGATGTTCGCGATTGAGAACGCGATCCGGTATTGCGAGTCGTCGCGCACACCGAAGTTGGTGCGCCGGTATTCCACACTGATGCCGCAGCAGTCCGTGTTGTACGTAGCCTGTACCACAGCGAACTCCTGAATGTTGAGACGGAGATCGTAGACGGTGGACATAGCGACGTTCCAGCCCTTGCTGTTGACATTGCCCCAGCCTACCTGCGCGCTGAGCTGATTGGCGGGCCCGGAAACCACCGGATCGGGTTTAACCACCGTGCTGCCGAGAGAAACGAAATACTTTTTCCGCCGGTAATCCGCCGCGAACATGCTGTTCGTGAAACGATGCTGAAGGGGATCATAGTCGCCTTCCCACCGGAGCGCGACACCGGGCATGGGCACGACGCGGATGATATTCACGATCGGCGAGTAACTGCGCGCGCCGTTGAGAAAACTGAAGCCGGTGAGATCCAGGGTGGCAAGGTTGACGTTCCGCTGGCCGGCCAGGACCGCGCCGCCAAATTCGGGCTGAAAATAGCGCGCCGCAAAAATTTCCCAGGTGAACACCTCGCTGACGGTGTCCTTCTTCTTTGCGTAAATCCGATTGGTGATGCCCGCGGTGATCTGGCTGGTGTCCGTCAGCAGATCGTACTGATCGAACCGCAGGGTTTCCAGGAAACTGTTCACGCCGGTGACGTACTGGTAATCGATGCGCGGTTCGATGACATGCTTGATTTTGTCCCCCAGAAACGATTTGCGGTCGTAAACGCGCTCAATCGAAGGCAGCACGATATCGAAATTGATCTCAGGAGCAGTGCGGTTGACAGCAGAGGTACTCACAGCGCCGTTCAGAAAACCCTGCCCGTAAAAGGTCTCGTGCATGGTGAACGTGGGAATCACACTCAGACCGCCCCAGCGAAAAACCGAGGTAACCGACGGTTCGAGATCGCCGCGCGGCGTGAACTGATTAGTTTGGTAATAGCCGGGCTCGGAAGTCGGCTCGATGCGATGAAAGAGAGCAAAACTCGAGTCAAAGGAAAACCAGAGCGGCAACGGGCCCGCCGCGACCTGCTGGTCCCGCCCCTCAAACTGAATCTCCGGCGCCTTGCGAATCGACACCACATCCCCGGAAGCGGTGCTCTCAAAATTTCTATTCAGAGATGCGTCGATGTTAATCCTGTAGTAATCGAAATTCTTTGAGGCCATCGCCACGGTATTGGTGGATGTGTAAATGGCTTCGGTGAACGACGCGGAAAAGGTTTCGCGAAACAGCAGAGAGCTCAGGTAGTCGAGATTCGCGCGGACGGTCCATCCGTCCCCGAACTGGGTTCTGAATGTGCCGGTCACGCTTGCGCCGGGCGCCTTGAGGATCGTGGAACCGTTTTCGCCATGATCGTCCACGCCGTACGCGATGATGTTGAAATCGGTGGTCTGGGTCGGTTTTCCACGGATCTCCAGATTGTGGGCAATGCCGCGGGCCGTGTAGTCGGTCATCAGATATTCGACGTCGTAGCTGCGGCTTGGCGCCCAGTAATAGCCGAGCCCGTAAAACCATCCGAACAAAGAACTGTGTCCGGCCTCAGGTGTCAGAAGGCCGCTCTTGCGCGGCTCCTTTCGGAGCGCCTTATAAAAATAGGGGAAATAGAACAGGGGCACGCCCTTCAGACGAAAGACGCTGCCATGGCTGACCGCGTGATCCTCGGGAACGATGTCCCAGGTACGGGCGTTCATTGTCCACCAGGGATGCGGCACATGGCAATCGGTGATGATGCCGTCGTGCAGAATGTATCTGTCTTCGATCTTTTCCGCGCGATCGGCTTCGAAATAGAACGGCTCCTGGGTAGTGAGAACACCCGGCCGCGCCACTACCTTCGTCTTCGTGTAGCCTTTGACGTGGTAAAAGGTGCCGCGCCCCGTTTCATTGTTGTATTCGGCCTTGTCGCAATAGATGACTTCATTGCGGTCGTAGTTCCGGTACATCACGTTGCCGTGGGCGGTGAAAATCTTGGTTTCTTCGTCGTATTCGGCATCGTCTGCTTTAAAAGTGGCGTCGAAGACCTCGATCACGACGTCGCCATGAAGATGATAGACACTGCCGTCTTTGTTCGAGGTGACTGCGTCGAAATCGTATTCGCCGCGGCCCGGCGGATTGACGCGCGGAATCTTCACCGAGAAATCGGGGCGTTCGATGGTTGCCTGGCCCTGCGGAGGCGGCTGTTCCGCCGGTCCCTCGACTGTCGCTTCGGGCGGCTTTGGCGGCGGATTGTCCTGCGCGAGCGCGCTGTTTACGAGCGCTGACGATAACGCAATTAACAACGAAATGAAGATGCAGCGCCGGATGAGAATTTTTCCGTGACAAGCCACAATCTTTGTGTTACTCAGAGGGATAGGGAGTATTGGGCGAGACCGCTTCAATTGGCAACCGTAGCACGGCATAAGTCGTGTCGCAACCCGCGAAGGAAACAAGCGCACAGGCCGAAAGGTCCGTTGTGCGCGGCGAGAATATAGATGCACTGCAAGCACTGTGGTTACGTAAATGGCGACGACGATCATCGCTGTCTGCGTTGCGGGCGTAGACTGAGCGGCACAGTTGTGGCCGCGCCGCCCGGATACGTGGGCGCAAACGCGCTCGCCCCAGCGCTCGTGATGAGCGATGACACAGCCGAGTTTCCACCGGTCCGTAACGGAGCGCCGGCGCAATCCGGCTTATTCGGAAACACCACATCCACCGGTTCGTTCTCAGGATTTGCACCAGCGGTTCCTGCGAATGTGATTCCATTCGACCGCCTGCAAAAGGATCACGCCGCCCCGGCCGCGCCGCCACGGCCGCAAACGAAGGCCGCCCCAGGCGCGCCGCCCCCGCCGCAGCCGAGAATCCAGGCGCGCAAATCACCGCCGCCCGATTTGCAGGGCACGCTCGATTTTGTTCCGGCAGCCGTGGGAAAAAGCCGCAAACTGAAAACCGATGTGGAAGCGCAGGTGTTCTGCGACCGGCCGGTCGCAACGCCAACCCACCGATTCGTTGCCTCGGCCATCGATGGCGCCATCGTGCTTTTCGGATTCGGACTGCTGGTGACGCTTTACGAACTTCTGGGCGGCCGTCTCGGCCCCGGCAAATTTTTTTGGGTGGCGCTGGCCTCGACGTTCGCACTGGTCGCCATGCTCTATGGGCTGATCTGGAGCATCGCTGGGCGCGAAACAGCCGGGATGCGTTTAACCGATCTGCAGTTAATCACGTTCGACGGCTTTGAAGTGGACCCGCGCAGCCGGGCGCTGCGCTTCGCCGCTAGCTGGCTTAGCTTCTGCTCCGGCGGTCTGGGTTTGCTGTGGGCAGTCGCCGACGAGGAAAACCTCACCTGGCACGATCACATTTCGAAGACGTTTCCGACGATCCGCGAAGTGCCGGGGACGTTTGTCAGGCAACGCGGCCGCGGTTAGCCGTCAGACAGCTCAGGCGGTAATTTCCCGCGAGGTAATTTCGTATCTGAAGCTGTCAGGATCGAGGCTGTCCAGCCGGCGTTCCGGGGTCTCCGCCTGCGGATACATGAGGAAACCCACCGGCGCGTGCGCGGAGCCGGGCAGCGCCACATCGTGCGCGAAATTGAAGGCCATCCAGTTCATCTCCCAGGAGCCGAACAGGCGGGCACGCGCAGCTTTCACCATTTCGTCATTCAGGGGACGATTGCCCGGCGGTTCCTCCAGCACAACCTTGCGGACATCCGCAGGGTCAACCGGAATCCACCCGTAATCGTTCAGATACACCTCCGCGCGGCAGTGCTGGGCTTTGCTGATCGTCGCCGACGAGGCGCCGAGGCTTTTATATCCGAGTTCCGATTTCGCGACGCGGATACCGTATACATCGCGCGCGGGAAGTCCGGCGGCCCGGGCGAGACCGACGTAGAGCGCGTTGAGGTCGGCACATTTGCCGCCGAGATCCCCCGATTCCAGCATGAAGCGGATGTCACCGACGCCGCAGCCGCGGGTCTTTGGGTTGCGAAATGTGTTGTCGCAGATCCACTCATAGATCGCGCGGGCTTTATCGAGATCGGTCTTCGCGCCCGCAGTAATCAGAGCGGCTTTTTCTTTCACGATGCCATCGGTCGGCAGAAGCTTCGTTGGCCGGAGGAAGTGTTCGAGTTCGGTGCGGCTTGCGTGAACGCGTGCCGCAGGCGCAGCGAGACTGACGGAATAATCTCTGGTCGCGATGCGGCTGGTGAGCGTAAGCAGCGGTTTTGTCCCCGCCGGGAACTCCGCGTAAACGATTCCGATGCCATCCGGTTTCGATTTCGCGATCTTTGCGGTGGCGCCTTCGGCCCGAAACTGGTTCGAGATCGTCTTCTGGAACGGAGTTTCGGTCAGCATCGCCGTTGGAAGCCAGACTCGCGTCGCTCCGGATGCACCTGGAATCTCCACCCGCGTGGTGACCTCGAAAGTGCGCCAGCCGTTCGCAGCGGAGCCGCGGCCTGCGATAGCCATGAGGGCCCCTGCGGATTGGAGAAAGTCGCGGCGATTCATAGCCAAACAGTTTACCGGAACGGAGGAATAGCCGCTCTAACCTATTTGTACTATCGCAGCTTTTCGGGGGGCAGGACGCGGTCGTAGCGGCGGCCGCTGAAAAGGATCGTCGGGATCTTGACTGTGCGGACCCGTGTTTCAACAACAGCCTCGTTCGCGCGCAGGCGGTCGGCTACTTCCTTCGATGTGGCGAGGGTGGCGATCTGAGCGATCTGCGCCGGCGAATAGCCGATCGTCGCGCAGAATTGGTTCAACGCAGCGCGGGATTCGTCAGGACCAAATTCCATATCGAACCGGTCCTGCCAGGGCTTTCCCTTCGAATCGACGCCGGTGTAGATGGTTTCGAGGATGCGCCAATCGGCCGGAACATTGCTCGTGGCGTGCTCCGGCGCTACCCGCCGCACCGCCTCCAGCCACGTGGCAATCACGTATGAGTTCGGAAATTTGTAGCCGGTCAGAGTGTTCGCCTGCGGGATCGGGAACGCGAGAAACGTCAGGTTGTAACGGTCTTCGAATCCCGCAGCCTTAATGTTGCGGAACAGGTGCGCGCATGCCGAACATCCGGGATCCACAATCTCGAGCGCCCACGGTTTCGCCGAATCCACAGGCCGGTAAGTGTCACTGCCTGCGGGAATGTAATCGCGTGCGTTCCAGGTTCTGAATCGCGTGGGAATCAGACTGAGGGTTTCGCGAAAGGTGTCGGCCTCATTGGAGGCCCAGACCAGAGGCTGACCGGCACGCATGGATTCCCAAAAGCCTGGTCGGTAGTTCGAAATTGAGCAGGCTTCACCGCTCAGCGAACAGCCTTCCGGATTGCCCGGACTGCACGTGTCGTAAATCCACAGATTGAGTCCCGAAACCGCGACGCTTGCCAGACTCCACACGCTGAGAATGGCGAAAAGCCACGCGAACGCGTCGATCCAGCGGTCGAGAAAACGGGCGAGGCGGGGATGTGGAAGGATGATCCTGCCGATGATTCTGCCCTTCATCTCTTCGCGAAAGTTGATGTCGCAGGGGCGGAAAGTGACGCGCCGCAGCACGCAGTGCCAGGCCTTGCGCGCGAGCTGCCGATGCGAGGCCGAGAAAATGCCGCAGAAAAACAGCACGACGAACGCGGCGATACAGAACATTTAGACGTTGTTCACGATCTGATGAATGACGCCGGCCACGTGCGCGGCCTGGCTCGCAGTGTTGTTGTGGCCGGTCGAAATCCGCAGCAGCGGCGGAAAATTTTTCAGATTTTTCAGATAGTAGTGGCAGCAGAAGTAGCCGCTGCGCGCCATGATGTTCTGCGCCGAAAGATAGAGGGCGAGCCGGTGCGCATCGATTTTTTCACTGTAGAGCGCGAGGATCGGGCTGGGACACGTATTCAGGAGTGTGAGTCGATTGTTCGATGACAGCGATTCGAAAAGAGTCTGTGCAACGGCGGGATCGGACGGGACGTCTTCGAGCCACGCGACGGCGGCGCTGAGTCCGGCGATGCCGGCGAAGTCCTGCAGACCAGGTTCGAGGCGGGAGAAGGCTTCTTCGAAGTCATCGAGGAGGTCGAAATCGTCGCGGCGAACGTCGGCCACAGTCCCGCCGCCGAGGAAGAAGCAATCGAGCTGATTGAGGAAGGTTCTGGAGATGACGATGAACCCCAGGCTCGGGCCGTACATCTTGTGCGACGAACCGCAGACGGCGTCGAACGGGACGCGGCGGAGCAGTTGCGTGTCGTGTCCCATGGTCTGCGCCGCATCGAGAATCACGACACCGCCGCGACGATGCGCGGTCGCGACCAGATCATCCAGATTGGCGAGGTTGCGGCCGTCGATGTTGGAAGTCGTATTCACGACGACGACTGCCTGCTCGAGATCGCCGGGTTTGAAATCGAGCGAGCCGTCGGCGAGACGCGGCAGGACGAGGCGTTCGAGATGGAAACGCCTGGCGCAGGTCTGGCTGGGAAGGAAAACTGAATTGTGTTCGATCTCGGAAGTGACGATGCGGCGGAAGCGGCCGGCGGGCAGTTGCTGCAGCAGAAGATTGACGCCCGCTGTGGTATTCAGACAGAACGAAACGGTATAGTCCTTCGGGCTCTTATCCAGCAGCCTGAGAAGCTGCGTGCGTGTTTTCGAAACGATAGCGTCGACTTTTTCGCCCCATTCGTATTTCACGCGGCCGCCGCACGCGTTGTGGTCATGGTAGTAAGCGTTCACCGCGTCAATGACGGGCCTGGGACGCAATGTCTGGCAGGCGCTGTCGAAATAGAAGGTATTTGGGCCGAGATAACCGAAATCACCGGCGTTTTCGGCTGGCTCCGCGACGGAGTGTTTGCGAAAGAGTGACATTAAGAAACGAACAGTGAGGCCGCGATGAGCATCGGGGCAGCCGTACCGGATGAGCGCCGGTAAGTTCTATTATCGCTACTCGGGCAGCGCGAAGGCGAGAATGCTCTGGCCTGCCGCGATGGCGACGTACTGCTTGTTGTCGAACATGTAAGTCATCGGCGAAGCACGCCAGATGGTATTAGTCGGAAATTGCCAGAGCGCTTTACCGGTGGACGCGTCCGCAGCCATCAGCGCGCCGCTGTTTTCGCCGAAAAAAACCAGACCGGAGGCGGTCGAGAGCGTTCCGGCCGATGCAGTTGCGCCCGTTGTGACTTGCGGAAGCTCCCAGGTGATTTCACCGGTCTGGATGTTGACAGCGCGCAGGACCTTCTGAAATATCTCGCCGGGGGCGGGACGCGCCGCGCCGCCCATGAAGCTCTTGCCCTCCTGCCATTCGCCGGTGCGCTTTGAGAAGAGATTGCAGCGCTCGAGGGCGTTGAAGTAGTAGAGGCCGGTCGCCGGATTGAACGAGGTAGAGAACCAGTTCGTGCCGCCCTGAAAACCGGGGCAAACGTAGGTCTCGCCGTCCGCGTTCTCTTTGAGCGTGTTGAGGATCGGACGGCCGTCTTTGCCGATGGCTTCGGCCCAGTTCAGCTTTTTCAGAAACGGTTTGGCGAGCAGAAGCTTTCCGTCGGTGCGGTCGATGACGTAGAAAAACCCGTTGCGATTGGCCTGCAGCAGCAGTTTGCGCGGCTTGCCCTGCCACATCGTATCGACCAGAACGGGGGGCTCCTGCGCATCCCAGTCGTGAACGTCGTGCGGCGTGAACTGGTAATACCATTTCAGCTTTCCGGTTTTGGCTTCGAGGGCAACGATGGAATCGCTGTAGAGGTTGTCGCCTTCGCGCGTATCGCCGTTGAAATCGGGACCGGGGTTACCCACGGGCCAGTAAACAAGGTCGAGCTGCGGATCGTAGGTACCGGTCATCCACGTCGCGCCGGAGGGATGTTCGAGCGAATTGCCTTTCCAGGTTTCGGAAAGAGGCTCGCCGGGTTTGGGGACGGTCCAGAAACGCCAGACTTCTTTGCCCGACGCCTGATCGAACGCCGCCACGAATCCGCGCGCACCTTCGTCACCGCCGGCGGTACCGGAGATCACGAGGTTGCCCACCGCCAGCGGCGCGGAGGTGCCGTTGTAATTCAGATGCCAATCGGCCATCTCGGTTTCCCAAAGCAGTTCCCCTGTGGTGCGGTTGAGCGCGATCATGTGCGCGTTGTCGGTGAGCATGAAAATGCGGTCGCCGGCCGAAGCCACGCCGCGATTAAACCCGCCCGCCGCATTGCCGGCCACACCTTTCGTGCGCGGGCGCTGAAAGTGCCAGATCGTTTTTCCGGAACCGGCGTCGAGCGCCCAGCACTCATTCGCGCTCGAAACGTACATCACGCCGTCGACCACCACGGGCGTGTTTTCGATGGTCCTCACGTCGGGCAGAGGAAACATCCATTTGGGGCCGAGACGCGCGACATTCGATTTGTTGATCTGCGACAGCTTGGTGTAGCGATTCCCGCTGTAGTCGCCGTTGTATGAAGGCCAGTCGGTCTGCGAAGTCACGGCGCGATACCTGTCGCCCGATTTGCGCAGGAGATGAAGTTGCTTGTCATCGGTGCGGAGAACCAGTACCTGCATTCCTTCGCTCATCACTTGACCCTCG